>Ga0272441_10004933_pt1 | contig 23677 bp, 26 predicted proteins | sample SSMProp6N_FD_193582 | JGI IMG/M metagenome (GOLD analysis project Ga0272441, IMG submission 193582) | Marine sediment archaeal communities from Little Sippewissett salt marsh, Falmouth, MA, United States - SSM-Prop-6N | ecosystem: Environmental > Aquatic > Marine > Wetlands > Sediment ...
GAAGCACCAAATTATAGTATAGTTAGTGATAATGCTAATGTAAATATAGAAAATAATAAAATTACTGGGGTTGCCGTTGGCAGTAGTATTTTAACCATATCTTATGGAGTAACAGAAGTTACAGTAAATATTAATATACAAGCTACGCCAAACAATGAAATAGAATTAATTATTAACGGCAGTTCTCAAATTAAATTTGGAGAACAAATTGAATATCAATGTAATCCTACTCAAAATGGTGCAAATATATCAAATGAAGATGATTTATGGTATATTACAAATAATTTGAGCCAATCTACAGATTTGGCTATTATTGTTGATACTGATACAAATAAATGCACAATTCAAGGTAATTTAAATTTTGAATCTGATGTATTTTATTTATGGTATCAACACAATACTTTAAATAAAATTTATAAAGAAATACAAGTGATAGGAAGATAATATAATGAATCAATATAATACTATAAATGCTTTAACCCATTTAGACACTATACAGAATAAAATGGCAGCATATATATGTCAAATACAAAATGTATTAAGATATATCTATTATTTAGATAATGAACCATTAGATATTAATAAGGAAGATGTTAAAGAAAAAACTATAGAAGAACAAATACATACAATTCCTTTTAATCCCGATTTATTAACTGAAAATAAAGTACAATTATTTATACACATTTATGATGGAAGTTTAGAAAAAGTACCATTGGCTCAGTATAATTTTAATATTGATATAATAGTTCCAACTAAATATTGGAAAATGAATAACAATACTAAAACAAGGGGCATTCAAATTGCTTATGAAGTTTTAAAAGAAATTGAGCAAAAAAATTTTGGTTTAGGAAAAAATAAAGGAAAAAGATTTAGAATTGCAACTATAGATAATAAATTTATAATATTTCATTTAGCTGTATTTGTAGATTCATCTAATAGTTATTAAATGATAAATGATATTCAAGGATATTTACTGGGGGATCCTATTGAAACTGAAATAGGAAAATGTAAATTTTTAACTGTTGAGAATTATTTTTCTTATATCCAAAAAGCTTATAATAATAAAGAAATTTCTCAAGAATATAATTATGATAAAAAACAAGTAATGAAGCAATGTGAAAATATTACATTTATAGAATGTTTATCATATTTAAAATTATCCAAAAGAGAATTATTAAGTAATTATCTTATACAAATACCTAAACCAAAACAAAAACAAGAAGATATAAATTTTTTAAAATCACAATCTTTATATAATTTAGTTTTGGCTACAAAATTATATAAATATTATAAATTGTTATTATCTTATTTATTTAATGATGTAGATATTATGACAAAAATTACTAATATGAATTTTAGAGAAATTCGTACACTAGTTATGAAAATGAATTGTATTAAAGAAAGACGGGTTTCTAAAAATCCTGAATTGCAAAAATGGCATGATAAAGAGGAACAATTCAAAAGAAGTAAAAATAAAATAGAATTTGATTCTATATTATCTTCTGTGGCAGCTTATTATAAGTTGTCATATCAAGAAATAAAAAAAATGACATTATATCAATTATATATGAATTTTCAAAGAGCAGGTATAGCGAAAAATTTTGATGTATCTACTTTATTTTCTACTGTATCTACTGAAAAAATTAAAATATTACCTTGGTATAGTAAAATAGATTTATTTGCAGAAGAAAATATGGAATTAACAAGACGGCAATTTAATAAAATTAGCGGTCAAACAGGTTAAAAAGGAGGAAAATATAATAATATGAAAACCATAATTAAAGATGTATGCGATGCATATTTAACTCGTTTAAGTGATGGTAAATTAATATATACTGCGGTTGCGCAGTTGACAAGCGTAGGACAAACTATAAATCAAGAACCGATAAGAGGCGGTATTGGTAATGGTATTGTTACTATTTTAAGAACCGAAAAAGAGCAAACTATTACTTTAAGAGACGCAATATTTGATTCAGATTGGTTAGAAGTAACAACTGGGGCTGCTTTTGAAGCAAATACTGGTGAAACAATTAGACGTTCTGAAAAAGGATTAGAGGCAGCTGATAATGGAGGAGATATAGAATTAACAATTACTGGTACTCCAATTGATGATGAAGTTATAGTTATTAATAATAAAAATGAACAGTTAGCAGCAACTCATGATACTGGAACTGTTACAATTACTACTGGTGGAGTAGCCGGTGAGATTTATACAGTTCTATATTTAGAAACTTCTGGTAGTGTTAGTACATTAACATTAAATCAAAGTGATTTGTCAGAAAAATATAGTTTACAACTATCTACTATAGAATATGATGTTGTAACTGAACGAATTACTAAGAATTTATTCTGGCAGTTTGATCAGATTTTACCTGCTTCACAATTTGATATTGCGTTTGAAAATGGTACAAATTATTCACCAGAACTTGAATGTACTGTAATTAAACCTATAAATAGTGATACTGTTGGTAGAATTATTGAAGAAGACGTAGCAGCTTAGTTAAGCTTAAAAATAAACAATAAGAAGAAGTAGAAATATCTTTATTTCTACTTCCTTTTTTTTTAACTATTTAATAAATTATAAAATTTATTAAAAATTATATATTTTAAAAGGGAGAAATAAGATGAAATTTCAAGATTTACAAAAATTAACAGATAATTTAATAACCACTAAAAATATACAACTTCCGGTTTTAATAAATGAAATAGCCAATGAATCTTGTACTATAGAAGTGGAAGTAAAACAATTTTTACCAATTACTCAAAAATTAAGTTTAATTGATATGATGAAAACTATAATAGTTAAACAGGAGGAAAATTATTCTTATATAGATTATAATTACAAAGATTTATTTTTTGATGTTTTTTTAATTGAATTTTATACTTCAATTGAGGTAGATTTAGAAAATATAGTAAATTCTTATGATGTTTTTGTAAAATTAAACTTATTTGAAATTATAAAAGCAAATATTCCAGTTAAAGAAATTACAGAATTAAATAATATGTTAAATAATTTTATAAAAATGTTTAATGAAAAAGAAAAAAATAAAACAAGTATAGGAAACGTATTAACTTCTTTTGCTGAAAAATATGGAGATAATATGAATAATGCCATGGAAATAATTAAAGATTATAATAAACAGGAAGAAACAAAAATTAAAAAAAATAAAGAAGAAACAAAAAAAAATATGACTAATTTTATAAGAAAAAAATCATATCAAAAGAAAAATTATAAAAATAATAAATATAAGAATAATAATTAATTATGGATATTCGTAATATAAATGATTTTAATAAAAAAGTAAGTGGTTCTAAAATAAATTTAATTGGTCAACAAGCCATAAAAATTTATAAAAAAGAAATAGGTAGATTTAAAAAATATATAGAAGAAGAAATAGCCAGCTATTATTTTAATGTAGAAGAAGGGGATAATTATAAACGTACAGGAAATTGGTTATTTTCGATATTAGAAAGTAATATAGAGTTTGATATTATTTCTAATATTTTAGTTGGTACTATTCATTTTACAGATGAGGCAATACATCCTTCTATTATGAAAAATGGAAAATCGGGATATGTTCCTTGGTTATATGAAGTTGGATGGCAATGGAAAGATGATAGATATCCTAGATATCATTTTACACATTATGATGGTATTCAATATATGAAAAAAGCAGTTGATAAATTTTATTCCAATAATCCATATAAAATTAAAATTAATGTATTTTTTGAAAATGAATATGGAGCACCTATTTTATATATAGAAAATGGAGAAGTGGTGAGTAATATATAGTGGCAAAAAGAAGCAAAAAAATTAAATTAATAGATGATGAAAGAATTAATAAAATTAATTCTATAAATCGAGAGTTATTAAAAAAATATAAAATTGATATGAATATGAGAAATTTATCCAATACAACCATTTATAGATATGAAACAGATATACAGGGATGGTTGTTTTTTATTTTAGATGTTCAAGATAATAAACAAATAACACAAATTAATGAAGATGATATTACTGAGTATTTATCATTTTCAAAAGAAGGTGGAAATAGCGTTAGAAGATTAAATGACAAATTAACAGCTATTAATAATTTTTTAAAATTTCTTAGAAAGAAAAAAATTATAAATGAAAATCCCACTGAATTTATTGATAGGGGAAAACATAAAGAAGAAAATTTGGTAGTAGAGCAGACATATTTAACAGAAGAACAAATAAATAATATCAAAATAAAATTACAAATTATGAATAATTTACAGCTAGAATGTTATTTTTTATTTAGTTTAACCACAATGGCTAGGGTTAATGCTGTATCAAATGTAACTTGGTCACAAATTAATATAGAAGATAGAACAGCAAGCAACGTAATAGAAAAAGAAGGATATAAAGTGACTTTATTTTTTACAAAAGAAACAGGAGAAAAATTAAAACAATTAAAAGAATTAAGAGAAAAAGAAAATATTGATTGTGATTATGTATTTATTACAAGATATGGTGGATGTTTTAAAAAAACTACTACAGAGACACTGTGGGGATGGGCAAAAAAAATAGGTGAATTAATTGGAATTTCTTCATTGCATTCTCATGACTTTCGCCATAGTTATTCAACCATATTAAAAAATAGAGGAATGTCTTTAGAAGATGTTAGTAAATTATTAAATCACAAAAGTACTGATGTAACTTTAAATTATTATATTAAACATGATAATGCAAAAATTAAAGAAAATAAAGATAAATATGATATTTAATAAAGAAATAAAAATAAATAAAAAGGCAGGTGATATTATTGACTAATGATTATTTTATAGTAGCAACAGCAAAATTAGATATGGTTGCTTCCGAAGAATTAATAAGAGAACAACTGAAGAAATTAGGAGAAAAACTACAGTTAAAAATTACTGCTGAGGGCGATTTTTCAAAAGTTAATCAAAAAATTAAAACAGATATGTCTAAAATTGGAAAAAAGGCAGCAGAAAAACTTAATCAACAATTTAAAAATACTACTGTTAATGCACCAAATATAAAATTTAATAAAGTTGGCTATAAAGACTTAGAAAAATATTTGGCAAAAGTTAGAAAAGAAGTTGATCAATTTGCTAAGCTTTCTATAAAAACAGATAATTTAGGTCAAATTAATTCTGCTACTTTAGAATATGTAAATCAACAAGGACAGGCAGTTAGACAAAATTTAGGATATATTAGAGATTCAGTTGATAAAACAAAATTAACATGGGGAAAACTTGGCGAAACTATAGTTAGTAATTTTCAACGCGGAAAACAATCTATTGAAGCATCTCGTGCCTCATTAGATAAATTTGCTAATCGAGCTAAAAATATTAAATTTAAAGTTGAATCTCCTGTAGGTGGAATTTCAAAAGACGATGCTGGATTTAAGGGATTACAACAACAATATAATAAGATTAATTCTTATATTGGCAGTATGACTGCACAATTAAATAGAGGTACACCGATTTTAGCAGAGCAAAAAAGAAAATTAGATGCTATGATAAATAGCTATGATATACAAGTTAAAAAAATTAAAGCTACTAAAGATGCTGAACAATCAGCAAATGTTGAAAAAGTTAAAACTATTAATATTTTAAATAATATACAGCAAAAATTAAATCAACAACTTCAATCATATAAAATGGGAAAAAATGCATTAACTGGAAATAATTTAAAAAATATAGAAGCATTACATGTTTCTATAACTAAACAAATTGAAAAACAAAATGCTAATTTACAAATGGGTAAAACTTTAAATGCTCAAACTTTATATGATTTAAAAGCATCTGCAAAAGAACTACAAATACAAGCTACTCAATATAAAAATATAGAAGCTATTGAACGAGGAAGAAATAAAGCAATTGAAAAAAGCTTAAATTCTTTAAGTAGAATGTCGTCTCAATTAAAAAAAATTCAGGCGGGTTTTGATCCAACTAAATCGGCTACTGGTATTAAAGATACTGGTCAATTACAATCTTTACAAGCTGAATATGATAAAATTAAATTAAAAATAGATTCTTTAGTAAATGCGCGTAAAATAGCAAGCGAAGCAGAAAAAAGACAAATTCAACAGTCAATCGATGCATTAAAATTAAAAACAGCAGCATTAAAAAATGCTCAACAAACAGAAGCAAAAAATGCTGGATATGCAGAAGGAAAACTAGTTAGTCAAACCGAAGGATATAATAAAATAATTCGAGCTTCTGATGCTTATAATACATCTTTGTTACGTGGTCATAAAATTATACAAAAATCAGTTAAAGAAACAGAAAATTATATAGCTGTTACACAAAGATTACAAAGAGGAACCAATATAGAAGATTTAACTGTTAATATAGCTCGAAATGCAGATGGAACACTTGGTAAAATGTATGAAGTGAGAAGAGCAACCACAGATTTAACTCATGATGTTATTACATGGGATCAGGCTATTGTTACAGCAATAAAACGTATGTTTCAATGGATGGTTGCTGGTACTTTAATATTTGGTGCATTTGGACAAATTAAAGAAGCTATATCTTCGGTTATTGATATGGACACGGCATTAACCGATTTAAATAAAGTTACAGATTTAACAATTCAACAATTAGATCAAATGAAAATGTCTGCTATTGAAATTGGAAAGGCATTTGGTCAATCTGCCGTAGAAATTGCCAAAGGTATGGCTGAATGGGGTAGATTTACTAAAGATACAGAGGAAATTATTAATTTAACAAAAGTTGCAACATTAGCTTCTAATGTATCAGATTTATCAGTTGCAGAAGCAGCAAAAACATTAACTACAGCAATGTTGCAGTTTAAAATTGAAACAAAAGATGCTATTACCATAATTGATGAATTTAATGAAATACAAAATAATTTCAAAACAACAGCAGGTGATTTAGCACAGGGTATAGCACAGGTTGGTAGTGTAGCTGAACAAACAGGAGTTAGTATACAGCAACTCGAAGGATATATTACCGCTGTTACAAGCGCAACTGGGAAAACCGGGGCAGAAATTGGAACAACATTAAAATCCGTAATTTCACGAACTTTTAGAGTTGGAAGTGAGGGATTTGCTGATGCTGGAAAGGCAGAAGATGCTTTAAATAATTTAGGTATTAATATTCGAAAACAAAGTGGTGACTTTAAAAGTTTTAATACAATATTAACAGATTTATCTCAAAAATGGGAAAATATGAGTAAAGTACAAAAGTTGGCAACAGCTCAATCTCTAGCAGGAACACATCAATATTCAAAGTTCATGGCTTTAATGGAGAATTTTGATATAGCTATAGCAGCTACAAATAAAGCATTTAATTCTCAAAATTCTGCAATGAATGAAAATGAAAAGTATGTAAATAGTGCAGAAGGTAGATTAAATACCATGAAAGCTACATTAGAAGAATTATATGAAACTTTTATTAGTAGTGATTCTATTAAGGATTTTATAAGTTTTATAACTAATTTAATATCAACAGTAGATGGTTTAGTTGAAAAATTTGGCGGTTTAAATGTTGCAATTGTGGCAATTGGTGGAGCTTTATTAACTTTAACAACACAAGGAAGACAGCTTTCAGCTAGTTTATCTGGCAGTATTCCAGTTTTAAATGTATTAAGTAAACAGCTTAATAAATTAACAGAATATGTTACATTTAATCGAGATATAATGCGAGAAAATGTTATAGAAACAAGAAATTCAATAGCAACAAATAGACAGGCAGGACGAGCAACAGGTCAACTTACTCGTCAATTATTAGCACAGCGAGGACAACTTTTATTATTAAATGCTGCAACTATTACAGCTACTGCGTTAACAATAGCATTTCAGGCAGCATTAACACTTGGATTAAGTGTTGCAATTACTACGATTATATCTGGAATAACCAGTTTAATTAATAAAAGAAAAGAAGAAGCTGAACAATTAGCAGAAAATACACAAAAAACATATGAAAGAATTAAAACTTTAGAAGATGAAGTTAAGGCTATTAAAACATTAGCATCTGAATATGAGTCTTTAAAAGAAAAAACAGATAAAAACTCTAATGATTTAAATAGAATGTTAGAAATAGAAAAAGCATTAGTTGAACAATATGGGGTTGCAGCAAATGGAATTAATGCTCAAGGTGAAGCATATACTAATAATATTGATTTAATTAATTTAAGAATTAAAGCAATACAAGAAGAAATTAAAGTTGAAAAAGATTTATTAAAAACTAAAGCGTTAGCTTCTGAAAATGAAAGAAATACAACTTTAGATAAAGAGAAAAAAGAAATTGAAGAAAAAACTGCATTAATTAATAATGTAAAAAAACAAATTCAATCAGATATTGATTATTTAAATCAACCTTTAGCCGAAAATGTTTTTATGTCACCTGCGGAAATAAATAAAGTTAAAGCTCGAATTAATAATTATTATAAAACTTTAGAAGAAGCTCAACAAGATTTATTAGAATCACAAGGTAAAATACAAGAGGCGACAAAAGCAAGTCGAACAGTTTTAAATAATGAAGCCCAAAATTATGTAAAATCATTAGAGAATAATGGAGTTCAATTTAATGCAGCAAATAAACAATTTATAAATTTACTTAGTGAAAATTTATCATATACTGGTGGAAGTTTAGAAGATCAAGTAAAAATATTAAAAACAGAAATAGATAAAATTGCTGGTTTGGGTTTAGAAAAAGCAATAGAAAGCTATGAAGAAGCTAAAAAAATTGCTGAAATAAAACCAAGCGAAGCAAATAAACAAGCTCTTGATGATGCTGGTAAGGGAATATTAAATGTAGTACAAAAAATTGAAAAAGATTTTGTACCAGCAACAGAAGAGCAACGAAAGGCTTTTGAATTATTAAAAGTTAGTATACTTGAAACATATGGTATAATGGAGAAAAAAATACCAAAGGGCGTTCCTGAAGGTGTTAAATTTCAAGCTCAACAACAGCCAACGGTTAAAATAGATCAGGTTTTGAAAAAAGATGAAGGAGATTATTTTACAAGTATTACAGAAAGTGTAGAGGGTTATAATGCTAAAATTAACGAAGCAAACCAAGCATTTAAAAAACATTTAGATGCTGCAAGGGATTTACAAGATGCTTTAAAAGAATTATCTGATACACATGAATTAAGTGGTGCTAGTTTAGAAAAAATATTAACGGCTTATCCGGTATTAGCAAAATATATGGGCGATGAAGTTGAATTATCTAAACAAATACAAATTATTTTAAATGATGAAATAGATGCTCATAAAGAACGTTTTAGAACAAAATTAGAATTAGATGAACAATATTATGATGTTACTTTTAAAAACAATGATAAATTTTGGACTGAAATTCAAAAGGCATATGGAATTGATGCTAAAAATTTTGAAACTTATTCAGACATGAAAAACTCTACTAATAATTTATTAATAAAAACTATGGGGAAAAGTTGGCAAGAATACTATAATGAATTAGGTCGTTCTCAGATAGATCAATTGAGAACTGCTATTCTTGCACAAGAACAAACTTTATCGGCATTAGCTTCTGGTGGTGCATATGGGTCGGCTCAATTTGAAGCTACTCTTTCTACATTGAAACAATTGCGTGCACAAATGGCTGTATTACAAAAATCAAAAGTTACTATAGATTTAGATTTAGATAAAGTTAATTTTGATAAATTAGATGAAAGCACTAAAAAAGTTAAAGATAAAGTAAATTCTTCTTTAGAGTTTAACCAAAAATATTTAATAGATTATGGAGCAGAAGTAGAGGCTTTAATAAGTAAATTAAATATTTTAAGATCAGAATATACTTTATTAGAAAAAACTAATGCCAGTTTTGCAGAAAAACAAAAAAAATTAAACGAAATATTAGCAACTCAAGTTTTAAAACAAGAAGCAATCTCACGAATGATTGATAAAATGACATCTAAGAAAAAATCAATTGAGTTGACTATGAAAATTGATCCTAATAAATCACAAGATGCTATAGATGCTGCATTTAAAAATTTATCTAAAAAATCTCAAAAAAAATTTAATGAACAATATCAAGATTGGAAAGAATTAGATAAAGCCATTAAAACTGCGAGAGAAAATGTTGTAACTGAGAGTGAAGCTATTTTGTCTACACAGGCAGAGCAAATAGGATTATATTTTGATGAAAGTACAAAAAAAATAGAAAAATTTGATAAAGAAATTGAAAATATTAATAATAAATTAGCCTTATTAGATACTAATGATGCTGCTTCGCAATTTGATTTATTAAATACTAAGGCTTCCAAATCTACTGAAAAATTAAATTTATTAATAACTGAAACAAGAGCATTAGAAGTAAGATTGTCTAAGGTTCCTAAATTAACCAAAGAGTTTGCAAATGAAATGAATAATTTAGAAGAATCTATTTCAGGTACAAGAACAGAAATCAAGGCAATATATGAAGAAATGTATAATTTACAAGTTTCGGCAATTTCTAATGTAGAATCTAAAATTGTAGAAATATTAAAAAGTAATTATGCAGAAAAAGAGAGATTAGAAAAAGAAAGTACTCAAAATAAAATTGATAATTATAAAAAAGACTTAGAAGAGTTTAAAAAAGTTCAAGAGGCAAAATTAAAGGCTTTAGAAGATACTTTTAAACAAGAGGATTATGCAGAACAATTACGAGAGCATACTGAAAAAGAGCTTGAATTAAGAAAAAAATTAAATGAAGCTAGATTAGATGATTCTTTAGATAATAGAAAAAATATTGCTGATTTAGAAAAACAATTAGCAGATGTTCAGAAAGAAACAGCAGACTTTGTTCGAGATCATGACAGGGAAATTCAAAAAGAAGCTATACAAGAAAAAATTAAAAATGAAGAAAAATTGGCAAAAGAAAAGGAAGATATTGCAAATGATAGCTTTGATGCTTTTGAAAAAGATTTAGAGCAAAGATTAAAAAATGAAAATATTTATTTAGAAGCTCGAAAAGCATTATCTGATGGAGTATTAAAAGATATTGATGGTAATATAATATCATTAACAGAGGCTTATAAAATATTTGAAGATACTTTTGGAAAAGGTATATCCACTCTTGGGAAAACTATAAAAGATGATTTTATATCACAAATTAATTTAGCAACAAAGAGTATACAAACTTTAAATACTGCTACTGGTAAATTATCTATAGAAAATAAATTAGAATCTGCACAGGGAACTGGAGTTAAAAATTATTTATCTTCACAAGGTTTTACTAATATTCAATCTAGTGGAAAATTAATTACTGCACAAAAAAATGGACAAAATATAGCATTAAGTACTACTGGATTTGAGACAATAGATAATGAAGCCTATGCAACAAAAGGCGAAATTGAAAAAGGCATACAATACGGTGTAGCTACAGCATTACAACAAAAAGGATACCAGAATATTGCTTATGATGGTTCAAATATAACAGCAACATTGAATGATAAAAAATATTTAATTTCACCGAGTAATTTTAAAAATATTCAAGGTCATTTTTATGGAACACAAGAAGAAATACAACAATCCATAAATGATCAATTGGTTAATGTTCGTAGTTTTTTAGAAAATGCTAATTATACTGTTGGTTGGGATGCTCAGGCAAGTAGTGCAATAGCCTCAAAAGATGGTGTTAATTATTTTTTAGAATCAGATAAATTTAAAAATATTAATGGAAGTTTATATGGTTTAGAAAGTGATATTTATTCAAATTTAAAAACTGGTGTTAGAACATTTTTAGAAAATATGGGTTATGAATTAGGATGGAATGATAAAAGTAAACAGGTTACAGTTTCTAAAAATGGAACAACTAAAGCACTAGATACTAATAAATTTGAAAATATTGGTGGTAGTTTTGTTGGTTCAATTGCTGATATTAAAGATGCATTATCACAAATTGGATTTTATAAATATGGTGGTATTGTAGATCAAACTCAATTGGCAATGTTACATGGAACATCAGGAGATTTTGAAGCTGTTTTAAGAGAAAGACAATTAACTGATTTAATGAATGAAGTTGTCAATAAAAGTATTGGTGAAATTATTCCAAATTTTGATATGAATGGATTAAAAATACCTTCACAACCAGTAAATAATAGTGTTGCTTTAAATATTAATAATCTTATTAATATTGAAGGAAATATAGATAATAATAATGTAAATAAAGTAAAAGAAGCCGGAGATAATGTTTTAGATAAATTAACCACCTCAATTAAGCAAGTTGGTTTTTCTAAAAAAATTCAATAAAATATATTGACTTTAAATAAGAATTATGTTAATATAATAATATGATATCTATTTAAGCCATTTTGAAGAATGGTAACCAAAATTTAATTGAACAAAATTAGTAGATTTAATCTACTAATTTTGTATTTTGTGGCATAGTGTAATGGTAGCACAAGGGATTTTGGTTCCTTTATTGATAGTTCAAATCTATCTGCCGCAGTTAAACGACCGTTTTTAAACATATCAAATTTTATCGTTACCCGATATACGATTAATAAAAGGTCGGGAATTAAATTTTATATTGGAGAAAAATATGGAAAAACAAAAAGCAAAATTAATAAATTGGAGTATAACGGTGTATAATCAATTTCAACCACCAGAATTACAACAATTAATATTACAGGGTAATGTATATAATCATCCAAAAATAAAAGATGGAATTCATGTAATAACTTCACGGCTTTTAGTTCTTGATATTAGAAATAACATGGCAGAAACTAAAAATACTATTTATGAATTAGATGAAATAAATCAAGAATATATTAAATTTTTAAAAGAAAACTATTTAGAGTTTTATAAAAAAATATTTGAAGAAAAAATAATATTAGAACATGATTTGGAGAAATAATTTAATAATGCATAAAATAAAAAAAGATATAGAAAAAATGAGTAATAACTCAGAAATTAAAATTTCTAGAGATAATTGTTTTAATTGTAAATATTATAAACAAAACAATTGTAAACATAATAAAAAAAACTATGATCCATTGATTCATCATTGTATGAATTTTGTTGATAAAAATATTTTTATTCATCTATTTACAACTATTTTAGAAAACATAGAATGGAAATTTAAAGATTTAAAATCTTTAAAAAATAAAATTATTTATGGTATTGAAAATATATTTAATTGGTTTATAATTATCTGGAGTGATAGAGATTGGGATGAACATTATTTTTTCTTATTAATAAGAAAAAAATTAGATAATATGAGCAAATATTTTGATAAGTATGGTAATTTTGAAGGCTATGAAGATGTTTCAAAAACAATTAAGGAAGCAAAATACTTATGTGATTTAATTATTAATGGAGAAAAAGATTATTATGCAGGAGAAATATCTTCTAATAATGAAAAAAAATTAAAAGGTGATTTCTTTTCTAAAAAAATAAATAATAATTTTTATGAATTAATTGATTTAAATGGTAATAAAGAAAAAGAAACCTTGAAAGAAATTAAAAATCCAATTATTCAAGAGGAAAAAGACAGAGAAAAAAATATTAATAAATTGTTTGATTTATTAAAAAATAATATTAGAAAATTTTGGTTGTAATTTTACAATTTAAAAAACTTGAATTATAACCTAAATCAACTCAAATTTTATAAAGAGTTGATTTAGGAAAGAAAAAAATAAATATAAAACATGTTAAATTAATATTTAAAAATAATGGTTTTATAATTAATTAAATTTATTATAAAAATTGTTTATTGTATTAAATTAAGACTTCATGATGGTTTTTACATTGCTAAGGGTAATCACAGACAAATAAAACGAGCAATAAGGTTTCCATGAAAGGTAAAAGGTTAGTCTCCCGATAAACATGAGGAGATATTGTTTCAAAAAGCCCTAACCAGAAACAATATCTTCGTTATAATAATATTAAATAAAGAAATATGGAGAAATAATTAAAAATGAAAAAAACAATAAATATTCCAGATAAATATGAAAAAGAAATAGAAGAAAAAATAAATAATATAAAAGAATATTATGGATTATCTAGTGTGAGCGGGGTTTGTGTTGTAGGTATTGATTTAATAAATTGGATTATTACCCAAGAAAAAGAGGGGTATAAAATAACCGCAGAAAAACAAAAGGAAGACGTGGTTTATATAAAAAAATTACCATTACAAAAATCAATTAAAAAGGAATGATAAATGAATCATGAGTGATTTTTTTGAAAAATTAGATATTGGTGAAGCATTGAGAGATAGTTTAAAAGAAGTTCTTGAATATGAAAATATTTTATTTAATCAAGAAAAAAAGATTAAAAATATAGAACACCCCGATCTTTATGATCGGTAATGGAACACCCCAATTTTTAAATTGGAAATGTTAAATTAGGTAATCCCTTACCTTTAAACTGGGAACGTTAAATTAAGCAAGATATTAAATATCTTGTCTGTCAAATCAGGTTAGCTTTCCAGAAAAAAGCACCAGCCTATAGGAATATTTTAAAAAAATTCCTATAGGTTGATTATAAAAAGGAGTATTATGTTAATATTATTTATAATTTTATGGTGGTTTACTGCTATATTATGGTTTATTAATAAGGGAGAAAAAAAATGAGCATAGATATTGCTATACATAAAATTAAATATGAAAAATTAATTGATTGTCTTTTAAGAAAATATCCTAATAACATCAAATCAGATACAGAGAATGTAAAATTTTTAGAAAAAATATTATTATCTTTTGGAGAAAAAATTGGTGATTATTATATAATTTTATATAATGAATATTTTGAAAGATATAATCCTTTATCCCAGTTAACAAAATTTTTAGATAAATATTATAATTTAGAGAATACTTTTGATTTTATACTTAATTTAACAGTAGAAATGATAAGTACTGTTAATCATCAAGAAGAAGCTGTAGAATTGGAGATAGATTTAAAGTGAATTTACCTATTTATGAATGCGATGATTGCGAAATTAGAGACAATGAAGAATCTTTTAATTTATTATATATTACTATTAAAGATATTAGTGAAAAAAATAATCGTATAATTATTTATTTATGTGAAGAATGTTTATTAAATTGGATAAAATTAAAATATATAAAAGATATTACTCCTGAATTGGAAAATATTACTTATAAACAATATCAACAATGGATAAAAGATGATGGTTATAAATTTTCTACTATTTATTTTACTAAAGAAGGATTAGAACATTTAATTTTTATAAATAAAATGAGATTAAAAAATTTACGAAATCAAATAGAGCAGTTAGAAAATGCCATTTTTTTAAATAAAGAAAACATTCTCATAACAAGGGGCGAAGGAAATGAATGAAATACAATTTATAAAAACAATAGCAGATATAACAAATAAATTCAGAAGTGAAATATCTATGAGAGATGAATTTTATAGGTTTGTTGATTCTAAAATACAGTTAAAAAATTTTATTACTAAAATATGTGAACAGGTTTTAGAAATAAATAATAGAGAAAATATAATTAAATATATTTTAGAATATAATTTTAATTTAGATAATGAGTTAAAAGATTTATTTAATGCTATAATAAAATCTAAAAATATTAAATTAAAAGAAAATAATGCTTCTATAGATGAAATAGAACATTCTTTAAACAATTTAGGAATTACTACTAAAAAACCAAATGGTGTTTTTAAAAGTACAAATGATGTATTTTCAGATTTAGCAAAAACATGGGAAAAGTTGGATAAAAGTTTAAAAAACTGTACCAATGGAATTAAAATATATACTGCTGATAATACTGTTTTAGACCCTAATTTATACTATACAACTGGTGGTAATAATTTGCAATTGTTACCGAAAAAGTTAGATTTATTAGACATACAAGATAAAATATTAAAAATACTTCATACTTTTTTTTATGGGGAAGATTGTAATCAAGTACGTAATTTTAGTGGTTCATTACAAAATATTACGTATGAATTTAACTATAATACACCACAATTTAATCAATATCGTGAAATTGAAAATAATTTAGATAGAGTAAAAAATAGAGTTAATAATAATAGTATTTTAAATCAATTATGTGATATATTATTAAATACTTTTAGTAGTATTACACAGAAAATTTATGATATATATAATGAGCTTAAAATGCATATTTCTGTTAACAATGATAACATAGTAGTAAATAGATTAATTAATCACATAGAACGTGAATTTGATATCATTTTACCTCTTTCTGTATATACATATGATATATTTTCTTTAGCAAGTTATATTTATAATCAAAAAAATAAAAATGATTGATTTTTATAAAAAAATATGATAAAATATAATTGAATTTAATTATATTTTTATTTTTTTAAGGAGTTTTTTTATGAAATCGAAAAATATTTTAACTAATCAACAAAAAAAAAGAGTATATAAATTATATTGTGGAGGACGGTCACAAGCAAGTTTAGCCCGTCGATTTAATGTATCTCCTTCTACTATTAAAATAATAATTGATAAAAAAAGAGGATATACTCTTAAATTAACAGGTAAAAAAAGAAATTTAATGCCTGATCAAGAAAAAAAAATATATGAATTATATAAATCAGGAATTATTCAAAAAAATTTAGCTATAAGATATAATATATCTCCTATGACTATTAGTAAGATAATTCAAAGACAAAAATATGAAGAGAAAAAAAATGAAAATTCAAGTGTTAATTAAAAAATATCAATCAAATTTGGGATTATTAATAGATTTAAAAAATCAAATTAAATCAATAGCCCAAAAAGGTATTAGTGTTTCAATGGAAGATAGTAAAAAACGGCTGATAAATAAAAATATAAATAAGATAAAAAATAATATATAATTAAATAAAATTTATATTTAAGGAGAATTTTTATGGAATTTTTAAATGAAATCACTTATAGTCTTTCCACTAATGAGGTTATAGGATGTTTAATAATGATAATAGTAAGTGTTTATATTGCTATTGGATGGGCAACTGTTTCTGAACTAAGAAAGGGAGATACTCCCAGTAGCGCTATAAGGATATTTGCTTCAATGATTTTTGGAATTATTTGTGTTATTTATTTTTCTTATCAATTATTTACTCCAATAGAAACGTGTAAACAGATTAAAATAACAGATAAAAATACTTTAGAATTATTAGAAAATTATGAAATTAAAGATTTTAACAATGGAGTAGTAATTGCCAAAGATTTAAATGAAGAGAATGTTAATAAAATACAAAAATAAGAAAGAGGATTATATGAGAGCTTTTTTTGGAGAAATGCACATTGGGTCTATAAAATTTGATAAAATTGATTTATTTAGTATTAGTATAACTATAAATCATGGTTATTTTGACCCTGTGACTATTGAGATACCAATAAACTATTTAGAAAATTATACTATAAGAGAATTAAATCAAATGAAAGATGAAGATATTTTAAAATTAGTAGATAAAGTTAAAAAACATGAAACCAGAAAATACATTAAATAAAGCAAATAAATTTAAGCAACCATAAAAAATAATTCATAAGGAAAGGAATATAATATGAATTTCAATGCATCAAAAAAAAATAAGTCTTCATTAAATGAAACAGACTATGAATATTATTTTGAAAATTTTATAAGATATAGAATAAATATTCAAGCTAAATTAATAGAAGATAATACCTTAACTCAATATACTATTGGAAGATTAAAAGGAGCATTGGATAGAGTAAATAACATTTTACGTAAATTAAGATATTTTGAACCCGTATTGCAGGACATTGAGGATTTTAATGAACTATATTCTATTGAATAATTTAATTATAAAATTATAATCTAAGGAGAGTAAAAACTATGACTTTATTAGAAATAAGTAAAAAAATAGATAAATCTGAAAATAATAAAGATTATATTAACATAGAAGATTTATTTAATGAATTTCGTATTGCTTATGAAAACTATATTGATGATGATTTAAAGATTGAGGCATATTGGATTGGTAATTGGTATTGTACTGATTCTTATGTTGGATTTAAAATGTATTTTTTTAATGATGAACCGGTTTGTTATTCGGTTCAAGAATATAGAAAAGCAAAAGAAAAATTTTATTGGTTTAATGAAGACTGTGCTCTAAAAGTTAAAAAATATCTTTTTGAATTATTAATAGAAGATGAAGAAACTAATGTTGAATATATTGATATTAATCAAGAAGTTAATAATGGTTATCAAATATATTATAACTCTAATATATTAAGACAAAATCAACCCACTTATAAAGGAAAAGATGTTACTATTATTAATAGAGTTAGAGAAAAAGGTGATTTGGGAATTGATACTAAATTAAAAATAAATTATGAAGGAAAAGAAAAAATTGCTGATATAAGAGATTTAGTTTTTAAATATTATTTAAAGGAAAAGTAAAAAGAAAATGAATAAAATTATAGATAATAAAAATATTATTATAAAAGAAGAAAAAGAAATAAAAATAGTATTAGAAGAGCTGGTAAATTTAATCAAAATTATAACAATTGATGAAAAAGATATAATAAATAATTCATATTTAGATAAAACAGCCGACGAAGAATCTATTGAAAATCATATTAAAGTTTTATTTTAAATAAATGAAGGGATTTATTAAAAAATGAAAGATGAAATATTAACTGAAATAGATTATTTTATTTTAGCTCATATAAATACATTGAATTGTTGTGAATGTAATCAAATTATATCAAAAAGAAAAAAAGGAATAGCCTTTGCCAGAAGAATGAAAATATTTGATAAAATTATATGTAATGAATGTATGAAAATAAAATATAATAAACTATATTAAAAAAGGGAGAATATTATGTATTTAATAATTTTTATAATTTTAGTTACATTAGTAAGCGTTCTTATTGCAAAGTATAATAATGAAGCTATGTTTCCCGTTGGACTAGTATCTTTTGCAGCAAGTATTACCATAGCTTTATTTATAACATATTTTGTTTTTAATAATATAACACCAGAAACAAAAAAAATATATCAAAAACCACAATATTTAGAAAATGGAAAAATATATATAGATGGTAAAATTATTGATAAATATAATACAACAAAAGACATGAGTCACCAACAAATAAAAAATAGAAAAAGTCCTTGGATTTTATTTTCTATAGATGAAATAGATTATTATATTAATATTGATTATTTAAAAGAAAATATAGAAAATTAAATATTATAAGACTTGTTTTTTTTATCTAAATGATATATACTTTATATATAAAAAATATTAGAGAGGATTGATTTTGTGATAATTAAAGAATATTCCGAATATTTCGCCGTTGGTGATTTAATAAAATATCAGTGTAATACTTATTGGATAGTAAGAGAGCCAAAAACAAATGAGGTTTATTTAATTCTTTTAGACCCCGTAAGAATTCCTATTATTTATACAAGATTTGATAATATTCATAAATTAAATGATGAACTACAATCACATGCCGGATTAACTCACTATGATTATACTTTAGAAAATTATGCTGATGCTATAATCAATGTGGGAGATATTTTAAAAACGAGTGAAATTAACCAATATAGACTATTAGTTTATAATGAAACAAGAGAAAAAATTTTAGTTTTAAATTTAAATGATTCTCTTGTAATTAAAGAATATAATTCAATTGGGCAAATATATAATGGTATATATACCAAAGCAAAAGAAAAACTAATATTAAATTGTTTGGGATTAAAGTGGTAATTAATAAATTTTAACCTGTTAAATACTAAATGTAACTATGGGAATTTAAATGTAACTGCGTGATTGTTAAATTAAAATTCCCATAGTTACATTTAGTAAAAATCAATATTTAAATAAAAAATAGACATTACAATAATGTCTATTTTTTATTTAAATATTAAATAAAAGAGGAGATGATTTAAATTTTTAGAAAAGAAATTTTTTATTTTGATGGAATTGCTTCAAATACAAAAAATTTATATATAGTAAAAACTCGTGGACAAGAAAATGAAGGACAGTTTGGAATGGATATTTCATATGATAGAGAATTAACCACAAATAATCCCTATGCATATATTTCTGGTAAAAAATATAATTCCATGCAATTTACTTTAAATTTATGGTATGATGGTATATTAAATGAAACAGCTAGAAAAACTATAGCAGAATGGTTATTTGTAGATAATTATAAAGAATTTTATTCTTTAGATGATATAAATATTAAATATTATTGTATGCCAGATGGGAAAGCAAGTAAATATATTACTGGTAGTTTAGAAGGCTATTTTACAATTAATTTTATTTGTAGTGCCCCTTGGGCTTTTACACCCTTAGTTGAAACAGAATTTGATTTATCTATGGGGGGCACTACAGAAATATCTATAAATAATACATCAAATATACAGGGTTATATTCATAAACCAGAAATAGAAATTGAAATGGCTGTAATGGATAATGATGTAACATTGATAAATAAAACAAATGATAATAAAACTACAGAATTTACAGGGTTAATTGGAGGTTCTGAAATAGTTTATGTAGATAATCAAAATAAAATAATTTTAACTAATCAACCAAGTACATATAGATATAATAATTTTAATGGAGTTTGGTTTGAATTACTTAGAGGTATTAATTTAATTGATGTAACTGGTGAAGTTATATTAACAGTTAAAGAGCAATATCCAATTATATTATAAAAATTTTTAAAAAACTCTTGACTTATTATAAAAAATGAATTATAATAATATTCATAATTAAAAAACAATTTTAATGGGCTATAATTAATTTTCCTTCTATTCTAGCAAATGGCCGAATTAGTTTAGGCATCGGGCTAATAACCCGACTATGTGGGTTCAAATCCCGCTTTGCTAACCACAGGTTATTAAATTAATTAGTTTCCCATAAAAATTAAATGAAGGCTATAGTTAATCTTCCTTCTAAGCTGGTTGTGAGCCAGAGAAATGCTAATTCTCTTATATTAGATTAACTATTTTCCTTCATATTAAATAGGCTATATAACTCTTTCCTTCTAAAAATAATTATGTAAGATAATTGTTCTCTGACTAGGAGAACTAAAAAGATATTAAGAGTTATATTTTCCTATATAAAAGGAGATTTTTTATGAATATATTAAATAAAATTTATTTAAGAAGATGTAAAAAAGTTATGTTACAACCATTAGGAGTTATTGATACGAGGTCATTCATTCATATAGCAACCATTATAAAAAATTTAGAAAGTTTAGGATTCTTATTTTCGGAAAAATTAATAGACTCTTTAAAGACATATCCTACTCATTTATTAGAGGAATTTTATATAGACATTCTTCCTCAACTAAAAAAAATGGTTGGAGCCGACGTTAAATATGAACCAATGTACCCAAATTTTCCAAAACAAGTTATGGAAGCATCTGACTGTGAATTATTTATAAATGCAATTGTACATTATTTAACTTTTGGAAAATTATTACCACAGTATGAAAAAGAAGCTAGATTTCCATTAATAACTTTCAAAACACATACAATTTTAGATGTAGGTAGTACAGAAGATTTTTTGGAAATGACAAAAAATATTATAGGAGCAAAAACTTCTATATCACAAGAAGATAAAGATGATTATAAGGTAATTTTTGAGAAAACACCCACAATGATAGTTTTACCAGAAAAAATATATATGAAAGAAAATTTGGCTTTTATAAGCAATTTATATATGCAAAAACATCCTGATGATATTGATGGATTAAAAGAATATTATAAAACAGCAACAGATGTTTTAAGACTTGCTGTAGCCATGTCTGATGGTGATATAAGTTTATCTACTGATACTAAATATAGAAATTTTACTCGAAAAGAACGTAGATTTTTATTGGAATTATTAGAAAATACCAATAAAAGAAACATCAAAGAAGACATGTTAAGACATAAACAAAAATGGTTAAGACTGGGAGAAAAATTACATCCCGGTGATTATAAAAATCAATTTTCTTTTGCTTTGAGCGGTTTTCAAGCATTAAGAGAAAATGAAAAAATAGAAACTTTTAATTCTAAAGTTGAAAAATTATTAAAGATTTGTAAAAATAAAAATTTGTTTGATTTTACATGCTTTATGAATTTGTTAAATCTTTTAAAAACAAGACCAGCAGAATTAACAAGAAGACTGAATGAATTAATGTCAATAGATATATTTACAACAACAAATTTTTTTGTGACTAATAAAATAGCCGAATCAATGGAAACTCCAATGTTATTACAATTATATGGTTATCTTAAAAATAGAAATGAAAAATTATTGGGTAAGTATAGAGTTTTTTTCCCAAAAGCTATTACGAGTAAGGCTTTTGTAAAAGAAAATAAATTAAATAAAATTGCTAAAGCGGTTCAAGTAGAGCTGTTTCACAACATTGAACAAACAATGATAAAAAAATATAAAGAAAAATCACCTTTAGAAAACATATATATTGATCCTACATTAGAAGGCTATTTAATACCATTTTCACAAAGGTCAGCAAATAAAGCTTTAAAAACTATTGTAAGAGGTAGTAATTTTAAGTTGAGGAATGATACACAAATAGTAAGAAGTTTTGTGTATTGGAAAAACGGAACAACAGATTATGAAAATGATAGAATTGATCTTGATTTATCAGCTGCAATGTTTGATAATGATTGGAAAAATATAGGAAGTGTTTCATATAGGGCTTTAAGAAATAATTATGCTATTCATAGTGGTGATATAACTAATGCTCCAAATGGAGCTAGTGAATTTATAGATATTAATTTAAATGATGTTCCTAAAAACGTTAGATATATTGTATTTAATGTATTTTCATATACTCGTCAAACATATGATAATATGCCTATAGCATTTACAGGATTTATGGAAAGAAACGAAACAGGACAAAAAGGAGAAATATTTGAACCATCATTTGTTAAAAATAAATTTGATTTAAATGGTGATACTGCATATAATATTCCATTTATATTAGATTGTAAAGAAAGAAAATATATTTGGGCAGATTTAGCTACTAAAAATAAAATCTATAGCGGTGGAAATAATGTAGAAAGTAATCTAAGTTCAATGAGTTTAATGGGTATTGGCTTAACCTCCCTTTGTAAACCAAATTTATATGATTTATTTAAATTGCATGCCGAGGGTAGAGGACTATTAGTGGATAAAATAGAAGAAGCAGATATATGTTTTATAGCTGATGAAAATAGAGATTTATTTGATGAAATAGAAAAAAATACTCCAAAAATTATGAATAAAACAATCATAGGAAAATTAGGGGAAATAGTTACTACTCCTATAAAAGTTCCTAGAAAAATAATTACACAATATAATATAGAAAAAATTATTAGTGAATATATTTAGTGAATTGAAGACACAGGTTGTCAATATTGAGGTAGGGTTACAATTTATTCAAGCTCTACCTTAAATAAATATTTTAAATAATAAGGAGATATAATTGTTTGATTATACTATATTTACACTAGAAGAATATGTAAGTTTTAAAAATAAAACAAATAAAGATAATATTATTTATGATGTAGAAGATTTTACAGAATACAATAGCTGTGAATTATGTGATAGACCAAAAGTAGATTATGTATTTTATGGCGAAAACTTTGGACAAGAATTATACTGTGAAGAATGTTTAAAAAAAATTGCAAATTTTATGAAAAACAAGGATTTTATTATGAATTTAATAGATGCACAGGTAACAAAAATTTTAAATATAAAAAAAAGTGAATATGGATTTTGGTTAGTAAAAGTTGAATATATTG
>Ga0272441_10004934_pt1 | contig 23673 bp, 18 predicted proteins | sample SSMProp6N_FD_193582 | JGI IMG/M metagenome (GOLD analysis project Ga0272441, IMG submission 193582) | Marine sediment archaeal communities from Little Sippewissett salt marsh, Falmouth, MA, United States - SSM-Prop-6N | ecosystem: Environmental > Aquatic > Marine > Wetlands > Sediment ...
CTCGTGCTCGAAGAACTGTCCTATATACTTGAGCATGGGAACCGCTTCGTTGTAGCCGGTATGCCCCCCGCCGTAGGTGCAGTAGGGAATGGCTGCGACCCCCGGCACCTCCGGGGCTGAAGCCACGATCTGAACGCCCCGTTTCCTGTGACGTTTGAGAAATTCGATCACCGGTTTGGGAGGAAGATTCTCATAGACGGGAGCGCCGAGGAAAACCATGTTGTAGTCCAGGTACTCGACCTGCAGATCCTTGGTCATGCGCAAGATCGAATCATCTTGCCCGGCCTTGGTCAGGGTATCGTGGATGCGCCGGGCCACCTTCTCGGTGTTTCCGTTCTTGGTCCAGTAGAGGATTAGCGATTTCTTTTCAACCATTGCGCCGCTCCCGTGAGATTGCTGTCGAAAATTACTCCCGCTCGCCGGTGAGGATCTTCAGCTGCCTGATGTCCGAGACCAGGGTACCCCGCTCGAGGTTCTGGAAACGCTTGGGAAGCATCTCCCGGCTGGTGCACTCCAAAACGGCCACCAGGTTCTGCAGCTCGATCTCGTGGGGATAGCTGGGGGGGTTGAAATCCCGGATCGTCTCCTCCAGATCGTCGGAGGTGATGATCACGTGGTTGTTCATGGCCGCCAGCAGCTTGGCTCGAATCAGAATCGATTCCAGGTCCGCCCCGGAGAAGTCGAACTTGTACTTGCGGAACTGGTCGCTGATGTTGACCTTCTGCACCTTGAGTTTGAGCTTGCGGATCAGGGTCTGGAACAGCGCTTCCTTCTCCTCTATGGTCTCCGGGTAGAACAACGCCAGATGCTCCTCAGCCCTGCCCTGGCGCTTGAGGTCGATGGGCAGCAGATCGGGACGGCAGGTGATGAGAAACCAGATGATCTTGCCCCGATACTCGGTGTTGCCCATGAACGAGGCGATCTGAGCGAAGATGCGATTGGAGGTGCCCGAATCTCCCTCCTGGTTGCGGTCCCCCAGGAAGGCGTCCGCCTCGTCGATCATCACCCCCACCGGGGCCATGGCCGTGAGGATGTTGAGCACCTTCTCCAGGTTGGACTCCGTCACCCCCTGCCACTTGGAGCGGAAGTTGCGGAACTTGACTATCGGGATTCCGATCTCCCCGGCAAATGCGGTGACCATGAAGCTCTTGCCCGTGCCCACCGGCCCTGCCACCAGGTAGCCCATGGGCAGGATGTCCAGGCGTCCCATCTTGATGGCCTTGGCCGCGCTCTTGAAGCGTTTCTTCACGTAGTCGTGTCCGGAAACCATGGTCAGGTCGAACTCCGCCTCGATGAACTCCAGCAGGCCGCTGGCCTCGGTCTCGATCATCTGCTTCTTCTTCTGGCGCAGGTACTCGAGGGTTATCTCCTTGTCCTCCTGGTAGCTCTCCGCGGCCAGCTGGTGGATATTGACCAGGTTCAGGCCGCTGCAGATCTGGGCCACCTTGGTCGGATTGAGGCGCCGTTCCAGCAGCAGCTTTTCCTGCTGTTCCAGGAAGATGAGAAAACGCTCCCGCACCGTCTCGTCGGGAAGGGGGATGTTCACCTTGATCGTGCTGGGAGAGCGCACCAGCTTGGTGTTCAGATCGGCCAGGTTTTCGGTGAGCAGGATGATGGAGATGTCCCCCTCGGTGAAGATCGGATCGTTGGCCCAGCGGTTCAACGTAACCAGGCAGTAGCGGTCCTCATCGGTGTAGCGGGAGATATCGGTATTGGGTACGATGGTTTCCGAGTAGTCGATGATCAGTACGATGCGCCGCTTGTTCGAGATGTTCTGGTAGAAGTAACGCTCCAGACCGGAGAAGGAGTCCATAGGGTCCCGGGATAGGGCGTGTTCCCGGGTGTCCCCGTTCGCTCCGCTCAGGGCGGCCAGGTAATCCCGGCGCATCTCCGGCGTGCAGAAGTTCACCCCGGAGGAACGGTCGTAGAACACGATGATGTCCCGGTTGCCGAACAGCACCTCTCCGATGTAGTCCTGGATGCGCACGAAGTTGAACTCGTTGTCCTTCATCTGGTGGGGCAGGAAATCCCGGATGTTGCCGTGGACGATGTACAGATTGGCGGTCTTGGAGCAGTACTTGTAGGCCAGTTCCTGGGCCCAATTCGGCAGAATACGGATAAAAGGCAGGCTTTTTAAGATAAGCTGTTCGGCCATATCCCCTCCCGGTGTATGACCTTTCAAGTATAGGTCACTGTCCCCCGGGCGTCAAGGTCGATCCACGACTCAGATCATCTTCTTCTTCTTGGCTTCGGCGAACAGCAGGCTGTTCCAGTAGTTGTTGCTCAGGTAGTGCCAGCGTTCCGATGAGTCGTCGATCCTGCTGGCCCGCTGCTGCAGCAACTTCAGCGATTTGCTCAGCACGGTGAGGCTGTCGTCCAGCTCGGTTTTGCGGACCTCGGGAAGCGTACAGGCGTAGAAGTAGGTGTAGAGACTCTGGTAGGGGTCCGACGGGGGAATGCGCCCCCCCCGGGTAATCATCTGCAGCTGCTCGATCCCCCGCTCGCTCGAGCCTTCCAATCCCCACAGATAGGCCTGGAAGGACTGAAGGATCCGCCGCACCAGGGCATTCTCCCTCAACAACTCGAAACAACGCCCCTCCACATCCCTGAAACCGTCCACCCAGCCCACGCGCTCACCGGGGAATACCTCCTGGAGCGAACCCTGCTCCAGTGTTATGGCCCGGTCGCAGTGCTCCAGAGCTCTACCGTAGTTGCTCATGAAGAAGGAACACTCGGAGAGAAAAAAGAACTTTTCCCAGTGATCCTCGAGTTGCCCCAGGATCCCCTCCGCGGTCTCCAACTTTCCCCCGTAGGCAAAGCTGCGCGCTAACCATCTGTGTAGGATAGGCCGGGCCGGTGGCTGTTCGTACAGGGTTTCGAGAGCCAGAGCCTGCTGGAACTCCTGCTGGGCTCGTTCGTAAAATCCGAGCTCAAAGGAGATACGAGCGGCCAGGAACTGCAGGAACAGCTCCCACTCCCTTCGCTTGAGCGACCGGCTGATCTGCAGGGAGGTCCTGGTCTCGACCTCGGCCCGGGAAAGATTCCCCAGAACGAACAGGGCAACGGCGCGCAGACTGTGGGAAACGATACTATCCAAACCCTCACGATCTCTGTCCGCGGTATCGGACATTGCGAAGTATTCTAACGCCTCGTCGAACTTCCCCTCGGCCAACAGAACCGATGCCAGTCCGATCGCCGTTTCACGCTCTCCATCTGCATGTCCGGCGTTTTGGAACTGGATCATCCCTTTCTTTACCCACTGCAGAGCCATGCTGGTCTCCCCCCTCACCAGCAGATATCGGCTCATCTGCAGGAACAACGCCCCCTTGGATGGATGAACTTCGAAATCGTCTCCGAACTCCATGCATTTCAGATAGGTGCCTTCCGCCTCCTTGAGCTTACCTTGGAGCAGCAGGTACCGTAGTCGGGAAGCGACCAGCAGGCGATCCAGGTTCTTCTTGATCTCCGCGCCGCCAAAACGAAAATGCTTTGGATCCAGAAAGATCCGTACACCGTTAAAATCCAGCTCGTCCAGTTTCTGTTTTAGCAGTTGAAACAGAACCTCGAAGCCCTCGGGAACGCGGCGCGCCTTGGAAAGAAGAAAGAACAGCAGAACCAGATGGGGATACCTGCCTGCCCGCCAACGCTCCAGCAGGTGATTGATGAAGGCCGACTCCAACTCCGGTTCTTTTTCCAGCACGGTGCGCCGCAATCTCTTGCGGAAAGAGGGAAACAACGCTACCGCATGATTCTCTATAAAAATCAGTCCCTGAGCCTCCAGGTCGCGCAGCAGGTTCAAGGCATCCTCCCGGGCCATTCCCTGAGCATGTAGAAATTCGATCAGTCCCCAAAGATCGAGCAGCCCCGCCTGGAGGTAAACGATGAACAGCAGCCGCTTCAGGGCAAAGGACAGTGAGTTGATCAACTGCCAGGTCAGGGACTGGCTGCGGGCAGGCAACAATTTCTCCAGAGGCCTTCCCTCCTGCCAGCGATAGATATCCTTCTCTTTGGCTACAAATCCCTGGCGTTCCAGAAAACGCAGCGAGTGATAGAAAACGACAATCTTACCCCGAACGTACTTGCGCAAGCTGAACAACACGTCCTCAGGGGGTTTGCAGCCTCGGAAGGTCCTGTTGGCAATACGGGCCATCTCATTGCTGCTGAGCGGGCGCATGGCCACTACCTTCATGGCCCGCCCTCCCAGGTCGATAGGAAGCTTCGGCGTTCTGGAGGTAAACACCGGGATGAAGGATTGGATCTGGTAGAAGTCCTTCAGTAGCTCGCTGAGCATCTCCAGGCTTTGGGGATGGTAGGTATCGATATCTTCACAGAACAGCACGGCGGGAAGAAAGTTTTCCTCCAACATACGGAAATAGGCGGTCAGATAGAGGTGAAAGACCAGATAGAAATCCCGGTACAACCGATCCGGGCACACCGGCCCGGCGGATGGGCCGCCGGTTCCCTCTTCGGTCCCTTCGGCTCTTCCCCTGCCCCGCAGGGAAGCGGGCACCCCCTTGGGCCATCTGTAGAACACGCCTTGATCCTCCCCTATCGAAGGCTTCATCGACCAGAGCAGACCGTTAAGATCATCCCACACCTGCTTTTCCCAGGTTGTCAAATACTGAGCAGCCGCCTTGAGAAAAAACGGATCGATACTGTTGAGAAACGGGTGAAATGTCGAACGGCGCTTGAACAGCGTATGCAGTCGAGGTGCCCGAGGAACCGTTAAATCCTGGAACAACAGTTCCTGTACGGCATCCAGCAACAAACGCAGATCCGTATTTACCGGCCCATGGACAACGATGCCGCGATTCTGGGTTCTTGCTTTGTACTGGGTGTTGATCTTTCGCACCACTTCCCGGGCCAGACGTGTACGTTTCCAGGATGCCTGTCGGTTTCTCTGTGCGGGGCCTGATTTGAGATCCCGCTGCGTTATCCTGTAAATGCCGTCGATTCTCTCCGTGTGCACCATATCTGCGAAGGAGCTCAGACAATCCGCTTCGATGAGGATCTGCTGGTCCGCCTCGATGGGAAGAAGGATTTTCTGCATGACTTTGAGGGTATTCTCCGGGTTGTCCTCATCCCCCCGGGCAATCAGGAGGTTGAATCCGAACAGTTCCTGATTCCGAGATTGGAGAACTTCGAAAACGCGAAAAACGAACTCCAGGGTGCGGTGCGGATCCAGGCCGAACTCCTGACCGAAGCGATACAGCAGCCCTCCCTCCCGTTCGGCTGTTTTCTGGTAGCCGTACAGGGATTGCAAGGTGCACAGTTCGGTCTGGATTGCATCAGCAAGTTCTTGGTCAACTCTCCGGATTTGTATATAATAATCGATGGAAACCAGCAGATAGAGCATTGACGGTATTTAACACCACATTGAGGGTTTTTCAAAGGGCACAAATCAAGGGATGAGCAACTATTTCGACTTCCAGAGCAAGCACAGCGATCAGGTTACTGTAAACATTCACCCCGAAGCCGATTTCCGCGAGATCCTGAAAACCTTGGATTCGATTCGGTTTCCCGAGTTCGTCACAAATGCCGAGAACATCAAGTACGCCGTGCTGGAGCTGATCAGCAATTCCCTGCGAGCACACAGGGAAAAGAAAGTCGACAAGCAGGTGATCGCCGTTTTCCGCGCAGAAGACTCGAAAGTCGACATCGAGGTCAAAGACTTCGGCGGCGGTTTCGATCCCAAGCGCCTTCCCTATGCTCTGGAGGCCTCTCCGGATATGATAGATCAAACCTCGGATGCCTTCGAAGAGTATCAGGAGAAACACAACTACCTTCGCTTCGGCATGGGACTGCTGGTCACGAAAAAGACCTTTCCCTTCTTTCAGGTGATCTTCTTCGATGAAGAGGAACAGCCGGTTCAGTGGGGTCAAAGTGAGGTGACCGGCACGGTAATCCGGGTTTCAACGAATGGGTAGAAAGATGGGAGAAGATCAGCGCAGGAATCCGAGAAACAAAGCCTACGCCAAAGTGCTCTTGGAGGGCAGCGGCACCCTGGGATATCTCCGAGATCTCAGCAGGGAGGGGTGTCAACTGGCGTTCATCGGGAATCCCTCAGTGGACAAGGGGGGGGGTGTAACCATTGATGTGCTTCCCGCCGAAGAGATGAAGATCCCCCGCTTTTCGCTGGAGGTGCAGATTATGTGGACTCGAAAAGACCCGGTGTACTACCTTGCCGGGGGGCTCATCACCTCCACCCAAAACGAGGAAAGGCTATCACAGCTTTTCAAGTACTACGAATGAGGAAGGGATCGGGCTACCAGTGATCGAAGGCGGCAATCCGCTTCAGCGTCTTTCGTGAAGTAGCCTCCGGGATTTCTTCGGGATAACCGAGCAGGATGAGAAGCACGACCCGCATCGAATAGGGAACGGTTATCAGGTCCCTGATCATCTGTTCATCGTAGGTGCTGAGAACACAGGTGCCCAATCCTTCAGCCACGGCCTGAAGCACCATGAAGGCGGCGGCAAAGGCCAGATCGATGGGGTAGGAAAGCTGGCCGTTGGGCATGATGTACTCGACATTCGTAGTGCACAGCGCTATTATCGCCGGCGCCTGACCCACCTTCTCATCCCCGAAGGCCGCCTCTTTCACTTTCTCCCGCAGGTGCTCTTTCTGAAGCACTATGAAGCGCCACTCCTGGCGGTTCTTGGCCGAGGGAGCCAGGCGGCCCGCCTCCAGGACACGCTCGAGCTTGTCCTTTTCAATCGGTTTTGATTTGAACTCTTTGATACTTCTGCGCTTTAGAATCTCTTCCAACATGGCGACCCTATCATGATAAAAGATCGGCATCCATATTGCAATGCATTTTTCGGCAGGATCTGATAGATTTCAGTTATGTCCAGACTCATTGTCTGTGCCCTGTTGCTTGCAGGTTGTGTTGCTCTTTTCGGCCAATCCGATCTCCCACCGGACAGCCGGGCGGTCTTGGATGACTACGCTACGATTCGCTCTATGTATCCCCGTCTCGAGGGATCGGAGGGTGAGCGACAGTTGCTGGAGTTCATCGAACAACGTCTGGAGTTCTTGAGGGTGCCCTATTCCCGCCTCGATTTCAGAGAGTCGGACAAGAATCACTCGTTCTCTTCCTGCCTGGTAGCGGATGTCCGTGGACAGCGGCAGGACACTCTGATCCTGGCGGTCCCCATCAATCATCCGCCCGGGGTTCAAGGCGATTTCGACGGCTCGATCAATGTCGCCCTGGCTCTGGGCATTATCGAACACATCAGCCGCAAGAGGCCTCCGTTGTCCATGAAGATCCTGTTCCTGGGAGCCGAGTACGGCCAAACGGCCGACTATCCGATGGGAAGCCGCCTGTTCCTGCGCGACTTCTTTCCGGATTACAGGGCCATGTGTCTGTACCTGAACTTCAAGCGTATTCCTTCACGGCTGTACCTGCGCGGAGGAGCCAGGGGAATCGAAGCACCCTATTGGCTACTGGAGCGCGCTACCGGGGCACTGGAGGAAACCGACCTGTTCTTCCTGATCAGGGGAAATGAGAACCAGATCTTTCGCATAGGGCTTACCTCCGAGCGCACCATCGTCGAACCTTTTCTCGATGCGGATTACCCGGCGGTGAGCTTCGAGGGAGAGTATGCCGCCCTGCTCCCCCCGCAACAGGAGAACTGGATCTTCTCCTTCAATCTGTTCATAACAGAGTTCTTGAAGTCCTTTTCCGACGGTATTCCCGAAACCTGGGACCGACACTACCTGTTTTTCCAGGCCCGGGGATTCTACCTCAGCATCTCCGAGAGGGCATATCTGATCATCCTCCTGGTCGTGCTGGGAGCTATCCTGACATACGGTCTCGTGTTCACTCGAAGACTGCGAAAGTATCTTAGGATTTTGGGCCACAATATCTGGGCACTGCCCGTTTTCTTTCTCTTCGTATTCTCCCTTTTATTCCTCTCCACCTGGCTGATCGAGGGGATTCTCCGTGCTCGAAACATGGTCAGCCTCTGGGAGCAACTGCCCCTGTTGTTCCTGCTGTTCAAGCTGGCCGTTCCCCTGGCCATGCTCTTCATTCTGCTGAGTGTTGTAAAGAGGCTGCCCATCCCCCGCCGGGGCAGTTTCTACTCCGCCGGAGCTCTGCTGTTCCTGCTGCTCGATATTGTGGTGTTGGCGGTGATCAACATCTCTTTCACCTACTACTTCCTCTGGGCCTTTACCTTCGCCTTGCTATTCTCCGCCGTGGCCTACAGGCCGCTGAAGGTCCTTCTATTCCTCGCCGCCCCCTATTGGATCGTGAAAACCATCGTAGAGCTGTTTACCCTCCCCCGCCTGGAGTTCTGCCGGATTCTCCTGCTGTCTAAAATCGGAGGGAACCTCCTGCTTACCGTTGTCCTTATTCCCTTCGTCCTCATGTTCATCCGTTTGAAGTTCATCTTTCCCCCGACCCGCATCACATCGGACAAACTACGCTCCAGGCTGACGGCCGGCACGTTCGCCCTGATCCTGGTCGGATTGCTCATCACCTTCTTCGTGTACCCTCCCTACCGGGAGCAACGGCCGCAGCCGATCGAAGCGGTGTATGTAATAGATGAGGTACAGGGGCAGAAGTACCTGGAGCTGTCCAGTCCGGCACCCCTTCGAAACGTCCGTGCCCTCAACGGGGACACCGCCATCTCCATCGATACCCGATCCCGTCGCTATCGACTGCCCCTGGCAGATCCGGGTGAATACCTGGAGGCGGCAATCAGCAGCGTCGGATTCCTGGACCGGAAAAACATTTCCCTGAGCCTGGATCCCTGGTCGGAACCGTACAGAGTGCACTTGAGTGTTTCTTCGGATCAGGAGTTTGTGCTCTTCGATGCCAACTTTCCCTACACACGCACGCCCGGGGGCAAAGAGTACACAGTTCTCATTGGTGTGAATCCTCCCCTGCCCCTGGATGTGGAATTGACGGTTCCCCGAAACAGAGCTTTTACCGTAGAAGTGATCCTGGAATACCTGAAACCACCGGAAGGCTACGCACTCACCGGGAATAATGTATCGATAAGCAACCGGCTGAGATTCCGAAGAAACATCCAGCTCAAGACCTGAGTGGTGCACTATGACGGTCATCTTCCATGTCGACCTGGATGCTTTCTACGCCTCGGTAGAGCAAATCGACAATCCCGAACTTCAGGACAGAGCGGTCATCGTCGGGGCCCTGCCGGGACACCGGGGCGTGGTATCCTCCTGTTCCTACGAGGCAAGGAAATTCGGTGTCCACTCGGCCATGCCGGTCTCTCAAGCGCTGCGTCGCTGTCCTTCCGGTGCTTTTGTACCGGTGCGAATGGGCCGCTACCTGGAGGTATCCCAGACCGTGATGAGGATTCTGGAATCCTTCACTCCGGAGTTCAGGCAGATATCCATCGACGAGGCTTTCCTGGATATGAGCGGAACCGAGCGTTTGTATGGCCCGCCCCTGGCCTCCGGCGCCCGGATCAAGGAGGAGGTTCTCAGACACACCGGCCTGAGCCTGTCCATCGGTATCGCCCCCAACCGGTATCTGGCCAAGCTGGCCTCGGAGTTCAGCAAACCGGACGGGCTGTACTTCGTACAACCGGGGCAGGAGATATCCTTTCTGGATCAGCTGACCCTGGGCGAGCTCTGGGGGGTCGGGGAGAAGACCCGGCAGCGGCTCTCAGAACTGAGCATCACCTCGGTACAGGCCCTGCGGAACGTTGCGCTGGATATCCTCTGTTCGATGATGGGGGAGGCCAGCGGCCGTTATCTGTACAAGGCCTGTCGAGGAGAGGATCCCGGTGTCTTCCTCGCCGCCGCCAAGAGTCATTCGATCAGCAGCGAGACGACCTTTGAAACAGACATAAAGAACGCCGATTCCCTGAAACGCAGCATACTCGAGCTGGCCGAGCAGGTGATGCACCGGTTGTTGATCGCCTCTCTGCGGACCAATACGGTGGTGCTCAAACTGCGTTTCTTCGACTTTGCCACGACCACGGCTCAGAAGCGGGTGAAGCACTGGATCACCTCATCCGATGAGATCTACGCTCTGGCCCTGGAGCTTCTGAAGCAACGCTGGAACGGCTCCACCCCGGTTCGTCTGGTCGGGGTAGGTGCAGCCAACGTGGTTGCCCCGGATCAGGCGATCCAGGGCGAGCTGTTCGCCGAGGAACTGGACAGACGTCGCAGAGTCGAGGAGACGGTGACCCGCCTGCGCCAGAAGATGAAGGGGATAAAGCTCACCAAGGCGAGCCTGATCGACCGGAATACGCGGTAACTGCCCTCACCCCTGTTTCGCACCGGGCCGTCGGGGGGAGGAGTGGGAAAACGTACAGCCTTTTCCGAGGTGATTGGCGATTAGCTTGACGCAATCGCTGGTTCGGAACTTCGTTATGCCGGCATAAAACACCGACATCACATTGTCGGCCAGCACCGCATCATCCTCCAGAAGCTCCACCTCCAGTTGCTGCGCGGCCGCCTGATCGTACATCAGGGGACGCTGGCTGCTGGCGAACTGACGGACGTCGGCCAGCCAGGCGGAGATCCTCTCGGCCTTCTGCCCGGCCTCCTCCTGCCCACGAAACATGTACGCCTCAAGCCAGCGTTTCGCCGTTTCCTGGGCCAGCTGTATCTGAGACTTGCAGGTTGCCGAGAATCCGGGCGGGTAACATTTGAGTCTCTCGAGCCACAGGATCGGATTGTTCTTCTTGTTGTTGATATTTCGCTGGGCGATGGCGAGTTCATTGACGAGGGTCTGGGCGCTTGCGGAGTAGGGGCTGCCCTGATATGACCAATTCACGATCGGATCGATCGGGCCGAGGGTCGCGTGCTCAGCCAGCACGATTCGATCCGCGGCGCAAGCCAGCAGCGTGGCGCAGGACAGAGCGCAGACCGGCACGATAATCCTGATGGAATCGAAGCGGCGGCGCAGGTAGGTGAGGATCTGCTCGGTGGCCTCCACGCTTCCCCCGGGGCTGTGCAGAATCAGGTCCAGCTCCCGGCCCTCCGCCCCCGAGGCGGCGGCCATGAAGCAGCTGGCATCCTGCCTGCCCAGCTGCAACACCCGCCCGGAGTAATCGCTCTCGGTAAAAGCCGAAGCGTAGAGTATCGTGGGGCGCCTGGTGTGCTTGTACAGCCTCTTCAGGTACTTCTTCAGCACGGCGTCCTGGGGACTCTCCTCCCTGCGAGTCTGCACTTCGGCGTAAACCTCATGGAAAGAAGGCATTTTTCTTCTCCTTGCCGGGACTACTGCCAGGATTCCAGTACTTCTTCGGCTTCCTTCAGGTCATCGTCCTGGCTGTCGGTCCTCCCGGATAGACCCTTCAGCTCTCCAATGGCCCAGTTGATCAACTCCAGGGCTTCCTCCCGATCGGAGATATCTTTCAGGGTTACCGCCGCTTCGTAGTAGAAGTTCTTCTCCATCGGATCGGAGATGGACTGGTACTTGTTCTTTTTCCTTCCCTGCTCCCGCCCCCGCCTGGCAGCCGTGTAGTTTCGTTCCCAGAGATGCTTGGCCATCTCCGTGTAGAAATCGTAGTTGATCTCATCCTCGATTCCCGCCTTGACCTGCCGCTCATGCAGATCGAGGGATTTTCTGCCCAAGGATACCGCAAAATCCTTGTCACCGAAAGATACGGGAAAGCCTGGAACCTGTTCGAACAGCTGGCCCAGCACGTAGTAGGAATCGGCGTGCTCCGGTTCCGCGGCCACCGCCTGCTGGAGAAGATCCCGCATGGGTTTTGCCTTGAACAGGGAATTGAGAATACCCTTTACCTGTCCCCATCGTCCGATATTCGCGCTCTTCCAATAGTAGCCGAGATGGTTGTTCGCATCCGCCTGTATCGCCTTCTGGGCCTCCGCCTCTCCACTCTCGAAGAATGCCAATAACGCCTCCCCGCCGGTGCCGCTGTCCTCAGCCTCATCACCCAGGTTCAGCCAGGCCCGGGCCAACCGCCAATGCAGCTCCGCCTTTTCGGCTCCGCTTTTCGCTTCGGCCAAAGAGGATTCGATCAGGTTCCTGGTCTGTGCGTACGCCTCCTCCTTGTGGAGTTGGTCTACCTTATCGAGGGTTTCCTGAAAATCCGCCATAGCCAGCGCTACGACGATCAGCAATAGCGCCAGAATCGTCCCCAGTCTCTTCATGTTCTGTTCCTCCGTTATCGCACTATCAAAGACAATAGAGCCAATGCTACGGTACCCCAGATGCACTGTCAAGGAGAAAGTTATTTCCCCGCGTTCGACGGCCCGCGTTTCATGCCTTGACAACCGAGGTATCTGCCCTATACTAGGCTCCACATGACCGTAGCGATCACCGGAGCATCCGGACATGTGGGGGCGGCTCTGTCCCGCTGCCTGCTGGCCGCCGGGCACACAGCGCGCCTTTTGGTGCACGAGGATACCCAAGCCCTGGAGGGTCTGGGCGCGGAGCGGGCGCAGGGTGACCTGTCCGACCCGCACTCCCTAAAACGGGCCTTTCAAGGCGTAGAGATCGTCTTTCACCTGGCTGCCTCCATTTCTCTTGACCGCCGGTATACCGAGCCCATGAGGCGGGTCAACGTCGAGGGCACCGGGAACGTGATCCGAGCCTGCCTGGACTGTTCTGTGCGCCGCCTGATCCACTTCAGCTCCATCGAAGCCCTCGGAGATCTCAATCCGATCAAGGCTACCGACGAGGGCAATCCACTGGTTGGCCCCCGGGACACGACGATGTACGGCTGGACCAAGGCCGAATCGGAACGCCTGGTCCTGCAGGCCTCAGGGGAGGGCCTGGATGCGGTGATCCTCTCACCCACGGCCATTCTCGGACCCTATGACTACAAGCCTTCCCATCTGGGCCGTGCCCTGCTGGATCTGTACCACAATCGGCTTCCCGCCCTGATCCGGGGCGGATTCAACTGGGTCGATGTTCGGGACGTAGCGGCGGCGGCCTTGGCGGCGCCAGACCGGGCCCGCCGCGGTGAGCGCTACATCCTCAGCGGAACCTGGAAGTCTCTTCCCCAGATGGCGGCGCTGGTCGGAGAGATCAGCGGAGGTAACGGCTCCCGGCCGGTCCTTCCCCTGTGGATGGCCCGGGCGGCCGCGGGGTTTACCGGCGGGCTGCTCGGATTGAGCTCCAAATATCCGGCTTTCACCCGGGACGCCCTGATCGCCGTATCCAAGCACCGGGAGGTTTCCTGCGCCAAGGCTGCACTGGAGCTCGGCTACACGCCCCGGCCTCTGGAAGAGAGCCTGCGGGACACCTTCAATTGGTTCGGGGAACAGGGTTTTTTGACGGACTGACCCCCCTCATTCGCCACCATCCGGCTGCGCCCCGGCGGCCAGCGGAACCACCGCCTACAATCGGGAAAGAAAGGTGAAGGCCCTGTCCATGTATCCGGGCAGCTCCTCGTGCTCGAAATCGGGATAGAGGATCATCTGCTTGTGCGAGCGAATCTTGTTATAGGCGGCGAACTGGGTGGAGGGAGGACAGACCTGGTCCATCAGGGCGGTACCCATCAGCACATCCGCTTGGATCCGAGGCGCCAGGTTCTGCACGTCGATATAGCCCAGGGTACGAAATACTTCCTGTTCCCGGGAATGGGTCGGGTCGAAAAGGCGGAAGTAGCTCTTCAGCTCCTCGTAGGCTCCCTCGGCCAGATCCATCTCCCACACGCGCCGGTAGTCACAGAGAAAGGGAAAGGCGGCCGAACAGGCCCTGATTCGCGTTTCCAGAGAGGCGCAAACCAGGCTCAGAGCACCGCCCTGGGAGCCGCCGTGCGTGCCGACACGGTCGGGATCCACCTCTTCGAATCCCATGACGATGCGTGCCAGTTGGGCCGTATCCAGGAAGATCTGGCGAAACAGGAGCTTGTCCGGGTGATCGTCCAATCCGCGGATGATGTGGCCCCGGTGGGTGTTGCCCACGACCCCGCCCCTGTCCTCCGAAAGCCCGCCCTGGCCGCGGCAATCCAGAGCGGCTACGGAAAAACCCTGGGATACGAAGGAGAGCTTGTCCTGCCAGTCCCCCGAGTTGCCCGTGTAGCCGTGGAACAGCAACACCGCCGGGTGGGGGGACTCATCGCTTTTAGGACGCAGGTACTTGGCATGGATTCGCGCCCCTCCAACCCCGGTGAAGAACAGATCGAAACACTCGGCGCTGGCGCTTTGAAAAGCCGCCGGGAGCAGCTCGACTCGATCATCGGTCTCCTTGAGCTCTTTCAACCCCCGGTGCCAATACGCATCGAAATCATCGGGTCTGGGATTGATTCCCCGGTAGGTGCGCAGTTGCTCCAGGGACATTTCGAAAACCGGCATCGACTCCTCCGTTTTTTTTACAAATGGTTTCTAGAGTAAGGTCTTCCGGGCCAGCAGCCGCTCGAACTCAGCGGCCGGCACGGGAGGGCTGAACAGGTAGCCCTGCATCTGGTCGCAGTCCATGCCTTTGAGAAGCTCGAATTGCTCCTTGGTGCTCACCCCCTCCACCAGCACCTTCTTCTTCCTGCTCTTCACAGTGCGGATGATATGGGTCAGATAATCTCGTTCCTGCTGGCTTTGCTCCAGAGCGTCTATGAACATCTTGTCGATCTTGAGGGTCACGGCGGGAAGGCGCTTGAGATACCCCAGGGAGGAGTAGCCGGTGCCGAAGTCGTCGATAAAGGTTTCCACTCCGAAGTCCAGCAGGGTCTGCATCTGCTGGATGGTTCGCTCCGGATCGTCCATGCACTTGGTCTCCGTGATCTCCAGCTTCAAATAGGCCGGATCGAAATCCTGGGATTGTTTGATCGCTTTACTGATCGCTTCCAGGAGAGTGGAATCGGAGAACTCCTTGGCGCTCAGGTTGATAGACACGTAGAGTTTGTGTTTCTTCATCCACGCGGCGATCTGACGGCAGGCGGTGAACAGGGCCCAGCGGCCGATCGGGATGATCAGGCCGGTTTCCTCAGCAATGGGGATAAAATCCATCGGCGCAATGAATCCCCGCTCGGGATGGTTCCAGCGGATCAAAGCTTCCGCCCCGTGGATCTTTCCGCTGGTGTCCACAACCGGTTGATAGTGCAGCTCGAACTGCCCCTTTTCGAAGGCCTTGGCGATCTCGCTCTCCAGGGTCAACCTGGCCACGGCCTGTTCGTGCAGAGCAGCATCGAACAGAAGGAAATCCATCTTCCGCTTCTTCGCTTCGGCCAGGGCCGAGGCGGCTTTTTGCACGATCTCCCCCTTGTCCCCGCCGTCATCCGGATACACGGCGATCCCGATATGGCAACGGATATTGATATCCGTGCCTTTGAATCGATACGGAACCGACACGTTGTTGAAGATCTTCTGCGCAACCTTTCCGGCGTCCGTGTTCTTGCTGATGTGGCTCAAGATAGCCGACAGCTCGCTGCCGGCGAAGCGGAACACGTAGTCGCTGGAGCGCAGGGTGCGGCGAATCCGCAATCCGCTGTTTTCCAGCAGCAGGTCACCGATCTCGTGGCCGTACACCTGATTGACCTTGGCCAGGTTCTCCAGGCTGATAAACAGCACCGCCCTGAGCTTCTCATACTGCGAGCGTTTGGCCTTCTCGATTTCCTTGTCCAGGATCACCTCCAGGGATCGGCGGTTGAACAACCCCGTGATCGGATCCCGGTATTCGTAGTTGGTCAGCTTGGACTCGATTTCACCGACCGAGGTGATGTCATGAGAGAACACCGCCGCGTGGGTGATCGTCTCATTATCCCGAAAGGGGTAGTAGGACACGTGCATATACTTGTCGAAGGGACCGAACTTGAAGGAGTCGATGTAGTGAACCTCCTCACCGGCAAAGCACTTGTCCAGGTACTCTTGGAGGGAGTCGTCGAACTTTTCCTGCCCCCAGATCTCCGCCACGCTGCGGTTGAGGATTTCTTCCCTGGTTCGCCCCATCTCCTGGCAGTAGGAGTCGTTCACGATCTCATAGACGTAGTCCCGGTTGATGAGGGTGATAAAGTCTCTGGATATATTTACGATGTACTCATAAGCGTCCATAGCGACTCCTATTGTAGGATCTCACCCAAGAGTTGTCAAAGCGCGTTTTTCAACTGACCGGAGCCTAGATCAGATAGTATGCCGCAGCGGCAACCGCCCCACCGACAACCATGCCGACAAGAATTTCAGGTAGGGAGTGGCTAACCAAATGGGGAAGCACGATCTTCTGGCGCAGCTGGATCTGCTCCAGGAGCACAGCCAGGATCCGGGAATGGGCGTGCACCGCTCCCCTCACCCGCACCAAGTCGTAGACGACAATTGCGGAAAACACGAAGGCAACCGTGAAGAACTCCGAGGCAAAGCCGTGATGCAACCCCAGGGATACGGTGAGGGCGCTTACAAAGGCCGTGTGGGCGCTGGGCATGCCGCCAGTGGAGATGAAGTACTCGGGGCGAAAGTGGCGTTCCTTCAGGGAGTAGAAGAGGACCTTGAACAGCTGGCTGGCCAGCTGCACCGCAACGGCGACGACCAGAGACCTGCTAAAAGGCATGGCACAACAAAATGATCCGGGCTTACGGGTCCCGGCGCTTGGCGTAGACCATGGAGATGTAGCTGGACTCGAATCCCTTGACGGCCTTGACCCACTCCAGGAACTTCTCCGCCTCCTCCTTGCTCATGTACGGGCCGATGCGTACGCGGAAGTAGGTCTTGCCGCTGAGGGTCCGCGTGGTGATCTTGGAGACCAATCCCCGCTCCTCCAGCACGGAGGCGATTTCCTGCGCCCGGGAGGGGCTGGTATAGGAACCGGCCTGGATCCAGTACTCGGTTACGCTGACCTCCCGCGGCTGGGGCGCCGCCTTAGCGGCCGGTTTGGCCGCCGGCGCGCGGGAAACCGGCGCGCGGGTCACCGGCGCGCGGGCAGCCGGTTTGGGTTCCTGATCGGTGGGAGCCGACCGGGCCACCGGAGCGGTTGCGGGCGCCTGGGTAGCGGAGATGGGCGCAACGGCTTTCTCAGGAACCTCCTGTAAGGCGGCTTCCGGCTTCTCCGAGGGGGATTCCTCCCGCTCCCCTACGATGATGACCATCTCCTCGGCTTCTTCCGGTTCCTCTTCCAAAACGGGCAGCTCGGATTTTCCCCGCACGTATTCGAAGACATCGAAGCTGCGAGGCGGGGAGCTCTGCCCCGTGGCCACCTCAGTATCCCTGTCGGTGACGGGTCTCAGCAGGTACAGCCCCGCCGCCAGCACCACGACCAGAAATAGGCTTATTGAAAAGATTACCCAGAGCACTCGGTTGCGTTCCATTTCTAGTGGTTTGCCTGTCCTTTCTCCCTCAGGATCTTCAGGATCTGGGTATGGAGATGGTCCAGCCCCCGATCGTTGTCTACATAGTAAATATCGACGTCATTCTCATTCAATTTAGAACAGATTCCCCGCTGTGCCCGCATTCTCCGCAGCACTTGAAGCAAGCCGGCTCGATCCCGCCGGCGTGAGCGTTTCAGCCGCTGAATCAATGGAGCCCGGACACAGATCACCGCATCGCAGAGGCGCTCCAGCCCCATACGGAACAGAACCGCGGCATTGATCACCACCGCTCCCGCCAGTTGCCCAAGTGCGCGTTCCACCTCCCCGGCCATGGGGGCATGGACGATCGACTCCAGTGCCCGCAGCTCCCGGGGATTCCGGAATACCTTCTGTCCCAGAGTCCGGCGATCGATCGTCCCCTGAGGCGTAAAGATATCCGCACCGAAGTGCCGCCGGAGCTCCGCCTGCACCCCGCTTTTCTCCAGGATTCGATGGCCCACCCGATCCACGTCGATTTCCGAGAAGTCCAACTGTTTCAGAACAGAAACCAGGGTGTTCTTACCGGAACAGTACGCCCCGGTCACGCCGAGAACAAAGGAAGCGCTAATGAATGTCCCCCCAGGTCGGTCCGACCTCCAGGCTTATCCGCAGGGGAACGGTGAGCTCCACCGCCGCTTCCATCTTCTCCCTGATCAGTTCCCTGCTCCTGTCGAGCTCGCCGTCCGGGACCTCGAAGATCAGCTCGTCGTGTACCTGCAGCAGCAAGCGGGAGGCCATTCGCTTTTCTGCAAGGGCGCGGGTCACTTCGATCATGGCCTGCTTGACGATGTCCGCCGCACTTCCCTGCACCGGAGAGTTCACGGCCACCCGCTCGGCAGCCATCTTCTCCGTGCGATTGCGGCTGTTGATCCGGCTGATCGGACGCCGGCGCCCCATGATCGTCTCCACGTATCCCCTCTGTTCGGCCTGGCGGACCGTCTGCTTGATGAAGCGATCTACTCCGGCGTAGCGCTCGAAGTAACGCCGAATGAACTGTTCGGCGTCCCGACGGGGGATGCGCATATCCCGGGCAAGCCTGAAGGCGGACATTCCGTAGATCACACCGAAATTGACGGTCTTGCCCACCCGCCGCTGCTCGGGCTTCACCTGCGCCTCATCCACACCGTAGAGAACCGCAGCGGTCTGCCTGTGGATGTCCCTGTTTTCACGGAAGGCCTCTAGAAGCATCGGATCCTCGGACAGATGGGCCAGCACAACCAACTCGATCTGGGAGTAGTCGGCGCTCAGGAAGCTGCAGCCGGTATCCGGAACGAAGGCCCTGCGGATGTGCCTACCCGATTCCTCGCGAATCGGGATGTTCTGAAGGTTCGGATCCTTGCTGGCCAGACGACCGGTGGCCGCTCCGGTCTGGATATAGTGGGTGTGCAACCGACCGCTATCCGGATTAACCAGCAGAGGAAGGGCATCCACGTAGGTGGATTTGAGCTTGGCAAGCAGGCGGTGGTTGAGCACCAGCTCCGGAACCTTGTTTCCCGTCCGGGTGAGCTCCATCAGCACGAAGTTATCCGTTGACTGCCCTGTTTTGGTCTTCTTCACCGGTGGAAGAGCCAACTCATCGAAAAGAACCGCCTGCAGCTCCTTGGTGGAGCGGACGTTGAATCTGCGGCCGCAGAGTGCAAAGATCTGCTCCTCCACCTTGTTCAGCTCAGCCTCCAGCTGGACGCTGTAGGTGCGCAGCTGCCCGGCATCCAGGCGAATCCCGGCGATCTCCATCTCCGCCAGGATCCCTACCAGGGGCATCTCCAGATCGCGGAAGATCTTCACCAATCCAAGACTGTCCAGCTGGGGGCGGAAAAGCTCGTAGAGCTGGAAGGTGATGTCCGCATCTTCGGCGGAGTAGTCCGTTGCCCGCTCCAGCTCGATATCGGCCAGGGTCTTGTCCTTTTCCACGACATCGGTGTAATGGATGGTCCTGTAGTTCAACAGCTGGGCCGCCAGGTTGTCCATGCTGTAGGAGGAACGCGCGGAATCCAGGATCCAGGCTGCCACCATGGTGTCGAACAGCCGGCAGCCGAGCACGATCCCCTGCCGGGCCATCACCTTGTAGTCATATTTGATGTTCTGACCAACCAGGGTCAGGGAGGAATCGGCCAGCACTGGTGCCAGTTGTGCGAGCACCGTCTCCAGCTCCAGCACCTCCCGCCCGGCCGCTTGTACGGGAATGTAGCAGGCCTTGCCCTTGGCCACGGCCAGGGAAAAACCCACGGGATGTGCCCGAAGCGGATCCAGGCTGTCGGTCTCCGTGTCGAAGGCAAAAACGCCGGCCTCTCTTACCTCCCCTATCCAGCGCTGCAGGGCCTCTGTGCTGAGAACCGTCTCATAGCTGCCCGGTTCCAGCTGCCGCGTTTGCTTCTGCTCTGCGAAGCTTCCGCCCAGCTCCTCCACCATGCGGCCCATGTCCTGTTCGGCGAAAAGCGGGATGGCGGCCTGGCGATTCAGCTCGCTCATGTCCAGATCTTCGATCCCGATCTCCAGGGGAACATCGCTTCGCAGGGTGACCAGCTCCCGGCTGAGCAAGGCGTTGCTTTTGCCCTCTTCGAGTTTTTTCCTCACCCCTGCCGGCTGCAGATCTTCCAGCTCGGTGTACAGCCGCTCCAGATCCCGGTACTGGCTGAGAAGCTTCACAGCCGTCTTGTCCCCCACCCCGGCGACTCCCGGGACATTGTCCGATTGATCTCCGGTCAGGGCCAGATAGTCGATGATCTGCTCGGGATAAACACTGCGGGCGGCGAACACGCCATCCCTGTCGAAAACGGCAAAATCCTCCGCTCCCTTTGGTGGATGAATCACGTAAACGCCGTCTCCGACCAACTGCAGAAGATCCTTGTCACCGGAAAGGATGTAACATTCCCTTCCCTCCCGACGAGACTGCACCGCCAGCGTGGCAATCAGATCGTCCGCCTCGAAACCATCCCGGCGCAGGCAACGGATGCCGAGGGCGGTCAGGATCTCTTCGATCACCGGCACCTGGTCGTGGAGGTCCTGCGGCGCCTTCTCCCGGTTGGCCTTGTACTGCGGATACTTCTCATGCCTGAAGGTGGGTGTGCGGGAATCCATCACAACCGCCAGAAATGCAGGCTCCCGCATTTTCAACAGTTGGAACAGGGAGCTGAAAAAACCAAATATCGCCGAGGTATTCTGCCCTTGGGAGTTGGTCAGCGGGCGGCGGATGAAGGCGAAGTAGGCACGATAGATGAGACTATAACCGTCGACCAGATAGAGGGGCGGGTTCATGAACGTACACCTTGAGGATAAAATGGCGGCGCTTTGCACCTGCCCAGCCGGCTCAGCCGGCGATATTGACTCCCCTGTTCTGGTTGGCTCCGGCGGGCACACCCGCCTTGTCGGCAACCTCGGCCCAGGCGCTTCTCAATTCCATCAGCAGCGTCTTGACCTCCTCCAGAGGCGCTTTGTCCTTTTGGATATTGCCGTCCAGCAGGCGTCTGTTCATGAACACGTACAGACCGAACAGGTTCTTGGCAATCTCTCCGCCCCGTTCGAAGTCCAGAGATATCATCAGCTCGGCAATGATATCTTGGGCCTTTATCAGGGAGTTGCTGATGCTGTCGTATCGCCGATGTTCGTCCTCCATCTCCTGGAGGGCTTGATTCAGATTCCGGATCGCCCCGTCATACATCATCAAAATCAATTTACCCGGTGTAGCGGTCTTGATCTGCGTCTCTTTGTAACTCCGTAGCGGATTCATCGTGTTCAAAGCGCCTTTACCCTTTCTTATCCTATCATCGGACGAGCCGACGTAAATCCTAATTCATTCTGCATGCTCAATCAACACGGAAACCGGTACTATTTCGTACCCCCGTTTGACTAAAGCATCGATCAGCAGATCCAGCTTGTGGAAAAAATAATCCCGCCTCTCACCGCTCGGCCTGCCCACCATCACCGATACGATCGAACCCGGCTTCTTCGCCTCTACCACCCGCTCCACCAGGACAGCGGAGGGGAAATAGATATCCCGAGTCGTAATGCTCATCTCCCGGGTTACCCAATCCAGGGGATCCACGTCCCGGCCGACATAGACGTAGTTCATCTCCCGGGAGGCCTGGAGGATGTCGGAGTTGACGAAATAGTACGGAGCATGCCACAGAAGGGACAGCTCCTTGCCGGTAGCCTCGAAGTATTCATCTTCGTTCTGGGCCATTCCGCGCTTTATGAAATCCTTGTTCAACCGGAAACGGGCGTCGGTCATATCGAAGTACATCGAAAACAGGCTTCCCACTTCATGCCCGGATTCAGCGATCTCCCGAAGCGCATCCGGATAGCTGCGGATGGCCTCTCCGTTTACGAAGAAGGTACAGCGCAGGTTATACTCCCGCAGTGCGGAGAGGATAGCGGGTAATCCCTCCACCGAATCGACCACGTTGAACACCAGGGAGATCTCCCGTCTTCGGATTCGCGAACCATGGTCGAAGGTCACGAAATCGAGAGGATCATCTGTCTCGGGAAAGGGTTCCAACGCATCGGGGGAATGCTTCAGCAGCGCGGTAGTAAGCAAGCGCTGTCGGTCTCGAATCATGAGCATGTTCTGGAAAATCCTGTCCGGTGTTTCTTCCAGAAACACCCGGTAAGCACCGGCGGTCGTGCTTTTGCTTCGGGAAACCGCCGCTACCGACTCGCTCCACCCCGGCGGCGCGGACAAATCGCCGTACAACCACCTGAAGGTCCGATCTCCGGTCCTGCAGAGCACGGCATCCTCTTCCTTCGAGAAACCGTAACCATCCGGTTGAGAGATCCCCAGCAGCCGTTCGGCGCCGCTGTCCAGAGAGTACTCCCGGATCGTATGTTTCCCGGCGATGACCAGCTTGGCTTCGTCGATCCAGGCGACCTGAAGCACTCCCGGCTGCTCAAACTCCTGCCGCTTGCTCCAGCTCTGATAGTCATAGACGGCAACACGATCCGGAAAAATCACCGCGGCCTGGCTCTTGTCCGGGGACAGGATGATATCCTCGACACCCTCCACTGCAAGATATTGAAAAGCGGGATTGGAGTCGATCGCTCCAGTCTCGATTCGGAAAACCTGAGATTGAATCCGGCCGTTCTCGGTCCCGGTGGTAAGGATGGTCAGGCAGCCGCTTTCGTCCCAGAGAACACGCCCGAGCCGGGTGTTCCGCGGCAGGTACAGGTATGGCAGGGATTGACTGTGCCCCTTAGAGGAAAAATCCTCCGTTGACAGGCGATAGAGAAACAGATTTCGACCGCCTTTTGCCAACAGCACGTGCGTACCGGCGGGGGAGATCCAGAAGGAGTCGAAGTTGGGATCGAAGGCAAAGGGGATCTTACCCACCAGACGACCGATGTCCAGGTAGCCCCGATACAGGGCACGGGTAAACAGCTCGCTTGAGTCCAACTCGTATATGAGAGATCCTCTGAGGTAGTACAGGGCGATCTGACTGCCCGGGCTCATGTTGCCGATCTGCCCCTCTCCGATCTGGCGATACTCTTCGTTCAGCCCCTGCTGGTCGCTCAACTGCCTCACGGACATGTAGTAGATGAGGTCGTTCTTACTGTACACAAAAAAACTCGAATCCGGAGCCCAAACCACGGGAGTGGTACGCAGATCGATCTCGATACCCCTGGACACCAGCGTTCTCTCATCTCGATCCAAATCCACGAAGTACAGATCACCATAAGCGGGGGAGCTGTATTCCACGTACAGCAAATAGCGACCGTTGGGGGCGGCGCTCAGGGGGCTCAGGCTTCCCTGAAGGACGCTATTGTCGCGGATGAAAGAAGGAAACTGCGGGGAGGGTTGAAAACTCTCGAGGGTTTCATCGCTGTAGAACACACCAAAGCGATTCTGCAGCTGCAGTGCTTTTATCCCCGGCAGATAGGTGAGCCGTTCGGGAAAATAGGTCAGCTGGGACAATTCACGGGTCTCCAGATCGGTCAGAAAAAGGGTATCGTGAGCCCCCCACCGCGGGCTAAGGGAACGAACCTTGAACAGCAGCAGGTTGTCTTCACTGAGATCGGGATCGGCGAAACGAACTTCCGACCACAGTGAACCCAATACGACGAGACAGAGAAATGATATCAGCAGACGCCGCTTCAAAACGCACTCCCCCTACGGTAGTATATTCGGCAGAGTCGATGCTCAGTTAGAGTAAAAATCACGGAGCCGAGGGAATCGCATCCAACAGCTGCAGAAGGATGTTTGCGGACAATCCCCAGATCAGGTGTTTGCCGTAAATCAAATAGCGTACCGGCCGTGTGACTGTCCTGTTCCACCTGCCACCCGGCAGATACGCGTGAGGGAAATCATCGGAGAGCGTGTACTGCTCGGTGAGCGCGGCTTCATGGAAGTGGTTTTCCAAAAGGTGATCAAGCGGCATGGTGAAGACCTCCTCCACTTCGATCCCGTCGGGTTTCAGCTTCACATCCTCGGCCAGCAGAGCAACAAAAGGAATGATCAGCTCA
>Ga0272441_10004935_pt1 | contig 23669 bp, 22 predicted proteins | sample SSMProp6N_FD_193582 | JGI IMG/M metagenome (GOLD analysis project Ga0272441, IMG submission 193582) | Marine sediment archaeal communities from Little Sippewissett salt marsh, Falmouth, MA, United States - SSM-Prop-6N | ecosystem: Environmental > Aquatic > Marine > Wetlands > Sediment ...
TCCCTTAAGCTGTTCCTCCATCTGCTTGCGGGCGATCGCATTTGCAAATATCTGCGCCACCACTTTAAACTGTTGCACGACCGTTGCCGTCCACTCTCTCTCCTCCCGCAAAACAGAAAAGGTCAACAGGCCAAATACATGCCCTCTTCTTACTGATAACGGAACGACCACGACGGAGCTGGTACCGTAAAGGTCGAAACTCTCCCGGTCGCGGCCGGCTTCCGCCGGTAGGTCGCTCATTTTCGAAATCGTGATCGTTTCCCCGCCCAGGACCTTCTGCAGCGCCCAGGGAAAGAATTCCTTTAAATTCATCCCCTCAGGAGGTATTCGACTTCCCGGAGGCTGATAATAATGTGTCAGCAACAGCGTTTCGGGTTCTCCTTCAGGGGCTTGGAAAAGTGAGGAACGATCAAGATCGAGGAACTCGCAGACGCGGCGCTGGGCGGCTTCAATTTCGCTGTCGATCCGGTCCGCAGGGAGATTGATAAATAATGTCGAAATATCGGTCAGCAGCCTTTCCAACCGCAACGGCTCGCCGAGTTCTGCATCCGGTTTGTTTTTTGATCGGACCATATAAACCTTTGGCTGTTTATTTTAACGACCAATCTTTAGGTAAGCCTTCCGATAGCAGAAAGGATATCTTGTCTTTCTCGATCAATTTTTGGGCTTTTTTATCAAAAGTAAGCCAGCAGCCCTTCAGATCCAGTGCCAAAGCCGCATAACATGCATCATATCCGGTAAGGCCTTTTTTCACGAAGCGGTTTGCTTTAACTGCAAGTTCCTCTGTCATGGGATGTCTCAGTAGTCCGCCCTGAAGAATCGGGATGATGCCTTTTCGAAAAGCGTTAAGTCCATCGGGATGGAGGCGTTGCAAAACCGCATATACCTCAAAGGCGAAGAGTTCCGGAACCGTAAATTTTTTTGGATCTTCAATGACTGCTTTCAGCACCTCGTCCGCACAATCATGAGCCTCATCTTCGAGCAACCAGCGAACCGCAACCGAGGCATCGATAATCCAGATCATCCGGTATATCCCCTCAATTTTCTGAGTAAATCAATGCTCGCAACAGGCTCCTTCCGCTTTCGTTTTAACGTGTGTATCCGATCAAGTAAACGCTTTTTGCTCTCCTTTATTTTATAGTCTAAAAAGCGGTTTTCGAAATCTTGAGGGGTCACAAGAACAGCCCGTAACTTTCTGCCTTTACATACTAAAATGGGTTCTCCCGTCGCATTAAGACGGTCTAGTATTTCACCTAGGTTATTTCTTATTTTAAGTGCATTGACCTCTTCCATGACCTTGGATCTCCTTTAATTATTTATTCTGAATATGACTCTAAAATATACATATGTCAAGTGTATATGTGTATACAAAGTATAGGCGGGACATTCCATCAAAAAATAAATAACTTTCTTGATAAAATTAGGCTCCATCAATTTAATAGCTTGAAAGTGCATAATTTGAAGGCTAAAATATCATTGAAATCTTGTTTGGTAGTTTTTGGAAGTTATTTATAAATTTATGGACGCCCCGGTTCTTTCCCAGGAACACAGATTGCAATAAAACTAATATTTTTCGATGAGACAAAGAACGATACACTTGAGGAACGCTCATAATATAATAACATTCGTGGTAGTTAAAAGGGTAAACTTATAATTTCATGGGCGTCCCTGATATCCGCGAAGTCCGGTGACGGGCTCCAACTGGCTTTGTTCGTGCACCACACAGATGCCGATCGCGAGTATGCATATGAACGCAATAGCCACGTAGGCACCCTCGACAAGGTGCTTGACATAGCTGACAAGCATGATTGGATCATCGTGGACATGAAGAGGGATTGGAAGGTCGTTTTCCCGTTCGAGAAGAAGTAAGGCAGCGGGTGATGTCGGAACGCCAGCTAACATCGCTGCAGCGGACCGGGTGGGCTCAGCGGTTTTTCGAAACTTATTGGTTTTATCGAATATTTTAACTTTTATGAACCGCTCGGCATTCCTCCACTCGGCAGCTGATCTCAAGCGTTATGCCCTGACAAACAAAACTATTTTCCAAATGATTATTATTTTATTCGCTCATTTAGTATAAACTGAAAATAACTATTAGATACAGCAACTTAACTTTTAGTTACATATTGGGAGATGAATTAAAATGTTAATGACCTATATCCAAAGAGCAATGCATCATGCAAAATATGAAATATTGCCTGATGATGGTAGCTATTATGGTGAAATCAAAGAATGCAACGGTGTATACGCTAATTCAGATAACTTGGAGGACTGTCGGCAGGAGCTTCAAGAGGTCCTGGAAGACTGGATTTTATTCCGGGTTCATAAAAACCTGTCTTTACCAATTATTGATGGAAATGAATTGACGATAAAGGAAATTGCCTGATGCCACCATTTGGACCGATAAAGCGCAAAAATCTCATCCGATTTTTGAAAAAGTCGGGTTTCAGTGGACCGTTTAGCGGCAGCAGACATCAGTTCATGCTAAAAGACGATATTACCATCCGGTTACCAAATCCTCACGGTGGTGACGTAGGGAAAGAACTTTTAGCAAGAATTCTTCGGCAAGCACATATTAGCAAAGAAGAATGGGAAATCCTTTAAAATAGTATCGCGTTTCATAAGTTCTGTCGGAGATTTTGGCAATTTGAGATCCTTATGAGAAAGGATAGTATTTATCCGACATCGGCCAAGGGTTCTGTTCGATTGACGACAGCTTTAACGAAGGATATGCGGAAGGATATGCGTCCATTGGATTATTGGTTCCGTTGTTCCAGAAACGCCAACTTTTCCGCGCGGGCGATTTTCTGACCTCGCACCACGGATTGACTCGTTGTCGGTTGGGATATATTCATTCAAAAAACTTCAAAATGTAATGGGCATCCTGCCACACATGAGCCAGCTTGCCCATTAGGACCCCGTGACCGCTATACGGATACTTATCCAATGATTTCAGCTCTGCCACAAGCCCGGCACGTAAATGATTTAGGTGAATGTAGCGCACGAGCTCCAGCAGATATAATTCTTCCTAACACAAAATGGATTTATAGCGGTTCTGAAATAACGGACCATGGCGACGATGCCGGCGATTGAAGCTTACCGCAAAGCCGGTCAAGCGCCCGCGCATGACCGTGGCAATGGCGGTGGTGCCTGTTCTCAGCAACAAATGCGCGTGGTTTGGAATCAAGGCCCAGGCAAAACAAGGCGTTACGGTTTCTGATAAAACATTGCCAAGGTGCTTTGAAAAATTATCCCGGTCAAAATCATCGAGAAATATCTTTCTGCGTTCAATCCCCCTTACAATAATATGATGCAGTGCTCCGGGAGCATCTGTGCGAGCTTTCCATGGCATGTTGTCACTATATCACAACTTCATATCTCAACCAATAATCCAATGGACGTTAGTCGCAAACAGTTTAAAGGTTCACCGTTCCCCGTTCAGGGTTGAAGGATTGAAGTCCTTCCTTGAACGCTGAACCCCGAACCCAGAACTATGAACCTCTGAACCCTGCTTGAACCGGGAACCTTTTATGCATTATGTGCATTCAATTGCATCGCTCAAGGCAGTCGAGACACTTCAAAAATGACACGACAGTAGAGCCCTGCCCGGCTATTCATGCGCAGGGCTTTGTAGCCCCAACTGCCCGATACTTTGGATATCGCAGGGATGCTTCTTATACGCGCCGAGGTGTACAAACGGAGCCAGCAATCCGAGCGGACCGATCGCAAGGCTGCCGAGGGCCCGAGCGCCTGTTTCTAACAAGGCGAGTGTGTCCGGGCTCACCTTGGCGTCCAAGATGGTACCGCTGACCCGCAACTTCGTAGAAAACTCCAGCAGACCCGGATGTCTTGGCTTCGGAACGAGTAAATAATCAACTTGTTCCGTGCCCAAATTGACCTCACCTTCACCGGCCAGGATGCCGGCCCGGGTGTCGAACACAAAGGCCCGGCTGGCGGCAACGCCGGACTTGATGTCGAATTGGACCACGGCACATTTGATCTGATCTGCATCTTTGGGTCTTCCCCAGAAATGAACGACCTTTTGGGTAAGATTCAAGGAGATCAGGTCGAGATATCGGGTCAGGTACCCTTCACCCATCACCGCACCGATTGCGCCGTCCAGATTCGCCATGAGGCTGCGAACGGAATTCCCCCGGCTATTAAGATGGGCCGCAAGGTCAACGGTTGCCTGGACCCGATCGTTTATTCCGGTTTCCCTGAGAAGGCCGCCCAGGTCAAGATTTTGAACCAGGAAACGGGTGGCCGCCCGGATCGATGAACCTGAAGTGAGCTGCATGTTTCCGGAGATTTTCGTCTCTTTGTAAGTCGCCTCGAGTTTGTCGATGCTCAATTTGCCGTCATCGAGTTTCAGGGAAAAGTGACCGAATTTAAGGCGTGCGTCTTTGAGGTGGATATTTCTGGCCTCAAGCAGGATATCGGCGTCCACTTTTTTTAGGGCGTCGAAAGGCAGGGGATTGTCCGAAAACAAACGGCGCTTTGGCTCAACTTTAATGGCCGTTTTTTCGTCGTCCTTCTCTATACTTTTCATCAAAGTCGTGAAATCGATCACCGAAGACTCAAGGCGTGCGGTAATTTTGGGATGCTTTAAAAACTCCACCTTGGCCAGACCGTTAAAATCGCTTTTATCTACCACTGCCGAAAGGTCGTTCAGCAAAATGGTCTTCGTCGAGCCCGACAGCTTGCCGCTCACATCAAATGGACCCAATTCAGGCAGCTCTGACCCGAGCAGCGGCCCGATTTCGGCCAGCTCCTTTCCAGAAGCCTCCAGATTGACATTGATGCCTTCTAAGGCAAGCAGTTCTTTTACCGCCCCGTTGAAGGCCAGGTTCAAACTACCCCGGCTGGCACTGCCTTTAGCTTCCAACAGAGATAAGGCTTTTGTGGAACCCATCAGCCGGCCCTGAACCGTGAATTTATCGCTTGCTGGAAACTTCTTTCCGGTGATCGTTCCAATCTCCGCCAAATCCTTGCCCGAACCCTGTAAGCGCAGATCCATGCCGCTGAGGTCAGTCAAATCCTTGACCTCACCCTTTAAAGAAAGTCTCAAGCTGCCTCGATTGGCCCTGCCGCCGGCTTTTTGCAATGATAGGGTCTTGGCAGAGCCCGTCAGTCGGCCTTGAATCTCGAATTCATCGGTTGCCGGAAGTTTTTCTCCGATGATGCCCCCAAACTCTTCCAGGTTTTTGCCGGTTAGCCTGGACTGAAGGTCCATGCCCCTGAGGGTCAACAGATCTTTGACTGCACCGTTTACAGCGATGTGCATACCGCCGCGACGGGCGTTGCCCCGGGCGTCCTGCATGGATAGAACCTTGGGTGAACCCGATAACCGGCCTTGAATTTCGAATTCATCGGTTGCCGGAAGTTTTTCTCCGATGATGTCACCAAACTCTTCCAAGTTCTTGCCGGTTAGCCTGGACTGCAGGTCAATGCCCCTGAGGGTGGGTAGATCTTTGACCGCTCCGGTTACAGCGATGCGCATATTGCCGCGACGGGTGCTTCCCCGGGCATCGAGCATGGATAGAGCCTTGGCAGACCCCATTAACCGGCCTTGAAGCGCAAATTCATCTGTGGCGGGTAATTTCTCCCCGATAATCGGCCCTATACCTGATAAATCCTTGCCGGAGCCTTTTACGGATAGATCGATGCCGTTGAAATTGAGAAAATCTTTAATTCCGCCCTCCACCGCCAAACTCAGACCGCCGTGGTGGGCGTTGCCTTGTGCTTCATCGAGAGACAGGAGTTTTGCAGAACCTGTCAGTCGCCCCTGCACCGTAAAGCCATCCGTTGCTGGCAGTTTCTCCCCGATGATCGGACCGATTTCTGCCAGATCCTTGCCAGAGCTTTTCAGATTCAGGTCGATGCCGCTGAAGGCGATCAAGTCGCCAACGCCGCCGCTGACGGCGAGGTCGAAACCGCTTCCGGACAAATTCCCTTTGACATTTTCCAGTTTCAGGGATTCCTTGTTACCCTTTATCTCCCCATTCACTTCAAATGATTTTGTCTTTGGCAGCCGAATATCCATAACAGGCTCGAGGGTCGCCATATTCTCGCCAATCAGTTGGGCCTCCACATCGATACCCTGAAGGTTGAGAGCATCCTCAATTGCGCCATTGATCTTGATGGCTGCGGTTGACAAACTTCCTGACACTTGAAGCGGGAAGCGCTTGTGCGTAAACAATTGACGGATCCCTCCGGTCTTACCGGATAACGCGACCGACTGCCCGTTGAAGTCAGCCTGGAGTTTGAATGAAAGCGCTTCTTCTGTCTCTTCTTTGTTTATCACCAGGCTCGCTAATGTGAACTGCGTTTGGGAATGAGTCCCATGCCGGCGAAATGAAAAATGCAGGTTCTCGATGCTGACCCGGGCGACATCTATTTCAACTGGCCCGAGCGAACCGAGGCGGCCGGCGGAGCTGTCGCCCGCAACAAAGTCCCAATTGGCCCGGGCGTCGGCATCCGTCTCAAGCAACACCTTGACCCCGAAAAGACCGATCTCTTTGACCACCACATCTTTATGCAGCAGCGGCAGCAGCCGAACCTGCGCCTCCAGCTTTTCAATCTCGATCATTTGCGCTTGCGAGCCCCAGGGAACATTTGCCAGCGCTATATTCGTCACAACCAGCGTGGGCATTAACCCGATTTCGAGGCTCACCTCGCCGCCCAGGCTCAGTTTGCGGCCCGTCGCATCTTCAACCACTTGGGCAACCAGAGGCTTTAGTTTATTGTAGTCATAGGTCTTCAGGACCACATAAACGGCGGTAATCAAGATAACGATCATCAAAACGCCGATGGTGACGATCCATTTCCAGCGCATGAGATAATATTTCTCGCTAAGACTGAACATACTCCGATGTTACGATGACGAAATCCTTTTCTGATCGGGTTTCCGGGTCTGCGGCAAGATCCGTGATCATCAGCATCATGCCTGGGTGCATGGCCCCAAGTGTTTGTTCGACAAACGCCGGGTCGAATTTAATTCGATCAAGGGTTGCGTTATCCGTGTTCTGCACGGCAGCCGTCGAATCAGCATGACGGATCGACGCGGCACTCCAGGTGGGATGCTTGCCTTCAAGCGTTTTTAACACCAGGACATGGGTGCCCAGAGGTTGATCGGAATTGGCAATGGTGATCGGTTTCTGATTAACGATCTCGCCGTCTTTGAGTAAGTAGGATTTCCGATCCGCGCCGCTCACCACAACCGAGGCAACCGGTACACGATTCGGGTGATCTCCGGCCGCGGGGGGCACCGCCTTGTGCTTCTTTCTGCGCTCCCGGGCGATTTCCTGAGCGATCATCTGGTCGGCATCACCGCTGAGAACAATGCCCGGATGCACGACGTCGGCGGGGGCCGAATGTTCATCGGCAATGATCACCGCCGTACCCAGGTGAGTAATGTCAAACAGCTTGGCGGAAAATTCCAGGGGCAAATGAACACAGCCGTGGGAACTGGGGTAGCCGGGCAGGCCACCCGCATGCAGACAAATCCCGCCCCAGGTCAACCGCTCGGTGTTCGGCATGGATGCATTATGATAAATACTGGAATGATGGTGCTTGTCTTTCTGCAGTATGACAAATACGCCCGTCGGTGTACGATGTCCTTTACGTCCGGTCGATACAGTCGTTACGCCGATCTCCAACCCGTTGCGATAGACATGCCCCATCTGTTCCGGTAGCGACACCAGCATAACGACCGGCCCCTCCGGCGACAATTCGGGTTCCCATACGTATTCGCCTGGCTTTAGTTTTTCGCCGGGTTTTAGAAAATGGCCAGCTTGCTTTGTTGCCCACAGGGGACCGCACAGGCCCAGGATCGTTGCGGCGGCCATGCCTTGCAGTACTTTTCGTCTGGTTATCATTTTTTAAATCCTCTCTGTTGGGGGTCGAAATTTGAGCTTAGGGCAATCTAATTAGTGCCAAAAAACGACCGTTAAAATTAAATGCAAGAACTCCGTAAAGTGATGATGCTATCAACTCCTATACCATCTCTTACCGGGTTCGTTTTATTTCCCGGTTTGCTTCCGGCTCGCCGCCTGAATGGCCTTGACTATCTCATGACTGAGTTTGGCCAGCGCGCGACTCTGGGCTGAAACCAGGGCATTATAATCCGGCCCGCTCACCGGCTCGCGGATGTTGGAGCGGCTCGCTGCAACCAGTTCCTTGTTCTTGCCTCCGAGAATGCTCCAGCGCGCCACCAGCCAGGCCTCTTTGCCCAAATCACCATCGAGCCGAACCACATCCAGGATGATCTGATAGTCCATTGGCTCGGCCAGCCGCCAGGGATAAATGAATATTCGTTCGGTCGGCAGCAGCAGCCCGATGTTTTCGGCCAGCACGTTGGTCAAATTGTCCTTGAAGGCCCCTGCCCAAAGATCGAACTCGGCTCTCACCAGCCGGTTGTCGCCGGTGCGGGTGACGAGCTTGGACTGGTCCAGGTAATCGGCCAGCTTGATCGGGCCGATGCCGATACGCGTATCGCGCTCTGGGGTGTCGCTTTTTGCCATGGCTTTGTCTTCGGTTATCGGGCTCAGCGCATAAAACCGCGGCGATTGGCTCCTGCCCAGGCAGCCGTCCAAAAAGAGGAGACAAATCACCAGAATCACCGGTAAACAACGGAAAAAGGGCGCATCTCTCATCTTATTTTTCTCCTGGTTTGCCGAGGCCTTGAATCAAGGCCTCGGGGTGCTGGCCCAGAGTGTTGGCCAGTTGCCGGAACGAGCGGGCCGTAGCTGAAATCTCCTGCAGGCTGCTCTCCAACTCGACGATCAGCGGGGCGTCTGGGGACATAACCCCCCTGACCGCCGACAGAGTTTTATCCAAACTGGTCCCCAGCGCCGCCACCCGAGCGTCGGCGTCCCGGGCCAGTTTGCCGAAATCCTTGACGGCGTTGTTCACATTTTTCGCCAGCGGATCCACCTGATGGTCCACGTTATTGACCAGTTTGCGGGTATCGCGGATGGTGCCGTCTAGATGGTCTGCCAGCGGGTCTATTTTGGCGTCGACCTTTTTCACGACCTGTCGCATCTCCTCGAGAGTCTCTTTCAGAGTCTTGACGCTGCCGATCAGGTCCGGGTTGTTGACGAACCGATCGACCCCGGCCAGGGTGTTCTCCAGATTTTTTTGTAGACCTTCCAGGTTGAGCTTTTGAAGTGACTGGGCCAACCGCTCGGTGGTGGACGGGATGGTGGGGATCTCAATATACTCTTTAGCAATGTTTTTCAAGTTGATCGGGGTATCGGGATAGAAATCGAGCTCGACCATCAGCTGCCCGGTGATGAAGCTCTGCGTCGCCAGCACGGCCCGCAACCCTTTTTCAATAAGCTGCTGTACACCTTTTTTGCGATCTTCATCCGTCCTCTGAGCACCACCAACCACCTTGAATCGATCCGGCTCGACTTCGACAATAACCGGAATATCCGCCTTCATCACTTTAGGATCGATGTTGAGCGTAATGCTTTCCACCGACCCCACCTGAACCCCCTGGAACTGCACCTGCGCACCCACGCTCAACCCCTTGACGGAGCTGTCGAAATACAGAACATATTTAACGGTCTTTTTGAAGAACTTGCCCGAGCCGAAAATCACCAGGCTGGCGGCCAGTAGGACTACCGCGATGACAACGAAACCGCCGATCATCATCTTGTTCGCTTGTTTGGCCATGTGTGCCCATCCTTATCGTGTTTAAGATTTCTCACCGCGGGTGAGAAACAACCGCAGCGTGGGATCCTTGGTTTCAGCCAGCAGCGTGCTCGGGTTGCCCGTGGCCGTCATGGTCCTTTGGGACGCATCCAGAAACACCGAATTGCTGCCGATGGCAAATATGCTGGCCAGCTCGTGGGTCACCACCACCATGGTGGTGCCCAGGCTCTCGCGCAGCTCCAGGATCAGATCATCCAGCCGCCGCGCGCTCACCGGGTCCAGCCCGGCCGAGGGCTCGTCGAAAAAAAGGACTTCCGGATCCAGCGCCATGGCCCGGGCGATGCCGGCCCGCTTCTGCATCCCGCCGCTGATCTCAGAGGGGTAGAACTCTTCGAAGCCGGCCATGCCCACCAGGGCCAGCTTCAGCTTGACCACATCACGGATCTGCGCGGGACTCAAATCCGTGTAGGTCTCAAGCGGCAGGGCGATGTTTTCGGCCAGGGTCATCGAGCTCCACAGCGCCCCGCTCTGGTACATCACCCCGGCGCGCCGGATAATCCGGTCGCGGGTCGGCGGATCGGACCCCCAGAAATCGACCTGCCCATAGAAGACCTGGCCCTTGGCCGGGGTCTTCAGTCCGATCAAAATGGTCATCATGGTGCTCTTGCCGCAGCCGCTGCCGCCCATGATGATAAAGATGTCCCCGCGGTTGATCGCAAAGGTCAGATCGTGCATGACCACAAAGTCGCCGTAGGCCATGGTCAGATCCCGCACCGTTATGTGGGCTTCTTCTTCAGCCATGTTTTTTTTAGCTCACCACAAAGGCGCAAAGAGCGCAAAGTTTATTTTTCTTTATGTTTTCCGCTGAGACGCCGGAAAACATAAAAAGCTATCGCCAATGGCGAACAGAAAACGGATAGAGAGCAAAAATTTTTACAGCATTTCCATATGGCCAAGTTGAAAGGCCGTTGATGCTCAAAAGTTCTTTCCGAAGGCAAGTTGCCTTTTGCTTTTCGGCGAAAAGCAAAAAAAGAATTTTTCTGCGTCCTTCGCGTCTCGAGCGAAGCGGGCGGTGAAATCTAAATTCCCAGCAGATTGCACAACACCGTGATCACGGCCGTGGAGACGATGATCCCGATAATGGCGGTGACCACTGCCGAGGTGGCCGCTTCGCCCACCGCCGAGGCACTGCGCCCGCACTGCATGCCCCGCATGCAGCCGGCCAGCGCCACGATCACCCCGAACACGATGCCGGAGAAAAGCCCGATGCCCAGATTCCAGAGATTGACCGCCTTTACGGTCTCGTTGTAGTATTGGATGAAGCCGATATCGAGCATGCCGACCCCCACCACCATACCCCCCAGAATACCCATGACGTTGGCGTAAAGGCACAAAAGCGGCATCATCAGCGCCAGGGCCAGCATGCGCGGCAGCACCAGAAACTCCATCGGCGATATGCCCAGGGTTTTGAGCGCGTCGATCTCCTGGTTGACCTGCATGGTGCCTAGCTGGGCGGCGAAGGCCCCTCCCGTGCGACCGGCCATGACGATGCCGGTCATAATGGCCGCCATCAGGCGCACCATGGCGATACCCACCAGGTCGGCCACGTAGATCTGGGCCCCGAACAGCTCGAGCTGAATGGCGCCGATAAAGGCCAGGATCAATCCCACCAGAAAACAGATCAGGCTGACGATCGGAAGTGCCTGCCCCCCGCAGGACTCCACGATAAGCCACAGGTCGCTTTTCCGGTACTGGGCCCTGCCGCGCAGCAGGTTCATAAAGGCAATCACCGTATCGCCGATAAATTCCAGCATCTCTCCCGCGGCCCTGAAGAAATCGACGGTTTCGTTGCCCACGTGGGCCAGGAACGACACCTTCCCCTCGGCCTTGCGGGCGTCCTTTTTCGCCGGCACCGCCGCGGCCAACGCTAGAAGTTTTCGCGCCCCTTGCGGCAAACCGCTGTCGTCGATAGGGATCTTTTGCTGCGTGCAAAATTCGCGCAAATCTACCAGAAAGATCAGCAGCCCGCTGTCCCAGTCCGTCAGCTGCCGGGTGTCGAAGACAATGTTACGAACCCCTGACGTCCCCTCGACTCTTTGTTGAACCACATCGGTCGAAGGCAGTTTTTGCCCCAGCTTCCAGCTGCCGGCGAGTACCACCGTCAGCGAGTCTTCAGCCGTTTTCTGAAGTTGCATTTCACCGGGAGCCGCCATTTATCTCATCCTCCTACTGTGCATTGTCTTCCCGCCATTCTTTGAAAGCTCCCGATTCGAACCCCTGTTTTTTCTTCGGCCCGATCAACGACTGGCAAGTAAAAGTCCAGCCGTCGACGATTAACTCAGAACTTCCAGTTGGCGTACAGGGCGAGGAACAAGGTTCCGATGCTGTCGTAGGAACCGACGAGGTTTCCGCGCCCGCCGGCTGCAACCGGCGCCGTGCTCTGCAGGTTGGTGTCGAGCGTCCCGCCGTACATGTACTCGGTCGCAACGCCCCAGGTGAAGGTCTCGCTTGCCTGGTGCTGAGCGCCCACGCCGAAGCGCCAGGCCGAATTGACCGGCAGCAGCGGCGAGACGTTAGAAGCTCCCTGAAACCCCGAGTCGTAGGCGACACCGAAGTTGAGCAGCCATGGGTCGTTCAGCTTGTACTGCGCCCCCAGGGCAAAGTGCCAGGTATCCTTGAAGTCTAGTTCGGTCGTGATACTACTGGGATTGGTCGTGTTGTCGACGCCGAGTTCCACCTGACCGAACTTCGACCATTGCTGCCAGCCCACGCTGCCGAGCACCGCCCAGCGGTCGTTCACCTGGGTGAAGAGGCTGCCCATCGCCTGCTGGGGAACCTTGATACCGGCCTTGATGCTCGAGTTCAGCAGCCCCCTGCCGTTCAGCAGGCTGGCGATACCTGGCGAAAGGTTCGAAAAATCCGCCGGACCTTTGAAATCGAGATTCACCTGGGAGTTCCACGTCAGTCCGAGCCGGATGCCTTCCGTTATCTCGTAGAGCAGCCCGAGGTTGACGCCCCAGCCCCATTCGTTGTCATCGAGCTTGAGCTGGCCGTCGCCGAAGGCGGGGTCGACGTTGTTGATCGCCACCTGATTCTTGTAAGTGCCGTACATGGCGGTCACGCCCCCCCCGAGGGAGAGCTTGTCGGTCAACTTGTAGGCAATCGAGGGCACAAGCGATATCCCGAGCAGCGTCGTCTCCTGGACGTAGTAGCGGCCGACCCAGTCGTCGTCATACTTCAGGGGGGCCCCGAAGTTACCGGTAAGCGCAAACCCGAGCTTGAGAACGGGCGACACGCTGTAGCTGACAAACCCGCCGCCGCCGAGGAACCACCCGTCTGTCCCGACCGCATAGCCGCCGTCCTCGTTACCGAGTTCCGGCGAAGTGCCGGAGCCGATCGAGAACTTTGTGTTGCCCCAGAGCACTTGCCCCGCGGCCAGGACCTGGGTGCCCGACAGCCGCGTCATGCCGGCGGGATTGGTAAAAACAGTCGAGGCATCCTGCGCGCGCGCGCCGTAGCCCGCCGAGGCCAGGCCGACCTCGGCCGTTCCGAACTCATAGGCGAACAGTCCGCCAGCCATGGCCGGGCCGGTATTGAGCACACTTAACCAAACTACTGCGGCAATCAAGCTGAGTTTGGCGCCACGAATGGCCCTTTGCCGTGTCAACATGAGAACCTCCTTTTGCTTCTAGTATTTACCCTAAATGCCAGAGTCCAGAAATCCACCATCCAAATTTGCTATTCTTTTTCGTTTCGTCCCCTTTAGTGTTCTCAAAGCCGTGGCCTGCTCTAATAACTGCCAACGAAACCGGACATGGTAAAAAAGCCGGCGTACGGTCGCGGGTGAATATGCTTTACGGCAGCGGAATGCACGCTCCGTAAACGATGAATGCCTCTTGATCCCCTGCGGCCGTCACGACGAATTTGCCTGTTTCTTTCATAACCGCGGCAGTCCAGCCGACGCCGTCGCGCACATCCTGGATACCCTCGTCCGCCCCCTGCAGGATCAGCTTTCCCCCGATGCGTTCCATCCGTTTTATGGCACTGCTGCGATCCCCTTCAATCTTTCCGGCCGGACTGACGGTTTTCTTCTCAAAATCAATCGCGAGAAATTCAAGCTGCATTATGCTTCCTCATCACGGAGCAGGCGGACCTCTCGCTGCGGGAACGGGAACGACATGCCCGCTGCCTGCACCGCGTCATAAACGGCTATGGCCACCTCGCTTTTGATCTTGGACCAGTCGGCGAACTGATCCGTCCAAACCCGAAGATTGAAGTTGATCGAGCTGTCGCCAAAGCCGACAAACAAACCCTTGGGCGGCGGATTCTTCAGGACCCTCGGGTGTTTGCCGCCCGCAGCTTCGATTACTTCGATCACCTTTGGGGGCGCCGAACCGTAGCTGACACCCACGGGCAGACTGATCCGGCGAAGCTGGTCGCTCAAGATCCAGTTGGTCACCTGCTCCGAGACGAGCTGCGAATTGGGGACGATGATCTCGGCTCCCTGCCGGGTGCGCACGGTACTGGCGCGCATGCCGATCTGCTGCACCTGCCCGTAAAGGTCTCCCACTTCGACGAAGTCGCCCACGTGAATCGGCTGTTCGAACAGCAGGATCAGGCCCGAAACGAAGTTGTTCACCACATTCTGGAGCCCGAAGCCGAGTCCCACACCGAACGCACCGAGCAAAACGGTCACCTTGGTCAGGTCCACTCCGAGCACCCCAATCCCCACCACTAAACCAATGGCCAGGATAACGTAATGGAGCAGGCGCGACGCGGCAAAGGCCTTTCCCTGCGGGATCCCTCTGCGGGAATACACGTCTTCCTGAAGCACGAAGCGGATGTAACCGGACAACAAATTCGCCGCCCACACGACGAGGACGAAGGCGAGGACATCTTCCAGGGAGACACTGATCGATCCCCGTTCCAGTTTGGCGCTAAGTGCGGCTTTGCCGATCGACAGCGCCGGTTGGAGCAAGCCGACATAACCCAGAACGCGAACCGACCAGGCGACGATCGACAGCCAGATAAGGACGCGGTGGATGCGGTGTTCCAGGAGGTCGCGATGGTGACGAACCATCTGAAGTCGTCCCAGCGGCCGCACACGAATACCATAAGACACAACGCCGCACAATATCCTGATGGAGGCGATGAGTGCGACAGCCAGCGCGCCGCCGATCAGGACGGCCGATATCAGGAGTCGCGCGATTCGCATGTAACCCAGAACACCGGCCACCAGCCCGACACCAAAGGTAATCAGGACGAGGCTGGCGCCCGTCCGCAGAGCGCGACGGCGGGTCGAACCGGATGTCTGCACTAACGATCGCTGCAGGTCTCCGTAGACCAGCGACCATCCCAACACCGCCATGCCCGCAAGTGCCTCCAGCACGACCATGACCTGATCGAAGAGAGCCGTACCCGCGAAAGCATGCCGGAGCGTATCGAGGAAAAACAAGAAACCCAGCGCATAAAGCCAGACGACCGCCCTCTGATCGACCGTTGGTTTCAGCAACCGTATAATCGGCACCAAGGCCAAGGCCTCGAAAAGGTGGCGCACCGTGGGTGGCGCCGGCGAGTAGGGCCAGGAGGCGAAGAGCAGTGAAGCGACGAGCGCCGCAGAGAAGGGGGCATCGACCACGGTGTTAATGGCTGCTGAACCTTCGCCGGCTTTCCATCGGTGGACCTTTCTTCGCATCGCGTAGAACAGCACCGCCAGCACCACGAGGACCCCGAGATGAACTGGCATTCCGCTGGAAGGATCGTGCCAGTATTGTTCAATATCCGCCCATGAGTCGGCGGCAATTGCACGCAGCCTGTCGGCTCCCCCGGCACGCGCCCGCATCCATTGTTCAGTGTTCCAGATCGGCAGCCTTTCTCTTCTCGCAATCCCCCCAACAGCCGCATGCTGGGCTTGGGCGATCCCGGCCAGTGCGGTTCCACACTGTGCCACCTCGTTGGCGATGCGACCCTGCAGGTCAAGTAAGGCTCTGTGCTGCGTCTGCAAGGCGATCTGCGTTGCATCGATGGCCGGGAGGACCGTGGTGATCTGCTGAATAATCGTATCCGGCGCCTGCTCCGCCCGTGCGGTCTCAAGGGTGCGGCTCCATGTCTTTTGAAGCTCTGTCAGCCGGGTCAGCGCCGCCTCCAGTCGGTCAACCATCCGCATGAGCAGGCTCAGCCACTTGCCCAACTCGAGCTGATTCTTCAATAGCAGCAGAGGCCTTTTGTTCATTGGCGGTCTGGGCCTCCGCGGTCTTTTGCTCCTCCGCCCGGACCACAGTGGCTGCCAGAAAAAGGACGATACTGAGGGCAATGACTAGACGTCCCTTCCCGATATGCGACAGTATGTCAGGACCTTTCAATCTCATTTTTCTTCACTGTTGAGCGGTATATTGAGGGTCGCGAACAGGGCGTATCCCTCGTACCTGTTCTTTGCCCAGAACTCGCAGTAGCCCCGCACGTTCGCTGACCACTGCTGGCTGCCGACTTTGAACGTGTACCCGACCTGCGGGCCGATGGCTGCAACCCGCGACTTGAACGGCCCGACACTGTCGCCGCTTCCGCTGTCGCCGGTGAGTTGATAATAGACGTATCCGGCGATACCCACCTCCCAGGCGGCAGACAGAACCTGCGAGATGCTCCAGTCGAGATGGGAGTCGATCCCGTTCTGGTAGTCCGTGCTGGTGTTCTCGAAGTTGTAGGTGGCGCCGACCACTGCCGAGAATTCCCGGCCCGTCTGCTGGTTGAAATACGTGTAGCCTCCGCCAACATCGACGGCCCAGAAACCGATCCCGATGTTGGCAAGCCGCTGACTGTCGTAGCTTCCCACAGGGATGTTGCCGGTGAGGTAGATCATCCCGTTGTGAACGCCCCGGTTCCAGGCGAGGCCGGCAGTCGGGCTGAGGTCGGTGAAGCCTGATACCGCGTCGTTGCGATCAAGCTCGTTTCCCAGGCTCGACACCGAAAGGTCGGCCTGGGCCCAGTTGCGGCCGTAACCACCGCCGAGAGAGAGCGAGGGTTGGCCGCCCAGTATTTTTGTCTGCGGAGCGTACGCCGGCGTTACCAGTAGCATTAGGTCACGCGAATCGATGCCGGAGTAAAGCGTCTCCCCTCGAGAAAAGATTGAAGAACCACTCGTTCCTCCGCTGTAGTAATAAAAGCCGGTCGAGAGCGACCAGCCCGGATTCGGCGGCACTGCCGCAAGGCTCGCATACTGACCGGGAAGCCAGAACGAGGTGCCGCCTTCGTCTGCCCATGAATCGGTCCATCCCGTCATCATCAGGGCGGAGACGAGGAGGATCGCAGCAATCTGCGTTATCCTTCTCTTTACGGGCTTGCTTTGCTCTGGGGATGCCATTTTCCTGAACTTACAGAAAAATGCACATTTCCGGATCGGAAACTTCCCAGTGTCCTCGATGAAACCGTGGATGGGCACTAGCTAAACGCTAAAAGCGGCCGGGACCGCGGAAACCGACGCCGACGCCGTGAAAGCCGCGCCCAACGCCGCCGCCCACCCCGATCCAATCGATGAACAGCGAGGTCGCACCGCCCCCGGTACGGAGGCTGCCCTCGATGAGCTTGTAATTGTAAACGAGATCGGAACCGTCGATTTGGGGATGCGTGATCTCGACGGCGACAACCGTATTGTCGGGTTTTCCAGGTTCAAAGACGGATAGCACGGCGTTCGGCGGGTCTCCGCCAAAATTGTCCTTGCCGGCCTTTGCCGTCCACTCATCGAGGTAGTCGGCCATTTTAATGTGCCCGGCGAGTCGGACCGGCCGATCCGTGAAGTACAGTGTCTGCTGATTGATGTTCACGAGGCGGAACGTCTTCGCCGCTGCGTCCACTTTGACATCGTCGGCAATCTATACGAACATGTACTGGGGCGTTTCCGGAGTAGCCACCGACGCGGTGGAGGTGGCCGCACATACCGATAGAGACAACATGAACGCCGCCAGGAGAAACGCCTGGAGGGCGTGGTTAAACCTTTTATGAAACTCAGTGAAATTTTTCATTGGTTGCTCCTTTCATGATGATAGAGATGTTGCCCTCACGCTAATTAACAGGGAACGAATTGGTTGCGTCTCGCGGTGAAGCCACCGACCGCATCCTGAAGGACGCGACCGGCATGTTTTGCGAGCGATCCTTTCTTACTTGATATATTCCACTCGTGCCTGCTCGATCTGGCCGTTGAACTTGAACGGCGCCTGGTCGTAGTACTCGAGCCCTACCGGCGAACCGAGGTCGATGCCGAAGTCGAGGCCGTCGTTGGCGGTGAACGCCAGCGGTGCACTGACGGGCACCGCGCCCGAGGCGGCCTCCTGGCCGTTAATTTTCAACACCACCTTGAGCCGGCCGGCGGGCAGTTTGTCCCTGGCCTTGATTTCGGTGCGCTGGATCTCGAACAGGTTGTATTCGTATGACAGCACGCCGTCCTTCACATAGCAGGTGAGGCCTCCGGAAAAACCGCCCAGAGCGTAGAGCACGCCGTTGGCATTGGCCGGGATGTCGGCGTCGATGGTGACGACGTTGAGCGTGTTGCCAAGAGCCGGGGCAGTGACCTCGGGCATCCGCGTGATCGCGCCCGGAAATGTCCACGATGTGTAAGGCGGTTTGGCGCGCAGCTCCGGGTGGAACACGGGGACCCACAGTCCGCCGCCGAACCCCAGGCGTTGTCAGGGCAACACTGTTCTCGAGGCTACCGGTGCGCTGTGAATCGAACCACCGATTGCCCCGCCCGTCGCTTTCATTTCGGCTGCGCCGTCACATAAACCAGGCTGTTCCCCTGAAACACTGCGCGATAGAAGTTGCCGCCGCAGTAGTAGTATTCCACGCCGCCAACCGGTGTGGAGGTACAACCTGCGGGGAGGGCGGAAACGACGGTGCCCAGCGGCAACGGCTTTCCGGTGGTTGTTGGCGGCGGAGAGGCAGGCGCTGGAGCGGCGGCCTGATTTTGAGCAGCCGCCTGGTTCGCCGCTGCTGAAGTTGCGGCAGCCTCGCCCATAGAATACCCGACGATGACGCCCCTGCGTGCGGCCCTGCGCCGTACGCCAAAGATCGCATGGGCTTCGGGCACAAGTTGCTCAAACAGAACCGGTACATCGGCAATGAGCATCAAAACAACTGTTATGGTTAATACTGCAAACTTGTATATCGTCTTCATCTGTTACCTCCGTTTGGTGTCAGCGGGGCTGGCCCCGCTGTTGGTTTAGAGTGGCATGAAAACAATCTGCTTGACCCCCTGGGGCGGTACGAAGGTGAACCGGGTATCGGCCACGGACGGTTTTATGTTCCAGTCACTTATGACCGTTGTAATGCTCAATCGCATGGGGGTTCCGGTGTCGGTGACGACATACTTATATGGCAACGGCTTACCGCCGTCGGCGACCCACACCTGAAAATCGACCCCCGGCCGGCTGAAGAGCAGATGATCGCACTTGACGCCGCCGATGACCGCCTTGCCAACCACCACTGCCAAAGTTACCTCCTGCATCAGCAGTGGAAAGGCGTTGCTGTAGACCAGGTCGGCGACCGGAACGGTGAGCCCGAGGGACTCACGCGCGAAGTCGAGCATCTCCTCGATCTTCCCGGGTGCAGGCTCCGTCGCATAGACCTTGTCGGACGGGTTGTACAGCGTCAGCGTCTTGCCATCGTATGAGAAGATCTGGTCGATCAGATCGCCCTGGCGCTCGGCGTACAGTTTGTTCGGCCGGCTGATGATCACGTTTGCCGAGACGTCGAAATCGACCCTGTGTCCCGAGTCGAGCTCGTCCTCGAGGGTGTTCTGCGTGTGCACGCTGAACTTCTGCAGGCCGCTGAGATAGTCGGTCATCTGCTTGAGGATCTGGGTGGCGACCGGATCCACCGCCGGTGCTTGAGCCCGGACCTCTGTGGAGACGATCGCCGCCAGTGCGAGCACCCCGAGAACGAACAATGCTGCTACCATTCTGAAATTCAATGTTCTCATCTTGTTGCCTCCTTCTCTGGTTGGTTAGGGTCACGGCAACAAATAATTCCACTAGATTGCGCCGGATTTGGGTTCGTCTACAAGGCACATCCAGCGGCGCCGAGATACGTGCCGGTGGATGTAACGCGGTAGACGGCCACAAGACAAGCAAGATGTGGCATTATTTTTTGCTGGGGCCCTTAAGCTTTAACAGCGGCTCCTGCCACCCGGCAAGAGCGTTGGTGTGCGGCACGAGGTTCGTAACCGCACGCCTAACAGTTTCCTCGGGATAGCCAAGCTATCTGAGCCCGGGACCGCGGAGCCCGACACCGACGCCATGGAAGCCGCGCCCGACCCCGCCCCCGACCCCTATCCAATCGATAAACAGTGAGGTCGCGCCGCCCCCGGCAGGGAGGCTGCCCTCGATGAGCTTGTAACTGTAAACGATATCGGATCCGTCGATCTTGGGCTGGGTGATCTCGACCACGGCGGTCGTATTGTCGGGTTGTCCAGGCTCATAAACCGACAGCACGGCATTCGGCGGATCCGCACCGAAATTGTCCTTGCCGGCTTGTGCCGTCCACTCCTTGAGATAGGCGTCCATTTTATGGTGCCCGGCGATTCGCGCCGGTCGATCCGAAAAATACAGTGTCTGCTGATTGACGTTCATGAGACGAATAGTCTTAGCCGCTGCGTCCACTTTGACATCCTCGGCAATCTGCACGAACATGTACTGGGGCGTTTCCTGAGAAGCCGCCGATGCAGTGGAAGTGGCTGCACATACCGCCATTGAAACCATGACCGCCGCCAGGAAAAGCACCCGGTACTTTATGTGTTCCACGCATGCTTGCTAGATATTGCCGTTGAACTTGAACGGCGCATGGTCGTAATACTCGATCCCTTCCGTAAAGCCGAAGTCGATGCCGCAGTTGGCATCGGCAACATCTTTCTCGCGTCGGGCAGCGAGATGAACTCTCGATAGCTTTCGCCGAACAAATCCTCTATCGCGCCGTCGAGAAAGGTGTCGCCTTTCTTCGGATTGTGCATCAGGGCTTCGAACTGCGCAGGTGCCGCCGATTTGGCGTCGACCAGCACATTCAGGAACTGGTAATGCACGCCTGGCACGAAATTTCGTGTCGGTCGCTTGCGACCGTGAATTCGCGGGCCGCTCCCTGGCGAGAACGGCCCGCGCGGCTCAAGATCGAACCGGCTTCGTTGCGCGTGCAGTGTGCAGATCTACTGCGGCCCGCTTTGCATATGATGAATCGGCTGGCCGTCGATCGCGATCGCTTCCGTATTCTCGAGTTTCTTGATTTCCTCGGGCGACAACTGCGGCCGGTCCACCGTGATCGTCAGCTTGTTGAGCTTGGCGGTGAGGGGGAACGGCGGCTTGTAGTCCGCGTCGTTCACGCCGGTGAGCGTGTCCGAGCCAATGTCGAAGCTCTCGTCCCATTGCAGGATCATTGGCAGGGTGCGCTTCATGGTGATGGTTTGGACTGGTTTACCGTCCACCTTAAGCGTGCCGGTACCAGGCCGACCGAGGCCGCTCATATTGTTGAACGCGAGCGTGCCGACGCCGAGGCCGTCATACTTGAAGTCAAACTCCAGCGTGTGTTTTCCGGGCGTGAGGACCTCCGGGCCTTCCCACTTAATGCGCTTGAGGTCGATGAGATTCCAGAGGAACACGGGCTTGCCCTTGAGCAGATAGAAGCCGTAGCCGGCAAACCGTCCGCCTGAGGTCAGGATCATGCCCTCGGCACCGCCTTTCGGCACGTCGATTTCGACGGTGATGGTGTAGGAGCTGTTGAGCAGGAACGGGGAATCGCCCTGGGGCAGGCCGACCATCGGGCGGGTGTAAACGAACTCGGTGCGGCCGGCGGTGATGTTCGGGCGCGGCGCGACGATGCGGGCCGCCACCGAGGCATCCAGCGGGAAGACCTGGTACTTCTTGGCTTCCGCGACGAATTTCTCGCGCATCTCCGCCACCTTTTTCGGGTATTTCGCGGCGATGTCGTTGGCCTGGCTGAAGTCCTTGGTCAGGTCATAGAGCTGGAACACCTGGTTGTTCAGCGGATCGGGGTTCGCCGCACCGAATGCCTGCCAGGGCGCGCGGTTCACCTTCGTGCTCAGAAGCCAGCCGTCGTCATAGAGCGCCCACTGGCCCATCATCTCAAAGTATTGGGTCTTGTGCCGCGACGGCACCTTGGCGTTTTCCTTGTCGAAGGTGTAGACGAAGCTCGTGCCCTCGATCGGCGCTTGCTTGATGCCGTCGACCTCCTCGGGCGCGGGGATGCCGGCGGCCTCGAGGATGGTGGGCACGACGTCGATAACGTGGATGAACTGCTCGCGCAAAGCCCCCTTGTCCTTGATGCGCGCGGGCCACGACACCACCATGTTCTGGTTGATGCCACCGAGTCTGGACGCGTTCTGCTTGAACCAGTCGAACGGCGTGTCGAAGGCCCACGACCACCCGGCCGACATGTGATTGTAGGTCTCCTCGGTGCCCCAGACGTCGTACCACTTCATCTGCACGTCGACGGGCATCTCGTTGACGCCATTGAAGAAAGCCACTTCGTTGGGCGTGCCCAGGGGCCCGCCCTCGGCGCTGGTGCCGTTGTCGCCGTTGATGTAGATGATGAGCGTGTTGTCGAGCCTGCCCAGGTCCTCGAAGGCCTGGATCACGCGGCCGATTTCATGGTCGTTGTAGGCCGCGTAGGCGGCGAAGACCTCCACCTGGCGGATGAAGAGCTTCTTCTCCTCCGGGCCGAGCTGGTCCCAGGGCTTCAGGACGTCATCGGGCCAGGGCGTCAGCTTCGAATCCTTGGCGATCACGCCGAGGCGCTTCTGATTCTCGAAGATGCGCTCGCGCAGCTTGTTGTAGCCGTCGTCGAAGAGGTTCATGGCGCGGATCTTGTCCACCCACTCCTTGGTCGGGTGATGCGGCGCGTGCGTGGCGCCGGGGGCGTACTTGATGAAGATGGGTTTGGAGGGGTCCGTCTGGTGCATCCGCGAAATGTAGTCGATGGCGTCGTTGGCCATGCCGGTGATGAGGTTCCAGCCCGGCTTGCCATCGAAGGGATAGATCTGGGTGGTGTTGCGGAACAGATTCGGCTGCCACTGGTTGGCGTCGCCGCCCACGAAGCCGTAGAAATACTCGAAGCCCATGCCGGTCGGCCACTGGTCGAACGGCCCGACCTGGCTGGCGGTGAAAGCCGGCGTGTTGTGGTCCTTGCCGAACCACGCCGTGGAATAGCCGTTGTCGAGCAGGATGCGTCCAATGGTGGCCTTGTCCTTATTAATAATGCTGTTGTAACCCGGGAATCCCGTCGACTGCTCCGAGATCACCCCGAAGCCGGCCGAGTGGTGATTGCGCCCGGTGATCAGCGCCGCCCGCGTGGGCGAGCACAGCGCGGTGGAGAAGACCCGGTTGTAGCGCAGGCCCTCGTTTGCGATGCGATCCATCGTCGGCGTCGGGATCACGCCGCCGAAGGTGCTGGGCACCCCGAAGCCGGCGTCATCGGTGATGATCAGCAGCACGTTGGGTGCGCTCTTCGGGGGCACCACGCGCGGCGCCCACCATGCTTTCGACTGCAGGGCATCGTCCTTGATCACGCCGCCGAATTTCGGGTCGGGCGGGGGGAGTTGTTTGCCGCTTATCGTCGTGGTGGCGCTGGGCGAGCCCAAAGCCCCGGTTATCTGCTGGGCCATGGCGGGCACGGCGCTCATTGCGACCGTAAGGACAAACGCCAAAACCGCCATTACGAATTTCTTTGCTTTTGTTTTCATAAGTCACCCCCGTTTGTTTTCATGCATCATTGAATTAATAGGTTTTGTCATGGCAGCAGGCTCCCGTTCATCCACGTGGTTGGTACGCTGTCAAAATCACAGATTTTCCGTTGACTGTTTTCTTGTGATACAACGCTGGTCATCAGTTCAGTGTGCTGTCCCAGTAAAATTTGGCACCGGTGAGGCTGACGCCGACGAGCAGGCCCTCATCGTTGAGCTGATACATCGTCACCCCCTCGTCAAACACAGCAGCGCTTTCAACCGCTCCGCCTCCGCTTTT
>Ga0272441_10004936_pt1 | contig 23669 bp, 24 predicted proteins | sample SSMProp6N_FD_193582 | JGI IMG/M metagenome (GOLD analysis project Ga0272441, IMG submission 193582) | Marine sediment archaeal communities from Little Sippewissett salt marsh, Falmouth, MA, United States - SSM-Prop-6N | ecosystem: Environmental > Aquatic > Marine > Wetlands > Sediment ...
GGGCCGATCGCCAAGCCGCGACAGATCATGGTGGTGGGCGAGCTGCCCAAGACCCGGTCGGGCAAGATCATGCGGCGCCTGCTTCGTGACGTGGCCGAGAACCGTGAGGTCGGCGACGTCACCACACTGGCCGACTCGTCGGTCATGGATCTCATCAAGTCCGGGCTCTCCAGCGGCGACGAGGGCTGAGGCCACCCCGCGTCCGCCCCCGGTCGTTGAGCCGCCTGCACCAGGTGGCGCCGATACCCTTGCCGCGATGAGTCAGCCGACCCCTGAGGTCTTCCACAGGCTTCCCGAACGGGAGCGTCGAACCCTGTTCGACATCTTCCGTGCGGAGACCACCGGTGGGTTCCTGCTGCTCGCCGGCGCGGCCATCGCATTGATCTGGGCGAACGTGTCCCCGGAGTCGTACAAGTCGGTCACGTCGCTCACCTTCGGCCCGGCAGCGCTCAACCTCGACCTGTCGGTGTCCACGTGGGCCAAGGACGGGCTCCTGGCGATCTTCTTCCTCGTCGTCGGCCTCGAGCTCAAACGCGAGTTCGTCGTCGGCGAGCTGCGCAAGCCGGCCGAAGCCATCCTGCCGATGTTCGCCGCCGTGATGGGCATGGTCGTGCCCGCGGCTCTCTTCATCATCATCAACCTCGCCGCCGAGGGCGGGGACCTGCGTGGCTGGGCGATCCCGTCGGCCACCGACATCGCGTTCGCGCTTGCCGTCCTGGCGGTCATCGGCTCTGCCCTGCCCACCGCGCTGCGAGCTTTCCTGCTGACGCTGGCAGTCGTCGACGACCTGCTGGCGATCCTCATCATCGCCATCGCGTTCACCGACACGCTCAAGCTCGCCTTCCTCGCCGGGTCGTTCGCGCTCGTCGGCCTCTACTGGTTCATGCAGCGCAGACGCTGGGGCAACCTGTGGGTCTACCTGCCCATCTGGATCGCCGCGTGGGTGCTCATGCACGAGAGCGGCGTCCACGCCACCATCGCCGGTGTCGCGATCGGCCTGGCCACACGCGCTCTTCCCGACCCGGACGAGTCGACGTCCCCGGCCGAGCACTACGAGCACCTGATTCGCCCGATCTCGGCCGGCTTCGCGGTACCGCTGTTCGCCCTGTTCGCCGCCGGCGTGACGATCAACCCCGAGAAGCTGGCGCAGGTGTTCACGACCCCGATCGGCCTGGGCATCGTGGTGGGGCTCGTCGTCGGCAAGACGATCGGGATCACCGGCGGCACGTGGGTGGCCGTGCGCTACACGAGGGCGACGCTCGCACGCGGACTCACCTGGGCAGACGTCACTGTCGTCTCGGTCCTCGCCGGCATCGGCTTCACTGTCTCCCTGCTCATCGCCAGTCTCGCCTTCGAGACCGACGACGCGCTGATCGAGCTGTCGAAGACCGCCATCCTCGTCGCCTCGCTGCTCGCCGCGGTGCTGGCCTCGATCGCGCTCAGCCGGCGCAACAAGCACTACAAGCGGCTGCGTGCGGCCAACCACGGTCGTCTCCCCGAGAGCGTGCCGGACGACCCCGGCGGCGCGTAGCCCTCCGGCTCGCGTCGCACCGACGTGCCCACGACGTGTCGGTGCGGCACTAGGCTCGGTGGCGACGTTCGACGAGGAGGATCGTGATGACCGACGTGCAGACCAGCGCCCCGTCCGCGGGCACGGTGAGCGAAGTGCGCCCCACCATCGTCGACCTGGTCCGCTCGGCCGCCGAGGACGGCGCGGCCCTCGTCCGTGGCGAGATCGAGCTGGCCAAGGCGGAGGCCAAGCAGAACGCTGCGCGGGCCGGCAAGGGCATCGGCATGTTCGCCGGAGCCGCCTTTCTCGGGTTCACGGTGTGGTTCCTGCTGACGTTCGCGGCCGCCTTCGGCCTGGTCGCCGCTGGGCTCCCGATCTGGGCGGGCATGCTCATCGTGGCGGTGGTCTACCTGCTCATCGCCGGTCTCCTGGGGTTCCTGGGCAAGCGCGAGCTCGATCGGGTCAAGGGTCTCGAGCGCACCCAGCAGAACGTGACGACGACGATCGACGAGGCGAAGGCCGCGCTCACCCCGCCCTCCACGACGTGACGGAGTGGCCCGTCCTCCCGCCGCACCCCCGTCGCTGCGGGACGTCGTCGACGTCCCCGGCCCATGGAGGCATGCGCGAGTAGCGGCCAACGGGGCGGTCTTCCACGTCGCCGAGATGGGGTCCGGACCCCTCGTGCTGCTGCTGCACGGTTTCCCCGAGTTCTGGTGGACGTGGCGTCACCTGATGCCGCCGCTGGCCCATGCCGGCTTCCGCGTCGCGGCGATGGACCTTCGAGGCTACGGAGGCAGCGACAAGACGCCCCGGGGCTACGACCCCTACACCGTGAGTGCCGACATCTCCGGTGTCGTCCGCGCGCTCGGGCGGCGCTCCGCAGTGATCGTCGGACATGGCTGGGGCGCGTTCTTCGCCTGGACCGCCGCGGCTCTGCGGCCTGGCCACGTCGACGCGATCGCGGCGGTGTCGATGGCGCACCCGTTGGAGATGCGTCGCGCCATGCGCAGCCGCGAGCAGCGCCACGCTGCGCGACACGCGCTGAGCCTGCAGGTGCCGTGGCGTCCTGAGCGTCTGCTGATCGCCGACGACGGCGCAGAGGTGGAGCGGATCCTGCGCGACTGGTCGGTCACGGCCAACGGGTTCCCCGACTCCGAGGCCTCCGCCCGCTACCGCGCGGCGCTGTCCATCTGGCCTGCGCCGCACTGCTCGCTGGAGTACCACCGGTGGGCGTTCCGATCCCTGCTGCGGCCCGACGGTTCACGCTTCGCCGCCAAGATGGCCCCACCGATCACGGTGCCGGTGCTGCAGGTGCATGGTGAGGACGACCCGGCCGTACTGGTGGCCACTGCCGAGGCGTCCCGGCAGCACGTCGTCGGTTCGTATCAGATGGTTCGGCTGCCCGGCGTCGGCCACTTCCCCCAGGAGGAGCGGCCGGACGACATGCTCCCGGCGCTGCTGGAGTGGCTGCAGGCCGTCACCGGCTGAGGGGTGCCGCAGGGTCAGACACAGGCACCAGTCGGCACCGGCGACACCGCGTCGGACGTGGCCACGGCCAGCGCCTCGTCCAGCTCGGCAGGGGTGAGGGCGTACCCGGTCTCCAGGTCGGTGAGTGACGCGGCGAAGATCAGCCCCAGCACCTGGCCCTGCGGGTCGAGCAGGGGACCACCGGAGTTGCCGGGCTGGACGTCGCCACGAACGGCGATGACCGTGCGCAGAACCTCCTGCTGGCCGTAGATGTCCAGGCCGAGCAGGCGACTGGTCGAGCGCACCCGGGCACTCGCGGTGTCGAGACCGCCACCGTTCGGGTAGCCCGCGATGACGGCCTCGTCTCCCAGCACAGGGGACTGCTCAGCGATCGGCAGCGGCGTGGCGGTCAGCTCTGCCGCGTCCAGCACGGCGACGTCGGTGTCAGGGTCGAGAAACACGACACGAGCCACGACGGGGTCGCCGTTGGCGCCCTGCACGACCACCCGTGACGTCCCCGCCACCACGTGGGCGTTCGTGAGCACACGACCCTCGCCGACCACCACACCCGAGCCCTCGAGCTGCGCGTTGCACTGGTCGGCCCGACCCACGACCTTCACGACGCCACCCAGGGCGGCCCGCACCTCGGCGCTCCGGCCGGTGCCCGGGTCGGGCTCGTCGACCTCGACGACGACCTCTTCCACGAACGGTGCCACGACCTCCGGGAAGCCACCGGAGTCGACGACGTCGCGCAACGGCTCGCGGATACGGTCCGGACTGAACGGCACCACCGAGTCCACCGCGGCCAGCACCTCGGAGTCGCGAGCCGAGGACGACAGCCATGGCACGCTGGCCGACGCCACGGCTGTGCCGATCAGCCAGGCCACCAGGAGCACGCCGGACGCGCCGAGCAGCGCCCCGGCGAGCCCGTCCAGGCGGCGGGCCGAGTCGCCTCCGCCGAGCCGCTCACGAGCGTTCTCGCCCAGCCACGACAACGCCCACTGGCCCAGCGCAGCAGCCAGAACGACCAGCAGAAGGGCCAGCACCGCGGTCCCGAGGCCCGGTTCGAGCGGGGAGAGGACCCGGGGGACGAAGACGAGGCCGAGCACCGCGCCGGCGACGAGGCCGACGATGGACAGCAGCCCGACGACGAACCCCTGCACCCAGCCGATCACAGCGAACGCCACGACCAGGCCCACGAGCACCCAGTCGAGCAGCCCGAAGCTGGACAGGACGTCAGTCACGGCCTCCACGTCAGGTCTCCTCCCCCCCGGTGGACCCGACGACGAAGCCGGGGTGTGCCTCGCTGCGCAGCGCCTGCTGCAGCGTGCTCTCCGGAAGGTCCTGGATGCGCTGGTGGTCCCAGGGACGCTCCCACCCCGCCAGCGCGAACAGCCGCGACAGCAGGCCACCGGTGAAGCCCCACACCATCAGCCCCCGAACGGCGAACGCCGGCCCCACGAAGCCGCTCGGGTGCCGGATCGAGAGACGGTTCGCCGGCTCGAGCAGCTCGTCCACCGCGATGCGGTGCACGGAGGCGACCTCGCGCGGGTCGCGGACGGTCACCGGCGTCGGCTCGCGCCACCAGCCCAGCACCGGAGTCACCTCGAAGCCTGACGGCGGCAGCCACAACCTCGGCAAGGTGGCCAGAACGTCCACACCGGCGGGGTCGAGTCCGGTCTCCTCGGCCGACTCTCGCAGGGCCGCTGCGATCGGCCCGTCGTCATCGGGGTCGACAGCCCCACCGGGGAAGGCCGGTTGCCCGGCATGGCTGCGCATGTCGTGGGCACGTTCGATGATGAGCACGTCGGCCTCGCCGCCGGACTCACCGAACAGCATGAGGACGGCTCCCTGGCGCCACTGCCCCCCGGGGGAGGAGAAGCGCTGCAGATCCTCGGGCCGGGCGGACGACACGACCCGGACCAGCGGCTCCATCCAGCCCGGCGCCGCGGCGCTGCTCATGCCCGACCCTCGGTCGTGACCAGCCGGGCAGCGGACTCGAGGTCGGTGGGGCCCTCCCCGTAGGCCGGGCACCAGCGGTCCACCGGGCACGCGCCGCAGGCAGGTCGGCGGGCGTGGCAGCGCCGCCGCCCGTGCCAGATCACGAGCTGGGACGCCAGGGTCCAGTCCCGTCGGGGCAGGAGGGCGCCGAGGTCCTTCTCGATGACGACCGGATCGTTGGACTCCGTGAACCCCATCCGCCGGGACAGTCGGGCGACGTGGGTGTCGACGGTGATGCCGGGCACGCCGAAGGCCTCGCCGAGCACGACGTTCGCGGTCTTGCGTCCGACGCCGGGCAGGGTGACGAGATCGGCCAGGCTCCGGGGCACCTGGGAGTCGAAACGCTCGACGAGGGCGGCGGACAGCTCGACGACTGTGCGGGCCTTGACGCGGAAGAAGCCCGTCGGGGCGATGATCTGCTCGACGTCGACAGGGTCGGCTGACGCGAGGGCGGGCGGGTCCGGGTACGTGGCGAACAGGGTGGGGGTGACCGCGTTGACCCGCCGATCGGTCGTCTGCGCCGACAGGACGGTGGCGACGATGAGCTCGAAGGGCGTGGTGAAGTCCAGCTCGCACCGGACGTCCGGGTAGGTGACGGCCAGCTCGCGCACGATGCGGCGCGCCCGTCGGGTACGGGCGAGCTCGGACTCCCCCGGTCTCATCGGCACGCGCGCCAGCCTACGGTGAGGGTAGGGATGTGCGATGCGCCACAATGGTGCACCGACGTCGGCGCTGTCGCCGACCGGGAGGGAGCACCGGTGGATCGAACACTCGACGCGGTCATCCGACAGGCGCCTCTGTTCTCCGGCCTCGCCGACGACGACGTGAGGGCCCTGGTCGAGTCGATGGAGGAGACGCACGTGCCTCGCGGGGAGACCCTGTTCCACGAGGGCGACGACGGCGACCGCGTCTACGTCGTCGTCGAGGGCAAGGTCAAGATGGGCCGGCACGCACCCGACGGCCGCGAGAACCTCATGGCCGTCCTCGGACCGGGACAGATGTTCGGCGAGCTGTCCCTGTTCGACCCGGGGCCCCGCGCCGCGACGGTGAGCGCCGTGACCGACAGCGTGCTCCTCGGGCTCAGCCACTCCCAGCTCCTGACGTGGCTGGAGGGTCGCCCAGACGTCGCGCGCGGGCTTCTCGCCCAGCTGGCAGGCCGGCTGCGGCGAACCAGCGACATCGTCGCGGACCTCGTGTTCTCCGACGTCCCGGGTCGGGTGGCGAAGTCGCTGCTCGATCTCTCCCGCCGCTTCGGCGCTCCTGCCGAGGGGGGTATCCGGGTCGCTCACGACCTGACCCAGGAGGAGCTCGCGCAGCTGGTGGGCGCGTCCCGCGAGACGGTGAACAAGGCGCTGGCCGACTTCTCCTCTCGCGGCTGGATCCGGCTGGAGCAGCGTTCGGTCGTCCTGCTCGAACCTGAGCGGCTCAGGCGCCGGGCACGCTGAGGGCGTCGGAGTCCTGGCGCAGGATGCCGGTCTGCACCAGGTAGTCCACCTGTGCCTGCACCGAGACTCGTGCGGCCGGCCACAGCGCGCGGTCCACGTCTGCGTACACGCGCGCGACGACGTCGTCGAGGCTGCGGGCCCCTGCCGCCACCGCGTCGGTGACCTGGGCCAGGCGTGCGGCACGGTGTGCCCGGTACAGCGCGACGACGTCGGCGACGGGTGCTCCCGCCGGTCCGTGGCCCGGCAGCAGCCGCAGGCCGGGGTTCTCGGCGGCGAACGCCTCGAGCGCTGCCAGCGACTGCAGGTAGTCCGACAGCACCCCGTCCGGGTGCGCCACCACGGTGGTGCCACGCCCGAGCACGGTGTCGCCAGTGAGGAGCACGCCGTCCGCCGGCAGGTGGAGGCAGACGGAGTCGGCGGTGTGACCGGGCGTGGCCCGTACGTCGATCTCGAGCCCATCCACGGTCACCCGCACGGAGTCCGCGAGGCCCTCGTCGCCGAGCCGATGCTGCGGGTCGACGGCCCGCACCGGGCAGCGCAGGCGTCGGGCCAGGCCGGGGGCGCCCGCGGAGTGGTCGGCGTGGCCGTGGGTGAGCACCACCATCGCGGCCTGCTGGTCGTACCGGGCCAGGTCGTCGACGACGTGGTCGAGGTGGTCGGGGTCGTCCGGGCCCGGGTCGACCACGACGGCGCGGGACGACCCTGGCGCCGCGAGCACGTAGGTGTTGGTCCCGTCGAGGGTCATCGGACCGGGGTTCGGTGCCAGCACGCAGCGCACCGAGGCCGTCAGCACTCCCCCGTCCCACGGGCCGTCGGGTGTGCCCGGCACCGGGGGCGGGAGCAGTGCGGTCATGACCCCTCCCGCGGGTCGTCCCCCGGGTAGGCGGGATCCCCCGGCATCGCCATCACGACGTCATCACCGATCCGCGTCCACCCGACGGTGTAGCGGTGCATGGGCGGCGGGTGAGCGAGCACGCCGGCCATCGACCCTCGATCGGCGATCTCGCGCAGCGTCCACCAGGTGGGCGGCAGCATCGCGAGGGTCCCGGCCTCCAAGGCTGCGAGGGCGTCGTCGGGACGCATCCACACGCCCTCGTGGGACTCCGAGGTGGCCACCCGAGGCTCCTGCCCGGATGGCGCCTCTGCGACGAAGAACCAGGCGTCGAAGCGCCGGCGCTCGAACCGCGGGGTGACCCATCGTGACCAGCCGACCAGTCCACGTGGGTCGAGTCGCACCCCGGTCTCCTCGACGAGCTCCCGGATCGCGGCGGCCACATGCGCAGCTGCCTCGTCCGCTGAGGCCGCGCCGAACCGCGCGGCCCAGTCGGCCGCCGACGGGCCGGTCAGGTCGTCCAGCAGCGCGGCAGCGTCGGCCGGGTCGACGCGACCACCGGGAAACGCGTGGACGCCGCCGGCGAAGGCGAGGGCGCGGTGCCGGTGCTGCAAGTAGACCTCGACCGTCTCACCGGCCGGGCGCACCAGCACCACCGTCGCAGCGGGCTCCAGCGGGACCGGCGTCACCTCACCGGCGGCGATGGCACGAGCTCGCTGCGCCAGTGGCTCAGGAAGGACGATGCGCACGCCTGGCCCGCTGCTCAGGCAACCTCGTCGGGTGGAGCCACCTCGACGACGAGCTCCACCTCGACGGGGGCTCCCAGCGGAAGCGAGGCCACGCCCACGGCGCTGCGGGCGTGCACGCCGGCCTCGGCGAGCACCTCGGCGAGCAGCTCGCTCGCACCGTTCACCACGGCCGGGTGCGCCGTGAAGTCCGGCGCCGACGCCACGTACCCGACCACTTTCACGACACGTCGCACTCGGTCGAGGTCACCGACCTCGCCGCGGACGGCTGCAAGGGCGTTGAGCGCGCACAGCCGCGCACAGGCGGTGGCGGTAGCCACGTCCACCTCGACGCCGACTCGACCGCTCGCCAGCAGACTGCCGTCGCGCAGCGGCAGCTGGCCGGCCGTGTAGACGTACGAGCCGCTGGTGACGGCCGGCACGTACGCCGCCAGGGGCGCGGCCACCGGCGGCAGGTCGACCCCGAGCTCGGCCAGCCTCGCTTCGACCCGCGACATCAGCTCTCCAACGGACGCTTGAGGTAGGCGACGAGGTTCTCAGGCGTCGGACCGGGGACGACCTGAACGAGCTCCCAGCCGTCCTCACCCCACGTGTCGAGGATCTGCTTGGTGGCGTGCACCAGAAGCGGGACGGTGGCGTACTCCCAGCGCGTGGTGGTCATGGGGGCGACCCTATCCGCGCGGTCGCGCGTCGCGCCCGCACGGTGCAGCGATCGCCCACCTCGTGCGAGAGGCTGTCGGCTCACTACCCTGAGGCAGCGATGCTCGACTGGAACCAGGCACGCCTGCACATCGTCACCGGCAAAGGCGGCACGGGCAAGACGACCGTAGCCGCCGCCCTGGCGCTTGGGCTGGCCGCCGAAGGCCGGCGAGTGCTGCTCGTCGAGGTGGAGGACCGGCAGGGCATCGCCGGGCTGTTCGACCTGCCGCCGCTGCCCTACGAGGAGCGCAAGGTGGCCGTGGCGGCCGGCGGGGGCGACGTGTACGCGCTCGCCGTCGACCCGCAGGACGCCGTGCTCGAGTACTTGCAGATGTACTACCGCCTCGGACGGGCGGGCAGGGCACTCGACCGGATGGGCGCGCTCGAGTTCGCCACCACGATCGCGCCCGGGCTGCGCGACGTGCTCATGACCGGCAAGACCTACGAGGCGACGCGGCGACGCGGTTCCGGCGGTGGGTTCGCCTACGACGCCGTGGTGATGGATGCACCACCGACGGGACGGGTGACCCGCTTCTTGAATGTCAACGAAGAGGTCACCGAGCTCACCCGGGTCGGCCCGATCCACCGGCAGGCCGACTCGATCATGTCGCTGTTTCGGTCACCGGCGACCGCCGTGCACGTCGTGACCGTCCTGGAGGAGATGCCGGTGCAGGAGACCGTGGACGGCGTGGGCGAGCTGCGAGCCGCGCGGCTCCCGGTAGGGGCGGTCATCGTCAACCAGGTGCGCCAGTCGCCGTTGGCTGCGGCCACGCTCGCCGACGCACGCGCGGGGTCGGTCGACACCGCAGCGCTGCGGGCGGGCCTTGTCGCCGGTGACCTTGCCGATCTGCCGCACGTCACCGACGCGACCGTGCACGCCTGGGCGGACGGCCTCGCCGCTGAAGTCGTCGACCACGCCGAGCGGGTGTCGATGGAGCAGGAGCAGTACGAGCTGCTGCACGCCTTGGATGCCGACGTGCTCGAGCTCCCCCGTCTCGCCGAGGGCATCGACCTCGGCTCTCTCTACACCCTGGCCGACCGACTGCGCCAGCAGGGCGTGCACGGCTTCGACGCTGCGGGCACGCGATGACCGACATGCCGGGCGCCCGCCGCGGGACCCGTGCCCTGGACGTGGACGCTGTGCTCGACGACCCGTCCGCACGCATCATCGTCTGCTGCGGATCCGGGGGCGTGGGCAAGACCACCACGGCGGCGGCACTGGCCCTGCGAGCAGCCGAGCGAGGGCGTCGGACGGTCGTCCTCACCATCGACCCGGCCCGGCGGCTGGCGCAGTCGATGGGCCTGCGGGAGCTCGACAACTCCCCTCGGGAGGTCACCGGCGTCGACACCGCGAAGGGCGGATCGCTCGACGCGATGATGCTGGACATGAAGCGCACGTTCGACGAGGTGGTGCTCGCCCACGCCGCAGCGGACAAGGCGAGCACCATTCTCGACAACCCCTTCTACCAGGCGCTGTCGACGTCGTTCGCGGGCACGCAGGAGTACATGGCGATGGAGAAGCTGGGCCAGCTGCGCGCTCAGGACTCCTGGGACCTCATCGTGGTCGACACGCCTCCGTCCAGGTCGGCACTGGACTTCCTCGACGCGCCGGCACGGCTCGGCTCGTTCCTGGACGGGCGACTCATCCGCGTGCTCACCGCCCCAGCCCGCGCCGGGGGACGTGTCGGGTTTCGGGTCGTCCAGGCCGGGTTCGGCGTGTTCACCAGTGCACTGACCAAGGTGCTCGGGGGTGACCTGCTGCGCGACGTCCAGACGTTCGTCGGTGCGCTCGACTCCATGTTCGGTGGCTTCCGCGAGCGGGCGGAGCAGACCTACGCCCTGCTGCAGGACCCCGAGACGTCTTTCGTGGTGGTCGCCGCACCGGAACCGGACGCGCTGCGGGAGGCCTCCTACTTCGTCGAACGGCTCGCAGGCGACGGGATGCCACTCGCCGGTCTCGTGCTCAACCGCGTCCACACCTCCGAGGTGCCCGAGATCAGCGCCGAGCAGAGCGTGGCCGCGGCCGACCACCTCGCCGAGTCACCGGAGCATGCATTCGCCAGCGCAGCCCTGCTTCTGCACGCCGAGCGCATGCGCGTGATCGAACGTGAGCGGCGACTGGCAGCCCGGTTCTCCACGGCCCACCCGTCGGTGGCCACGGTGAGGGTCCCTGCCTTCTCGACCGATGTGCACGACCTCGACGGGCTCCGCCAGGTCGGCGACGCCCTAACCGACGACGTCTGAGCGCACCGTCCCCCTCGGCGCCGGCACGAACGAGTCCCGCGCGTTCTCCAGCACCCGCCGCCAGGACACCACGTCAGGACGGCGTCGCAGCAGTGCGCGGCGCTCCCGCTCGGTCATCCCTCCCCAGACCCCGAACTCGATGCGGTTGTCGAGTGCGTCCGCCAAGCACTCGGTGCGCACCTGGCAGCCTCCGCAGACGGTCTTGGCTCGGTTCTGTGCCGCCCCCTGGACGAACAGCGAGTCGGGATCGGCGTCCCGACACGCGGCGTGCGACGGCCAGTCCTCAACCCAGCTCACGATGCCTCCGGCAGCGACACTGACGTGCTCTCGACAGATGATGATCAAAGCGGGTCCACGATCACCGCGTCAAGATCACCAACGGTTCGAATCCACGACCAAGGGCGGCGCGTCCGTGCATACGGCCTGCTGACACAGCCCGAACCACGGCGAAACGCTCAGATCGGGCGCTGGCCGCGCAGGCAAGTATCCTTGGGCGGGTGCGCCAGTCCCCCATGTCCATGCTGGCGAGCGCAACGCGGCACATTCTCGGGATCGTCGTCGTCGCGGCGGTGTCGGGTCTGCTCGTCGCCGGGCTCGCCCTGCCCCTCGTGGGCGCAACGAGCGTGGCCGCACGATCCACGGTCGAGTCCTTCACCGAGCTTCCGGCCGACTTCGAGGCGACCCCGCAGGCCCAGCGCTCCGTCGTGCTGGACGCCGAGGGCCGCGAGCTCGCCGTCTTCTTCGACGAGTACCGCGTCTACAAGCCCCTCGACCAGATCGCCCCGGTCATGCAGGACGCGATCATCGCCATCGAGGACGCCCGCTACTACGACCACGGCCCGATCGACCTGCAGGGCACGGCGCGCGCGCTGGTGACCAACGTGAGCTCCGGCACGGTGGAGCAGGGCGGGTCGACGCTCACCCAGCAGTACGTCAAGAACGTGCTGCTTGCCCAGGCGGAGACCGAGGACGAGGCCCGCGCCGCCGTGGAGACCTCCTATACCCGCAAGCTGCGGGAGCTGCGTCTGGCCATGGCCGCGGAGGAGCAGTTCACCAAGGAACAGATCCTCGAGCGCTACCTCAACATCGCCTACTTCGGCGGCGGCGCCTACGGCATCGAAGCGGCCGCCCAGCGCTTCTACTCGACACCGGCCTCCGAGCTCACCCTCAACCAGGCGGCGACGATCGCCGGGCTGGTGCAGTCGCCGTCGCGCTACGACCCGGAGCAGTTCGCCGAGCGCGCCGTCGCGCGGCGCAACAACGTGCTGGCTGCCATGGTGGCCAACGAGGCCATCACGCAGGAGGAGGCCGAGGCGGTGTCGCAGGAGCCGCTCGGCCTCCAGCCGTCGCCGACCACCAACGGCTGCACGGTGTCGTACGCGCCGTTCTTCTGCGACTACGTCTACCGCGAGCTCATGGACTGGGACGCCCTGGGCGAGACGGTGGAGCAGCGGGAGCAGACGCTGCGCCGTGGCGGGCTGCTCGTCAAGACGACTCTGCAGCCGCGGGAGCAGCAGGCGGCTCGGGACGCCGTGCGGGCGTACGTGGCCCCGGAGGACCGGGCCGTCGGCGCCATTGCGGTCGTCGAACCCGGAACCGGCAACATCACGGCGATGACCCACTCGATGGGCTACGGCACCGGTGACGGCAAGACGTTCGTCAACTTCGCCACGGACTTCGACCGCGGTGGCTCGGGTGGGTTCCAGAGCGGGTCGACGATGAAGCCGTTCGTCCTCGCCGCCGCCGTCAAGCAGGGCATCCCGTTGAACTCCCGGATCAACGCCCCCGCGAGCCTGACTCACAACACCGCGATGCGGGTGTGCGACGGCGTCGTGACCGACTCGTGGAAGGTCGGCAACTACGACGGCAGAGGTGGCTCGTACGACTTGCGGACGGGCACGTGGCGATCGGTCAACACGTTCTTCGCGTTGCTCGAGGAGCGCACCGGGATCTGCGACCCGGTGAAGATCGCCGAGGCCGGCGGGCTGACCCGCGCGAGCGGCCAGGACCTGCTGCAGATCAAGTCGTTCGTGCTCGGCTCGCAGGAGGTCTCCCCCCTGGCGATGGCTGAGGCGTACGCGATGTTCGCCGCACGCGGCACGCACTGCGAGTCGGTGGCCATCACCTCCATCACGACCCCGACCGGCGACGAGCTGCCGGTCCCGCCGTCGAACTGCGCGCAGGTGCTCGACTCGGGTACCGCCGATGCGGTCAACCAGGTGCTCGTGGGCACCATCGACGGCCCTGACCCCGGTCGCACCGGGTCCCGCATGTCGCTGGGCCGTCCCGCTGCCGGCAAGACCGGGACGACCGACAACTCCTCCGACATCTGGTTCGCGGGCTACACACCGCAGCGGTCGACGGTCGTCGCCATCACGAACCCGACCCGCGTGGAGTCGCTGCGCGGATACACGCTGAACGGCGTGTACTACAGCGAGGTCTGCGGCGGATGCATCCCGGGCCCGATCTGGCAGCAGGCCATGTCTGCGATCATGGAACCGCTGGAGGTGCGCTCCTTCGCCGACCCCGACCCGAGTGCCGTCGCCGGCGTCTCGGCCACCGTGCCGGACGTGCGTGGCCTGAGCGGAGCGGAAGCCGTTGCCACGCTGCAGGCGGCAGGTTTCGAGGCCTACGTCGCTGCCGAGGTCAACTCGTCGGTGCGGCGCGGGCTGACCGTCAGTACCGACCCTGGCGCTGGGGCCTCGTTCTTCTCCGGCTCGACAGTGCGCGTATTCACCTCGACCGGGTTCGTGCCACCGCCACCGCCGCCACCGCCACCCCCCCGGCCCGACCCCGAACCCGAGCCTGAGCCGGAGCCCGAGCCCGAGCAGGAGCCTGAGCCGCCACCCGCCGAGGAGCCGCCGGCCGAGCAGGCCGACACGGAGGCAGCCTCCGCCGAGACAACGTCGGACTCCCCCGGCAACTCCGGACGAGCACCTGGCCAGGCGCGCGGCTAGCGCGAGGCATCCGCACATGTCCCTACGGGCCGCCTCGGCTCTGGTGGCCGGCGCGGCCGCGGGGCTGGCATACGCAGCCGGCTACGAGACCTCCGCCTTCCGGCTTCGCCGGTACACGGTGCCGGTGCTTACGCCGAGCCACGACCCGATCAGGGTGCTGCACCTCGCCGACCTGCACCTCACCCCGTGGCAACGGGCCAAGCAGAGCTGGCTGCGAGCCTTGGCGGGGCTGCGCCCCGACTTGGTGGTGAGCACGGGCGACCTGATCGCCCACCGCGACGCGGTTCCCGTGCTGGCGTCCGCCCTGGACGGCCTGCTCGACGTGCCGGGACTGTTCGTGCGCGGGTCGAACGACTACTTCGCACCGGTGGTGAAGAACCCCGCGCGCTACCTGATGCCCGACGACGGTCGGCGCAGCGTGCACGGTCCTCGCCTGCCGACCGGCGACCTCGACCGGCTGCTCACCGACGCCGGGTGGCGTGACATGGACAACGCACGGTCGACCCTCACGGTCGCCACAACCGTGATCGACGCGGTGGGCACGGACGACGCTCACCTCGAGCTGGACCGCTACGACGTGGTCAGTGGACCTCGCAGGCACGGGACCGACCTCATGCTCGGCATCACCCACGCGCCGTATCGACGTGTTCTCGACGCGATGGCGGACGACGGGGCCGGGCTCGTGCTGGCCGGGCACACCCATGGCGGTCAGGTCTGCCTTCCAGGCGGGCGCGCCCTCGTCACGAACTGTGACCTCGACCCGTCGCGAGCCCGCGGGCTGTCCCGCCACCCGCCCGGCAGCGGTGCCTGGCTGCACGTGTCCGGCGGTCTGGGTACCAGCCCCACTGCGCCGGTCCGGCTGTTCTGCCGACCGGAGGCCAGCATTCTCACCCTCGTGCCCGCTCGCGGCTAGCCCGCTGCCCCCGCACCGCTGACCGTGGCCCTGCCTCGAGCGCGGGTACACTTGAGCCGCCCCGGACACAGGCGGGGCACCGGGGTGTGGCGCAGCTTGGGAGCGCGCGTCGTTCGGGTCGACGAGGTCGTGGGTTCAAATCCCGCCACCCCGACATCGGGCCGGGCCGTTTCGGCGGCCCGGCCTCGTCATGTCTGCTCGGGCTAGGCCGTCAGCTCAGCCGCGACGACCTCGGCGATCTGTGCGGTGTTCAACGCCGCACCCTTGCGGAGGTTGTCGCCGCACACGAACAGCTCGAGGGAGTTCGGCTCGTCGAGGTGCTGGCGAAGCCGGCCGACCCACGTCGGGTCGGTGCCCACCACGTCGTTGGGAGTGGGGAACTCACCCCGCTCCGGGTCGTCGTAGACGACTACACCGGGGGCGTCGGCGAGGACGCGACGAGCAGCGTCCACCGTGACCTCACGCTCGAACACGGCATGCACGGCGAGGGAGTGGGTGGTGACCACGGGGACCCGGACGCAGGTGGCGGCCACTCGGAGTGCCGGCAGGTCGAGGATCTTGCGCGACTCGTTGCGCACCTTCAGTTCTTCACTGCTCCAGCCGTCGTCCTTGAGCGATCCTGCCCACGGCACGACGTTGAGCGCCAGGGGGGCTGGGAACGGCCCGAGATCGTCCCCGACGGCACGGCGCACGTCGCCCGCTCGTGTGCCGATCTCGGGGTTGCCCGCTGTCTTGACCATCTGGTCGTGAAGGGTGTCGATCCCATCCTGCCCGGCGCCCGACGCCGCCTGGTAGGAGGCGACGACGAGCTCGGACAGCCCGAACTCGGCGTGCAGCGCACCTACCGCCACGATCATCGACAGCGTCGTGCAGTTCGGGTTGCTGATGATGCCTCGAGGACGCTGCCGCACCGCGTGCGGGTTCACCTCGGGCACCACCAGTGGCACGTCGGCGTCCATCCGGTAGGCGCCGGAGTTGTCCACCACGACGGCGCCTCGCTCCGCCGCGACGGGGGCCCAGGATGCTGACACCTCGTCGGGCACGTCGAACATCGCAACGGCCACGCCATCGAAGACGTCCGGCGACAGCGCCTGCACCGTCACCTGCTCCCCGCGGACGGCGAGCACCCGACCCGCGGACCGCGGCGACGCGATCAGCCGGATCTCGCCCCACACGTCCTCGCGGGTGGACAGAAGGTCGAGCATGACGGTGCCGACAGCGCCGGTGGCGCCGACGACGGCCAGGGTTGGTCGGCTCATCGGCCGGTCCCTCCGTAGACAACTGCTTCGATCTCCGCGGAGTCCAGCTCGAAGGCCGTGTGCACCGCGCTGACAGCGCGGTCGACCTCGTCGGCCTGCACGACCACCGAGATGCGGATCTCGGACGTCGAGATCATCTCGATGTTGACGCCTGCGTCGGCGAGTGCGGAGAAGAACTTGGCCGACACACCCGGGTGCGTGCGCATACCGGCACCCACCAGGGAGACCTTGCCGATCTGGTCGTTGTACCGGATGTCGGTGACGCCGAGCTCGGCACCCATCGCCTGCAGCGCCGCGAGCGCGGCCGGGCCGTCGGCCTGAGGCAGGGTGAAGGAGATGTCGGTACGCCCGGTGCCTGCTGCCGAGACGTTCTGGACGATCATGTCGACGTTCACGCCGGCCTGCGCGACGGCGCCGAAGATCCGTGCGGCCGCGCCGACGACGTCCGGCACCCCCACCAGCGTGATCTTGGCCTCACTGCGGTCGTGGGCGACCCCAGAGATGATCGGCTGCTCCACGGAGCTCTCCTTCTCGGTTGTCTCGATGGCGTCCTGCCACGTCGCAGCGACGATCGTGCCGGGCCGCTGGGAGAAGCTCGACCGTACGTGGATCGGTAGGTCGAACCGCTTGGCGTACTCCACGCAGCGCAGGTGGAGCACCTTCGCCCCGTTCGCCGCCATCTCGAGCATCTCGTCGTAGGTGGTCGCCGGAAGTCGGTGGGCGGCCGGGACGATCCGGGGGTCGGCGGTGAAGACCCCGTCGACGTCGGTGTAGATCTCGCACACCGACGCGTCGAGTGCGGCAGCGAGGGCGACGGCGGTCGTGTCCGACCCCCCACGGCCGAGCGTGGTGACGTCCTTCGTGTCCTGCGACACGCCCTGGAAACCCGCGACGATCGCGATGGCTCCCGCGTCGAGGGCACCCCGGATGCGTCCAGGGGTGACGTCGATGATGCGCGCCTTCCCGTGCACCGAGTCGGTGATGACACCGGCCTGCGATCCGGTGAACGACCGGGCCTCGTGGCCGAGCTCGGCGATCGCCATGGCCAGCAGCGCCATCGAGATGCGCTCCCCGGCAGTGAGGAGCATGTCGAGCTCCCGCGCCGGCGGCACGGCACTGATCTGCTGGGCAAGGTCCATCAGCTCGTCTGTGCTGTCGCCCATGGCAGAGACGACCACGCAGACGTCGTTGCCTGCCTCGCGAGTGGCCACGATGCGCTCGGCCACCGCGCGGATGCGGCTGGCGTCGCCGACGGACGACCCACCGTACTTCTGGACGACGAGGCCCACACGTGCTCCCGGGGGTCGACCTGACACGGATCACCAGCCGCGCCGTCGCCGACGGCCCGACTGGTCAGCCCAGTCTAGCCGGGCCCGCGGAGGCGCCGTCGGCGTCGAGACGGGTGTGCGCCACGAGCGAGGACACGGCGCGTTGAGCCGACAGCAGCGCCGACCCCAGCTCGACAGGTAGGAGTACTGCCACCACCAGAGCGCCTCGGTCGTGCGCCCCTGCGAGAAGTGCGCCATGCCGTGCATGAGGTCGGCGGCCACGGAGGTGAGCTCGTCGGAGACCCGGAAGACCGCCGTGCCGCGCTCCGGGGCCATCGGGTCGACCACGTCGACGTAGACGTCGAGCTCGCCGAGCAGCCGTCGCAACCCGTCGCGCACAGTGTCGAGATCGGGGTCGTCACCCGCGTCCGCCTCGAACTGGTCGTCGAGATGGACGTCGGACAGCGCAGCCAGGCGCCCGCCGGCCAGGCCGAGCTGGCTCGTCTCCAGCATGAGGTGGGACAACGCGATCTCGGGCTCGTCGCCTCGGGCCACCTCGGCGAGCGCCAGCAGGTAGCCGGTCATCTGGGCCGACACGCTCACGGCGAGGGCCTCGAGGTCACCGGACGGCTCCGTCGGCACAGCACATCACCTCCGTATCCACTACACACGGCGCCGACCCTCGAGGGCCCGACCGAGGGTGACCTCGTCGGCGTACTCGAGGTCTCCCCCAACAGGCAGCCCACTGGCCAGCCGCGTGACTGTCAACCCCAGCGGCGCAATCAGCCGCGACAGGTAGGCAGCGGTCGCCTCGCCCTCGATGTTCGGATCGGTCGCCAGGATCACCTCGCTGACCACACCCGTCCCCAGGCGACTCATGAGGGAGGCCACGCGCAGGTCGTCCGGGCCGATGCCGTCGATCGGTGAGATGGCTCCGCCGAGCACGTGGTAGCGACCCCGGTACTCCCTGGTGCGCTCCAGCGCCACCACGTCCTTGGCCTCCTCGACGACACACAGCAGGCTGTCGTCCCGTCTCGGGTCACCGCAGATGCTGCACTGCGGGCCCTCCGCGACGTTGCCGCAGTTGTCGCAGAAGCGCACCCGGGCTTTGACGTCGGTGATCGCCCCCACGAGCCGGGCGACATCATCCGGGTCGGCGGCAAGCAGGTGGAAGGCGATGCGTGCGGCACTCTTGGGGCCGATGCCGGGCAGCTGGTTGAGCTCGTCGACCAGCCCCTGAAGGGCAGCGTCGTACACCTCAGCCGGCCGCCGTGGCCCCGCCAGGACCGTCAGCGGGGTCGTCGTCCGCGGGGCCGGCCTCCCCTGGCGAGGGCAGGAGTCCCGGCGGCAGCAGGGACTCCAGGGCACCGAGGCCGCCGGGCAGCCCCTCGCCGGGCCCCCCGCCCGGTCCCTCGTCCGGGCCGCCACCTCCTCCGGTCAGCGAGGCACCCAGCGACGCGAGCCCTGCGGTGGCAGCACCCATGCGCTCGGTGGCGAGCCGCTCGACCTGGGCACGGGCGTCGCGCACCGCTGCCACCACCAGGTCGGCCAGGTCCTCGAGGGCCTCCGGGGCGGTGAGGTCGACGGCCTCGGGCGAGATGCGCAGCTCGACCAGGTCGAACTGGCCGTCGACCACAGCCGTCACGACTCCTCCCCCGGCTGTCCCGGTCGCATCCAGCGCGGCAACGTCCTGCTGGGCCTGCTCCATCTGCTGCTGCATCTGCGCAGCCTGCGCCAGCAGGCCGCCCAGGTCGGGCATGGGTGTGGTCACGGCGTCTCCTCGCGGTGGGTGCTGCTCATTCGTCGTCGAGCACGTCGATGACCCGTGCCCCCAGCTCGCGCGAGAGCAGGTCAGCGCTGCTCAGGTCGTCGAGCACCTCGTCGTCGGGGGCGACCGTCTCCGACGGGGTGATCGTGCTGGACGTCGGGGATGCGTCAGGCGGGGATGCGCCCGGCTGGGGTGCGCCCGGGGAGGCGACAGGCGGGGACGACGGCTCGGATGCCTCGGGTTGGGTCGCCGTCGCACGCGGTGCCCGCGGCCGGGACGCTCGCGGTGGGGCCGTGGCACCGTCCGAGTCCTCGTGGCCCGGTCCCGGCTGGACGACGGCCTCGATACGCAGGGATCGGCCCAGCACCTCGGTGACGGCCTGGTGAAGGTACGCGGTGTAGTCGTCCCGGGCGATGAGCGTGTCGCGCAGGCGAGCGCTACGAACGCCGAGCACGAGCACGTCGTCGGAGATGTCGATCGGCTCGGTGGTGTCCTTGATGAAGGTCCACGGCGTCTTGCGCAGCTCCCTCAGCCGCTCCAGCACCTCCGGCCAGGCCCGTCGCACGGCAGCGATGCCCGACTCGGCGGGCTCCGGGGTCGCGGCAGGCGGGTGCTCGACCACGTCCGAGCCGGGTGCGGCTGCATCCGTCGACTCGCGCTCAAGCGCACCTGCCGACTGTGCCGGCGTCGGTGGGGCCGGTCGCGCCGCCGGAGTCGTCGTGGCAGACGCGGCCTGCCGCGGTGGTGCAGTGCCGGCGCCGCCGGCCAGCAGGGTGCGCTCCATGCGGTCCACCCGAGCGTGCAGGTCGGCCAGGCCGGCGTCACTGCCGGGGAGCAGCAGGCGCGAGCAGACGAGCTCGAGCTGCAGCCGGGTCGGGGTGGTCCCGCGCATCGACAGCACACCTTCGTCAGCGACGTGCGCGCATCGCACCAGGTCGGCGCGACCGAATGCCGCGGCCTGGGTGCGCATACGCTCAGCCTGGTCGTCCGGTGCCGACACCAGCCCCGACTCCAAGGCGTCGGCGACGGTCTGCACCAGCAGCAGGTCGCGCAGGCGCTCGAGCAGATCGACGAGAAACCGTCGCGGGTCGTGGCCGGTATCCACCACGCGGTCGACAGCGTGGAAGAGCACTGAGGCGTCCTGGCCGGCCAACGCCATGACCACCTGGTCGAGCAGCGCCGCGTCGGTAAAACCCAGCTGCTCGTACGCGAGAGCGTAGGTGACGCCGTCGTCGCCGGCGCCGGCCATCAGCTGGCCGAGCACCGACAGCGCGTCACGCACCGACCCCGCCCCTGCGCGGGCAACGAGGTCGAGTGCGCTCGGATCGGCGGGCACCCCTTCTTGCTCGCAGATCCACGCCAGATGCTGCTGGAGCAGCCGCGCGGGCACCAGCCGAAACGGGTAGTGGTGCGTGCGCGAGCGGATGGTCGGCAGGATCTTGTCGGGGGCCGTGGTGGCGAAGACGAACCGGACGTGAGCCGGCGGCTCTTCGATGATCTTGAGCAGCGCGTTGGCCGCCCCGGGCCCGAGCTGGTGGGCCTCGTCGATGATGTAGATCTTGTACCGCGACGAGACAGGCGCGAAGTGGGCGCGTTCCCGCAGCTCCCGCGCGTCGTCGACGAGGCCGTGCGTGGCCGCGTCCATCTCGACCACGTCCAGGCTGCCCGGCCCGTTGGGCGCGAGATCGATGCACGACGCACATGCGCCACACGGCTCGGCGGTCGGACCGCTCTCGCAGTTGAGCGACCTGGCGAGGATGCGGGCGCTGGAGGTCTTGCCGCACCCGCGCGGGCCGGAGAACAGGTAGGCGTGGTGCACGCGTTCCTTCTCGATCGCGCGCACCAGCGAGGCGGTGACATGCTCCTGCCCCACCACTTCGGCGAACCGGCCGGGCCGGTAGGTGCGGTAGAGGGCGAGCGCCACGTCGGCACGATAGCCGCCGGGTGCGACACGGGTCGCCGGACGCGTGCGCGCTCGGCGGACGGCCCGGCTACCCGACCCGGGACAGAAGATGGTCCCTCGCGCACCCGGTAGAGCCCACCGACCCTTGCTGCCTTCCGGCCCTGGGGGGGTTGAGCGGGGTGCCGCCGCACGAGGGACCGTCTCACAGCGTACGCCCTGCCGAGCATCGGCAGGCGCGACCTGGCCGACCGCCGTCGAGCGGCACCTGGCCCACAGCCGTGCACGGCAGGTGACGGGTACCCTTTGTGGTGGAGGATTCGCCTAGTGGCCTATGGCGCACGATTGGAAATCGTGTTGGGGCTGACCGCCCCTCGCGGGTTCAAATCCCGCATCCTCCGCGCCGACAGCCGGGGGCGGGGCTCGACCCACCGCTCCCGGCCGTCGCCCCACGTCTCCTAGACTCCGGTGCCGAGGCGCCAGCGCACCCGACCCGCGGAGGACGTGTGACCTACGACGTGGAAGGACCCGACCCGGTACCCCGGCGGTCGTTCACCAAGCCCCTGCGCACTGTGATCGTGCTGGCGTTGCTCGCGGTGGCCGTCGTCATCGCAGGCAGATGGGGCTGGACGCAGCTGACCCAGCCCTTCGGCGATGACGCAGCCGCGGCCGCCGAGGCGTCGACACCCGCCGCCACCCCGGTCTGCACCCCGGCGCCGGCAGCCGGACCGGCACTGCCCGCCCCGTCCGAGATCACGGTGAATGTCTACAACGCCTCAGGTGTGACGGGTGCGGCGGCTGCCACCGCCGAGGCGCTGGCATTACAGGGCTTCCAGATCGGGGCCGTCGACAACGACCCCCAGGGCCGACGTCTCGACGGGGTGGGGGAGATCAGGTCGGCCCCGAGCACGCAGGACCGGGTCGACCAGTTGTTGCGCTACCTGCCCGGTGCCACGTGGGTGCAGGAGGAGCGCCCGGGTGGCCAGGTCGACTTCTCGATCGGAGCCGGCTTCACCGGGGTCACCGCTCCTGAGCCGCTGCCCGACCAGCCCGCTGACAACACCGACGACGCCATCCCCACCTGCTGACCTCACCCTGCCGGGGGGTCGCGACGCGGAAATCGCCAGCGCCGCGGCAGGCTCTCGTCGGCTCGCTCCGCCTCTGAGCCCTCGAGCCAGCCGGCGAGCCGCCCGCTGCGACTCACCGCCCGTAGACGTCGTTCGGTGTCTTCTCGGGTGCCGTGGGGTGCCACGACCAGTACGTGGTCGCCACGGCGCAGCGTCGTTGTCCCCGACGGGACGAAGCTCGCACCCTCTCGCACGACGAGTGCGATCGACGCCCCGGCAGGCAGGCGCAGCTCGGTGACCTCGACGCCGTGCAGCCGGGAGCCGGGTGACACTCGCAGCTGCAGCATGTCGGCGCCCACACGCTCCAGCGGTGCCGCCTCCAGGTCGACGTCGCGGTTCTCGGTCTCCTGCACCACGCCGAGGCGTCGAGCAAGCCGGGCCAGCGGCGGGGTCTGCACGACGGTGAAGACGATGACGGCGAGGAACACCAGGTCGAATATGCGTCCGGCATCGGCGAAGCCCTCCGACAGGGCGATCGTCGCCAGCACGACGGGAACGGCTCCCCGCAGCCCGGCCACGGACAGGAACGCCTGCTCACGAAGAGGGAGGCGGAACGGCAGCGCAGCCACGACGACCGACAGGGGCCGGGCCAGCACGACAGTCACGGGAACGATCACCGCCGCCGCGACCAGGATGCTGGCGTCGAGCTCGAGCGGTGTCGCCAGCAGGCCGAGCATCACGAACAGCCCGATCTGGGCCAGCCATGCCAGTCCTTCGATGAACGACCGCGTGGCAGGACGGTGCGGCAGGTCGGAGTTGCCGAGCACGAGCGCGGCCAGGTAGACCGCTGCGAACCCGCTCGCGTGAAGGGCCGACGCCGCCCCGTAGGCCAGCAGAGCCGCGGTGACGACCGACAGCGGGTACAGCCCGGACGAGGGCAGGGCGAGCCGCCGCAGCAGCCAGGCCGCGGAGAATCCGATCGCCAGTCCCACGGCACCACCGGCCGTCAGCTCGAACAGGGCGACCCCGATGAACCCGCCCCAGCCCAGCTCGTCCTTCGCCCCCGTGGCCAGAAGGGTCACCAGCAGCACAGTGGGCGCGTCGTTCAGCCCGGACTCCGCCTCCAGCGCCCCGGCCACGCGCGGTCGCAGCGGCACCCGGCGCAGCACGGAGAAGACCGCCGCCGCGTCCGTCGAGGCGAAGATCGCCCCCAGGATCAGCGCCGTGGTCCAGTCCAGCCCCAGCACGAGGTGCGCCACGACGGCGACGACGGCCGTGCTCACGGCCACTCCGACGGTGGACAGGAGAACGCCGAGCGGCATCGCTGACCGCACGTCGTTCCACCGGGTGGTGAGACCGCCCTCGATCAAGATGACGGCGAGGGCGGCGAACCCGAGGGCGTGGGCCGCCGCAGCGTCGTCGAAGGTGAACCCGGCGGACCCGAGCACGACGCCGATGACGAGGTAGGCCAGCAGGCTCGGCAGGCCGACGCGAGCGGAGAGCCGCACAGCCAGGATGGCGAGGCTCAGGACGACAGCACCGACGAGCAAGGCCCGGTCGAGGGTCTCGACGTCCATGCCACCTCACTCGTCG
>Ga0272441_10004937_pt1 | contig 23667 bp, 26 predicted proteins | sample SSMProp6N_FD_193582 | JGI IMG/M metagenome (GOLD analysis project Ga0272441, IMG submission 193582) | Marine sediment archaeal communities from Little Sippewissett salt marsh, Falmouth, MA, United States - SSM-Prop-6N | ecosystem: Environmental > Aquatic > Marine > Wetlands > Sediment ...
CCCGGTGGCCACGTCGTTCGCGCCCCCCGAGCCGGTAAGGTACGCGTCGCCCGAAATCCAGCTGGAATTGATGTTGCCGAATTTGTCGACCTGCCCGCCCCCGAGGACCCCGATACACCGGTTCGTAGCGCCGCAGGTAAAGACCCCTAGCGTATCCAGCGTCTCGGTCAGCATCTTGCAGGTGCCGAAATTCCCAAAGTTGAGGAGGAAGGGCTCCGCCGGGCGCGGTGAGTTTCCGAAGTACCCCAGCTCCACCAGCAGTTCCACCAGATAATCTTCCTTCTGGAGGTGATACTTCGCCATCCAGGCGGCCAGGTTGGCCGTTCCCGCACCGGCCAGCATCGCTTGGTGGCCGCTACGTACTACCCGGTCCCTGATCTCCCGCGCGGCAACAACGACCATTCTCTCGACATTATTGCAGTCCTCCCCTTCAGATATCTGCCCTTCGAGGGCATCCAGCTGTTCCCGCCAGGCATCCCGGCCGGCATTTCTTTTCAAGGAACGGAGCCGGTCATCCCCGAGTTTGGCAACGTAGTCGGAAAAGGAGGGGCAATCGAAGACCCACTCTCTGACCCAGTCATCGAGGGAGCGGGAGTCCTTACACAGGCGGTTGAAGCGGGTCATGAACTCATAGTCTTCGGCGTAGGCCTCAACCCCCTGCACCCCCTGGGTCCATACACCCCCCGGGTGCGCCCCGAAGGGGACCACCGATACGGACTTCACCATGTACGCCGGGAGCTTTACCAGGTGGGCATGTTCGCGGATGAAATCGGTGGAGACCAGCCGTTCCACAGTCACCACCACTCCGCCCCTGCTGGCCTTGGCGCCCCACAGGCCCTCACTGTAAGGAGGCGTGAGGATGGTGTTCCCTGCCCGGTCTGCCACCACCCCGTGTATGATGGAGATGTCGGGATTCAGGGCCTTCAGGAGACCGATCCTTCTCCCGCTGCCAAAGGGGTCGTCGATTACCCTGAAGGAATCTCTGTTTGCTTCCGCCAGGGAGCTCCCGACAAGAGATGTCGTCGGCATGACATCCACCCCCAGGGCCCCGGCCATCAGCATAAGGGGGAAAGTGAGGATCGACCAGTCTTCCAGTTCCACCTCTTTGTCGGCATAGGCCTTCTGGCAGACGGGGTTCGGACTGTACCAGGGATAGACGTTTCCGGAGAAGGTCGTAATTACCTTTCGGAGCAGTCCCAGGTGGAGGAGGATCGTGGCGGTATCCCGGATACCTCTCATGATCAGGGTGAAGGCGGGTTTCTGTCCGTAAAACTGACGGGCAATCTCTAAAATGGCGGCCCCGGAGCAGCAGTGGGTGGCGCCGATGTGTATGCGGGCGCCCGGCCGTACATGCCGTTCAATCGCCTCTTCCAGGTCGATGACCTTGTCCCCGCCTTCGTCTTCCCGCATGGCAAAGGTATCCGCGATCAGATCATCAAATCTATCGGCCATAGCAACCCCTTCTTCAAGATTCCGAGACAGGCTACTTTTTCTTTCCCTTTTTCTCCGTCGCCCGGGCAAGTTTGTCCTTCAGGATATCGCCGAGCGTACCCATTGAAGCGGGTGTCTTCTGAAGATACGCGCGATAGTCGCCCTCGTCGGCCATCTCCCCTTCACTGTGCCCTTTTTCTTCCTGCGTCGGCCTCAGGGAAAGCCGCCTCTTCTCCGTATCGACCGCCTCAACCGTCACCTCCACGGTCTGTCCCTGTTCGAGCGCTTCACTGGGATGGTTGATGCGTTTTGTGCCCCCCAGCTTTGAAATATGAATCAGGCCGTCCACGCCCCCTTCAAGGGTGACGAAGGCCCCGAACTTTGCAAGACGTGCCACGACTCCGCGATGAGAGGACCCCGCGGGATATCGCTCTTCAACCCGCTCCCAGGGATCGGGGAGGGTCGCCTTGAGACTGAGAGAGACCCGGTCATTCTCCCAGTCCAGGCTCAGGATCACCGCCTCCAGCTGCTGACCGACGGACAGGACGTCGTGGATGTCATCGACCCGTCCCCACCCGACTTCCGAGATGGGGAGCAGACCCTGGATACCGCCGATATCGATAAAGGCGCCAAAGTTCTGGATCGACGCGACCGTCCCGGTGATTCGCATCCCTTCTTTCAATTCCTCTTTAAGTGCTTCCCTCTTCTCACGCTCTTCCGCCTCCAGGATCGCCCGGTTGGAGAGGATGACGTTCCGCCCTCCTTCGCCGTACTCCGTAATCATAAAGGACATTCGTTCCCCCACATACTCGGAGGAATCTTCGACCCGCCTGAGCCCCATCTGGGAATAGGGACAGAAAGCCCTGGTATCGCCGGCTATCCGGACCTGGAACCCACCTTTGATCTCCCGTTCCACCACTCCCTCAACGGGGATCTCGCTGCCCCAGGCATGGTCAAGAAAGTTTCGCCCCGCCTCGCCGGTAGTGATTCGTGTGGTAAAGAGCATCTCGCCGTGCCGTGACGACAGAAAATAGGCCGCGATCGTATCGCCGACCTTGAACGGGAACTCGCCATTTTCATCGAGAAGTTCCTTTTTATCGAGCGCCCCTTCGCTCTTGCCGCCGAGATCCAGAAAGACCCAGTCGGATCCGATATCGACGATCCGGGCCTCTACACGCTGTCCCGGCTCCAGCCGCCCGGTTCCAGCCTCGCTTTCCTTCAGGAGTTTTTCAAAGGACACCTCTTCCTTCTTTTCCTCGTTTGTCATGCGTTTCGTGTCACCTCAACAGTATTTAACGCGGTCACATACTACATCCCCGCATTTTTGGAAACAACAAAAATGCCGCAAAAAAACAGGGGGCCACACCCGGCATCGGATGCGGCCCCGGCAACCCGGATATTCACAACGCCTTACGGCAATCTCGAGGGCCCTCCCCTTTTGAACAGGATATAGCCCCCCAGGGCTATCAGGAGGACCGGAAAGACGTATTTGCCCCAGTTCTGGATGTCGGGATAGAAATTCTTCATCACAAAGAATCCAACACCCGCCGCACCGATAATCCATGCACCAACATCCTTGAGACGCTGGACAAGCATGGAGACAGCTATCACGATGAAAAGTATCGGCCAGCTTTTATCAAATCCGTAGGTGCCGCTGCTGCTCAGAATCATGAGGATGCCGAGCGTAATCAGGATCACGGCCCCTATGACACCCCGCGTTCTTCTTTCCGTCATCACCCCATCCCCCTTTCTATCCCTCCAGGTTTCACCGTTCTATTTTCCCTTCTTTTTCGCAAACTCCATAAAGGGTTCGAACAGGTCGATCGGTATGGGGAAGAGGGTTGTCGAATTGTTTTCCGCTGCCACAACCGCGAGTGTCTGGAGATAGCGAAGTTGCAGTGATATTGGCTGCTCCGCCATCATCTTTCCCGCTTCGGTCAGCTTCTGCGCGGCCTGGAATTCGCCTTCCGCGCTGATGACCTTCGCCCGTCTCTCCCGCTCTGCCTCGGCCTGTTTCGCCATCGCCCGCTGCATCTCCTGCGGAAGGTCGATGTGCTTCACCTCGACGGTCGACACCTTTATTCCCCACGGGTCGGTGCTTCGATCAAGTATTTCCTGCAACTGGGCGTTGATCTTTTCCCGCTCGGCGAGGATTTCATCCAGTTCAACCTGGCCGCAGACACTCCTCAGCGTGGTCTGTGCGAGCTGGGAGGTGGCGTAAAGGAAGTTCTCGACCTCGACGACGGCACTGTTGGCTTCCATGACCCTGAAGTAGATCACGGCGTTGACCTTGATGGAAACGTTGTCGCGCGTGATGACATCCTGCGGAGGGACGTCCATCGTGATAATCCTCATATCCACCTTCACCATCCGGTCGATGATGGGTATCAGGATGATGAGGCCGGGTCCCTTGGTGGCTATGATCCTTCCCAGGCGGAAGATCACCCCTCTCTCGTACTCGTTGAGGATCCGTATCGCGGCGGCCAGGAACAGCACCACCAGGACAACGACTGTTATGATTGTGTACATAGTTCGACCTCCCCTATATCTCTTGTATTTTTTCTACCTCGACCTTTAATCCCTTGACACCGATCACGCGTACGCCCGTTCCCTCTTCTATGGGTTCCCCGCTGGAGGCATTCCAGTATTCCCCCTTGATGAGGACCTTCCCGCCGGTGTGCACTGTGGTTACCGCCGTGCCCTCACGGCCGACCATCCCCTCCACCCCCGTGAAGGGCTTCCCTCTCTGCGCCTTGACGGCAAGCATTACAACGCCGATAAAAAAGAGCGATACGAGCAGGATGGTGGGAATCATCACACCAAACGATACCCTGAGGGCCGGAGCCGAGGATTCAAACAGCATGACCGAGCCGAGGGCGAGGGAAATCACCCCCGCCACACTGAGCATGCCGTGGCTTATGATTTTTATCTCCGCGATAAAAAGGATGATACCGAACAGTATCAGCGCGATGCCGGCATAGTTCACGGGAAGGGTCTGCATGGCGAAAAAGGCGAGGATGAGAGAGATCCCCCCGACGACACCCGGCAAGATCGCCCCCGGGTGGGCGAATTCAAAGTAGAGCCCGGCCAGACCGATCATCATCAGGAGATAGGCGATATTGGGATTGCTCAGGGTCACCAGGATCCTGTCCCGCAATCCCATTTCCATCCGGTTGATGACGGCTCCCTTCGTATCGAGAATCACATCCCCCGACGGGAGTCTGATCGTCGTACCGTCCAGCTTTGCGAGCAGGTCATCTATATCGGAGGCGATAACGTCGATGACATTCAATCTAAGTGCCTCTTCGGCCGAGATGGAGACAGACTCCCTGACGGCCTTCTCGGCCCAGTCAGCGTTTCGCATCCGTTTCTGGGCGATCCCCCTGGCGTAGGCCACCGCGTCGTTTTCCACCTTTTCCATCATCGTCTCATCCATCTTGGCCCCGATACCAATCGCCACCGGATGAGCGGCCCCGATGTTCGTCCCCGGGGCCATGGCGGCCACCGAAGCGGCCATGGTTATCATTACTCCCGCCGATGCCGCGCGGGCGCCGGATGGGGAGACAAAGACGATGACCGGCAGGGGGGCATTTAGGAGTTCCTTGACGATATCCCGCATCGCCAGATCAAGCCCCCCGGGGGTATCCAGGAGAATGATGATCCCGGCGGATCCTTCTATTCGGGATCGGTCGATGCCCTTGGTAACATAGTCCGCAACGGCGGGAGTGATGGCCGAGTCGACGGTAATCACGTCAAAAACACCCCTCGTCTCTTCGCCGAAGGCCGTCCCTCCTCCGACAACAGCAAGGAAAATCACCACGAGTATGACGATCTTTTTCATGAAATGTCCCCCGATAGGTTCTCCGTTCCCCTCACTGCGAAAACGGCATGCGGACGTTATCTCGTTTCCGTATCCCCGCCCTCAGGCTCCTGCTGCAGCTCTTTCATGATTATCTGTACATCCTCCCAGACCTGTTTCTTTGCGCCCGGATTTCGCAGGAGATACGCGGGATGATATGTGGGCATGAGTCGTATTCCATGATAGGAGTGAAAGCGGCCGCGCAGTGCGGAGATGGCGATATCGGTCTTGAGAAGGGTCTGGGCCGCAAACTTGCCCAGCGCGCAGATCACGCGGGGCCGCAGAGACTGAAGCTGCTCTACCAAAAAGGGCTCGCACGCGGCGATCTCGTCCGGTTCGGGGTTGCGGTTCTTCGGGGGGCGACACTTCAGGATATTGCATATGTATACCTCATCCCTCCTCAGCCCCATGGCCTTGATGATGTCGGTGAGGAGCTGACCAGCCCGGCCCACAAAGGGGCGCCCCTGTCGGTCTTCATCGCCGCCGGGGGCCTCTCCCACGAATACGAGATCGGCACGGGAATTCCCCTCTCCGAAGACGATGTTGTTTCTCCCGCTATGCAGCTTGCACCGCGTGCAGTCTCCCAGCTCCGCACGTATCTCTTCCAGCGTTACGGAGGGGGCATGAACCGGTTCGCTATCGACCGGCATGGAGGGAACCGCGACCTCCCCCTTGAAGTACATCCTTGAGGGACCGCCCCTCGCCCCTTGTTCCGACAACACTCGGTTCTTCAGGGCACCCGTCAGCTCCAGGAGTTCGTCTCTCATGCCCGGCCCTTTCCGATATCCGAGATCTCCAGGACCCTGTCCAGAATCCTGTCCGCCACATCCTTTTTATCCATCAGGGGCAGCTCCTCAACCGTCCCTGACCGATCTATGATCTTCACGATATTGGTATCGTGCTGAAATCCTGAACCGGGCAGTCCCAGTTCGTTCGCCACGATCAGGTCCATCCCCTTGGTCTTCATCTTGGCCCGCGCGTTCTTGACCAGGTCTTCCGTCTCCATGGCGAACCCCACCAGGACACGGTCTCCTTTCATCTTGCCGACCTCGGAGATGATATCGGGTGTCCTTTCGAGGCTGATATCCAACCAGCCATCCCCCTTTTTTATCTTGGAGTCCGAGGCGCTGGACGGACGGTAATCGGCCACCGCGGCGGCCTTGATAATGACCGTTGCCTCTTTGACATGTTCCATCACCGCATCCATCATCTCCAAAGCACTCGAGACCCCGACGAACCGGACACCCGCCGGAACGGGGAGTGAAACGGGTCCACTGATCAGCGTGACGTCGCTTCCCCTTCTCCTCGCCATGACGGCCAGGGCGTATCCCATCTTTCCCGACGAGTGATTGGATATGTATCGCACCGGATCAAAGGGTTCCCGGGTGGGACCCGCGGTAATCAGTATCCGTTGTCCCATCAGGTCTTTTTTGGTCAGGGTCCCCTCCACCTCCTCGACGATAGCGACGGGGTCCGGCAACCTTCCGGCCCCATCCGCTTTGCAGGCGAGTTCACCGCTTCCGGCATCCATAAAGAGATATCCCCGTGCTGAGAGTGTATCGATGTTGGACCGGAGGATAGGGTTGTCATACATGTTCACGTTCATCGCCGGACACAACAGGACCGGGGCCTTTGTGGCCGCTACGGTCGTGGAGAGGAGATCGTCAGCGATACCGGATGCTATCTTACCGATGATATTGTATGTCGCGGGCGCGATGATGACGATGTCGGCGGTCTGAGCCAGGGAGATATGGTGTATGTCCCAGTCCCCGGAGAGGGAAAACATGTCGGTGTAGACGGGATTGCCTGAGAGCGTCTGCAGGGTGAGCGGGGCAATAAACCGGGTCGCGTTCGGCGTCATGATCACCTTTACCGTCGCCCCCCGTTTTACGAATTCTCTCGTCAGTGTCGCCGCCTTGTATGCGGCAATCCCTCCGGTGATCCCCAGAACGATCTTCTTGTCTTTCAGCATAATGGCGCCCTTATATACACAGATGATAGAGAAACATGCCGTTTCCCGCCGGATTTTTCAAAAAACCCGAAATAGAACAAAATACGTTGAAAAATATAACAGTTATTATATATAAGGTCAACTGCTAAGGGATGGTCATACAACCATGAAAGAGAGGAATGCATGAGAAAATATCTGAGGTTTCTGGGTCTTGGTATGCTGGCTGCGCTGGCCGGTGCCGGGGTATGGCTCTGTATAGTATATTGTGAAGGAGAGGACCCTGAAATAGTATTGAGCAGAGATATCAGGATGATCGGGCAGCGAACGACCTTCGATATCGACTGCACCGACCGGAAGAGCGGTCTCCGCACCGTCTCGGTGACGATATCACAGGGCGGGGTGAAAAAGACCGTAGGATCCCTGAACCTCCCGGATCGGGGTACCTTGCAGAAGACCCTGACAATCGACCTCTTTCCCGAAGGCCTGAAGCTCCGCGACGGAGACGCCACCGTCGAAATATCGGTTGTCGACTTTTCCCTCAGAAAGAACATGCGGACCGTGACATTCGGGGTGGTTATCGACACCATCCCCCCTCAGATATCACCTGTCACCACCTATCACTATATAAACCCCGGAGGGTCGTGCGTCGTGGCATACACCCTCTCAGAGGAGGTATCCCGAAGCGGTGTGCAGGTCGCCGATGATTTCTTCCCCTCCTATCCGGCAACCGCAGGGGGCGGGGTGCGCCACATCTCCTATTTTGCCATCCCGGCCGCAGATGCCGCGAAGAAGCACTTCACGATACAGGTACTTGCCGAGGACAACGCCGGGAATACCGGGCTCTTTCCCGTCTCTTTCCATGTCAGAAACAGGAAGTTTCGCGCGGACAGAATGAACATTTCCCAGCGGTTCCTGGAGATGAAGATGCCGGAATTCCAGCACCGATACAAAGACCTGGCAGGGGCCACCCTGGTCGAGGTCTTCGCGTATGTGAACACACAGATACGAGCTCAGGACGGAGCAACCATCAAGGAAATCTGCAGTAATACGCGTCCGGAGCGACTCTGGGAAGGGGCCTTCCTCCGAATGAAGAACGCCGCCACTATGGCAACCTTCGGCGACCGGAGGACGTACTATCATAACGGGAAGGAGATCAGCAAAAGCATCCACATGGGGGTCGACCTTGCATCAACGAGAAACGCACCGGTGGTGGCATCGAATGCCGGTGTTGTAGCCTTTACGGGGCGTATCGGGATTTACGGAAACACGGTCATCATCGATCATGGGATGGGGGTCTTCAGCCTGTACGGCCACCTTTCATCGATAGTCGCGAGAAAGGATCAGACCGTCAGAAAGGGAGAAGCGATCGGCAGGACAGGCCTGACCGGCATGGCGGGAGGCGACCACCTGCATTTCAGTATGATTGTAGGCGGGAAATTTGTGAATCCCGTGGAATGGTGGGACCCGCACTGGATACAGGACAACATCACCCAAAAGCTCTCCGGGGAAGGATGAGGTCCCCGGTCAGGGTCTGTCTATGTCCCGGTGGCTGACATTTGTCGTATAGTTTCTGTCCTTGAAATAGGCGGCCAGCTGGTTGAGGATAACGACCGATCGGTGCATTCCGCCGGTGCATCCCACGGCAATGTTCAGGTACGACTTCCCCTCTTTTTCATAGAGCGGCACCAGGAATGTCATCATATCGGACAGGCGTGTGAGAAACTGGCCGGTGTCATCCCATCTCATGACATAGTCCTCTACGGCTTTTTCATTCCCGTTGTGTTCCTTGAGATCCTCGATGAAATAGGGATTGGGAAGAAATCTCACATCCAGGACGATATCCGCATATGGGGGCAGGCCGAAGTGGTATCCGAACGATACCAGGTTTATGATCAGTCGCTTGGTCTTACCGGGCGCGAGGTAGAGCCCCTGGACATGCTCCTTGAGTTGATGGACACTGTACTCCGATGTATCAACAATGTTGGTGGCCATCCCCTTCAGTTCGCGCAGTTTCTCCCGCTCCAGTTTGATGCTCTCCAAGAGGGCCTTGTCCTTCGAGAGGGGATGGGTCCGCCTCGTCTCGCTGAACCTCCGCAGGAGCAACTCATCGTTCGTATCGAGAAAGAGGATCTCGATATCGTACTTCTTCTTCCGCAGTCGGGAGAGAACCTCTATATGTTTTTCAAGGAAGTGTTTTTCGCGCAGGTCCATGACCAGGGCTATCTTGGAGATCTCGGATGAGGCCCCGGTCTGCAGATCCAGAAACTTGGGGAGAAGCATGACCGGAAGATTGTCCACACAGAAAAAGCCGATGTCTTCCAGGGCCTTCAGTGCCGTGCTCTTTCCGGAACCAGACAGGCCGGTTATGATGACGATACGAAGGTTTTTCATCGCGTCCCCGCCTTTCGATCTGTTGCCGTGCTCCCTGTATCACACCGGTCAGGCATGAGACAGTATGCCTTTATTTTAAAAATCTGGCGCGTGCGAAGAAAAGGCCTTAGAGGTACGCCCTGTCCTTCTCCACGATAAGGTTATATATCTCTTTGGATGATTCGGCGGTGGTAAGGGATTCCCTGAAGGAGACATCCTTCAGCATCCGCGAGATTTTCGCCAGTGCCTTGAGATGCTGCCCCGCCGAATTCTCCGGGGCCATAAGGAGAAAGAAGATATGCACCGGTCCGCCGTCCAGGGAATCAAAATCGACACCCATGCTGCTCCTTCCGAATGAGACCACAAGATCCTCAAGTCCCATCAGCTTCCCATGGGGTATGGCAATCCCGTCTCCAATCCCCGTGCTTCCCAGTTTCTCCCTCTCCATCAGCACTTCGATCACGGAGTCACGGTCGATATCCACATTACCACGCAAGAAGACATCCGACAGTTCGACGAGGACTTCCTTCTTCGTCTTGGACTTCAGATCTTCTATGATAAAGTCTTCTTTCAGCATATCCTGGATATTCACCATAGCTTATCACCCCGCATTCAACTGTTGGTCTCAATCAGGAGATATTTTCCGTCATCGCGACGGTAGAGGATACTCACGTTCTCGGAGGAAGAATCCCTGTACACGATGAATCGGTTCTTTGATTCATCCATTTCCATCACCGCGTCGTCCAGAGACATGGGTTCAAGGATGATTTTTTGTGTCTTCGCCACCCTGGAATCTTCGTCGAACTCCTCATATCCCGCAGCATCCGGCTCTCCGGATTCCACGGCCTCCCCCTTGGATGCGGTATCTTTGTGGTTCCTTACCTTTTGCTTATACTTCTTTATCTGCCTCTCCACCTTATCGATGACATTATCGACGGCGAGGGTCATCTCTTTCGCCTCTTCCCTGCCCTGCAAGTTGATGCCCTTGGCCGACAGGTTTATTTCAGCAACATTCCTGAACTTTTCCACTGCCAGCACCACACTGGCATTGACAGGTTTATCGATATACCGCTCAATCCTGGTAAGTTTTTTCTCGACGTATTCCTTCAGCCACTCTCCGGTATCCATATTCCGGAAGGTAAAAGAGATCTGCATGATCTTCCTCCTCTCAACGCGTTCTCATCTGTCAACCGCACGATGAAATCCCGCCTTATATGTGAGCCAACTTCAAAAGTCAACCGGTATTTCATCGAATCAGAAGTACTTCCTTCTCTTGGATGACGGTAATATCCCTAACATATCCCTGTATTTCGCGACTGTTCTCCGTGCTATGGATATGTCCGACTCCGCGAGGATCTTTACTATCTGGCTGTCATTATATGGTTTCTTGCTGTCCTCTCCACCGACTATCTGCCGTATTTTTTCCTTAACGCTCTGGGATGCTATCTGCACATCGCCCATCCTGTTTATCCCGCTGTTAAAGAAATATTTGAGCTCAAATATGCCGCGGGGGGTATGCATGTACTTATTGGTGGTAACCCTGCTGATCGTCGATTCGTGCATCTGTACGTCATCGGCGATATCCCTCAGGACCATCGGTTTCAGATAGCTGATTCCCTTGTCAAAAAATTCAATCTGGTGATCCAAGATAGACTCCGCGACCCGGTAGATCGTCTTCTGCCTCTGCTCGATACTCTTTATCAACCAGGTTGCCGACTGCAGTTTTTCCTTGATGTATTCCTTACTCTTGTCTTCCCCGTTGCTCTTCATGCCGCCCAGGATCTCTTTGTAAAAATTGCTCACTTTCAGCTTCGGCAGGCCGTCATCGTTCAGGGTAACCCGGTACCGGTCTCCGAGTTTAAAGACGAAGACGTCCGGAATGATATACTGGGGTCTCTCCTCGTTGTAAGGGAGTCCCGGCTTGGGATTCAAGGTGCCTATCAGGAGCGCGGCCTGTTCGACATCGCCGATGGGGACCTTTTCCTTGCTGGCGATACTCTGATAGTTCCTCGTTTCAAGGTCCTTCAGATACTGGTTCACGATCTTTTTCGGAAGCTCAGAGTCGACGTCCAGAAAGCCGATCTGTATGAGGAGACACTCCTTCAGATCGCGCGCGGCCACTCCCGGGGGATCGAATTCCTGAACCTTGGCAAGGACCTCTTCAACAAAGGCCGGTTCCACATTCTCTATCGCGGCAATCTCATCAAGGGTTGCCACCAGGTATCCGTCACTGTTCAGGTTACCGATGATCTGTTCACCCACCTGCCGTTCTATATCGGTCAGATGCGACAGACTGAGCTGCCACAGGAGGTGATCCGACAGAGACCGTGTCTTGGTAAGCATATTCTCGAAAGGGGGCGCATCCACATCCTCGCGCCCCTGATGGGGAACACCCATCGGACCGAAGTCTTCGATATAGCTGTCCCAGTCAAACTCCTCCTTTCCATCCCCCTCTCCGGTGATCTCCCGTGTCGGCGACTCGACCTTCATGTCGGCAACCTCCGGGACGATATCCGTCTCCGCGTCGCCGTCGACCCGGTCCTCGAGGAGCGGGTTTTCTTCCAGCTCCTGATTGATCGCATCAACCAGCTCGATCCTCGAAAGCTGAAGGAGTTTGATCGACTGCTGCAGCTGCGGCGTCATCACCAGCTGCTGCGTCAGTTTCAGATTTTGTTTCAGCTCAAAAACCATTCTCTCTTCTGCCTTCCATCCGGGGAAGAAGTCCGTTCGGTGTGGATGGACAATATCTACAGGCCAAAGTCCTTCCCAAGGTAAATCTTGCGGGCGATTTCACTCCCCGCTATCGTATCCGGATCACCCTCAATGAGAATCGTGCCCTCGTTCACGATGTACGCTCGATCACATACCTTGAGGGTCTCTCGCACGTTATGATCGGAGATCAGGATCCCGATCCCCTTTGAGCGCAGGGTGCGGATGATCTCCTGGATATCCGCCACCGCTATCGGATCGATCCCCGCAAAGGGCTCATCGAGGAGCATGTACTGCGGCGATGTAACCAGTGCCCTCGTAATCTCCACCCGTCTCCGTTCGCCGCCCGAGAGCGAGTACGCCATGCTCTTTGCAAGGGCCGTCAGATCCAGCTCTTTCAGAAGCTCGTGCAGCCGTTCCTCACGCTCCGCCTTGTCTATATACAGTGTTTCCAGAATGGCCATGATATTCTCTTCAACGGTCAGTTTCCGGAATACCGACGCCTCCTGCGGGAGATAGTTGATCCCCTTTCGCGCCCTCATATACATCGGATGACGGCTGATATCCTCGCCATTCAGCAGGACGCTCCCGCCGTCCGGCCGTATCAGCCCCACGATGATGTAAAAGGTCGTCGTCTTCCCGGCCCCGTTCGGCCCCAGGAGACCGACCACCTCACCCCGGTGAACCTCCAGGTCAATATTATCAACAACCCGCCGTCCGCTGTAGGTCTTTACCAGTTCTGTCGCACGCAGCTTTTCCAAAGATTCAGCTCACTCGATTTCGCGATTCGTTGCTCACGTTTTCCTATTCAGTGTCATCCCCGGGGGTATTATCCTTGGGGGTCTCATCCTCAGAGGCTTCATCCTCAGGAACTTCATCCTTGGGGGTGCTCTCCTTGGGATAGAACGTAGCGGTCACCCGCTTCTCCGAGTTGAAACTCTCCACAACACCCCTGTTTTCTTCCAGAAATACGGTAACCTTGTCTCCCGTGATCACGTTGTCTCCTTCCCGCATCACGGCATTCCCGGTCACGACAACCGTCTGATCGGCATTATGGAAGACGGCGTTTTCCCCGGTAACGGTCCGCTCCCCCTTCTTCATATTGACATTGCCCCTCAACTCAATTCTCTTTATCTTTCCGGCATTTATTGTTACACCGGCGGGGCCTTTCCCGCCATCGTCCTTCTTGTCATAGTAGAGATACAGCTTATTTCCCCGTATTACCGCATCGTCCTGCGTGGCCACGACATTGCCGGAGAACAGAACGAGGGCCTTGTCATCATAGGCATCCAGACGATCGGAGGTTATCTTTATGGGACTCTTCGAGTTTGTCTTCAGGGGGCTTTCGGCCCCGCACACGCCCCCCGCCGCGGCAAGGAAAAAAATCACCACGAACAGCAGTATCGCCAAAGATTTCTTTTTCATATACTCAGACTCTCCCGGGATATTCTCATCTCTCTATCGTTGCGCTGACATCGGACAATAATTTTAGCTTTTTGTGTTTCAGCGAGAGGTTCATGCCGACACCCGTCACGTCGGTACCGGGACGCGACATCCTGACGGCATCCTTCGTGTGGATCACCCCGTCGCCGCCGTTATGGGTATAGAAAAGGGTGGCCGTCTCAAAACGGTCTCCCCCATCCGAGAGGGCAACCACGTCCCCCTCTATATTCATATCTTTTGTATTGGTATGCATGGAACCGTTTTTTCCCGTTATGACGTAGACCTCGCCATTGGAAAAGACGAGTCGTATCTCGACATTTTCAAAGAGGGTAACGTCGTCCTTCTTGATATACGTGGCGGTGTCCGCGCTGATCTCCCATGTCATATCGGGATTTCCCACCTCGGTATAGTGAAAATCCTTTATCTGGAGATCGATCTTGTCCGAAAGGACATTCAGGGCACCTTCCTCCTCGTGGACGGTGCCGAGCATATACAGAAACAAGGCGCCGGCAAGGAAAATCCCCCCCCCGACGAACAGCTTCTTGGCAGATATTTTTTCCAGCAAAGGTTTAAACCGTTGAAATCCTTAAAAGTTGGAGGGTGGTTCTTTGAAAATAAAAAATATCCTGCTTTGTGCATATCACCACGCAAACAGCAGGAGTGCGAAAGCCGATCTTCTCAAAGCCCCCCATATTTTCAGCAAGAAATGTACCACCGAACCGCCGATATGTAAAGCGGAAGTCTCACTCTCCGGCGTTTATTCCATACCGTGCCATTACAGCGTTCCATGTGCCCCGGGCATCGAGAATCATCTCACAGATCTCCCTCACGGCACCATCGCCCCCTCCTCTCTCCGTCACGTAATCGGCCTGCTCTCTGACGTACCCGGGAGCACCCGCGACGGCGGCCGAAAACCCCACCATCCTGAAGGCGGGGACATCCACCACGTCATCTCCCACATACGCGACGGACTCGCCCGAAAGCCCCCTCTTGCCGAGAATCTCGTCCATTGCCTGCGCCTTGTCCTTCGCCCCCTGGTACACATCCCGGATTCCGAGGTCATCCGCGCGGTGTTTCACCACCTCGGACGTCCTCCCCGTCAGGAGAACAACATCGACGCCGCCCCGCATAAGGAGTTTGAGGCCGTGACCGTCCCTGACGTGAAAATGTTTGGACTCGTTTCCCAGGTCATCGATAATGATCTTTCCGTCGGTCAGGACGCCATCAACATCCAGCACCAGGAGAACAATCTTCTCGAGTTTTTCAGAAAGCGCTCTATCCATAATCTATCCGTACCTTTCCCCGGTTTTGACAATCGTGTCTATCTTCTTGAGCAGATCGAGGAGGGCCGGGAGGGAATCGAGATAAAGAGAATTGGGACCGTCGCACAGGGCGCACTCGGGGTCGGGATGGACCTCGAGGAACAGGCCGTCAACCCCCGTGGCAACCGCCGCGCGCGCCAGATACACCGCCATCTCCCTGTCGCCACCGGATGAATCTCCGGCGCCCCCCGGAAGCTGCACGCTGTGGGTGGCATCAAAGACAACGGGGTACCCCGTCTTCCTCATGATGGGGAGTGACCGCATGTCGGCGACAAGGTTATTGTAACCGAAACTCACCCCCCGCTCGGTAATCAGTATGTTGCTGTTTCCCGCGGAGGTTATCTTCTCCACGATATTCGAGACGTCCCACGGCGCGATAAACTGCCCCTTCTTGACATTCACGATTCCGGCGGCCCGTGCAACCGCCGTCAGGAAATCCGTCTGCCGGCACAGAAAAGCCGGGATCTGCACGATATCGAGCACCTTCGATGCCGCTTCGATCTCCTCGAAGCGGTGGACATCCGAGAGGACGGGGATCGAAAGCCCCTCCTTGATCCCCCTGAGGATATCGAGCCCTTCTTCCAGGCCGGGCCCTCTGAAGGAGCCGATCGAGCTTCGGTTCGCCTTGTCATAGGATGCCTTGAAGATAAAGGGGATATCCAGTTCCCCGGTCAGATCTTTCAGGTACCGTGCCGTCTCCTCGGTCTTTACACCGTCTTCGATGACACAGGGGCCCGCGATCAGAACAAACGGTGCATCTCCGCCGATAATCACATCCTTCAGGACAATCTGTCTCACGTTTGCTACCCCCCACAAATAGTGCCTATTGGTGTTTTTTCTGCAGCATCCGAATCCGCATCTGAGGTATCTTGCGCGACGCCTCACGTGAATCGGGATTAATCTGATACGCGTGCAGATATTCCTCAAGCGCCTCTTTGTACATACCCTTTTTTTCATAGGCCTGGCCGAGCCGGTAATACACCGTATCGTCTTCCCTGTCGTAACTGAGGGAGGCCTTGTAGCTGGCAATCGCCTCGTCCGCATCCCCCTTCAAGGCATAGGCATATCCCAGGCCCGCATACAGACCGGCCTCTTTGGGAGTAAGTTTGATCATCCTTTTATGGGCATCGATGGCCTTGTCGTATTCCTTGCCTTTCAGATAGCGATTCGCCAGGATGGTGAGAACCTCCATGGAGGGCTTCTGCGCGGCGAATTTTTCATATTCGGAGAGTGCTTCTTTCTTTTTTCCGATCCTGTCATATGCAACGGCAAGGTCGTAGTGGATACGTTCGCCCTTCGAACCATACCGGACGGCCTTTTCATAATTGGCCGCGGAGTCCTTGTACCGTTTCATCTCACGGTACACAAACCCCATTCTCTCGTACAGGAACGCGTCCTTCGGCCGGGCCTTTGCCACCTTCTTATACAGGATTATCGCTCTGTCATAGTCCTTCTTCCGCAGGTAATATTCGGCGAGCCGCAACCGGGCATCGGTATCACCCGGTTTCAGTTTCAGGACCTTCCGATATTCCTGAGCCGCCTTATTATACAATTTGCTCTTCTCGTACGCCGCGGCGAGGTTGAAATGTATAACCGGGTCCTTGGGACTGAGGGAAATCGCCTTCCGGTAGTTCGCTATCTCCTTCTGCAGGGCGCCCTTATTCCCGTATGCGAGTCCGATATTGGCATACGCGGAGGCGTTCTTCGGCTGCTTCTGTATCACCTTCCGGTACATGACGATGGCGTCATCGTTCCTGTCCGCCCTGAGGTAAGCGTCCGCGAGTGCGATCATCACACCCACATCGCCCGGCATCTTCTTCAGGACCTTTTCATACTCCTCGATGGCCTCCTTGTGTCTGCCCGTCTTCTCATAGGCCTCGGCCAGGTTGTAGCGGACCGTGGTGCTGTCGGGGTTCAGTCTGAGCGATGCCTCGCTGTTGGCGACCGCCCTCTTCCAGTTCCCCAGCTCGGCGTAGGAATAGGCGATATTCGCGTAGGCGACGTCGTCCTTGGGGTCGATCGCGATAACCTTCCGATAGGTGGAGATGGCCTTCTTGTGCTGCTCCGTGACCATGTATACCTTCGAAAGTTCGATGAGGGAGGCGAGATCATCCGGTTTCTGCTTCAAAACCCCCTTGTATTGTTCGATCCCCTTCTTGGGCTGACCGGCCTTCACATACAGCCTCGCCAGCATCTTGCGCGCGTTGACATCGTCCGGCTGCATCTGAACGGCGCGCTCGAGGTACTCAACCTGGGACTTCTCCTCTGTGGACCCCCTCGCGAAACGCAGCCAGTCCTGGGGCATGATCTGCACCTCGATCGGGATGTATGCGATAGGCTCGCCCCGGTGCAGGACCGTGATCCCGAAGGTCTTCTTCTCGTCCGCTATCTTCCCGTCAACCAGCTCGATCCCCTTGAGCAGTACCTCCAGATCGTTCGCGGTCCCCGTCCCCTCGACATCGACCGTGATCCCCCGGTTGAAGAGGGCGTTCGTCGACACCCTCTTTACGACAAATTCGTCACGGTACGAGACCTCGAACCGGTCATTCTCCCCCAGCCGGAAATCCTCACCGTTCTTTTCGACATCGATGTAATAGAGATGGGGGGGCTTCCCCGCGACGGTAACCAGAACGGTATCCCTTGCCCTCGTCAGACAGGCAAAACCGCCGAAGGTCTCCATCAGGGGCCTGAAAGCCAGCCCCACACCGAAAGAGACCAGGACGACGAGGAGAGCGATTACCCGCAGACGGACAGCACGTCGCGGGCTGCGAGGCCGCTTGTCATTCTGCTCCTTCTCTGCAGGATCGTGGTAGTAATCCATCGCTATCCTCGTGGGTGATACTTCCGGTGAATCTCTCTGAGCCGCTCGCGCGTGACATGCGTGTAGATCTGCGTCGTCGATATGTCGGCGTGACCGAGCATCACCTGCACGGACCGCAGATCGGCTCCCCCCTCCAGAAGGTGCGTCGCGAACGAGTGCCGGAACGTATGGGGATACACCTTCTTGTTGAGTCCGGCCTTTCTAACATATTTCTTGACAATCTTCCAGAACCCCTGACGCGTCAGCCCCTCCCCCGAACGGTTCAGGAACAGGGCGTTGACCGACCGCCCCCCGGCCAGCTTCCTGCGCGCATCTCCGACATACCGGTTCAGGCAATCCAGGGCCGTCTGTCCGATGGGGACGATCCGCTCCTTGCTCCCCTTCCCCACGACGACGAGATACCCCGCCTGCCAGTTTATGTTGCCCATCCTCAGGGAGACCAGCTCCGAGACACGGATCCCCGTCGCGTACAGGAGCTCCAGCATCGCGGTATCCCTCATGGCAAGGGGCGTCTTCGTTCCGGGCTGCCTCAGGAGGAGGGCCATCTCCTCGCGGTTCAGCGTATCGGGCAGGTGCATCCATCCCTTTGCCAGTTCGATGGCCTCCACCGGATTTTCATCGATGACATTCTCGGTCAGGAGGTATTTATAGAACCCCCTGATCGCCGCGAGCGAGCGGTTGATCGACGTCGACGCCAAGCCGCTTCCCTTCAGGTCTCCAAGAAAGGAGATAATCGTATCGGAAGAGATATCCCTGATATCCGTGATCCCCGCCTGTCCGGCAAAATCGACATACCGGTTCAGATCCCGGCTGTACGCCTCCAGGGTATTCAGAGAAACGCCCTTCTCGACCACCAGAAAGTTGAGGTATCCGTCGACATGATGAAACATGGCTCGTGTCATCTCCCCCCGTCCGGAAGTCTAAAAGATACCCCGCCCGATTGCAAGCACCATCTTTCTGAACCCCCGGTCCATAAAGGATACCGCTCCATCACCCGCAAAAAAACCGCCCGTGGCGATATCACCGGGCGGCACGGTTGTTTCAGGAACCTTTCCGTCAGCACCCCCCCTTGTCGAGATACCCGCACCACTGGAAGTTGTTCGCCGTCGCGATCTGGTCGTTCAACGTCCAGAAGTCGTACAGGTACCCCAGGCCGAAGATGCCCCCTGTCAGGAGGTACAGGATCCCCGTGAACCACTTCTCCAGGTACATCCGGTGCGCCCCGAAGAGCCCCAGAAAGGTCAGGAGGATCCACGCGACGGAATAGTTGACCCACCCCTCGGAAAAGCGCAGGTTCGCCTGACGCTGGAGCGACGGGATCAGGAAGAGGTCGACCAGCCACCCGATCCCGAGGAGACCGAAGGTCAGAAAATAGACCGTCCCCGAGACCGGCCTGCCGTAATAGAACCGGTGTGAGCCGGTAAAGCCGAAAATCCACAGGACATAGCCTATCGATTTGAGGTGCGTGCCGTTCTCGTCATCCATCTGCCATCCCTCCTGCCTATTCAGTACGGTCCCCACCGGGAAACCACAGTATCCCATTCAACGGGAACAGCGCCCCGTTGTCAAGGATTATCACGAGAATGGCTCGCCGGAGGGTTTATAAGAGATTGATGGGATGATACTATTCCTATAAAGGTCTACACACCATATATTTGTGGAAACCGCCTATGGAGTTCCCTTACGGAACGCGTATCAGCTGTGAGTCACGTTTCCTCATTCACTTATTTCACCAACAAACTTCTCCGCATCATCGATAGTTGTTATTATACGGGTCTTCTCTCCCTCAGATTCACTCACCTCGGCACACCCGGCGTCGCAACTTGTCACCAACAGTATATAGTCTGCATCTGTATCTTGGTAATTGACAAACTCGACCTTATCTCCCAAAGCATCCATAATGTATCGCACCTTGGCGGTCCTGTCATATTTAGGATTACAGTCAGCGCAATACTTGAGACCGATTTTCAACGTCATTCTGGTAAACCCCGAAAAGTTGCCGAATCATTGAGTTGGAACACGTGCCCCTAATTTTCCTTGCCGTATCCCATTCAACGGGAATGGTGCCCCGTTGTCAAGGATTATAACGGGGCGACATCCGCGGTGGACAACTGGCATGCGGCATAGTACAAGGAAAATTGTGCAACTGAATAAAACAAAGAGGAAGGACCGCAAAAATGAAGGAGGCTATTCGGACCCCGGGTTTTGCAACATTAATCCTTGTCGCCGTGATGGTTGCCGCTTCGCCCGTCCAGGCGGCCAACCCGCTGAAGAGTCGGGCCGGGATGTGGGATTTTGACGCCCGCCTGTCGATCGCGCTGCATGGCGGCAAATACCTGTTGATAACAAAGCTCGACAACAGATCGACCGACACCTCGAATCGATGTAACCGGTGTCCCGGAGGATCTGCCTCCGCATTGATCAGGTACGAACTGTGGGATCGGGATAGCGGCAAATTCTGGTCCGGCCGGCTCAATTTCAAGGACATCTGTAACGGAACCAGAGCGAAGCGGCAGGACGTATTAAAGAAACTGGCGCCGAAGTACGGTAAGGTCGAGATACGCTGGGATGTCACGACGCCGAACGGCAGTCACTCCTTTCATAAGGGCAGTGCCCGATATACATTAAAATAACCGCTTATCCTGCCAAGCCGGCTGTCGTACAGCGGGATCAGTTGCCGGTGCGGGAGGAGCCTCGATCTATCAGCGGTCTGCTGTGGCCGCCGGCTGAAAACCGCCGAGGTTTGCCTTGAGCACTCCATGCCGGTGTACAAAGACACGTCGAATAAACCACCCGACCAGCCGTCTGGCCACACGGGGCCGAAAGGTGAGCAGATCGACAAGCAGAACCGTGTCCGGATCGGAAGGGCACGGCACGATCTGTCTCTCATGACGCCACAGCTTCATCGACCCCATGGGAGATTGCTCGATGAATCCCTTGCCGATCGTGAGCTCCACCAATGTCATGTCAGAGTAATCAATGGGCAGGACACCGAACAGGAATACGTAACTGCGGAACATACGGACGCCAGGCCTTATATCCACATCGTTCAACGAGAGAACACCCCGAGGAACCGTCATGCGGAAGAACGGCCACATCTCGGCGGATATGCCCCTGATCGACGTAATCCATTCCCAGATACGCTCGGGAGGAGCATGCAATTCAGATTCGAACCGAAGTGAAATGGTGTCGGGCATTCCTCTGCTTTCCTCGGTTCCTACCATACGGGGGATAACCTGACCCTTGCGCTCAGTCCCTTCTGCTCATCAGCTCGAAGATAGCGCCCCCCGGTCCCCCCGCGTCGAGATATGCGAAGCGCCCCGGGTCGTGGATGAGGAGATTGGCGCCATCTTTGACCAGTTTGGCCACCTCCGCGTCGACGTCGTCGACGAAGAAACCGAGGTGATGGACGCCTTCGCCCCACTTGTCGATAAACTTCGACTGGAAGATCCTCCCCTCCACGCACTGGACCAGTTCGATCTCCACCGGCCCCAGATAGGCAAAGGCCATGCGGATCTTCCACGGACGTCCCTTTACGTCCGTGCCTCCGTTTTCCTGATAGGTCCAGGGGCCGATCCCGTACAGCTTCGACCAGGCCTCGATCGTCGCGTCGATATCGGCGACTGCGTAACTGATGTGATCAACGGATCGAATCTTCATGGTTCCTCCTTTGGGTGATAGTCTGATAACAAATGCGTGTGCTGCCCGCCGACTTTGACATTCTTAAATACTTCATGGCCAGCTTTTGCCTCTCAATGCTCTATATATTCTCCCGCCACAGGCGGGTCAGAACCACGCAAGGCTGGGTGGCGATAAACCATCTATCATTCTCCCGGCAAGTCTGTGTGTGGACGAATCTCTCTGAATCCAGACAGCAGGAGCAGAAAGAAGCAAACGGTATAGAATGTGGCGAAAGATGTGTGCAGGGGAACATTCCAGGCAATAAAGAACTGTCTTATTGCTTCACCAGCCACACCCGTAGACACTGCTTCTTCAGCATCCGCGAAACCGGAAACAAAGAATACACAGCCCACCCAAAACGAGGACAGTCCGGCTATGAGAGCGGTAACCCTGCTTTTCTTTACAATGAAAGAGAGTATCGTCCAGATGATGCCAACAACGAGAGAGGCCCAGAGAAAGAGATTATAGTGGACATTGGCGTGTGTCGCTTCTCTGAATACGGAAAAAGTATCGGTGAAGACCCGGTAATTACCAGATTCAATCAACCATGTGAAGTACCGTCCCAGCATGACACTATGAGAGATCAGAAAACCCGCCAGAATTCCCGTTAGCATAGTGATGGCAAACCACACAACCCGATGAGCCCGACAAGTGATTTCCCCGTCAGCCATAGCGAATCTCCTTCCTTACTTCTTTTACACTTTCATGTCATATTTATCAGTTTTTGAAGATCAGTTCCATGCACCACATACCCTGAACATGCGAGTTAACATTCACGCGGGGGTTCCTTTACATCCGTGCCTCCGTTTTCCTGATACGTCCAGGGGCCGATCCCGTACAGCTTGCGACCAGGCCTCGATGGTCGCGTCGATATCGGCGACTGCGTAACTGATGTGATCAACGGATCGAATCTTCATGTTTTCTCCTTTGGGTGATAGTTTTAACGCCAAGCTAAGCGGCACGCGCTAGCGCGTCCTTGCTTGAGCGCCTTGTTAGCCTTTATATCTCATTGAGCTCAATTTTCATCTGTTCTTTGAGGTTATTATGAGCCACCTGAACTTCGTTTCCAGATACAGCCAGCTTTTCTTGGTAAGGTAAGATCAAACTTTGGTCTGCCAAAAACTCGGGTGTCGACATAAACCGAAGCATTTCGGTAGATAAATCAGTGGCTGTTTTGACAGCTATCTCTAGCTTATCTAATAACTTATCTACATCTGGTGAAGCTATCAACCGAATACTATTTTGTTCAGACTTTAACTTCAGGTGTTCTTCATTTAATTCGAATACAAGCGCCTGAACATCCTTGTTGTATTTGACGATAGCTTCATTCTTGACTTGCTCGTCATCCACCAAATATCCACTTAAAAACTCAGTGATAATAGGTTGGACCCTTTCCAAGAAAACAGAGTTGCGCTTGCCATGAAACTCATCTAGTAAGGAGAAATATTTTGAAAATTGTTTTCTCTTATCTTCGTACTGAAATTTTCTCTTCTCGATATCTAGCGTATGCTGTTTTTTTATCTCTTCTGTTTCAGCCCGGTACTTTGCAATAATTTTTTGCTTTTCATCTTCAAGCTTTTCTACGTCTTCAATTAAGGCTTTATTCTTACCCTTAACCTTCACATACGCAGTCAAGTAAAGTACTAGCATACCGCCTAAGAAGCTGAGGATATTGATGATTACATCCATAGTAGAAACTATCTCCATTGTCGGCTAACAGTACTTATATAGTTTCTGTATAAAAACCAAACACAGCAGTTTTGCCGTATAAGACCCCTTGAAGACACATTAAGAAAATGCATCAAATCACTGCTATTCAGGCAGATATTAAGGATGTCCTTAATTTATCAGGGGATATTATGCGGATCCGTATAACACACCCCTTGAGAGCTTTGCACAAATGCAGCAACTTGTCATTTCGACCGAAGGGAGAAATCTTAAAAGATCTGATCCGTTAAGATTTCTCGTCGCTATCGCTCCTCGAAATGACAAAAAAACACTTCCTCGAAATGACAGCATGCAGAGTCCTCTCCCCTTTTTATCATGGTAACCCTGCTTGTATCTGCCCGCAAAAAACAAA
>Ga0272441_10004938_pt1 | contig 23662 bp, 4 predicted proteins | sample SSMProp6N_FD_193582 | JGI IMG/M metagenome (GOLD analysis project Ga0272441, IMG submission 193582) | Marine sediment archaeal communities from Little Sippewissett salt marsh, Falmouth, MA, United States - SSM-Prop-6N | ecosystem: Environmental > Aquatic > Marine > Wetlands > Sediment ...
GCTTCTCCGAGCCCGCGCCTGCGCCGACCGCCTGCTTCCGGGCCAGGGCCTGGCTGGAACAGGAATAGCGCGACCGACGGCCGAGACGATTCGGGAGAACCGGTGCAGCGCGGAAACCGAAGGGGGTCGAGCATGAATACTGCGAAGTCAGGAGACGGTGTGACAGTCCCGTCGTCGCATGGTAAGAGTCTCGGGAGGAGGCGCATCGCCGCGCATCCTTTCTGCTGCACCTTTCACCTTCGCCGGACGTTCTCCTTCGTCGCTCAAGCGATGGAGGACAAGAGGGGGGGACAGGTGCTGCGGAGTCCGCTTAACCGGTCCGGCTGGAGAGAGGTGTGCCCATGGCAGAGAAACCGAATATTCTTCTGATCACATCCGATCAGCATCGCGGGGACACGCTGGGTTGCGGGGGACATCCCTGCGTGCGAACGCCGCATCTCGATCGGCTGGCCTACTCCGGCATTCGGTTTACCAGGGCGTACAGCGATTGTCCCGTCTGCATGCCCGCGCGCACAACGCTGATCACCGGGTTGCAGGCCCATCGCTTTGGAATTACGCGCAACAGCAGGTCCAGGATCGAGAGGGACGAGGCCAGGTTCCTCGGCTCCCTGATCGCGTCCGAAGGCTACCAGACCGCGCTCGTCGGGAAGACGCATTGGCTCACGCCCTCCGGGTTCGATGCAGGTTTCGAAATGCAGCATTTGCTGGACCGGATCCGACAGGACCGCAAGGAAGGCATAGGGCGCGTCACCTCCAGGCTCAGCGGCATTGGCGCCAATGAGCTGCATCCTTCCACGACACAGTTTCCTCCGCATCTCTACGAAGCCAACATGATCGTGGACAAGAGCATCGAGTTTCTGCAGAACCGCGAGCAATCCAAGCCCTTCTTCCTGTGGGCGTCCTTCAACGATCCGCACCCGCCCAACGATATCCACGAACCGTACTACAGCATGTACGACGCGAGTCCCATCCCGGACCCGTACATCCCGGAATGGCTCGACACGGACGAAGAACCCATCGAGACCTTCGAGCATCGGGTGAGCTGGAACCCCGGCCCCATGCAGCCGGACGAGCTCAGAAAGGCGCGTGCCGTCTACTACGGGAAGATCACCAACATGGATCACCAGCTTGCACGCCTGCTCGGGACACTCATGCGTACCTTCGAATGGAAGAACACGTGGGTGATATACACGACAGATCACGGTGAGCATCTGGGCGACAGACATGATGTCGGCAAGACGTCTTTCTACGAAGGCTCGAGCAACATCCCTCTGATCATTCGACCGCCGCTCGAGCTGGACATCGAACCCGGCCAGGTCAACAACAGCCTGGTGCAGCTTGCCGACATCCTGCCGACGCTGTGCGGCATGGCGGGTGTCGAGCCGCCCGATGATATCCAGGGCAAGGACCTGCTGCCCCTGATGAAGGGGGCCGAGATCAAGGTGCGCGACTGCCTGCACGGCAAGTTCGGCGAAACCCAGCACATGTTCCACGACGGCAGGTACAAGTACCTGTATTTCACGAGTAACGGATGCGAGCAGCTCTTCGACCTGGAAAACGATCCCGGCGAGATGCGCAACCTCGCCACGTCCGACAGCGAGAACTGTGCCCGTCTGAGAAAGGGGCTGACCGAGCACCTCGCCGCCGAGAACAGCGGGGATGTCGTGGCCGGCCGGCTCGTGAACCTGGGCAGCGAAAGGGTGCCGTATCACATTGCACGCAGCAGGAACACCGCCGGATGGAAGGGAAGCACATGACACACACGGAAATGCAAACGATTGCGCGGGCGCGCCCGAGCGCGTGCCCACGCCCGAACAAACGCGCTGTCTTGGCTCGCTTCTCGAGGTCGACCTCGCGAATATGGCCGACTACCGCGCCACCTACCAGGCCGTCAAACAGGCGCTCAGAAGGCGACGTCGGTTCTAGCACCCTGTCGGGGTCAAAATTCCTGTTACGTTCCTCGCGCTAGCCGGAACTGTAGCTGACTGTGGGACGGATCGAGTCGATATCGTCCTCACGCGAGATAGCTCAAAGGACAAGGGAAACCGAGGGAGGACGCACTGTGTCAAATCGAGCACATTTCATTCTGGTCGCATTCGTCTGTCTGGTCTCCTTCGTTGTCGGCGCGGAAGCCGCAAGGGTGGCAAGGCCGTCGTTCAACAGGGCGCACGGGTTCTACAGCTCGGCGATATCCGTCGAGATCACGACGGCCACTTCGAATGCTCGGATCCGGTACACGACCGACGGCAGCCAGCCGACCAGTTCGCACGGCACGGACATGCCGAGCGGCGGGACGGTTTCGATCAACCGCACGACGCCGTTGCGCGCGATCGGGTACTTGAGTGGGTGGACGACCTCGCAGCCGTTTACGGCAACCTACATCTTCTTGAGCGATGTGTTGACACAGCCGAGCAGCCCGGCCGGCTATCCGGCGCTCTGGCGGCGACTCACGGCGATCGGGACGGACACCGAGTGGTGGACGGCCGATTACGAGATGGACCCGCAGGTCGTGAACCACAGCAGCTACAAGAACATGATCAAGGACGCGTTCAAGTCGATTCCGACCCTGTCGCTGGTCGTGAATCGTAACCAGATGTTCGGCAGCCAGGGTTTGTATCTTGCCTCCAAGAGCGGGATGGAGAAGCCCGAGATCGCGTGTTCGGCCGAGTTGATCTACGCCGACGGGCGGCCGGGCTTCCAGATCGACTGCGGGCTCAAGCCGCACACGCACAATGTGCACAAGCGCTCGTTTCGGCTGTTGTTCAAGACGAACTACGGCGGCCCGCAGAAACTGGAGTACCCGTTCTTCGAGGATGCGCCCGTTGCGTCGGACACCGCGCTCAGCTCGTTCGGCAAGATCTTTCTGCGTGGCGGCATGAACCAGGGCTGGGGTGCGCTCGGCACCGCGGAAACCGTCTACGCGCGCGACGCGTGGAGCATGGTGACGCAGCTCGCGGTCTCGGGGATCGGCGTGCACACCACGTTCGTGCATCTGTACATCAATGGTTTGTACTGGGGCTTGTATCAGCCGCTGGAGCGGCCCGACGCGCGGTTCATGGCCGACTACCGCGGCGGAAACAAGGGCGACTGGGACTGCAATCACATGGGTGGCCTCGTCAACGGCAGTGCCACACGCTGGACCAAGATCTGGAGTGACCTCGCGAACCGCAACCTCGCGGACGCCGGCAACTATGACCTGATGGCAGACTATCTGGACCTGCCGCATTTCGCCGACTACATCATCCAGTGGTGGTACTCGGGCGGCGGCGATTGGCAGGAATGGTGGGGTAAGAACAATTTCTATACGACCAACCGTCGGGTTCCGGCCGAGCCGCTGAGATTCTTCTGCTGGGATATGGATAGCTGCTGGCAAATCCAGAATCCGGACGAAGGCCGCGCGCACGACGGGGCCTGGGTCAAACCGCAATTCCTGACGAAGGACGAAGGCGCGACCGGCAGGTTCTACCACGAGGCAAGAGGCCTCTGGTACGACGTCTGCTATAGCAGCAGCAAGAACAAACACATCGCAGGGCCGTTCCGCGCACTGTGGTCGAACAAGGATTTCCGGGTTCTGTTCGCGGACCGGCTGTACAGGCACTGCAAGAACGGCGGCGCGCTCACGGACGCGAACTCGAAAGCGCGCTGGGACGCGCTCTGCAGCTACATTGAAGACGCGATCGTGTGCGAGACCGCGCGCTGGGGCGATCACAAGAAGGATTTCGAGGATTCGAGTTTGCCGGTCTATATGCGCAACGCGCATTGGTATGGTGCGCGCGACGGGGTGCGCAACATGATGACCGGCAACGCCGATGACCTGCTTTCGATCTGCCGTAGCCAGCAGATGAAGGGCTATCCGCTCTATCCCTCGCTGAACCCGCCGACCTACAGCAAGCACGGCGGCAGTGTCGGGGCCGGCTTCCAGCTCACGATAATGCGCAACAACGGCAGCGGCACGATCTTCTACCGCGTGGACGGGCAGGACCCGCGCTATCCCGGCAGTGGCGGGGTGCGGGGCGGGACGAGTTCCAGCGCCTCCGCCTCCAAGACGATCACACTCAACAGCACGACCACGGTCAAGGCGCGCGTGAAGACCGGCGCGACCTGGAGCGCACTGGCGAACGCGACGTTCACGGTCAGCGGCCCGACGGTGCCCGCCGCGCCGAGCAGCCTGGCGGCGAGCGCACAGTCCACGACGCAGATCAAGCTGACCTGGGCCGACAACAGCGGCAACGAGAGCGGATTCAAGATCGAGCGCAGCGCGACAGGTTCGAGCGGCTGGTCGCAGATCGCGACGGTCGGCGCGGGCGTGAAGACCTACACGAACGGTGGGCTCGCGGCGAGCACGAAGTACTACTACCGCGTGCGCGCCTACAATTCGGCCGGGAACTCCGGCTACTCCAACGAGGCCAACGCGACGACGCAGGACCCGCCGCCCGAGCCGCGGATCGCGCTCAGCACGACGTCGATCGCCGCCTCCTGCGTCGAGGGCCAGAACGCGTCGAGCAAGACGTTCCAGGTCTGGAACGGAGGTACCGGCACGCTGCTGTACAAGGTGGTCGAGAGCACGAGCACTTTCAGCATCTCGCCGACAACCGGCTCCTCGACCGGCAGCGCCGACAAGAAGACACACACGCTGACGTTCACGACTTCGGGCCTGGCCGCGGGCACGCACAACAAGACGATCTCGGTGCAGGACAACGGGTCCGGCGCATCGAACGGGCCGCTCACGATCAACGTCACGATCTCGGTGAGCCAGGGCGTACCCGCCGCGCCGAGCAACCTTGCGGCCGCCGCGTTGTCGACGAGCCGGATCGGTCTGACGTGGACGGACAACTCGGACAACGAGACGAAGTTCGAATTGCAGCGCAGTCCCGACGGCAGCTCGTGGGCGGAGATCGTGGAGCCTGGCGCGAACGCGACGAGCTACACCGACAGCGGTTTGAGCGCGAACACGAAGTACTACTATCGCATCAACGCGGGCAATGCGGCGGGCGACTCGCCGCGTTCGAACGTGGCCAGTGCGACGACCGATCCGAGCACGCCGCCCTCGATCGCCGCGAGCCGAACGAGCATCTCGGTGAGCGTGGTGGAAGGCCAAAACGCGCCGGCCGAAACGTTCGAGGTTTGGAATAGCGGCAGCGGCACGCTGCAGTATGCGATCACGGACAACACGAGCCGGTTCGCGGTGACGCCGACGTCCGGCAGCTCGACCGGAAGCGGCGACAAAGAGACGCACACCCTGAATTTCTCGACTGCCGGCTCGGCGGTTGGCGTCTACGATCGCACGATCACGATCGCCGACTCGGACGCGGCGGACAGCCCGGTCACGATCGCTGTGCAGATCACGGTCAACCCGCCTGCGCCTGAAGCGCCGAGCGGGTTCACGGCCCAGGCGACTTCGCCGAGCGAGGTGCGGTTGACCTGGAACGACTTGCCAACCGAGACGCAGTACATGCTGCGCCGGAGCCTGGACGGTTCGGATTGGTACGCGCTGGACCCGGTTTATCCGCCCGCGGATGCGACGAGCTACGTGGTGACGGGCCTGGCGCCTGAGACGAAGTACTACTTCAAACTGCGCGGGATCAACGACGCCGGCTACGGTCCGTACTGCGCGCCCGTCAGCGTGACAACACCCGCGGCGCCGCCGCCGTCGATCGCGGCCAGCAAGACGAGCATCGCGGTGACCGTTGTCGAAGGCGAGAATGCGCCGGCCGAGACGTTCGAGGTCTGGAACGCCGGGGGGGGTACCGTGCAGTACGCGATCACGGACAACACGAGCCGGTTCGCGGTGACGCCGACGTCCGGCGCCTCAACGGGCAGCGGCGACAGGCAGACGCACACGGTGAACTTCACGACCGCCGGTTCAGCGATCGGCGTGTACGACCGCACGATCACGATCACGGACCCCGACGCGGCGAACAGCCCGGTCACGATCGCGGTGCAGATCACGGTCAATCCGCCCGCGCCCGACGCGCCGAGCGGGTTCGCTGCCGAAGCGATCTCGTCGACGGAAGTGCGGCTGAGCTGGGCCGATCTGCCGACCGAGACGCAGTACATGCTGCGCACGAGCGTGGACGGCGAATACTGGTACGGGTTCGATCCGGCCTATCCCGCGGCCGACGCCACCAGCTACACGGTCAGTGGGCTGAAAGCAGAGACGACCTACTACTTCAAGCTGCGCGGGATTAATGACGCCGGCTACGGCCCGTATTGCGAACCCGTGAGCGTCACAACCCCCTCGCCCGTGCCGCCGGCGATCGCCGTGAGCGTCACCAATATCGTGGTCAGTTGCGAGCTGGGCCAGGATGCGCCCGCCCGGACATTCGAGGTCTGGAACAGCGGGGCCGGCACGCTGCAGTACGCGATCACGGACAACACGAGCCGGTTCAATGTGACGCCAACGGGCGGCAGTTCGACGGGCAGCGGGAACAAGCAGACGCATACGGTGAACTTCACGACGTCCGGGTCTGCGGCCGGCGTGTACGACCGCGTGATAACGATCGCGGACGACGGGGCCGGCGCGGCGAACAGCCCGGTCACGATCGCTGTGCAAATCACCGTGACGCAAACCGTGCCGCCCGCGCCGACCGGCGTCTCGGCGGCAGCAACGGGCGCGGGCGCGATCGCGGTGCGCTGGCAGGACAACGCTTCGAATGAGACACAGTACAAGATCCGCTGGGGCCTGAGCGATACGGAGCAGCCGAACGAAGTGTGGCTGGCGGCGAACACAACGCAATGGCAGCACACCGGGCTGGCGGCCGATACGGTCTACTACTACAAGGTGCGCGCGCAGAACGGGGCCGGCGCCTCGGCCTATACGGCGCCGGAAAGTGCGCGCACGCCGCTTGCCGAGTCGGCGCCGTTCACCGCCTATAACGACCTGGCCTGGCAGACGGGCCAGAGCGCGGTCAACATCACCATGTACACGCGCGAACAACAGGGCCTGCTCGTGGACCATGACACCGGCAAGGCGGTGCCCGCAAGATTGACGCTGAACAGCGGCGGTGGGGGGCCCTACGCGACGCAGGGCGTCGGTGCCGATACGGGCACCGACGCTGCGTCCGTGTTCGACGGGCGTGTCGACTGTACCGGCCTGCTCAGCTACGCGACCGACGAGCTGGTTCTCAGCATTGAAGGGCTCAGCCCGCTGATGGCCTACGAGCTGGTCCTGTTCGGGAACCGCGACATCGTCGCCTACGCCGGCCGCACAACCGTCGTGACCCTCGAAGGCGCCGACAGCTTCGTGAACGCGAGCAGCGCGGGCGCCACGATCGGTACGAGCATGGCAGCCGACGATACGACGACGATCGCGAACGGCTCCAACAGGACGAACGGGTTCGTGGCGCGCTACCGCGCGATCGCGCCCGGCGCGGACGGCGCCGTCCAGGTGCGGGTTCCCGCCTGGAGCGGGACCGGCGATGCGGGCCGCTTCTATCTCAACGCCCTGATGCTCAAGGCCGTGCCCGGCGAGCGGCGCGTGATCGCATCGGGCGCAACGTGGCGCTACCGTAAGGGCACCGCGGAAGCGTCCAGCCCGATCGGCGCCTGGCGTGCCGCGCACTTTGAGGACAGCGGCTGGTCAACCGGACCCGCGCGGTTCGGGTACAGCAGCGACCCGAACGAAGGCCCGTTTGCCACGGAACTGACGGATATGAAGAACGCCTATGCCTGCCTGTTCCTGCGGCGCGAGTTCGTGCTGGACGATCCGCTCTGGGTCAATGAGCTGCAGATACTCGCGACCTGTGACGACGGGTTCATCGCCTGGATCAACGGCCAGGAAGTGGCACGCGTGAACGTCTCGGGCGCGCCCGGTACGGACAAGAGCTTCGACGACCAGTATGCGCCCGTCGACTCGACCGAGCCGCGCCTGTCCACGAACGTGCTGAGCGGCGCGAGCCTGCCGGAGCTTGGCCGGACCAACGTGCTGGCCGTGCAGGTGTTCAACTACATGAAGGGCAGCAGTGACTTCGTGTTCGAGGTCGAACTGTTCGCGGTCCAGGGCCGGTTGTCCGCATCCGAGGACCCAGACCAGGACACAACGCCCGACGCGTGGGAGACCGCGACGTTCGGGGACGCCGCGACCTGGACCGGCGAGGATGACCCCGACCAGGACGGCCTGTCGAACACCGAAGAGTTCATCGCAGGCACCGGCGCGAACAGCGCCACGAGTTATCTGGCGGTGAATGTCGCGGTCGTTGCCGGGGAACTCGTCGTGTCGGTCCCGACCATCGCGGCTGCCGGTGCAGGCTACGAGGGCATGACACGCTACTACGGCCTGCAGCGCTGCGATGCGCCGGGTGGCAGCGCCTGGACGGATGTGCCGGGCTTCGAACGCGTCGAAGGGCTTGGCCAGACCGTGACCTACGCGGACGACACGACGCCAACCGCCTGCTTCCGCGCCAGGGTCTGGCTCGAGGAGTAACGCCGGGTTCGTAAGAGCGGAGGACGATTTGGACATCTGGGAGACGTAGGAGCAGACTCCGCGATGGCTACGTCGCCGATCCTACAGGTCGTAAAGGTCCTAATCGTCCTACCGCCTGAGCCACTGGGGACTGAGCCACTGGGGACTGAGCCACTGGGGACAGCCACTGGGGACAGGCAGATTGTGGCAGATCACGCACACACACCGTGTAAGATTCGGCGCTGTCCGCGGATAGCGTTGCGGACCCCGCCCTCTTTGCGTGTTTCGCATGTTTGCGACTCACTTTTTAGAAAACAAGAGAGCATTCTCGGTTTTGCGGTTGTTAACATACTGTATGTTGTATAAATTGGGCGGCATTCGTTATAGGGTCCGGAAACGCTGAATTTGCCGAGGCTGGCACGGATCTTGCTTTGAATCAGGGCCGGTGGTGCCTTCAGAATGGATTTACAGGGAATCGAGACCTTTAGGAGAGAGCAGATGCGAAGAACCAGGACCGATCTTGTTCTGGCGCTTGCCGGAGTGTTCATACTGACGACGCAGCTCGGCGTTGAGGCGGCGACGACGATTATTTCGCGTTCGGCGAGCTGGAAATACCGCAAGGGCACGGCGGAGGCGTCGGACCCGCGCAGCGACTGGCGTCTACCGGATTTCGATGATTCGGGCTGGTCTTCGGGCAACCTGCCGCTCGGCTACGGTGTCTCGGGCTTGGGCACAACGCTGAGCGACATGCAGAACAACTACTCGAGCGTATTTCTGCGCAAGACCTTCACGCTGACGAGTGTGGACGCGGATCTTCGTTTGCGAGCGCTGGTGGACTGGGACGACGGGTTCATCCTATGGATCAACGGGGAGCGTGTGCTGGACAAGGACGAGCCGGACGGCACACCGCTGCACACGTCGTTGGCGGCCGACTATCATGCCTCGGGTGTTTTCGAGACCGAGGAGTTGCCGGACCCGGCGGAGTATTTGGAGGTGGGCCCGAACGTGATTGCGGTGCAGCTTTTCAACAAGACGCTGGACAGCAGCGACGCGAAGGTTGACGTGGAGCTGGTCTCGTTCAAGCGCGTGGCGGACACGAAGTTCAGTCACGACCGCGGGTTTTATGACGCTGCGTTCACGCTGACGATATCGTCGGCGACGGCGGGTGCGACGATCCGGTACACGACGGACGGGTCGCAGCCGACGGCGGGCTCGCCGCTCGGCGGAGTGACGCCGGTGACGATTCCGGTGAGCGGCACGCTGTGCGTCCGTGCGTTTGCTTTGCACACGAGCGAGTACGAGGACACGGACATCGACACGCAGACGTACATTTTTCTGGACAGCGTGCTGACGCAGGCGCAGCCGGCCGGCTATCCGGACTATCTGTACGGGTACAACGCGAGCGCGGTTCTGATCACGCACACGGCGGACTACGCGGTTGCTTCGAGCGTGGTAGACAGCTCGTCATACAGCAACATGATTCGGGGCGCGTTTCGATCGATTCCGACGATTTCGATCGTGATGAACAAGGACGACGCGTTCGGTTCGCAGGGCTTTCTGGTGAACGGCTGGTCGGGCGCGAACGACGTGTGGGAGAAACCGTGCTCGGCGGAGCTGATTTATCCGGACAGCTATCCGGACCCGGACGCCGGGCCCGGGTTCCAGATCGACTGCGGCGTCCGCCCGCACAGCCACGTGCGACAGAAGCGCTCGATGAAGCTGATGTTCACGAGCGACTACGGCCCGACGAAGCTGCGGTATCCGTTTTTCGAGAGCGCACCGTTGAACCGGGGCTCCGCGTGCGAGCGGTTCGACAAGGTGATTCTGCGTGCGGGCATGAACCGCGGTTGGGCGGGACTGGGCGCGACGGAGGCGGTCTACACGCGCGACCAGTGGGTACGCGACACGCAGATCGGGATGTGGGGTTACGGCAAGCACGGCACGTACGTGCACGTCTACATCAACGGGTTGTATTGGGGCCTGTACAACGCGGCGGAACGCGCGGACGAGGGCTGGGCGAACCAGTATTTCGGGGGCGAGAAAGAGGACTGGTTCGCGGCGAACCACGGCGGCGACATCACGACGACGGCCGGCGCGGACGACCGCTACGACTACCTGGTAGAGACGATCGGGAACAACGGTTCGTTGGACAGTCAATCGAACTACAACACGCTCAGGCAGTACCTGGACGTGCAGCAGTTCATCGACTACGTGACGCTCGGTTGGTTCTGCGGGTTCGGCGACTGGCAGGAGTTCTGGGGCAAGAACAACTTCTATTTCGTCAACCGCAACAATCCGGCCGGGCCCGGCATGTACATCATGTGGGACGTCGAGAGCTGCTGGCACACGGAGAACTACAAGGCGTCCCGCGCGAACGAGCGCGCGTGGATCAAGCCGGAATTTCTGACGGAAGCGGAGAACGGCTCGCGTGCCTACGAGTGGTACGACACGTCGTGGCGAGGCGGCGCGTGGGCGCGGAACTGGTACCAGTCCAGCTATCACAAACATATTGCGCGGCCGTTCCGGAACGCGTTCAAGAACATGGACTACCGGACCCTGTACGCGGACCGTCTCTACAGACACGGCAAGAATGGGGGCGTGCTGACCGACGCGGAGTGCCGCAGCCGCTGGATGACGCTGTGCGATTTTGTCGAGGACGCGATGGTTTGCGAGGAGGCGCGTTGGGGCGATCACGCGGTACCGAAGACGCGTGAGGGCAATCCCGAACGCGACATGTATGGCACGGAACGGAGCGTCACGTACTACAGCTACGGGCGAAACAGCAATTCCTGGTCGGGCACGACGCACGACCACAACGACAACCCGATCCACGACAGTTGGTACGAGGCGCGCGACCACGTTTACGATCTGATGGGCGGCAACGCGGACCTGCTGATCAACCTGTCGAAAGCGCAGACAATGAACGGGCACGTGATGTACCCGCTGATCGACCCGCCGGTCTTCAATCAGCACGGCGGCGCGATTGGTGCGGGCTTCGCGCTGACGCTGACGAACCCGAACGCCGAAGGCACGCTCGTGTACAAGACGGACGGGACCGACCCGCGCAAGTGGGACGGGACGGGCGGCCAGGCCTCGGGCACGTCGGTCTACGGCAGTCCGATCGCGATGAGCCGCACGACGCACATCAAGGCGCGCGTGCGCAAGACGAACGGGACCTGGAGCGCGGTGCGCGCGGCGACCTACAACTACACGGCGCACTACCCGCTGATCAAGATCACCGAGCTCATGTACAACCCGATCGGCGGCGGCGATTTCGAGTTCGTCGAGATCAAGAACACGTCCGGCAGCACGACCGTTGGACTTTCGGAGATGACGTTTTCGGGGCTGAGCTACACGTTCGCGGCGGGCACGGAGCTGACGCCCGGCCAGATCATCGTCTTGGCGCGTAACGCGACGGCTTTCAACAGCCAGTACGGGTTCGCGCCGTTCGGCGAGTATCAGGGCGGGCTGGACAACGGCGGGGAACGGATCCGGCTCAAGGACTGTGACGGGGCGACGGTCACGACCGTGCGCTACAACGACAACGCGCCGTGGCCGGAGGAAGCGGACGGGGACGGCTATTCGCTGTGTTTTGACGGGACCGGCGACCAGGACGACCCGCTCAAATGGCGGCGCAGCAACTTGATCGGCGGCAGCCCGGGCTACGACGAGGCGGCGCTCTACGACGTCGTGATCAACGAGGCGCTGACCCACACGGACCTGCCGCAGGTCGACGCGGTCGAGCTGTACAACGCGGGCGTGGGCAGTGTGAACATCGGGGGCTGGTACCTGAGCGATACGGTCGCGAACTACAAGAAGTTCCAGATCCCGAGCACGACCTTGAACGCGGGCGACTATGTCGTGTTCGACGAGACCGATTTCGGGACGTGGGCGCTGGACTCGCACGGGGACGAGGTCTACCTGACGCACTGGGACGGGAGCGGGAACCTGCTGTATTTGAACGAGGCGACGTTTGGTGGCGCGGCCAACGGCGTAGCGTTCGGCCGCCACGTGCGCACGGATCGCGAGATCGATTTCGTGGCGCAGAGCGTCTCGAACACGCTCGACGGTGCGAACGCGTATCCGTTGGTCGGCCCGGTCGTGATCAACGAGTTGATGTACAACACGCTCGATCCGGCGGACCCGGAATACATCGAGCTGCACAACGTCTCGGACAGCGCGGTGAACCTGTACGATCCGGCGGCGCCCACGAACGGGTGGATGCTGGACGGCGCGGTCGAGTACACGTTTGCGTCGGGCGACACAATCGACGCGGGCGAATATGTCTTGGTCGTGCCGACCAACGAGACGGCGTTCCGCGCAGCGTATCCCGGTGTGCCGGGCGACGTGCAGGTGTTCGGTCCGTACGCGGGCCGGCTGGACAACGGCGGCGAGAGCGTCAAGCTCTGGCGGCCGGACACGCCGGACCCGGAAGGCGTGCCGCGGATCCTGGTCGATCGCGTCAAGTACGACGACGACAGCCTGTGGGTCGAGAGCCCGGACGGGCGCGGCCCGTCGCTGGAGCGGGTTGCATCGAGCCTGTACGGCAACGACCCGGCGAACTGGGCGGCGAGCGCCGAGACCAACGGCACGCCGGGCGAGGCAAATTCGGGCGTATTGGTCGCGAAAACCGCGGGCTGGCGTTATCACGATGAGGGGCTGGACCTGGGCACGGGCTGGCGGCTGGCCGCGTATGACGACTACGGCTGGGATCATGGCAACGGGGCGCTTGGCTATCCGGACACAAACCCGGCCATCGATACCGAGCTCGATTTCGGGGGGGATCCTTCCGGCAAATACACGACCACCTACTTCCGCACGCGGTTCATGCTGGATGCGGACCCGGCGAACGTGAACAGTCTGACCCTGCGCATTCGCTACGACGACGGGTATGTCGCGTACCTGAACGGGCAGGAGGTGGCGCGTGGCGGCATGCCGACGGGCGGGATCACACATTACACGCTGGCGAACACCCAGAACGGGTCCGGCGGTGTGTACGAGGAAGAGAACCTGGGCGCGCACATCGCGAAACTGGTGCAGGGCGTGAATGTCTTGGCCGTTGAGGTCCACCAGATCAGCGCGGGCAGCAGCGACCTGTTCATGGACCTGGCACTGCTGCACACGGTCACGCAACTGACCCCGGCCGCGCTGCCCACGTTCAGCCCGCCGGACGGCACCGAGTTCTCGGGCGCGAGCCTGAACGTGACGGTCAGCACGGCGACGTCGGGTGCGACCGTGTTCTATACGACCGACGGGCGGACCCCGTCGGACACCGACAACGACGGGTCCGGCGTGAACAGCGTGATTGTGAACCTGACCGCGAGTCGCACGATCAAGGCGCGCGCCTATGCGGACGGCTATGCGCCGAGCCCGATCGGCAGCGCGAGCTACACGCGGATCCTGCCGACGGTCGCGACCCCGACGATCGATCCGGACGGCGGCGATTTCTACGGGTCGGTAAACGTGACGGTCAGCACCGCGACGTCCGGGGCGACCGTGTTTTATACGACCGACGGCTCCACGCCGTCGGACAGCAATTATGCCGGGTTCGGGACCGACAGCGTGCAGTTCGCGCTCACGCAGGACCGCACGGTCAAAGCGCGCGCGTACAAGTTCGATTATAACGCGAGCAGCGTAGCGACCGCCTCGTTTGACGAGCGCACGCCGACGGTCGGGTTCGACGCGGCGACCGACAGCGGCAGCGAGTCGCAGACCAGCCCGAGCCTGACCGTCGAGCTCAGCGGCAGCTCGATCCAGACGGTGACGGTCGACTACAGTCTCGGCGGCGGCACCGCGACGCCGGGCGTGGACTATACCGCGACCGGCGGGCGGCTGACCTTCAGTCCGGGCCAGACCGTCAAGAACATCGGGTTCACGGTCAACGACGACGGCGATATCGAGACCAACGAGACGGTGATCGCGACGCTGAGCAATCCGGCAAACGCGAACGCCGGGCAGATGACGCTGACCTACACGATCGCGGACAACGACCAGCCGTTCACGGCCTACAACGATTTGTGCTGGACCAACGGCCAGACGAGCCTGAACAACACGACCTACACAATAGGACAGAGCGGGTTGCTCGTGGACTATGCGACCGGCGAGTCGACTCCCGTGACGCTCCAGGTCACGGGCGGCGGCGGGCCGTACGCGGCGCAGGGCGTCGCGCCGAACAGCGGGACGGACGCCTACGACATCTTCTACGACAGCGGGCGCGGCGAGTGGAAGGCGGATCCCGTCGGGCTGATCAGCTATGCGTCAAACCTCACGCTCGCGTTCTCCGACGCCGATCCCGGCCTGCGCTACGAAGTGGTCGTGTTCGGCAATCGCGGCAGTTCCGCCTACGTCGACCGCGAATCGATCGTCACGCTCGGCGATGTCGAGCCGGGCTTCACGAACACGAGCTCGGCCGGCACGACGGTCGGCACGAACGCGTTGCCGGGCGACACGACCACGGTGGGCACAGGCTACAACACGGTCAACGGGCACGTGGCACGCTACACGTGGATCGACCCCGGCGCCGACGGCGCGTTCACCGTGACGGTCGAGGACAGCACCACGAAGTTCTACGCGAACACGCTGATGCTCAGGGTGCTCGAACAGGTGGTCGCGATCCCGCAGTTCAACCCGGGCGACGGCACCGAGTTCACGACGCCGACCCTGGACGTCACGATCAGTACGGCGACCGCGGGCGCAACCGTCTTCTATACCACCGACGGGAGCACGCCGGATACGGGCTCCGCCAACAACGGCACGGCCAGCGTACAGGTCACACTGTATGGCTCTGCGACGGTCAAGGCGCGCGCCTACGCTTCCGCGCATGGCCCGAGCACGGTCGCGACCGCGAGCTATACCCAGGCCCTGCCGGTCGTGGCCGATCCCACGATCGACCCGGACGGCGGCGATTTCTACGGGTCGGTCGAGGTCACGCTTTCGAGCGCGACGAGCGGCGCAACGATTTTCTACACGACCGACGGTGCGGACCCGACGACCAACGCGACGCCGTATGCGGCGAGCCCGTTCTCGCTGACGAACAGCGCGACGGTCAAGGCGCGCGCGTTCAAGACCGGCTATACGCCGAGCGGGATCAGCTCGGCCTCGTTCACCCGGCTGATCCCGGGCGTGGAGACCCCGCAAATGGCGCCGGGCGACGGGACGATCTTCACGAATTCGGTTGATGTCACGCTGACGACCGGGACCTCGGGCGCGACGATCTTCTATACGACCGACGGGAGCGACCCGAGCACGAACGCGACGCCCTACCTCGTGGGACCGGTGACGTTGACGGAGACCACGACGCTCAAGGCGCGCGGGTACCGGGACGGGTACAACCCGAGCGATCTGGCCAGTGCCGCCTACACCGAGTACATCCCGACCGCGGCGACCCCGCAAATGGCGCCCGGCGACGGAACCGTGTTCACGAACTCTGTGGACGTGACGCTGACGACGGGCACGTCCGGCGCGACGATTTTCTACACGACCGACGGGAGCGCGCCGGACACGAACGCGACGGCCTATACCGGCGCGCCGGTAAATCTGACCGCGACGACGACGCTGAAGGCGCGCGCGTATCGGGCCGACTACTATCCGAGCGCGCTGGCCACCGCATCCTACACGGAGTATATTCCGACCGTGGCCACGCCGACCATCACACCGAACGGCGGGGGCTTCTATGAAACCGTCGACGTCACGCTCGCCACCGCCACGGCCGGGGCCACGATTTTCTATACGACCGACGGCAGCGACCCGACACTCGGATCGACTGCCTATCCGGACAGCCCGTTCAGCCTGACCGGCAGCGCGACGGTCAAGGCGCGTGCCTACAGGCTGGACTACAACCCCAGCGCGATCGCTTCCGCCGCGTTCACGGACCAGACCCCGACCGTCGGGTTCGCGGCGGGCAGCAGCGGCGGGGCGGAGTCCGTCTCGAATGTGTTGTTGAGCGTCGTGCTGAGCGGCACGACCCCGTACACCGCGACGGTCGCCTGCGCGGTGAGCGGCGGGACGGCCGTCGGCGGAGTCGACTACACGGCCGTGCCGGGCACGCTGACGTTCATGCCGGGCACGCTGACGAACACGTTCGTGCTGACGGTCGCCGAGGACGCAGACCCGGAACCGAACGAGACGATTGTCCTGACGCTCTCGAATACGACGCATGCGCTACCGGGCGTCGACACGCACACCTACACGATCCTGGACAACGATGCGCCGGAAGCGTGGCTCGAGGGCTACCAGTATCGGCGGCGGCTGACCGTCGAGCCGGACCTGGTGGACGGCCCGTCGGACCTGACGAACTTCGCGGTGGTCGTCAATACGACGCAGCCGGAGCTGGCTCATGTCGCGGCAGGCGGACATGTCGAGAACGCGAACGGCTGGGACATCCAGTTTACGCTGGAGGACGGCACGAACGTGTTGAGCCACGAGCTCGAGGCCTACCTGACGAACGGCACGCTGACCGCATGGGTCCGGCTGCCCGTGCTCGCGCACGACGTGCGCACCCGGTTCTATCTTTATTACGGCAACACGAACATCGTGAGTTCGCAGGAGAACGTGACGGACGTGTGGGACAGCGGCTACGTCGGGGTCTGGCACCTGAGCGAAACGCCGACCGGCGCGGCCGACGAGTTCAAGGACAGCACCGTCAACGCATATCACGGCTCGATGAGGAGCGGCAGCACGATGGACGCCGACGACCAGCAGCCCGGCCAGGTCGACGGCGCGCTGGACTTCAACGGCGAGAGCGATACCTGGCTGAACATGGGCGACGGCGGCCGGCGCGACGTCACCGGCCCGTTCACGCTTTCGGTCTGGGCAAAGCGCCACGAGGCCGGCGGGTTCGACGACGACCTGTTCAACAAGGGCTGGAGTGACTGCATATGGTTCCATTTCGGCTGGGACCGTGTTGTGCTGGCGATCAACAACGGCGTGTCGAATTCGACGACGCGGACCGCCGCCCAGTTCACGGACACCGGCGGCTGGTACCATCTCGTGGGTACGCATCAGAGCGGCACGCAGAAGATCTTCGTCAACGGCGAGGAGCAGACCCTCGACAGGGGCGGCAAGTACTGGATCAACCCGGACCCGAACAACAACGGCTGGTTCATCGGCGGCTACCATCAACTCTACGCGCGGGTCGACGAAGCGCGCATGTCGGATGTGGTCCGCTCCCCGCAGTGGATCGCCGCCTGCTATCGCAACCAGGGGCAGCCGTCCACATTCTTGCACGTGGGCGGCGAGGAGTTGCCCGGCTACCGGCCGGTAAGCCTGGCGCTCGGCGGCAGCCAGTTCGCGGAGAACGGCGGCATCGCAGTCGTGCTTGCCACGATTCCGTCCGCATCCCCGTTCGAGACGACGGCGCAGATCGCCCTGGCCGGGACGGCGGCGAACGGCGTGGACTACACAGCGAGCGCGACGAATATCGTGATTCCGGCCGGCAACACGAACGGGACGATCACGCTCACGGGCCTCGACGACGGCGCGTATGAAGGCCGCGAAGACGTGGTCATCACGCTCGATGCCGTGATCAACGGAGTCGACGGCGACGTCGGAGAAGTGACCGCAAGCATCGTCGACGACGAGATCGGATGGGTCGCCGGCTACGAATACAGGATCCCGATCGAGATCGACCCGAGCGCGGTCGATTCGGACCTGACGAACTTCCCGGTGCTCGTGGGTTTGGTCACGAACGATCTGAAACACACGGGCAGCGGCGGGCACGTGGCGCACGTGGACGGCTGGGACATGCGCTTTGCCGGGCCGGACGGGACGAACGCGTACGATTACGAAATCGAGGCGTACGTATCGGACACCGGCGAACTGACCGCATGGGTGCGGGTCCCGCACGTGAGCAGTGCGCAGAGCACGCTGTTATTCCTCTATTACGGGAACACGAACGTGTCCGTCTCGCAGGAGAACGCGCATGGGGTATGGGACCAGAATTTCGTCGGGGTCTGGCACGAGAACAACAACCCGGACGAGACCCAGATCCTGGACAGCACCGCGAACCAGTACCACGGTACGCGCAGTGCGGACACGCTGGACGCGAGCGATATCATCGATGCACAGATCGGGCCGGGCTTGAACTACCGCAGCGAGTACGTGACCTGCGGCGGCTCCTCGGCGCGGGGCTTCAACGAATTGACGGCCGAGGTCTGGTACTACAAAGGCAGTCTCGCAACCAACATCTACCGGCATCCGCTGATCGGGAACACGGACTACGATGGTGTGGACGACGGGTTCCGGATGTACAGCAGCCGCCGCCAGGCGGGCACGCGCACCGCGGCCAACTACGGGTTCGTGGTTGAGGTCGGCGACGTGCAGCGGACGCTCAGCGTGGACTACCCGGACTCGACCTACGCGAAATTCGGGTTCACCAACTCGTGGCACTACCTGGTTGGGACCTGGGACGGTTCCGTGGCTCGCCTCTACTACGAAGGTCAGGTGGTCGCTTCGAACACCGACGCGGCACTCGGCGTGATGACGAACTGCTTCGACATCACCTTGGCCCGCGAGGGCTCGAGCGGGCAGGGCATGTGGGGGGACGGCGACGAGATGCGCGTGTCCGATGTCTGCCGCGGACCCGACTGGATCGCCGCATGCTATGCGAACCAGAACGAGCCGGACACGTTCGCCGGGTTCGGACCGGCCGAAGAAGAAGCGGTGGCCGTCTCTTTTGATACGGCGAGCTCGAGCGGCTCGGAATCGACGGCCGCCGTGCTGATCGGCGTCTCGCTGGCGCATGCGCATGACGAACTCGTCACCGTCGGCTACAGTGCTACCGGCGGGACGGCCGGGTCCGGGACCGACTATCTGCCGGCCGCCGGCCGGCTGACGTTCGAGCCGGGCATAACGGCCGCCAACGTCGCCTTGACGGTGCTGAACGACGGGCTGGTCGAGTCGGCCGAGACAGTTGTGCTGAGCCTGAGCGCGCCGGGCAACGCCGTGCTGGGCGGCACCCTCACGCATACCTACACGATCAACGACAACGATCCGGAACCGGTCGTGAAGATCGACAGGGGCGCCGCCTGGCAATACCGGCGCGGCACCGCGGAAGCTTCGGATCCAGGCGTTGCCTGGCGCGGGCTCGCGTTTGACGACGCGGGGTGGGACGGCGGCAACGCAGCGTTCGGCTACGGGCAAGGTCCGTACGGGACCGAGCTGACCGATATGCGCTACTTCTATTCGTCGGTCTTCTTGCGGCGCGAGTTCCAGGTCGCGAGCCCCGGGCTCGTCAAGGAGTTACGGCTCTGGGCGCTTTACGACGACGGGTTCATCCTGTGGCTGAACGGCGACGAGCTCGCACGCGTGAACATGTCCGGCGCGCCGGGCTCCTACAACGCGTACGACGGATTCGCCGCGACGTCCGTGGATACCGCTATGGTCTGGAACGTCACGCTCCAGGGCGCACAAATGCCCGTGCTCCAGAAACAGACCAACGTGCTGGCCGTCCAGGTCTTCAACCACCTGCTCAGCAGCGCCGACCTTACCATGGATCTCGAGCTTGCCGTCGTGCACCACAAGTTGACGCTCGCCGAAGATGCCGACCAGGACGGCCTGCCCGACGGTTGGGAGGCAATCGCACTCAACGGGACAGGCCAAGGCACCGACGACGACGGCGATCAGGACGGGCCGCCCAATATCGCCGAGTACATCGCCGGGACCGGGCCGACCAACGAGAACAGCTATTTCAAGGTCGAGCTCAGTGCGTCGGGCGGCGGCGGGGTTATCGTGTCGTTCCTCGCACTGCCGTGCGCGGGGACAGGCTACGAGGGGCTCAGCCGGCACTACGCACTCGAAACACGCGGTGTGCTCCAGCTCGGGGACCTCTGGCAGATCGTGCCCGGCTATTCCAATATCCTCGGCCAGGGCCAGACCGTCACCTACACCAACCCCGCGCCCGCCGCGTCCGGCGCCTATCGCGGCAAAGTCTGGCTGGAGTGAAGCGGAACCGCGCGCCGGGGACGGCGCGCGGTTCGCTTCACTCCACGCTCAACGTGAACTGATCGTGCAGCTGATAGTCCTTGCCACGGTTGCGCGTGTACAGAGCGATCCGCGCGGATGGTCCGTCGACGACGGCGAAAAGGATGCCGCCTCGTACTTTCGGGCCGCGGAACTGATAGGCGACCCAGGGGCTTGGCGCGGGGCGGCTGTACTCGATGAGGATACCGCCGAAGCAGAGGTTGCACGGCCCGTCCGGGGCGGGCCGGCCGTCGGCGTCGACCCGCGCCGTGCGCGAATAGATATGGTCGTGGCCGGTCAGGACCAGCGGCACGCCGTGCTTGTGAAACAGGGGCCATAGCTGCCGGCGCCGGGCGGGCCCTTCTTTTGCGTGCAGCCCGTCGGAGAAGAACACGCCATGGCAGGCCACGATCTTCCAGGGCTGCGCTGCGTTCGTCAGGACAGTCTCGAACCAGTCGACGGCGCGCCGGCTGACGGGCTTGTAGATTCGGTCGCCGCCATTGACCACGAGCAGGATGGGGCCCCACGCCACAGTGAAGTCGAGCCTGTCCTCGTCGAAATCGTAGACGTGTTGCACTTGCTTCGGATCGCCGTTTTCCTTTCGGATTTCGTTGTCGTGATTGCCGCGTACGAGGATGACGGGCACACGGCCCTGCCATGCTCTGCGGAACCGCCGGCACACGGCAAAATCGCCGACATCGACGAAGAACTCCACGCGCATGCCCGCCGTGTTCTCGACGAACGCGACGTCGCCGTCGTCCGGCCACGCGTTGTTCCGGTCGCCTCCAATCATGAAGCACACGGGCCGGTCCGCCCGCACCGGCGCCGTGAAGAAGTGGTTCTCATAGACCGAGAGGCCGGGCCCTTTGACTCTGTAGAAATACTTCGTGTCCGGCTGCAAGCCGCGGATTCGCACCTTGTGGATGAACACATGTTCCAACTCGTACTGGCGCAGATTCGTCTCGTCCACCCGCTGCACCGCGGAGGAATGTCCATAGGCGGTGGTCATCCCGTATTCCACCGTGCCGCCTGTTCGGGCGGTGGCCGCCCAGGCAATCGTGATGCCGTCCCTTTTCGGGTTCACGACGTAGGGCTTGGCCGCGTAATCGCCGGCCACACTGCCACACCCCGTAACCAGCACAACCAGTATGGCCCGTATCGTTCTCATGCTTTCCTCAAATTGTGCACGCCAACAAGGTCGGGCAGGCCCGTTCCTCAAGGGCGATCAAGGCCAGCCGTCGGCTTGGTATTCACCATGTCCTTTCCCCTCGCGGCGATGATGCTGAGCATAGCTGGCTTCGCAAGGCTGTTCAAGGCTGCGTTCGGCAGCAGTCACCGTCCGTCGAGCAACAGGACAGGGTTGAACCGTTCTGCGAAACAGGCGTTAGATTCCCGCGCCTCTCGCTTACTAGGTAGAGCAGGACATCGCCGATGATTGGCCCGATCGACACACCGAGGGCTGGTTCTCGTTTTTTAAAATCCGCGACGCATTCTTGAGAAACTGAGAGTGGATTCGCATGAGCGAGAAGTGGTATGGGGGATATATTGCCTTTTTTTGGGGTGGTTTTGGGGGTGGTGAGGGAAAGTCCGGGTATTGAAAGGCTGGCACGGATCTTGCTAATAATGCGGACAGGTGGTGCCTTGGTTGAGTGGGGTTTTGAGAGGAGAGGGCAGATGAGAAGGCTTCGGACCGCGCTATTCCTGCCGCTTACCGCGGCGTTTTTCCTGTCGTTTGCGTTTGTTTCCGAGTCGGCGACGACGATCATTGCACGTTCGTCGAGTTGGAAGTACCGGAAGGGTACGGCGGAGGCGTCTGATCCGCGGAGCGCGTGGCGCCTACAGGATTTCGACGATTCGAGCTGGTCCTCGGGGAATTTACCGATTGGGTATGGCGGCACGGGTTTGGGCACGACGCTGAGCGACATGCAGAACAGCTACTCGTGCATCTTTCTTCGCAAGACCTTCACGATGAGCAGTGTAGCGGAGGATCTGCGTCTACGTGTGCTGGCGGACTGGGACGACGGGTTCATCATGTGGATCAACGGCGAGCGAGTACTGGACAAGGACGAGCCGGACGGCACGCCGTTGCACACGTCGCTGGCCTCGGAATATCACGGGTTCGGCGAATTCGAGACCGAGGAGCTTTCGGACGTGTCGGAATACATGGAGGTTGGCCAGAACGTGGTTGCGGTGCAGTTGTTCAACAAGGCTTTGAGCAGCAGCGACTGCCGGATCGACGTGGAGCTGGTCTCGTTCCAGCGCGTGGCGGACACGAAGTTCAGTCATGACCGCGGCTTTTATGACTCACCGTTCACGCTGACGATCTCGACGGCAACGGCGGCCGCGACGATTCGGTACACGACGGACGGTACGGAACCGACGGCGGCTTCGCCGTTGGGTGGTCAGACGCCGGTGACGATATCGGTCAGCGGCACGCTGTGCGTGCGTGCGGCGGCGTTTCTGAACGGCTACGAAGACACGGACATCGACACACAGAGCTACATCTTCCTGTCCGACGTGACGACGCAGACGAAGCCGGCGAGCTATCCGAGCTATCTGTACGGGTACGACAAGAACGGGGTGCTGATCACGCACACGGGCGACTACGAGATGGCTTCGAGCGTGATCAACGATTCGGCCTACAGCGGGATCTGGCAGGGCGCACTCAAGTCGATCCCGACGATTTCGATCGTGATGAACCCGGCGGACGCGTTCAGTTCGCAGGGCTTTCTGGTGAACGGCTGGTCGGGCGCGAACGACGCGTGGGAGAAGCCGTGCTCGGCGGAGCTGATCTATCCGGAAGGTTACCCGGACGCAGGCGACGGGTTCCAGATCGACTGCGGCGTGCGGCCGCACAGCCATGTGAAGCAGAAGCGTTCGATGAAGCTGATGTTCCGGGGCGACTACGGCTCGACGAAGCTGCGCTATCCGTTCTTCGAGACGGCCCCGTACCATGCGGACACGGCCTGTGACCGGTTCGACAAGGTGATTTTGCGCGCGGGCATGAACCGGTGTTGGGCGACCACGTGGGGGCGTACCGAGGCGACCTACACGCGCGACCAATGGAATCGTGACACGCAGATCCTGATGTGGGGCTACGGCAAGCGGGGCCTGTTTGCGCACGTGTACATCAACGGGATGTATTGGGGCTTGTACAACGCGACGGAACGCGCGGACGAAGGCTGTGCGACCGAGTATTTCGGGGGCGAGAAGGAGGACTGGTTTGCGGCGAACCACGGCGGCGACATCACCGATACCGTTGCGAATCCCTCGGCGGACGATCGCTGGGACTACCTGATCAAC
>Ga0272441_10004939_pt1 | contig 23660 bp, 23 predicted proteins | sample SSMProp6N_FD_193582 | JGI IMG/M metagenome (GOLD analysis project Ga0272441, IMG submission 193582) | Marine sediment archaeal communities from Little Sippewissett salt marsh, Falmouth, MA, United States - SSM-Prop-6N | ecosystem: Environmental > Aquatic > Marine > Wetlands > Sediment ...
GCAAATAATGCAAGAGAATCGAGTGAGGAGCTCTTCTGATCCTGCAATGCATCCAGCACAGCATTCGGATCTGTGAGCCCCACCCATTTCCCATCCAGTGTGATACCGATCGGAACGATATCAAATTTTTCCGGATTCAAAGCTCCGATCACAGAGCGCGCGGAACGCAGTGATACTTCATGCTCACCAGACCGTCCGCCAAACATCACACCAATGCGAATCTTTGCAGCCATTCTACGCATCCTCCGCAGTATTACTCGCAGTTTCCATTGGCCAGTCGCCGATGACTTCCACTTCCAGCTCCAGGTCTACACCTGAGTTTTGCTTGACTTCTTCCTGTACAGTCCTTATCAGCTCTGCCACATCTTCTGCACTGGCCTCTTCCGTATTCAGGAAGAAGTTTGCGTGAAGGGTGCTGACCTCGACACCGCCTACCTTGAGACCCTTCAATCCAGCCTCTTCAATCAAACGTCCGGCATAATCCCCGGGCGGATTTTTAAACATCGAGCCCCAGGAAGCACCTGCAGGCTGTGTGCGCTGTCGATGTTCTACTGCTTCGGACATCTTTTGCTGCACCACTTCGTCTTCTGCTTCCTGTAATCGGTATGCTGCTCGCAGCACTATACCCAGCCCCGGGTTCGACTTCAAAAGGCTGCTGCGGTATGCATAAGAAAACCTTGCTGGCTCCCATATCTCGATCTCCATATTTGGCTGCAGGATTTCAGCCATTTCAAGGCTCCCAGCCGTATTCCCACCCATTGCACCGGCATTATTCACTACCGCACCACCAACGGATCCGGGAATCGCCGCAGCCCATTCAAGCCCGGTGAGCGTGCGCTCCACAGAACGACGTGCCACTGTGCCCATGGAAGCACCTGATTCTGCCCATAAGATCCACTGCCCTTCATCCTGCTGTTCAAAGTTGAAGCGTCGAGCCTGGTTCAGGATAACAACACCTCGCACACCAGCATCGGCAACCAGGATGTTCGTACCACCTCCGACAATACGGAACGGTATATCCTGGTCCCAAAGGAAACGTACTGCCTCTGCCAGGCCTTCACTGCTGCGGGCTGAAACCAGATAATCAGCAGGTCCGCCAACACGGGAAGCTGTATAACGGCCAAGCGGTGTGTGTTCTTTCAACCTGCGGCCGAATTTATCTTCCAACGCCTGAATCTGCGAAGATGTCAACACTTTCGCCATTAAAGATCCCTTACTCGTGCTATCAACTTATCCACTACTTCCTTTTTCGGTTCACCAACAATTTTCCGCCCGTAACGAACCGCTTCCCGCGGACTGCTCGCTTCTTTTGCAGCCAGCCTGAGCCGCAGTTCTGTCCTGCGATCACGTCCCAACAATTCCCTAATCTCTGTATTAATCATCAGAGACCTCCCTCCCCGATTCCAGTTTCTGAAGCAGCTCCTTCCCAATTTCGTTCCCATCACCTGCACTTAATGTGATAACAACTGCTGGTGATGACACCTTGGTATACAGAAACTCAACTGCTTCCGTAAAAGTTTCCATAAACACTGCATCCGGGTGGTCCATTCCTTCCGCCAGCTCACGGCCTCCTACGGTTTCATCCTTTCTTTCGCGAGCAGCGAAAACTGCAGTCACCACAACATAATCTGCGTCGCAGAATGCCTTCGTAAATCCATTAAAAAACTGCCGCAGCCTTGAATATGTATGTGGTTGAAATACAGCATAGATTTTCCTGTCAGGATACGCTTCACGGGCGCCGGAAAGAGTCGCCAGGATTTCCGTGGGATGATGTGCATAATCATCAATCACGGCAACTCCGCCAACTTCCCCAAGTACTTCGAAGCGTCTTGCCACACCACGATATGCTGCAAGATGCTTCTTAAACACTGCAAATTTCATGCCTAAATGATCACAAACTGTCCACGCAGCCAGAATATTAAGGACATTATGTTTACCATGCAGCTCAGTAGAGAGTGTCCCGGCCATTTTTTCGCCAAAATAGACATCAAAGAACATCCGGCCATTACTTTCCAGACGCTGATTTTCTGCCCGCCAGTCTGCATCTGGATCGAATCCGTACGTTTTTCTTACGGGCGTTTCGACATGAAGCCCGGCCGCCGTTTTATCGTCCAAACAAACCACAACCGCTTCCTTTGTCTGATGGACATATTCCTGGAAAGCATCACGGAAATCGTCTGCGGTTGGATAACAATCCGGATGGTCATGCTCGACCGTGGTCACAACAGCTATGGAAGGATGAATGGAAAGGAACGTACGGGCATACTCATCCGCTTCGATCACAAACAGGGAGCTCTCTCCACTGCCCGCATTGCTCTGGTAATTCTCAAGGATGCCTCCCACAATAAACGAAGGTTCCCATCCGGCACTGTCCAGGATAAAGGAGATCAGACCTGTTGTCGTTGTTTTTCCGTGTGTGCCTGCAATGCCAATAACACGATACTGGCGAAGCATTTCGGGCAGGAACAGGTCCCGATGGTATACAGGGATGCCGGATTCTCGAGCCGCTTCCAGTTCGACATTCGTTTCAGGGATAGCCGAAGATGCAATCACAAAATCCGCACTTTGGATATTCTCAGCTTTGTGTTCATACGTTATCTTGATTCCGAGCTCTTCCAATGCTGCAGCATAGGGTGAACGTACGAGGTCAGAGCCGGTAATCACATCACCCTGATTGTTCAGAATTCGCGCGATCGCCGACAAACCTGCCCCTCCTATGCCAACAAAATGCACTCGCCGTTTCATAAGAACACCACTATCACAAAGATAAAGACCGCTCCAACCGCAAAATAGATCAGTGGAGGTGTCAATATGTTAGGCGGAAGATATGCCATTGTATTCGCTATTCGTTCCGCCAATTCTGTCCCTGCTCCCGGAAGTGTAACCAGGTCCGTAGGATATCCAGCCTGTTCCAGGTAGTACCAGATCGATCCAAAAAGGAAATAGCCATTCACAGCACCAACCACCAGCCCGAGCATGATCTCTTCAAGCCTCTCCCGTACCATCTTTGGCTGAAGGAAACGGAACTGTGGAGTCTGGTAGCCAAAAAATGCCAGCACTGTAATCGCACCTCCCCGGACAAGGAACTGCGTTTCCGGTGTTTGAACAGCAAGCATGGTCTGGTATGCTGCAATGTGATTCTCAAGTATCGTGTTTACAAACAAGCCCAGCAGCAGTGCACTCGTTACAAGAAGCTCTTTGGACCAACCGCGCATAGCCCCGATCAAGGCGAAGACGATAATAAAAATCCCAAAGACTGCGGTCAGGCTAACCATGCACTGTTCCCCTTTCTGCCAGGTTTCTTAATTCTGCCGCAATCTGCCCCGCCGCCTCAGGCCTGCTCAGCGAGCGGGCTGCTGCAGACATGGCAGATAATTTTGAAACATCTCCCAGCAGTTCCAGAATGACTGAGGAAAGCTTTGCCTGCAGTAATTCATCCTCAATCTGTATAGCCGCACCCTGTCGAACCAGGTACTCCGCGTTGACCTTCTGGTAGCGCCAGGCATGCGGATATGGAACCAGAATGGAGGGCAGTGCCAGTGTGGTAAATTCACCCAGAATGGACGCCCCTGCCCTGGAAACAACCAGGTCAGCAGCGGAAAGGGCAGCCGGCATTCTTTCGTGCAGATATGCAAATGGAAAATATCCCTCCCTCAGATCCCCAAGGCTGCTTTGAATATCAGCGACTCGAGGCCAATCCAGATTTCCGGTGATATGAACGATCTGGGTTTTCAGAAGCAGTTCAGGCAGTGCGCACCACAAAGCTTCATTGATTGAACGAGCACCGCGACTTCCACCGAAAACGAGCACCGCCGGCCGGTTGCCCTCAAGGCCAAGCACTCGACGGGCGTCTTCTCGATCCTGCTGCAGATTTTGGCGGACCGGATACCCTGTCTCCACTACTCGGTCCTGGTCATTAAAAAAGGGCCTGGAATCTGGTGCGGTGACTGCTGTTCGTGTGCAGATCCTGCTGATCCACTTCAGTGCCAGACCTGGCTCAATATCTGGTACGTAGGCAAGGCTCGCAACCCTGTGCCCAGCCAGCGCAACAGGAATCCCGACGTACCCTCCTGTAAAGAAAAGGACATCAGGCTTGTACTGCCGCAGTATTTTTCTGGCTGCAAGAACACCTTTCATCAGCTTCACCATATTTCCCGGCAGATTTTTCAAGCCTACACCATGCAGGCCGGCTGCAGGAATTGCTTCAAACTTCAAACCTGCCCTGTCGACAAGATCAGCTTCCATACCGCCAATCCCGCCCACCCAGAGCACATCAAAATCCTTGTCCAGTGCTTCAACTACGGCTAATGCGGGATAGACTCCGCCGCCTGTCCCGCCTGCCGATATCAAGAGTCGTAACATCAGGCTTTCTTCCACGTTGACCGGATTTCTGCCTGGCAACATTGAACAACAACCCAATAGCGGTTAATGTCACCAACAGACTCGATCCACCATAACTGAACAACGGAAGGGCATTCCCTGCAAAAGGCAGCATACCCAACAATACCGACATATTAATCAGAGCCTCAATACCGATCCAGAACGCTATGCCGCTGGCGACCAGCATAGAAAACCGGTCCTTGGCTTCGGTGCTGATCAAAAACCCGCGCCAGACAAATGCGGTAAACAGTCCAAGGACCATAATCGCTCCGATCAGGCCCAGCTCCTCACCTACCACGGCAAAAACACTGTCTGTATGCGGAACGGGAAGCAATCCAAATTTCTCCCGGCTTGAACCTAGGCCGCGGCCAAAAATACCGCCGGTGTAGAAGGCCTGTAAAGAGCGCTGAACGTGATAGGAGGCTTCTTCGATGTTAACAAGGCCGGCCAGATAATCCTGCCATCGAGCCCTTCCTGTGCTTGTGATACGGACAAGAAGCAATCCAACTCCCGCTCCACCGAGAACGATACTGATCGTTTGAACAATGCTGGCACCTGCAATATAGAACATAACCAGAGCAACCATCGTGATCGTCAAAGCGGCACTGAGATCAGGCTGCTTCAGAATCAACGCAGCTACTACAGCTATGATTCCCATGAGAGGAATAAAACCATACTCCCACTTCTGAATTCGTTCTCCTTTTGATTCCATCCATGCTGCAAGGTAAATAATGACAGCCAGTTTTGCCAACTCAGACGGTTGGACCGAGCCCTCCAGGAACGCGCGCCGGGGGCCATCGCTTCCCGGTATCAGCAGCACAAAGAACAGAGTGGCAATGCTGAAAACCATGATAGGCAGAGCCAATCTTCGCAGGAAACTCAATGGGAACACCGTCGCAATCAGCAAAACAACGAACCCCATACCAAGATGAAGCAGCTGCTTGCGAAACAGTGCATACGGATCTCCAAGGTATTGGTAAGACACTTCCCAGCTCGAGGAGAAGACCATGATCATACCGAATATGGTCATGGACGCAACAATCAGCATCATCCATGGATCCACGCCGAGTTTCTGGACAAAACGCCTCCAGATCGATCGAATATTGTCGCGAGAAAGCACTCCTTTATTCATAATCCAGCCACCAATTCCTTGAATCGTTCTCCACGCTCTTCAAAATCCTTGAATGCATCAAAACTGGTGCATCCTGGCGAGAGAAGGACAACACTGTCCGGTTTTGCTGATGATGCTGCAGTCAAAACAGCTTCTTCAAGGTTTTCTACTATGTGAACCTTGCACCGACATCCGGCCTCATGAAGCGCATTTCCTATTATCTCCGCAGCCTCGCCAAACAGAATCACTTCCTTTGTTTGGATATTCGCTGCAGCAGCAAATGGAGTCCAGGGCAAACCTTTATCCCTGCCGCCCGCCAAAATAACAAGCGGTTCAGTAAAGGAACGTAACGCAGCTGAAGCCCTCTCCGGCGTGGTAGCAATTGAATCATTGACCCACAATACACCATGGATCCTGGCAACTTCCTCCAGCCGGTGCGAAAGACCATGGAAAGAGTGCAGTGCAGAACGCATCACTTCTACTGGAACTTCTCGGGTTGAGCATAATGCAAAGGCTGCTGCAGCGTTCCAGAGATTGTGCTCTCCGCGAAGCGGGGTCTCCCCTACCTCGCAAATGGTGGAAATCTTTCCCTGCCAGTGCTGGAAAAATGCCTTGTCGTCAAACGATACTCCATCCAGATCACCAATCGATCGGCCAAATCCCAGCAATCGGCTTGTAATTTCCTGTTTCACAGTACGAACAAGTTCATCATCACAACCTATAAGTGCCCAATCCTCTAACTCTTGAAAGGCAAAAATTTGTGCCTTCGCCGCAAGATAGTTTTCCATCGTCTTGTGACGATCAAGGTGATTGGGTGAAATATTCAGGAGCGCCGCTGTCTGCGGACTTCTGGCCATGATCTCCAGCTGGAATGAGGACAGCTCCATCACAACCTGGTCACCAGGCTTGATTTCCTCAAGGCTGGCGATCAGAGGATTGCCAATATTCCCACCCACATGAACCCGATATCCCTTTTCCCGCACGAACTGGCGCAGGATGTGGCCTGTAAGGCTTGTGGTAGTTGATTTCCCGGCTGAACCCGTAATTCCAATGACAGGTACGGAAACCTGCTCCAGGAAGAGTTGTGAATCATTCAAAACCCGAATTTCCCTTTTTCGTGCTTCCTGAATGAAGGGGAGGTCTGCCGGGACGCCGCCTGAAAGGAAAATTGCATCTGTTCCGTCCAGCATCGAAGCAGGATGGACCCCGAGATATAACCCTTCGATCAGGTTCTCTATCTCCGCCAGCTCTTCTGAAAGCTGCTTCCTGCTTTTCAAGTCGGTAACCACAATATGTGCACCATACCTGGCCAGACAGCGAATCAATGCCAAACCCTGTCGGGCCAGTCCCATGATAATCACATGCTTACCTTCCCATGCCTTCAAACCACACCTCTGTCAGAAACTTGACGGATCAATTCGGACTGCAGACGTCTTCGGACACACCAATCAGAAAATAATCCGGCATAATCGTTCTCTCGGTTCGTATTTCCAAACCTTCGAGTGTTTTCTCTTCAGCACCATTTGTTTTGGGATTAGCAAAACAAAAAGTTGGCTCTTTACCGTACTTACGTCGATAAAACGACGCCGCCCGGAGCACCCGATTTTCAAAACTTTCCTTTGACTCATCAAACCAAAGCATTCCTTTGCGCATCGTTAACCTCCTTATAGAATCGCTAGCGCCACGCCAATCATGGTAGACAGCAGCGCAACCAGCCAGAAACGCTGAACTACCTGCGTTTCACTCCAGCCCAGCAGTTCAAAATGATGGTGCAGCGGAGCCATTTTGAACAATCTTCTACCCTTTGTGATCTTGAAATAGAAAATTTGCAGCAAATCACTGATCGTTTCACTGACAGGAATAATTGCAATAATCGGAAGCAGGACCCACTGTCCGGTCATCAGTGCAACCACGCCAAGTGTTGCACCAAGGGAAAGTGCTCCTGTATCTCCCATAAACAGGTCCGCGGGGTGGACGTTGTACCAGAGGAAAGCAAAGATTGCACCGACCATCGTAAAACAGAAACGGACAAGAAAGACCTGCCCCTGCATCATGGCAATGATCCCGTAAGCAACAAATGCAGTTGCTGAGATCAGTCCCGCAAGGCCATCGAGACCGTCAGTCAGGTTTGTGGCATTGCTTGTTGCCACGATAATAAAAATCGCGACCGGTACATACCACAAACCAAGTTTTATCTCATCTGCAATATTGGGGAAATACATTTCAGGTGCATGCAAGCCGTATTTCAGTGCAACAGCTGTTGCAGTTGCTATCAGGATCTGCAGGATAAACTTGGCACGCGGCTTAAGGCCCTGGCCCTGCCGCTCAGGCCGCAGTCCATACCAGTCATCGATCGCACCGAGAATAGCAAAGCTGAGCAGTACAATCAGTGGAAGCAGGATTGACCGGCCGAGGAGCGGAACAGGGCCCACCAGCGTAACAAGGTTCAGAATGAGTGTAATCACAAGCACAGGCAGAATAATGAGCCACCCACCCATTGTCGGAGTGCCCATCTTTGTAACATGCCTCTGCGGACCTTCAATCCGGATTTGCTTCCCTACTTTCAAGCGCCTGAGCACTTCAATGAAAGGGCCGCCCCAGATGACTGTCAGCAGAAACGTGATTCCACCCAGTGTAAGTGCTATCGAGACCTCGCTCATTCGAGCTCCTCTAGCGCAGAAACTACATCTTCCATATGCATTCCACGAGATCCTTTGACAAGAATGATATCGTCCGTACTAACATTCGCTCTCAGATAATCAATTGCTTCATTGTTCTCTTCATACGCATTGATGAATCTTTCTGCCAATCCGGCCCGTCGGGCTTCATCGGCAATCCAGCGCGCTCGCGGCCCTACTGTTACAAGTTGGTCAACAACCTCGGCTGCACGTGCACCTACCAACCTGTGGCCACTTTCTTCAAAAGTTCCAAGCTCATACATATCACCTAAAACAGCAATTCGACGGCCATCCAGTTCTGCAAGCAGATTCAAAGCCGCAATTACTGATGGCGGCGCAGCATTATAGGTGTCATCCAGAATCAACGAGTGTTGAGGTCCGCTGACCGCCACAAGCCGCAGCTGGGCGTGACTGCTCTGCAGCCCCCGTATAATTTCATCCCATGTCAATCCCTCAACCAGGCCTACGGCTGCCGCACGGAGTGCAGTATGGACCGAATGCCGGCCCAACAGCGGCACTCTTACATAAACACGATCGCCTCCATAATGGAGAATGAACCTTATCCCTTCCAGACCGAGGCTTTCGATGTCACTCGCCCACAGATCCGCTTCCGGAGAAAGTCCGTACATGAACACCTGTGCCCTGGTATTGATCGCCATCGCCCTCACGCGCTCATCGTCATAATTCAAAATCGCCGTGCCATCTTCGGGGAGTTTCTCTATAAGCTCCTGTTTTCCTGCCACAATTGCATCCATGGTTCCTGCTCGCTCAAGATGGACTTCGCTGATATTTGTAACTACACCCACATGTGGGTGGGCAATGCTGCAAAGAAGCTCAATTTCACCCGGAACGTAGAAACCCATCTCCAGAACTGCCCTTTCATGCATCTCTGTCAGCCGTAACAAACTCAACGGAAGTCCAATCTCATTGTTGTAGTTGCCCGGGTTCTTCACTGTTCGATAGCGCTGGTCAAGCACCTCGGTAACCATTTCCTTGGTTGTGGATTTGCCTACACTTCCTGTTATTCCTATAACCCGAAGATCCTGCTGCGCCTCACGCCACTTTCGAGCGATAGTCTGCAGCGCGTCCAGAACATCTTCTACAACCAGGCAAACCGGAAAAGAAATGCCCTGGAGAACATCCGGCTCTAAGGGAGTATCGAGTTTCAAAACCGACATCCCTTCATCCGGCACCCGCTCTACCAGCGCAACCATGGCACCCCGTTCGAAAGCGTCCCGCACATAATCATGGCCGTCCACACTTTCACCACGCAGCGCTGCAAACAGGGATCCGGGTATTACACGCCGGGAATCAATAGCCGCATCGGTCAGAACCTGATCAGAAAACAGGTTTTCCTGCCTTGCTAATGCATTGAGAACAAATCCAAACGTTAACATGCTTTTCCAGATTCCTTATGTTCCATCCTGGACTGCTGGTTCTTCCTCTTCATAGACAAACTCAGGCGGGATATCCAGCAGCACAACCAGTCGCTGTGCCATTTCCTGAAATACAGGGGCCGCAATCATGGAACCCCATGGCGATGTCAAAGGTTTATCAATTCGGACAAATATCAAAAACTCAGGATTCTCAACCGGTCCCCAACCAATAAAGGATGCCACTGTCAGATTTTCGTCATAACCGAAATCCGTAGGAATCTGTGCGGTCCCGGTTTTACCCGCCAGGTTGTATCCCTCGATTTGTCCCAATCGGCCTTCACTCTGCAGGGCTTCTACCAGCATTACTTCCAGAATCTCAGCCGTTTCGGGATCAATCGGCCTGCCCAGCACCGTCGTTTTTGGAGAATATAAACCCTGGGAGCTCGCTATCTGCCGTACAAGATGCGGCTGTACCATCACACCATCGTTTGCTACCGCAGAAACAGCGGCCATCAGCTGTATAGGGGTAATCGAAACACCCTGCCCAAAGGAATTCGTACCAACATCCACTTCTGTCCATTCCGGATGGCGCTGGGTGCGAAGCTGGCCTGTGACCTCACCTTCCAGATCAATACCTGTCAGCCTCCCGATTCCGAAGTCATCGAGATAAGAATAGAATGATGCTGTCCCAACTCTCTCAGCAGCTACATAGGCGAGGCATACATTGAGAGAGTGCTGCATGCACCCTATCATCGTTTGCGGGCCCCATGCTTCCGAGTTCCAGTTTCGAATCACAACCCCGCCCACTTCAATTTCACCGGTATCAAGATATGTATCCTCGGGCTCAACAACACCCTCGTTCAGCGCTGCAGCCATCGTCAGGATCTTGAAGGTTGAACCGGGCTCAAACAGACCGGAAGCAGCCGGGTTGATAACCGACTTTTCTTCCTCATCCTGCAGCAGCCAGCTTTCATAGTTGTTCGGGTCCAGCAGCGGCCAGCTTGCCATCGCAAGAATCTCGCCGGTCCTCGGGTCCATCACAATTACCTGGCCGCTTTCTGCACGACTTGCTTTTATCTCTCTTTCAAGCGCCTGCTCAGCTGCAAGCTGAATATCCAAATCGATCGTCAGCACCAGGTTTACTCCAGCTGGCGGATCAGGCTCCATACTGGCCTCAAGGGGGATCAAGGCATGTTCAACCGTGATTTCCTTACCGGCAAGCCATTCATCGTAATACCCCTCAACGCCGAAATAGCCTTTTCCTTCCTGATTTACAAAACCAAGAACATGGCCAGCCATTGAACCAGCCGGGTACACTCGCTCTATAGTCGGCTCTAACGCCAAACCGCTCAGATCCGGCGCATCCTGATCGTTCAGAAAAGTCGTCAGGATATCCGCAGCAGTCTGGTCAACCAGAATGGGCCAACGTCCACCCTCCTCAATCGGCCTGGTTAGCCTGATACGCAGCTGGCCCCGGCTTTCCCAATCCGTGGTAAGCTGCTCTTCGAGATCCTGCTGCTCAATTCCCAGCAGCTTCGAAACGACAAGGGCAATGGAGGGCTTGCTGGTCTCTGTCAGCTGGCGTACTTCAATCTCCAGGTAATACATCGTTGCGTTGATTGCCAGCGGCTGCCCGTCCCGGTCATAGATCAGCCCGCGCGGAGGGGCAATTTTCTCTACCCGCCCAAGAGGAATCGTCTCGCGGGCCGCAAATACCGGAGCGTAAGGGCCAAACTGTACGCGGACCAGCTGTGCAACAAGCACTGCCACCATCAGGGACATGACGATGGATAAAGAAAATATTCTGGTCCTGGCTGAGCGGTCTATCATTGCTGTTTAATCTCCAAACCCATCCAACGGCCAAACCAATCAATCAGGGATTCCGTATACGCCGGTGAAATAACAGATTCGCCTTCTTCTGCAGAGGATGAAGGAAGCGGAGCAATAAAATTTTCTTCCTCGAAATACCCTGCGACCTCGATGTATTCCACTTCATCCGAATCAACCGGAATATATCCAAGGGCTTCAGCCCTCAGCCACAATTCATATGGTGAAGTCTCAGAAGCCAGCTTTGCAGCCAGCTCATTATTGGATCGTGCCAATTCCTGCTTTTGCTCCTCAAGCCGGATAACTTCTCGCCCGATTCTTGCAACTTTCATACTGATTGCGAGGTACATACCAGCGACAACTATAGTTGCAGTAAAAAGCACAATAGTACCGGTTGTAAGCCGGGACTTTACTCTGGTTCTGACTTGCTGAAGTATTTTCGATTTCAACAGAACCATCCTCTCAACACATACACTGCGCATTCTTTTCGGTGCAAGGCTTATGCCAGATCTAGTTTCTCAGCCACGCGCAGCCTGGCGCTGCGTGCACGTGGGTTTTTTTCAATTTCAGATGTCTGCGGAAATATCGGCTTCCGGTTTGGCAGACGAATACTGGCCAGATGGCCGCAGGAGCAAACAGGTAGATCCGGGGGGCAAATACAATCTCTGCTTTCCTGGTGGAAGCAGCGCTTGACAATCCTGTCTTCCAAAGAATGGAAGGAAATCACCGCTATACTCCCGCCCGGCTTCAACAGACCTATCCCGGTTTCCAGCGTTTCCTGCAGCGATATCAGTTCATCATTAACCGCTATCCGCAGCGCCTGGAAAGTCCTGGTTGCAGGGTGGATTTTTTTCCTGCCTCGTGGAACAGCTGAAGCCACCAGATCTGCGAGCTCCCTGGTACGATACAAGGGCCGGTGCTGAACTATTCTTCGGGCTATCCTTCTTGCATAGCGCTCTTCACCATATTCATAAAGAATGTCTGCCAGCTCCTCTTCAGCCAATGAATTAACAAGTTCAGCAGCGGTCAGAGGCTGGGCAGGGTCAAAACGCATGTCCAGCGGCGCATCGCGCATGAAGGAGAAGCCTCGCTCAGCCTGATCAAGCTGCATGGAAGATACACCCAGATCAAGGATGATCCCGTCTACAGAATGCCAGCCCAATTCGGATACAAACTCCTCCATGCGGCTGAAACTCCCCCGGAAAAGAAACAGGCGATCCATGCTGCTGCTGAGATTTTCCCTGCAGCGGGCAAGAGCCTCAGGATCAAGATCGATACCGAGTACCTGCCCATCCGGAGCTGAGGCCTCGAGCAATCCGTATGTGTGGCCACCCGCGCCCAACGTACCATCTATATATCGTTTTCCTGCACCCGGATTGAGTGCAGAAAGAACTTCATGGTAAAGAACCGGGATATGCGATGAAGCACCGGGAACCTCGTTTTGCTGCCTCACAACCTATCCTGCCGAAATGTCGTATTCAGAAAATCTTCTGGCGTTCAATTCAGAATCGGTCACAGATTCCAATTCACCAGCCCAGGCTTCCGTATTCCAGATTTCGATATAATCACCAGCACCAACTATCGCCACTTCTCCTTCTGTGCCTGCATAGGATCGGAGAAAGGGTGGGATCAGGATTCGACCGACTGAATCAAGTGTGACATCCGCCGCACCGCCAAAGAGTATACGCCGGATGGCCCTGCCCTGTGGATCCGTCGTGGATAGTGAGGATGCCCGCTGCGCCAAACGCTGGAACGCATCTTTTGTGTAGACCATCAGGTTTTTCTCAAAACCTTGCGTTACAACAGCACCACCTTCCAGCTCGTCACGGAACCTCGCCGGAACGGTGAGACGGCCTTTTGAATCAATGGAATGTTCGTATTGACCCAAGAACATATGTTCGCCACCAGCCTTATACGACAGAACGCCGGATTGCCCGGCGCCCCACTATCCCCCACTTTATCCCACAGTTGCACACATTATATACTATTTCCCCCCACTTATGCAAACAATTTCCCACTCAATTTATGGCAGTACCCGGGTACTAGCCTGTGCTTGTTTTCTTCCACTATCCGAGGGTAAGAGGCGTTCGTTCTGTTAAGACGGGGGGTAGAACAATATATATAAGGAAAAAGGGGTATAGAGAAGAAGAAGGAGGGCCGGCCTGTAAGCCGCGTTCTGTCCAGCTTCAATCAAGCCGGAATCCCGGCAAAATCGTCAGCCTGGGCAATCATCTTTCTTGGCCGGCTGTTACCAGCAGGCTCCAGCAGTCTACCCGGAGTGTAAGAAACGAGCAGCTCCCGCCCTTCTGGGCACCACTCCTGCTTGACCTTGCTCCCAACGAGGGTTGCCTGGCCGCCAGGATTACTCCCGACGCCGGTGGTCTCTTACACCACCTTTTCACCCTTGCTCTGACGGTTTTTACCGCCAGAGCGGTTCTTTTCTGTGGCCCTGTCTGTGGATTTCGCCACCCGGGTGTTACCCGGCGTTGTGCTCTAAGGAGCGCGGACTTTCCTCCAGAAACAACTGCTAGCAGCTGTTCCTGGCGATTGCCCGGCCAGCCCTCCAGTTTGATCATACCTTCACCACACACTACCGTCAATAACGCGATTTTTCTCTCCCCGGGAGCATGTGTTCCGGGATTCACAGAATTTTTTTCCTTCCACAATCCCCCACCCTGGTATATTGAATAATCCTCAAGGCCTGCACCGCTTTCTCTTTCTTACATTTTTCTTACGCAGATAACCTTGCATGACTATGGTTCAAAGGACTATAATCTTTCACAGGAATGAGCCCGCAGCGGAGTTGTGCTGCTGTTTCATTTTGACTTGAAGGTGACTTATGCCGATTTATACCTATCGCTGTTCTCATTGTGGTGTTCAATTTGATACTCGCCAGAGTTTTCAGGACGAGGCTCTTACTGTATGCCCTGAGTGTGGCGAAACTGCCCTGCACAAGGTTTTTCAACCTGTAGGAATCGTTTTTAAGGGCAGCGGCTTCTATTCCACTGATAACCGCTCCCCTTCCGGTCAGGTTCCAGAAAGATCAAGCAAAGAAGAGAAAAGCACATCAAAAGAAACAAATACGGAAACCAAACCATCATCCAAAGCATCTCCAGAAGACGACTGACTGCAGTAATCATTATAAAAATCGAGACCGGCCTTTCTTTCAGGCCGGTCTTTTTTTCTATGGATATCCGCTCAAAACACGGCTCCTACATCTGGAAACCGCCTCTTGCTTCTATTACCTTGGATTCAAGATTGATGACATATTCCAGCAGCTGGCCGCGCAGGGTAATCCATTCTTCACTATCCAGTGCAACCTGCATTTCCTCAGAAGAATCTGCCAGCATACCAGTCATGATCTGAGGTTGATCACCATAGGTGGTCACCCAGGCTTCGCTTGGTTTTAATCCTATTCTCTGTATTCCCGGCATAAATTCACGCACAACGAACTCGAAGTACTCTTGTTCGCGTCCAGGCCGAATATCCCAGGTCATCAAAAGTTTTACTGCCATAGTTTCACTTAATTATATCGATAGTAATCTATTTCTGTACTGCATCCAGTAGAACTACTTCTGTCTCTTCAGACATTTTACTCTTATTTACTTTTAATACTTCCAGATGCTCAGGCTCCGATATACCCATCTCTGAAAGGAAACGGCTTGAATCACCCAGCTCGATATCCTCATTTCCAATCTTGTAACGCATTGGAACCACGATGGAAGGTTCGATCAGGCTGATTACCTCGACAGCCTGCGCTGGCGTCAGAGCCCCGTTTCCGCCAGCCGGCACCAGCAGTACATCAACTGATCCCATACGCTCTATCTCCGATTGAGACGGCACATACGAAAGATTACCAAGATGGGCAATCACAATACCATCAAAATCAAAAACACATACAAGGCTGGGGACTACTTCTTTGCTATTCTTCTTTTTTCTCATAGGAATGGCAGAAATAAACACGCCGCCAATTTCATATTCTCCAGCACCGGTAATCGTCCTCTTTACGCCCTTTACCGCTTTTCGATGGTTGCTTGTATCATTATCCTGACTGATAGTGAGTACATCAGCCTTAAGCTTAAGCGGGGTAAGACCAATTTCTGGACTGTAGGGATCTGTAACGATTGTTGATAGACCACGTTCGGTCAATCTAAAACATGATAAGCCGTACCAGGTAATATCCATAATGCCTCCAAACCGGTTGTCGTTGGGATTATACCCGATCGCAAGTACAGTTGCCAAAACCCAGTAAAGAATTTTTCCACTATCTGTGTTGCCCCTCAAACAATGCCTCTATTATCCCACTATAATAAGAAACATGGGATCCGATTATTTTTCCATGCAGCCCGCTCTATCTGGAAGCGGCAGCCAGGTGCAGTCATCTAATGGCCAGGTGAGCCTTACAATCTCACCTGGAGAAAATGAGTATGCGAACGCACAAATTGATGACTATCAAAATTCTTCCCGCTCCCGCTTCCCCTGGTCGCCACCTCTTCGCTTGTCACTTGAGGCCAGAACCAGGGCTTGTGATCCTCCCGGGACTCTGGGATTTGGTTTCTGGAACGACCCCTTCACGCTTTCGATTGGTCAGGGAGGAGCAGCACGTCGTTTTCCCACACTTCCCCAGGCTCTCTGGTTTTTCTATGGATCTGCACCCAACGATTTTGGTTTTCACCACAATCAGGAACCTCGCTGGCGGGCCGTATCCATTCGATCGATAAGATTCCCGGCGCTGCTCATCGCTCCAGCTGCTGCAGCTGGTTTTCTACTTTCAACAATCCCATTAATTCGGAAACCTGTAATCCGCACAGGCCTTCGCCTCCTCAATGCCTCGGAACAAGGTATCACTGCCCCCATGAATACCTGGCATCACTATGAGCTGGAATGGCAAAGCACTTATGCCCGTTTTTTTCTGGATGACTCCTTGCTGATGCAATCAACACAACCACCTCAAGGCCCGTTGGGTTTTATCGCCTGGATAGATAACCAGTTCGCAGTCGTGTCACCGGAAAATGGTATCCGTTTTGGGATATTGGAAAACTACAAGGAAAGAACTCTAAGCCTGCGTGATCTGCGTATCCAGCGTTTATAAGGCTGCCAGGAAAATCCTGCAGCCAGTTTCACTGCCTCCATTCTCCCTGACCAGTTCAGTACCGATGTACCACCAGGGTGTGACCAGAGTACCGGCTTATTTTTTGAACACTCTCCTTATAATCAAGTCAGATATCCGGAAACTTGTACCATGTGGGTCACGGGGGGGGGATTGCTGCATCAGCTTTAAATCGGGTCATACTGAAAACATGCTGGAAGAATCCTGCGGTTTGACTTGCATCTTTGGGGGAAAAATATGATAGATCCACTCGCCCGTATTGTCCCAACCCAATTCACTGCCAGCCCCGGGTAAACGACCTGCCTCTGGAGGTACACTGGCATTTTGTACAAACAAGTTTATCGGTGCACGGCTTTTTGGCTGTGTGGAGAGTTGCCAGTATTAAAAACATTGGGGGTACGATAGATATGATAAACCGAACATCAGTTCAGTTCCGAAGGCCATGCAGGAAGCCCACATTGAATCCAAAGTCAAGCCAGCGGATTTTGCTTGCCATCTTGCTCTTTTCTGCCGCGTCTCTGGCCGTTTCCATTCTAATGATTTCTCAAAATGCTCTGGTCGTTACAACAGCTACCGGACTTCCCATGGAAAACACGCATGAAGAGAACACATGGCTTATACCGGACAGCCTGAGCAGAAAGATCGTCCAGATGGGAAATAATATCTGGAAAGCCGCAAAACAGTTAACAGGGGAAAACTCCTCATACATTGAAGAAGGACAGTCCAGGATTCTGGATCCTGACCAGTTGAAAGTTTCTGACGGGTTCTTCCTTTCAGGCATGGAAGAAGACGATTCCCTGCAGATATTTGAGGATGTTCCTCCAGGCCATTGGGCTTTTGCAGAAATTGAAACCCTGTATCGCGGTGGTTATGTACTGGGCTGCAGCATAGAACCAAGACTCTACTGCCCTGATTCCGGCCTTACTCGAGGTGAAATGGCTGTTTTCACACTCCGCGGGGTAAACAACGCTGAATTCATTCCTCCTGATCCGACAGAGCAGCTTTTTCTCGATACTCCGCTATCTCATTGGGCTGTTGAGTGGGTTACACAGCTTTACAAGGACGAATATTCAGCCGGATGTTCCTCAGATCCTCTTCAATTCTGCACCGATACACCACACGTTCGCCAGGAAGCAGCTGTTTTTGCCCTCCGTATTGTGCACGGCGGGGACTATATCCCGCCGGAACCAGTCGGACTGTTCTCTGATGTCGATCAGGAATCATGGTCAGCCAAATGGGTCGAGCAGGCGTATCGGGAAGGTCTTCTGGATGCGTGTGCGACTGTGCCCGATCTGCTTTTTTGTCCGGAATCTCCTTTCACCCGTGACTGGGCGGCTGTCCTGCTTGTACGAGCACTGGGGCTTAACCCCTTCCCCACTCCAACACCATCTGCCACACCTACCGGGACAGTTCAACCCACTCCAACTCCAACACCAGATCCATCCGGGGATAACAATCCTGTGGCTGTCATCACTATGCTTAGTGAAACGATTGACCACATGGACGATTTCTCGAATACACATATTCTCGGGACAAAGACAATCCGCTTCCGCATCGATGACAGTTACGACCCGGATGGCCTGACACAGCTTGAAAACGGCGGTTCATACTATGTAAGAGTGCATTCGCGCCGGTTTCTTGGCTGCGGTATCGTCTGGAGAGAAGGCGAGCAGGGTTATGCAGACATCAAAGACCACATTTTTGAAGTAAACCTTGACGATATTGGATACTACTCTATCGAACTTACTGTCACTGACAGTACTGGACGAGAAGCCAGTACCCGTTTCTACTTCTATACCATGGTGTCCCCTGCAGGGCTTGGAGCCGAACCCTTAGAAAACCATCCGCCGAATCCCGAAGTAACAGTGGTAAATGCATCCGGTGGAACTGGCTCCAGATCCAATCCTTACATAATCAATGGAAACACTGCCCGCTTCAATTTCCTGAATTCCTCCGATCTGGATGGGCCCCGGGATCTGCAGCAAGGCCTTTTTGCCTACCAGATCGACGCTGATGGGATGCATCCGACACATGCATCTGGCTATACCTATCAGGATATGAAAAACCAGGACTTTTCTTTCGATGTGGGAGAGATCGGAAGTGAACATGAATTCACACTTGATGCCTATGTTATCGATCGCTGGGGACGGGTGAACGACAAAACCTTCTACTTTTATGCTCCCTGAAAGGAACTCGTATCAGACTGCGAACCAGTTCCATTGCTTCCCGACATGAAATTGGCTGTAACTATCGGCATTATGCCCTGGTTCTCCCAGCCAGGCTTGGATCCGGAACATATTGAAAGGGGGAAAACGTGAAAAAGCATCATCGCAGACAATCCAGAATGACGCGCAGCCGGCTGCTTCCTGCACGAATCACTGCCATCCTGCTCCTGTCCTTCTCTCTCATGGGTTTCTCAAGCAATGTCATTTTGCCTTCTACAGCAATCTCGGCATCGACTCCAGAGAGAAAACAGGCCTGGCTGGAAAGAAGCGGAGCTGATCTTGGCGGCGGCTGCAATACACACGTCCATTACGGCCGCAGCTATATATACGCCTGGTTGGAAAAGGGTACCACAAGTGACCCTTCGGGCAGCGGCCTGGGCTCGGTCAGCGATGTCATTCATGGTACCGGCCCGTACGATGAAGGTTTGATCGACCATGACAATGCTGCAGGTACTACAGCCGGATTGAACCTCCTCCGGCTGATCCTGCAGTACGGAAATATGCTGTCAGAATCAGACAGCACCGCCATCCATACGATGTTTCAGCGCAAGATTACTCATGATTACAGCATCGTCTCGCGGATGGGTGCTGTCGGCTCTTCCCATTCCACCCAGCCGCAGCGCACTACCGAAGCCTTTCTCTACGCCAGTCTGTTTGAACCCGATTCTGTTTTTACACTCGAACGATATGAGGACTGGACCGCGGATTGTCCTGACTGCAGCGGTACAACATACAACGTTGGCAATTCATACTCCACTGTCCAGTTCACAAGAGATCTTCTGCTCAATGGCATGTACAACTGGGTTAGTGCCGGAAATGGAGAATTCGACGGCAACTATACTCACCTTCTCGTTGAATCCATGCTGCTTTTGTACGATTTCTCACCGGACCCTGGGATGAAAAACCGCGCCCGGCTTGTGCTGGATTTTATGATGCTGGAGCAGGCAATGGATTTTGCCTTCGGACAAAACGCCGGTGCGCAGGGCAGGAACTATCGTGCCAATATTCTGCGGAACGCCTATATTGATAAAGGGTTCTATCCCCTGCTAGGCATCGGTATCGACCGGTATGGCAGCATCAGCGGAAATTTTTACGTGACCACTTATGTTGTCCCGGAGCTAATCCGAAACCTGATAGATATCGAAAACAGTCCTGACTCATACTGGCGAATTCATATGGAGAACAACCATATCGCAAATCTTGACGGATCCACAGGCAAATGGACCTATGTCACACCAAATTTCACCCTGGGCATGGCCGAAAGCAATACCCAGCAATGGCAGGTAACCATTCGGGCATCCGACAAAAGTGTGTTCAAGCTCTGGATCGATGGTGAGGAAGCCAGTGGAGATCCGGGAGACTCAAGTGATGACTGGAATCTGGGATCGAAAACAGCGATCCAATACCGCGGCTCTCTCCACCTTCAGAGTTCAAACGACCACTTGCATGTTGTAAAAGACCACACATTCGACCAGGGCGAATCCAATCTGATAGCCTATGGTTCCGGCGCTACCAACGACTTCAAACTGGCCCACAGCGGGTGGAATTTCTTCCTTGAAGGAAAGACTATGCTCGCAATCCACATGGGCTCAGGATACGCTGCCATGGAGCTTGCCACGATCGGCGTTGAGTATCCGGATTTTGAAAGTTTCAAGACTGCTGTAGAAACCAACAGCAGCGTAAGCAAAAGCGCCTTTACAAACAGCCGGGGAGACGTGCTTGAACAGGGCATACCTGGTGGCTCGGTGAATGGAAACGCCATTTGGGATTTCCCCTTTGCCCGAATGGAAACAAACTCTTCCTCGGGCCAGGTTGTTGCATGGAGCGGTAGTACAATGGCCGTGACAAATGGAAATACCAGCTGCAGCTATAATTTTTCCTCATGGACGACTCAAGGAAATGGCTGTAGTGAAAGTACACCCCAGCCCATTTTCCAGGATGTGCCATTCGACCACCCTTATCACGACGAAATCGTCTATCTATACGAGCAAGGTTTCACTGCCGGCTGCAGTAGTTCACCGCTGCTGTTTTGTCCCGATCAGATCCTGAACCGGGCAGAAAGCGCAGTATTCATGGTTCGAGGGAAGCATGGGGCATCCTTTGATCCGACCACACCAGGCAGCGAAATCTTCGCTGATGTATCGTCCAATGAATGGTATTTCAGATGGGTGCACACACTTTATGAGGATGGATTCACTGCCGGCTGCGGTACGGATCCCTTGATCTACTGCCCGGTTCAGGAACATACGATTGCAGAAGGAAGTGTATTTAACCTGCGCATCCTTTATGGGGAAGAATACGTCCCGCCGGCTGCCGAAGGTATCTTCGCTGATGCACCAGCTGATACCTGGTATGCGAAATATGTTGAAGCTGCCTATGCTGCCGGTTTGATTGAACCTTGCGAAACTTTACCGGAATTACGTATTTGCCCTGAGCAGACTCTGTCGCGCGCACTGGATGCGCACATGCTCTACCAGGCACTGATATCCGGTCAATAAAACCTGATTATCGAAGGTACAACATTCCTGCATTCCAGGAAAGCAAATTTGGGAATCACTTGTACGGATGGTTTCCACCGGTTTCACTCTGACCGGATTCACTCTCATTCCAGCATCCACCGTAAAATAACAATTTTGGAAACCGCCTCTACTTGACACCATGGGGTTCACAAACTACAATTGTGCACGTTGCCGAGGTAGCTCAGTTGGTAGAGCACTCGACTGAAAATTGAGGTGTCGCCAGTTCGATTCTGGCCCTCGGCACCACGTCAGAGGCTGGACTTAATGTTTCAGCCTCTTTCTCTTACAAGGACCAGCAGCCTTATTCGTCCGTTTTCTCCGTTCCCCACTCATCACCATACAGGATTAGCCGGGCTTGCCTGCGAAGGTTGTCCACGGGCTTCAACTCTTCCCCCCCGTCGCTGTAATACCAGTGGTTCCATCCATTACATGGGCCGCCGTCCAGCAGCGCCCGGCCCAGCTGGTGAATCGAACCGGTCTTCTCCCCCATTACCAGTTTGCCATCTGCCCGTACTACAGCCTTCTGGCGTTTCTCAGCCCGGAAATATACCTCATCACCCGGATGCAGCAATCCCAGTTCCAGCAGCCTGCCAAAAGGAACCCGTGCAGCAAGCCTTCGTTTGTCACGCACATCATACAGATCCTCATTTCCGGCAGCCTCAACACCATCAATACGCTCGCGGGCAACATCGATGTATGCCTGCTCCCGCTCAATACCGATCCAGGAGCGCCGCAGCGCTTTTGCTACAGCACCCGTCGTCCCTGTTCCAAAGAAAGGATCCAGGACCACATCTCCCGGCTGGCTGGATGAGAGGATTACCCTGTACAGCAGCGCTTCCGGCTTCTGGGTGGAGTGTGCTTTTTCACCATTCAAACGAAGCCGCTCCTTCCCTGTACATAGCGGCAGAAGCCAGTCACTGCGCATCTGTTTGTTTCCATGGAGGGATTTCATTGCATGGTGATTGAATGTGTATTTCGCCCCCTGCTCCTTGCTCGCCCAGACCAAAGTCTCATGGGCATTGCTGAAGCGCACACCTCGAAAATTAGGCATCGGATTGGTCTTTATCCAGATCACATCATTCAGTATCCAGAAACCAAGGTCCTGCATCAAGGAACCAAGACGGTAGATATTATGGTAGGATCCAATCACCCATATTGTCCCTGTCGGCTTAAGAAGCCGCCGGGCTTCCTGAAGCCAGCCTCTGGAAAAACGGTCATACTCCTCAAAACTCCTGAACTGATCCCAGGAATCATTCACGGCATCCACACGCGTGAGGTTTGGCCGGTAGAGTTCCTGCCTTAGCTGCAGGTTGTAAGGTGGATCTGCAAAAACAAGATCAATGCTTTCTGTCGGGAGCTGCTGCATCTTCTGTACACAATCTCCCTGCAGAATCGTATTGATTGGAAGGTCCATTTCTGACCGTGTTGTCATCCCTTCGAATTTCCTGCCCTCTCTGTATTTTTTCACTACTCTCTCGCGCCAGTGTACTCTGAAGCAAAACGATGTGCAACAGCCCTGCACCCGCCTCCCTTCCCCGGAAGCCCGGTCCGGACACAACCATTGAGACCCGGTCTGGACACAACCATTGAGACCCGGTCTGGACACAGCCATTGAGACCCGGTCTGGACATAACCATTGAGACCCGGTCTGGACACTGTATCACCCTGGTGAATGGCGGAACCTTCTGTGTCCAGACCGGGTCTCAATGCCTGGTCCCCTCTTTCCCATACCACCTCAGCCCTTATGCCCCCGCCCTCCTCCTGCCCTTGCTTCCTCAGTCTTTATGCCCCAGCCCTCCTCCTGCCCTTACTTCCTCAGCCCTTATGCTCCAACCCTCCTCCTGCCCATACTTCCTCAGTGCCTCCATCGGCCCATCAGTATCTTTCTTACGCCGCCCTCTCATTCCATGGCATCTCATGCAACCGTTCCTGATCCGCCTCTCGCTTGCAGATCGTTCCATAATCAGGAGACCCGGTCTGGACATAACCATTGAGACCCGGTCTGGACACAACCATTGAGACCCGGTCTGGACACCGCATCACCCTGGTGAATGGCGGAACCTTCTGTGTCCAGACCGGGTCTCCTCTTTCCCATACCACCTCAGCCCTTATGCCCCCGCCCTCCTCCTGCCCATACTTCCTCAGTCTTTATACCCCAACCCTCCTCCTGCCCATACTTCCTCAGTGCCTCCATCGACCCGTCAGCAGCTTTCTTGCGCCGCCCTCTCATTCCATGGCATCTCATGCAACCGTTCCTCATCCGCCTCTTTCTTGCAGATCGTTCCATAAGCAGGAGACCCGGTCTGGACATAACCATTGAGACCCGGTCTGGACACCGCATCACCCTGGTGAATGGCGGAACCTTCTGTGTCCAGACCGGGTCTCAATGCCTGGTCTCCTCTTTCCCATACCACCATCAATGCTCAAACCACAC
>Ga0272441_10004940_pt1 | contig 23660 bp, 17 predicted proteins | sample SSMProp6N_FD_193582 | JGI IMG/M metagenome (GOLD analysis project Ga0272441, IMG submission 193582) | Marine sediment archaeal communities from Little Sippewissett salt marsh, Falmouth, MA, United States - SSM-Prop-6N | ecosystem: Environmental > Aquatic > Marine > Wetlands > Sediment ...
ACGTCCCCTGCGGCGGGAACCGTCTGCGGAGCGGCGCGGTTGTCGGCACTGGGTTCGCTCACATGTCTCCCCTAGCAGCCTGTTGAGCACGTGGCATGGGCATCCTGCCCATGAGTCCCACGGGCATCCTGCCCGTGGCAACAGCAGTCTGCAGGGCCAAGATGGCCCTGCCACGCACGGGCTTTTCTGCCCGTGCCACGAAAAAGCACCTTCCTCAACGAACTCCTATGCCCTCAACCTCGGGTCGATGGCGTCGCGCAGTCCTTCGCCCACCAGATTATACGCCAGAACGGCGAAGAAGATAGTGACGCCCGGAATCACCAACAGCGACGGATGCAGCGTGGCGATGCTGCGGGCCTGCTGGAGCAGCAGTCCCCAGCTCGGGTAGTCCGGGTCGCCCAGGCCGAGGAAGCTCAGCGTGACCTCGATCATGACCGCGCTGGCGATGCCGAACGTGGCGCTGACGAGGACCGGGGCGATGCTGTTGGGCAGCGCGTGGCGCACGACGATGCTGAAGGGGCCCAGCCCGAGCGCGCGGGCCGCCGTCACGTAGTCCAGGCTCTTGACCTTGAGGACCTCGGCCCGGACGAACCGCGCCGTGCCGGTCCACCCGGTGATGCCGATGACGGCCATGATGAGCCAGAGCTTAGGCCCGTACATGGCGATGATGGTCAGCATCAGGAAGAAGCCCGGAAAGCAGATGAAAATTTCGACGAACCGCTGGAGGACCATGTCGACCCAGCCGCCGAAGTATCCGCTGATGCCGCCGACGAGCACGCCGATGGCCACGCTGATGCCGACGGAGATGAATCCGACGGCCAGGCTGACGCGCGTGCCGAAGATGACCCGTGCGGCGGTGTTGCGGCCCAGGCGGTCGGTTCCGAGCAGGTGGCCGGACGAGGGCGTCTCGAACTTGGCCCCCGCCAGGATGTCGCTCGGCGAGAAGCGGATGGGCGGGAAGAGGCACCTCGCCGACGTTCCCTCGGCCGCCTCGCGGCGGTAGTCGCGCTCCATGCGGACCGTCACCTGCTCGCCGTCCACTTCCACCCGGCGGTCCTGCATGATGCGCTCGGGCCACTTGCACACGAGCGCCAGGGGCAGGATCACCGCGGCGCACAGGCCGAGGAAGACGAGCAGGTTGACCGCCACGGCGCGGCGAAGGGGATTGAGCTGCCAGAAGCGCCAACCGGTCCGGCGGAGGATGCGCCGCGTCAGGGGAACCAGCACAACCATCCCGAAGGCCACGAGCAGCGTCACGTCGAGAACGGTCAGGATCCGAAAAAGCGGGAACGTCAGGCCCTCGTCCTCGCTGTGCCAGTAGTACGGGTACTTGTTGGCCACGAAGGGCGCGAAGACCGCCAGCAGGAAGAGCGTCACCACCATGGCGAGGCCGACCATGGCGAGGCGGCGCTTGCGGAACTGGCGCCAGACGATCTGCCAGTAGTTCTGCGCCGCCCGGCCGCCGGGCAGGTCGTCCGCGCCGAACGGGCCCGGGTCGCGGGCCTCGGGGTCGGCGGAGAAGGTGTTCGACGTTGTCGCGTCGTCAGTCATAGCGGACTCTCGGATCCGTGGCGGCGTACAGCAGGTCGGCCAGCAACAGCGACACCAGCGTCAGGGCCGCGCTGATCAGGCTCATGGCCTGGATCATCTCGTAGTCGCGCCGCATCACGGACTCGTACATCAGGTTGCCCATGCCGGGCAGGTTGAAGATCTTCTCGATGATAATCGACCCGCCGATGAGGCCCGGCAGGATCAGGGCCATCGATGTAATCATCGGCGAGAGGCTGTTCCGCAGGGCGTGGCCGTAGACGACCGTGCGCTCGCGGAGCCCCTTGGCCCGGGCGGTGCGGACGTAGTCCATCTGGAGGTTTTCGAGCAGGCTGGTGCGGGCCAGTTTGGCCATGAACGCCAGGCCGCCGATGGTCATCGCGATCACCGGCAGAATGAAGTGCCGCACACGGTCTCCGAGCTGCGCCAGAGCCGACCACCCCTCGCTCCTCATGGACGTGATGCCGCCGATGGGCATGATGAGCCACTGCCAGCCGGGGTAGTCCATCTCGATGATGTCGGCGACGACGCCGCCGCGGCTGAAATAGGCGATGAGCACCGACCCGACGAAGATGACCGGCAGACTGTAGAGCACCAGCAGGACAAAGCCCGAGCCGGTGTCGAACACGAGCCGCCTGGCCCCGCCGAGCAGGCGGTTTCGCGCGGCCACCAGCCCCAGGGGGATGGAGATGAGGTAGCTCAGCAGGGCGGCAATGACGTTGAGCGTGAGCGTGAGCGGCAGCCGCTCGCCGACCATCTCCAGGACGGGCCGGTTCTCGGTCATGCTCTCGCCGAATTGGAGCCGGACGACCCGCCAGAGCCACTGGACGTACTGCACGGGGATCGGCTTGTCGAGGCCGTACATCCGCTCGCGCATCTTCAGCAGGTTCTCGTCCTGGAGGAGCCGGACGTCAACGGCCCCGCCCTCGCCGCGCGCCTCGAGCATGATGGGGTTGCCCGGCGCGAGGCGGACGATGGCGAAGACGACCATGCTGATGCCCAGCAGGGTCGGAATCATCACCAGAAGGCGTTTGATGATGTAGTTGATCATGCCGGGGTCCGCGTCCTCACGGGGCTACTTGTAGAGCCGCAGGTCGGGCGGCGTCCACCATTCCTTCGTATCCAGACCGAGCACGTGGGTCCTGACGTCCTGGAACCGCTTGTGGACCGCAGCGCGGCTGCGGCTGCTGAACAGAAACGTGTACGGCTGCTCCTCGTGCAGCAGGCGGTGGAACTTGTGGTACAGCTCGTTGCGCTTGTCGCGGTCGAATTCGAGTCGCGCCGCCTCGATGAGCCGGTCGGACTCCGGATTGTTGAAGCTGACGTGGTTGGAGCCCTTGTTCTCGATGCTCGATGAATGCCAGATCTGGTACGGGTCGCCCTCGATGCTGCCGGTCCATCCGAGCGAGATGGCGTGGTACCGGCGCTCGTCGAGCCGCATGACGAACACGGTCCATTCGAGCTGGCGGATCTCCATCTTGACGCCGACCTTGGCCATCTCTTCCTTGGCGGCGCTGCAGATGTCGAGCCCCGCCTCCGAGCTGCTGGGCAACAGGATGTCGAAGACCAGCGGCTCACCATCCTTGTCCAGGAGCCCGTCGCCGTCGGTGTCGCGCCAGCCGGCCTCGGCCAGCAGGGCCAGGGCCTTCGCCGGATCGAACGGGTAGGGCTCGATGGTCCGGTCGTACTGGAGCGGCACGTCCACGCCCTCGCCGCCCGGCCAGAACGGCCCCGTCGTGACGCGCAGGAGGCCGTTGAAGAGCCGCTCGTTGATGCGCTCGCGCGGCACCAGGTGGGTCATGGCGACGCGGACGCGCCGGTCCTTGAAGAACGGACTCCGGGTGTTCCACGCGATGTAGCTGTAGCCTGACGGCGCGTCGTACAGCAGCCGACGGTAGTTGGCGCCAAACTTCCGGTCGTCCTCGACCCGGATGTACTGGTCGCTCGACAGGCCCATGTAGTCCAGTTCCTGGGCCTTGAGCATCTGGAGGCTGGCCGTGTCGTCCGGCACGATGCGGAAGATGACACGGTCGAAGTAGGGCCGTTCGCCGTAGTAGTGCTCGTTTCGCTTGATGACGATCTGCTGCCCCGCCGTCCAGTCCTCGAAGACGTAGGGTCCGCAACCGACCAGCTTGTCGCGAAGGCCGTTGAAGGTCTTCGCGTCGGGGATGGGCTTCCCCGGGCCGTACGCGTAGACGTGCCGGGGAATCAGCGTGAAGTAGCCCGCGCCGGAGACCTCCAGCGACTTGTAGTACCGCTTCGTGAACTTGAACTGCACCGTCAGGTCGTCCAGGGCCTTCGCGCTCTCGACGTCCTTCAGGTAGCTGGCGACTCGCTGGGCGTCGATCTCCTTGTCCATCGTCGTCTCGAAGCTGAAGACGACGTCGTCGGCGGTCACCGGCCGGCCGTCGCTCCAGGTCATCCCGGGGCGCAGTTTGTAGGTGATGGTCAGCTTGTCGTCGGAAATGGTCCACGACTCGGCCATCTTGCCGTAGTAGTCCAGGGTGTCCGGGTCGCGGTCGATCAGCGTGTCGAACAGGTACCCCTGGATCACCGACGCGTAGGCGTCCTTGCTGGTGACGGGGTTGAGCGTGCGCGGCTCGGCGGAGAAGTGGCGGACGAGCCAGTCGCCGCGCCGATTCTCAGGTGGAATGCTCTCGGCGTCGACTTCCCACGTGCGCTGGTCCGCGTCCGCCTCGGGGCGCTCGCGACAGCCGGTGCCGGCCACCAGGGCGGCAGCCAGGGCGGCCGCGGCCAGAGACAGCATAGGCGCCAGGGCCACTCGACGAGCCGGCCGATGCTCCACCACCTGTCCCGTGTCGCTTGCCGACGTTGCCAACGCTAAGTCGCTCCACATGAACGTGTTGCAGAGTCACCGGGCTCTGTCTGACGAATCCGCAACGGGGCCGTTGCGTAGGGGCACGGCCTGCCGTGCCCGTGGAGCCCGCGGTACAACGGACGGGCCGGGCTTGGCAGGCCAAGCCCCTACAACGGCACCGACGGTGGGTCAGACAGAGCCTACTGTCCCCGGGGAATATACCATTCCTGAAGCCGCAGGCCAAGACGATAGCGGCGCGCCCCGCGGAACTTGGCGCCGACCGCCACGAGCGTTTCCGGCTCCAGAAGCATCGTGTACGGCTGCTCGCGGGCCAGGAGCCGCGCGAGTTCGTGGCACATCCGGTTCCGCTGCCCCAGGTCCATCTCGTGGCGAATGGCTTCGACCAGGCGGTCCGCCTCGGGATGGATGAAGCCGACGAGGTTCAGGCCTCCCCTGCCCGCCTGCGACGAGTGCCAGAACAGGTACGGGTCGATCTCGCTGGCGGCGGTCCAGCCCATCAGCACCGCGTCGAAGTCGCGGGCGTCGATCCGCGCCTGCATCTCGGGCCAGGCGACGTCCTCCACCTGGAGGTCGACGCCGGCCTCGCGGGCTTCCTCAACCAGGAGGTCAAGCAGCGTCGTCCCTCGCTTCTCGCTCTTCAGGGCGAGGATGCGGGCCTTCAGGGGCTTGCCGTCCCTGCGGCGAAGGCCCTCGCCGCCGTCGCGCCGCCACCCCGCCTCGTCGAGCAGCCGCGACGCCGCCTCCGGATCGAACGCCGTCGGCGTCACCTCCGGCGGGTACTGCGGCCCATCGCTCCAGAACGGCACCTCGACGACCCGGGCCAGGCCCATGTAGATTTCGTCCACCATCGCCTGGCGCGGCGTCAGGTGGGTCATCGCGAGCCGGACGCGGGCATCGTCGAACGGCTCGCGCCGGTTGTTCCACCCGACGTAGACATAGCCGAGCGACGGCGTGTAGTATCGGAACATCCGATGGTATTTCCGGAAGTTCTCGTCCTTCTCGGCCTCGCGGTATTGCTCCGGCGACAGGTACGCCATATCGACGCCGCCGGTCTGAAGCAACTGGAACGCGCGGCGGTCCTCCTCGACCACGCGAAACTCCACGGCGTCCAGGGCGGCCATGTTCGCCCGGTCCCAATAGGCGTCGTTGCGCTTCAGCACGATGGCGTCGCCGAGCGAAAAGGGCTGCTTCTGAACGACGAACGGGCCGGACCCGACGAGCGTGTCGCGGTGCGGCTCCGCGCTCATCTGCCGCACGTCCGCCAGGTCGTAGACGTGCCGGGGCACGATGTAGCGATCGGCAATCGCCGGAAAGGCCAGGAAGTACGGCCGCGCAAACCGGAACGTCACCGTCAGCGGCCCCTCGGCCCAAACGTCGTCCAGATCGGCCAGGAAAGCCGCGCCGGCCGGGCCGCGCACCCGAGCGTCGCGAAGCATCCTGAACGTGAACACGACGTCCTCGGCGGTCACCGGCTGACCGTCGCTGAACCGCGCCGTGGGGTTCAGGTGGAACGTGAAGCTGAGGCCGTCGCCGGCGATCTCCCATTCGGCGGCCAGGGCCGGGCGGAACTCCATGGAATCCATGTCGCGGCGGGCCAGCGTCTCACAGACCAGGTCGCACACGGGCCGGGCGTAGACGTCCTGAATCAGCAGGGGATTCAGCGCCGCCGGCCGCTGCCCCGTGTGGACCACGAGCTTGCCACCCCGGGCCCAGCCGGCAGGCAGGCCGATCGGCACGTCGCCCTGGCGGGTCGGGGAGCCGTCGCTCAGACCCGTGACGCGCCGACCAAGCTCGTTGTAGCCGGTCTCCAGGCTCCTCAGCCGCCGTGAATCGTCCAGGGCGATCACCAGGGCGATGGCCGCGGCCACGACCGTCGCGATGCCGACCACCGCGGTGAGGATCTTCAGTCCCTGGTATCGCCGTCTCAATCGAGGCCCCGTTCTGAAGGTGAATGAACGCACTACGATACGGCCTCGGCGCGCGTGTGTCAATCGCCCGGGCCGGATCATGTGTCTCGCGAGATCAGCTTCGGGTCGAACGCGTCGCGCAGGCCGTCGCCGACGAAGTTCAGGCACAAGAGCGTCAGGCCGAGGAACAGGCAGGGAAACGCCAGCAGCCACCAGTAGTTCACCACGGGGTTGACCGCATTGACGGCGTCGCTGGCCAGAATGCCCCAACTGGTCCGCGGGGCCGAGATGCCCAGCCCGAGGAAACTCAGGAACGATTCCTGGAGAATGGCCACCGGCACCGTCAGCGTCGCACAGACGATGATGGGCCCCGCGAGGTTCGGCAGGATGTGACGCAGGAGAATGCGGAGCGGCCCCGCGCCCAGCGCCCGCGCCGCCAGGACATATTCCTGTTCCCTGAGGCGCAGCACCTCGCCGCGCACAATGCGGGCCATCGTCAGCCACGTCACCGCCCCGATCGCCACGATGAGCACCCAGAACTGCTGCCGCGCGTAGACCAGCAGCAGGATCACGAGCAGGATGTACGGCAGGCCGTAGAGCGTGTCGACGACGCGCATCATCCACCGGTCGACGGCGCCGCCGGCCTGTCCGCTGACGGCCCCGTAGAACGTGCCGATGAGGACGCTGATCGCCGCGGCGCTCAGGCCCACGGCCAGGCTGATCGCCCCGCCCTGGAAGGTCCTGAGAAGCATGTCGCGGCCGTTGGTGTCGGTGCCGAACGGGTGCCGCCACGAGGGCGGCCAGGGATGATTGCGGCCCACGGCGGCGTCCTCGGCCTTGCTGACCGGCTCGCCGGCGTCGGTCGTCCAGGCGACGATGAAACAGGCCAGCGAGACCACGACGAGCACGCCCAGGCCGATCACGGCGGCGCGATTCGCCCGGAACCGGCGCAGGCCCAGCGCCAGCGGGCTGCGGCCCACGGGCGCCGTGGGATGGTCTGCCTCGGCCCTCCAGGCGCGGTCAGTCATAGCGGATCCTCGGGTCCAGCCGAGCGTAGCCGATGTCCACCAGCAGGTTCATCACCAGCAGGAGCGTGCTGTAGAGCATGACGGAGGCCAGGATGAGCGGATGGTCGCGGTTGAGCGCGCTCTGCACGAAGTGATGGCCGATGCCGGGAATGGCGAAGATCTTCTCGACGACAAAGCTGCCGGTGAACACGCCCGCGGCCGCGGGGCCGAGGTAGCTGAGGACCGGCAGGAACGCATTCTTGAGCCCGTGGAGCACAATGACCTCTCCGCCGGGCAGCCCCTTGCTGCGCGCCGTGCGCATAAAGTCGGCCGGCAGGACGTCGAGCATGCTGGTCCGCGTCAGCCGCGCGATGTACGCCGTCGGAAACGCCGCCAGCGACACCACCGGCAGAACGAGCTTCTGCCAACTGCCCCAGCCGGTCGCCGGCAGCCACCCCAGCCAGAACGAAAAGAGCATCACCAGGAGCGAGGCGATGACGAAACTCGGCAGCGAGATGCCCAGCAGGGCGCCGCCGGTCAGGAGGTGGTCGAGCAGGCTGTACCTGCGCACGGCCGAGAAGATGCCGACGAGCACCCCCGCGAAGACGCTCAGTGTCAGCGCCGCCAGGCCCAGGCCCAGCGAGATGGGAAACGCCGGCGCCAGAACGTCGTGAATGACGTTGCGGTTCTCGTACTTCATCGACATCTGGCCGCGGAAGGTCGCCAGGTCGCGCAGCGTGTAGCCGTACTGCACGATCCAGGGCTTGTCGAGATAGTACTGCCGCTCGCGCTGCTCCCGGACCTCCTTGGGCATGTCGCGCTCTTCGATGAAGGGCGACCCCGGCGCGGCCCGAAGCAGCGCGAAGCTGATCGTGTAGATGGCCAGCAGCGTCGGAATGAACCACAGGATGCGCTTGAGGACGAATCGCGTCACCGGCCGGCCTCCGGACGTTCCACCCACAGCTCCTGGAACAGGATGTCGTTCCGCAGGTTCGGGTGCCAGCCCTTGACGTGCGGCTTGGCGAGCATGGCGCCGACGTAGTTGTAGATGGGCAGAATGGGCACTTCCTGCTCGGTCAGGATCACCTCGGCATCGCGGAAGACGCGCATCCGCTCGCCGGCGTCGAGGGTGCGCGCCGCCCGGGCGATCAGGCGGTCATACTCGGCGTTGGACCAGCCGGTGTTGTTGTTGCCGCCGCCCGTGACGAACATGTCCAGAAACGTGTTTGGGTCGACGTAGTCGCCGTACCACCCGGCGCGGGCGACGTCGTAGTCGAGCTTGTTGCAGCGGTCGAGGAACACCTTCCACTCGACGTTCGTCAGTTCCACGGTGACGCCCAGCTCGCGGCGCCACGACACCTGGGCCAGCTCGGCGACCTTCTTGTGGCCCTCGGACGTGTTGTACAGGAGCGCCAGCTTCGGGAATCCCTTGCCGCCGGGGAACCCCGCCTCGGTCAGGAGCCGACGGGCCAACTCCGGATCGTGGCCCAGGCCTTCGGCGCCGGTGTATCCCGGCACGCCGGGCGGCACGAGGACCCCCGTGACGGGCTGGCCGATGCGGCCCGCCTTGGTGACAATCTCCTGCTTGTCGAGCGCCAGGGCCAGCGCCTTGCGCACCCGCGGGTCGTCGAGCGGCTTGCGGGTGCAGTTGAAGCGGTAGTAGTAGGTGCCCAGGTTGGGCGCCACGGCGAAGTCCGGCCGCTTGCCGGCCTTGTGCCGGCGCAGCAGCTCCTCGGCCGCCAGCGTCGGAATCGCCGTGATGAAATCCAGCTCACCGCGCTCATAGCCCACCAGGCAGGTGTTCAACTCCTCGATGGGGAAGATGTCGATGGTGCCCACGCGGACCGCGTCGCGGTTCCAGTAGTGAGGATTCTTCGTCAGGCGCATGCGCGACTTGTAGACCCACTCGGTCAGCACGTAGGGGCCGTTGGAAACGATCCGGCCGGGGAACACCCATTGCTTGTCATCGACGGTCTTGCCGTCGCGGACCGTCTCGACGCAACTCTGCTTGACGGGCAGATAGGTGCTGAAGGCCACCAACTCCAGGAAGTAGTGCGTCGGCTGGTTCAGCAGGACGCGCAGCTCCGTGGGCGAGACCACCTCGATGCCCACGTCGGGCAGCGGGACGGCGTCGCCCGAAAGCCTGGCCGCCGTCGCCTTGGCGAACGCCTCGGCGCCGCGGATGGGAAAGAGCATGTAGTTGTACTGCGCCGCCGTGCGGGCATGGAGCGCCCGGCGCCACGCGTAGCGGAAGTCCCCGGCCGTCACGGGCGACCCGTCGCTCCAACGTGCATCGTCGCGGAGACGGAAGCTGTAGACGAGGCCGTCCGGCGAGACGTCCCAGCTCCGGGCGACGCCGGGGCGTGCCTTCTGCGTGGCAGGCTCGACAACGGTGAGTCCTTCGAACAGCGCCGAGGCGACGCGGCCGTCGATCAGGGCCGTCATCTTCGCCGGGTCGAGCGTGGCGACTTCTGCGCCCTGGCTGAACCGCAGGTCGGCCCGGCCGTCTTCCAGCGCGCGGCCGAGGACGATCGCGAGCACGAGGACGTCGAGAATGCAGACCGCGAGGATACCCCAGAGAAGACCGCGCCAGCGCCGCGATGGCATCGACAGACTCTCCCGGCGACACTCGGGGTGGGTCGCACGACGGCGCGTCGCCGGGCATATCGCGCCGCGCGGCTCCGCACCGGGCTCGATGTGGGCTATGGGCAGTCGGCCTCGCCGGGCGCTCTCGCTCGCCAGAATGCGCGGCCGCACGCGTGTCGCGCCGGCGACCGCCGCCGCAACGCCGGCCGACGGTCTACCTGCCCTGCTGTGCGGCCATCTTGCGGATCACCTCCACCGACTTGGCGGGAGCCCAGTCGAGCATCACCGGCCGCGACAGCAGACGCACGTCCTTGTTCGACGTCTTCAGCAGGACCTCGATCCAGTTCAGTTGCTGCAACCAGATGACGTCGATCCGTTTCGGATCGGTCGCGCGTGTCTGGCTCTCATGGGCCTTGATGGCGTCGGCCAGGCCGGTCGTCTCGTTCGTCAGCGCCGCCAGGGTCTCGTCCAGGACAGCCGCCAGCTCCAGGCCGGGGCCGTGAGGCGGCGTCCGGGCCAGCACCTGCGCGAGCGCGGCAATAATGGGCTGCTTACCGGCCGCAGGCGGGCGAATCTCGCGGTTGTAGGCGCCCTTGAGAACAGGAATAACGTCCTTCATGGCGTCAGCGGCATCCTGCCGACCCAGATCGAACGTCCGGGCCTTCGCGGTCACCACCTTGACGAGCATGTCGGTGGCCGCCTCGGTCTGAACGGCGTCCAGGGCCAGCAGCAGCACGCCGGCGCAGACGGGCTCCGTCTCGCGTTCGGTGGCCTCGCCGAGGCTCTTCAGGACCACGCGGCTGGGAATGCCGGCGGCCTCCTTGCGGACGATCTCCTTCATCCGTTCGCCCGACAGCCCCTTTGCCGCCCAGTAGCGAACGCTGGGGTACCCCTCGGGTCTGCCGGCCTCTCCCAGGAGCCTCAGCAGCAGCGCCAGGGACTCCGGCGTCTGGAGCCTGGCCGCCACGATGGCCACGGCCAAGCGGCTTCTGTGAACCACGGCGTTGTTGAGGCGCGCGCCGAGGCGGTCGGCAATGATCTTCGCGGCGGTCGCCCTAAACTCCTCGGTCGCGCGGGCGTCCTCGACGGCGTCGATCAGGGCCGCGCGAGCACGGTTCACCTTGTCCTCATCGGTGCTGAGCATGTCGGCGATGAGCGTCTCGACACCTGCGGTGATCTGGCCCTCATCCGACGGGCTGAACGAGCTTCTGCCCATGAACGGACCGAAGCCGGACGTCTGCGCTTCGACGCCCGACGCCACAACCAGCAGCGCCACCATCCACAAGGAAACGCACCCCATCCGTCGGCTCATTCGCTCTCCTCCGCTGGCAGGCAAACGCTCACCATCCCGCACAGGACCGATCACCCTCACGGTAGTGGCGGCACTCTGCCAAGTCAAGGGATTATTGGCGTCCGCCCACCGCCGGACGCTCCTTGGACGGCCTGAACCGCCGGGTGAAGAAGGACGTGACCGCAAGCACCGACGTGCGGTACCTCTACGACGGCTGGCGCTCGATCCAGGAGGAGACCGTCGAGGCCTGGTGCAGCGTGCTCGCCCGGTACGTCTACGGCCTGGCCTACCTGGACGAGCTGGTCCGGATGGACCGCGACGCCGACGGCGACGGGGACCGGCTCGGGGAGGGTTACACCGGCTTCGCCGGGCCTTTACTGTACTCGCTCTGGTAGAGCAGACAGCGGACGGTTCGGCCGTCGCGGCCGGTCTGATCGGGCACGACCGACGCGCAGCACTCCATGGCCTCCGGGCACCGGGGATGGAACACGCAGCCGGACGGCAGGTTGGACGGATCGGGCACCTCGCCGCGCAGGATGCCGCGCTGCTTGCGCCGGTACTTGGGATTCGGCTTCGGCGACGAGGCCAGGAGGCTCCGCGTGTACGGGTGAAGCGGGTCGTCGAAGACCTGCTGCTTGGTGCCCTCCTCGACGAGGCGGCCGGCGTACATGACGGCCACGCGGTCCGCGATGTGGCGGACCACCTCGAGATCGTGTGCGATGAAGAGGTACGACAGGTCGTATTTCTCCTTGAGGTCCATCATCAGGTTGAGGATCTGGGCCTGCACGGAGACATCGAGGGCGCTGACGGGCTCGTCGCAGACGATGAGCGACGGCTGAAGGGCCAGGGCGCGGGCAATGACGATGCGCTGACGCTGTCCGCCGGAGAAGGCGTGAGGATAGCGGTTGAGGAACTCGGCCTTGAGCCCCGCGTCGACCAGGAGCTGGCGGACGCGATCGCGCTGCTCGTTGCGGGTGCCGATGTGGTTGACCTTGAGCGGCTCGGAGATGATCTGAAGGACGGTCATCCGGGGGTTGAGCGAGGAGAACGGGTCCTGGAAGATCATCTGCATGTGCCGCCTGAGGGGCCGCAGCTCGCCCTGGGTCATGGCGGCCAGGTCGAAGACGTCCTCGCCGTCGGGCGAGAAACTGATGACGCCCTCGCGCGGCTTGAGGGCCCGGAGGACGGCGAACCCGGCGGTGGTCTTTCCGGAGCCGCTTTCGCCGACCAGGCCGAGGGTCTCTCCCTTGCGCAGGTGGAAGCACACGTCGTCGACCGCCTTGACGAAGGTCACGGGCTTGCCGAACCACGTGGTGTCTTTTGGAAACCAGACTCGCAGATGCTCAACCTTCAAGAGCGGATTCATAGGTCACGTCTCGCAACTACGCGTACAGGTGACAACTGACCCAGGCGTTTTCGCCGATGCGTTTGTACTCGGGCCGCACGCGATCGCACGTGCCGGGAATGAACGAGTCGCACCGCGGATGGAACGGGCAGCCGGGCACGGTCTCGAGGGGTCCGGGCACGCTTCCGCGGATGACCTGGAGCCGCCCGTCCGAGGCCAGCACGGAGCCGACGACGGACTTCATCAGGGCGATGGTGTACGGGTGCTTGGGCGAGGCGAACAGGGTGCCCACGTCGGCCTCCTCGACGATCTCGCCGAGGTACATGACGGCGACGCGGTCGGCCGTCTCGGCCACGACCGCCAGGTCGTGCGTGATGAGGATGACGCCCATGCTGCTGCGCTGCTGGAGCGACGTGATCAGGTCGAGGATCTGCGCCTGGATGGTCACGTCGAGGCCGGTGGTGGGCTCGTCGGCGATGAGCAGCCGCGGGTCGCCGCACAGGGCCACGGCGATCATGATCCGCTGGCGCATCCCTCCCGAGAACTCGAAGCTGTACTGGCTGTAGCGTTTCTCGGCGTCGGGGATGCCGACGGCGGAGAGCAACTGGCAGCCCTTCTCGAACCGCTCCGCGCGGCCGAGATCGGTGTGCAGCTTCAGTACCTCGTCAAGGTGCTTGCCGATGCGATGCACGGGGCTCAGGGCGGTCATGGGTTCCTGGAAGATCATGGCGATCCGCCCGCCGCGGATGCGGCGCATCTCCTTGCTGTTGCGGTGGAACCGGACCAGGTTAATGGCCGCGGTGTCGTCGGTCTCGCGAAACAGGATTTCGCCCTTGGTGACCTGGCCCGGAGGCTGGATGAGCCCCATGGTGGCGAAGCTGCTCTGGCTCTTTCCGCACCCGCTTTCGCCGACGATGGCCAGGGTCTCGTTCTCGAAGACCTTGTAGCTGGCGCCGCGGACGGCGTAGACGATGCCTTCGTCGAGCTCGTATTCGACGTGGACGTTGTTGAGTTCGAGAATGGGCTCTTTCATCGCGCTCTTGATCCTATGTGCTGTACGGGTCGGCGGCGTCGCGGAGTCCCTCGCCGGCGAAGTTCATCGCGAGCACCGCCAGGATGACCATCCCGGCCGGCAGGACCAGCCAGGGCTGATTCTCGATGACCTCAACTTTCCTCGTCTCGTTCAGCAGGACGCCCCAACTGACAATGGGCGGACGCAGGCCCAGGCCGAGGAAGCTCAGCCCCGTCTCGGCCATGATCATGCCCGGCACGGCCAGCGTCAGGCTGGCGATGATGTGGCTGGCGAAGTTCGGGATCAGGTGCCTGAAGATGACGCGGCGCTCGGTGGCCCCGGCCAGCAGGGCCGCGCGGGCATAGTCCTCTTCCCGCAGGGCCAGCAGCTTGCCGCGCACGATGCGGCAGAGGCCGGTCCAGCCCATGCACGCCAGGATGAGCGTCATGGCGAAATAGACCTGGAGGCTGGACCAGTTTTTGGGGATGGCCGCCGCCATCGCCAGCCAGATGGGGATTTTGGGCACCGTCATCAGGACTTCAGCGACACGCTGAATGGCCATGTCGATCTTGCCGCCGAAGTAGCCCGAGATGCCTCCCAGGGAAATGCCCAGAGTGAACGACAGGCCGACGCCCATCAGGCCAATCAGCAGCGAGATCCGCCCACCGTAGAGGATGCGGCTCACGGCGTCCTGCCCGAGCGGCCCGGTACCGAGCAGGAAACCGGTTCGCTCTCGCCAGACCTCGACGCGCACAGGTCCGTCCAGCGGCTCGGTGGGTCCCTGTTCGAGCCTGAGCGTGTGCGCGTCGGGGTCGATCGACGTGATGCGGTATTCCTCGTACGCCTCGGGGTCCGAGGCGTCGATGACGCGAAGCCGGTCGTTCGGATGGACGTCGACGCCGCCCAACTCGGCATCCCGGATTTCCACGCGGTCGTACCTGACGCCGGGGGCCTTGGGATTGTCGACGATGTCGGCGTGGATCGGCCCGCCCGCGGTTCCCCGGGTCAGCAGGGGCATGTCGTCCACGCCGTAGAAGTGGCGGCGCGTCTTGAACACCCAGAGGAACGTCCACGGCCGGCCCTTGACGAAGAACCGGACGGGCACGCGGATCTCGTCGTCGACGTAGTAGCGCTCCGCCAGCGTGACCGGGTTGCGAATCCTGAGGTAGGGGTTCACGTAGAACCCGGGCAGGCCGTGGCCTTCGACGCGTCCGAACTTCAGGAACTGAGGCGGCAGGTTGACCCATTCCTTGTGAATCGTGGTCGGGTCGTACGGGGCGAAGAAGTCGCAGTTCATGCACAGGACGTAGAGCACGACGGTCACGACGAGCATCCAGACGGCCACCTTGTGCTTGCCGAACCGGCGGCGCATCAGCGTCCATTGCGACGCCTCGTAATAGGCGAGCTTCTGTTCATCGCTGGGAAGCGGTTGCTTGGCCCCATCACTGTCCATCGTGAGCCTTACCCTCAGTTGGCGGGCGGTCGGCGGGACCGCCCGCAGTGGCTCTATGCCTTGGCCCCGAACCGGATCCGCGGATCGACGAGCGACAGCATGATGTCGGAAACCAGGATGCCCACGATCGACAGAACGCACTGGACGAAGACGCAGCTTGCGGCCAGGTACGTGTCCTGGCTCATAATCGCCTTCAGGACCACCGGCCCGAGGGTCGGCAGGCCCAGGACGACGGACACGATGAGCGACCCGGAGATGATGCGCGGCAGGATGAGCCCGATGTTCGACATGAACGGGTTGATGGCCACGCGGACCGGGTATCGCAGGACGACGAGCGCCGGATGCAGGCCGCGGGCCCGGGCGCAGAGAACGTACTGCTTCTTCAGCTCGTCGATGACGTTGGCCCGCATGATTCGGATCATGCCCGCCGTGCCCGCGACGCCCAGGATGAAGACCGGCACCAAGAGGTGCTTCAGCAGATCCACGATCTTCGCCGCGCTGTACCACGGCAAATCGGCCACGGCTTTGCTGACCAGCCCTGTCGGATCGTACTCCGGCGACATTTTGCGCATGACGACCTGGAACACGAGTGCGATGACGAACGCCGGCGTGGCCATCGCCGCCAGACCGATGAACGTCAGCAGGTAGTCCCAGACGGTGTTCTTCTTCACGGCCGCGGAGATGCCGAACGGAACCGCGATCATCCACGTCAAGAGGATGGTGAAGATGCTGATCGCCGCCGTCACCGGGACGTACTTCTTCAGCGTCTCCGTGACCTCGGTATCATTGCTGAAGCCCTTGCCGAGGTCGCCGTGGACGAAGCCCGTAATCCAGTAGAAGTACTTGATGTAGTCCGGCTGGTCGAAGTGGTAGCGTGCCTTGAGGTTCTCGACGCGCACCATGTCGACCTGGCCTTCGTTCTCCATCTGCTCGATCAGCGTGTCCAGGTAGTTTCCCGGCGGGAGCTGGATCATCATGAACACAAAGAACGAGATCACCAGCAGCACCGGGATCGCGATCAGGATGCGCTTGATGATGTACCGGATCAGCATGAGCCGCTAGTCCTCTTCGATGTAGAAGACCTCGGGGCAGTTATTGCCCGGTTCGTGCGCCATCCACCCGGCCAGGGAAATCTTGTTGACGTTCCTGAAGTTGTTCCTGACGTAGACCGGTTGCCCCGGCGGCGTCATGACGCCAATCGACCTCAACTGGTCGGCGGCGTAGTCGGCCAGCTCCTGCCAGGCGGCCATCTTGGTCTTCTGATCCGGGGCCTGGACCACCTTGCTCCACATGACGTCGAGTTCCTTGACGCGCTCAGGGGGCTCCCAGCCGCTCTGGCCGCCTGAGCGCAGCCACTGGACCCACTTCTGCCCCCAGCCGCATTCGGCCGAATGCGTCGGCGCATAGCCGCCGGCCAGGATGGGGCCGAAGTAGTTGCCCCCCTCCTTGTGCACCCCGATGTCAAGAATACCGATGGACAGCATCTGGTTGATCAGGTTGCCCTGGCGCACTTTGAGCTGGGCGTTGATTCCAACGTCCTTCCAGTAGTTGCAGGCCATCTGAATGGCTGCCAGGGGCCGCTCCGGTACGGTGTTGACGTCCATGATGACCGGTCTGCCGCCCCAGAACAGCCGCGTCCCGTCCGCGGCCCGCTTGTCGAGGCCCATCGAGTCGAGAATCGCGTTGGCCTTCCTGGGATCGTACTCGACGGCCATCGTGGCGTGCTTCTCATTGTAGTACGGCGAGCCCTCGGGGGTGGACCACTGCGCCGGCTTGCCCATGCCGCGGTAGACCACGTCGATGATCTCCTGCCGGTTCAGGGCATACGACATCGCGTGGCGGAACCGCGGATCCGCCTGCAGCCGCGCGTACTCGGGATCCTTGTGCGTCTGGGGAAAGTAGAACGTCAGTTCGCCGCAGTAATCGTTCGCCCAGAGGTAGACCTTGTAGTCGCCCGCCTCCTCGTTCTGCTTCAGGACCGTGAAGTCCTCGAAGACGAGGTCGCGGCACTGGAAGTTGACGCCCCCGCCGCGCGACAGCAGCTTGTTCATCCGGACCGACTTCTCGCTCTGCTTCACGGTCTCCATGACGTCGAGATACGGCAACTGGTTGCCCCGGGTGTCGACCATGAAGTAGTAGGGATTGCGGATGGCGGACGTCGTGTTTTCGTCCGGGTCGGTGACGATCCGCCAGGGGCACAGCGTCGGCCGGTGCCCCTTGGCACGAAACTTGGCCCCTTGCGCCTGGAGCAGCAGGACCCAGTTGTCATACTTCCCGGGATGGCGATGGGCCTGGATGTCCAGGCCGTTCTCCCGATTGGTGGCGACCAGACCGGCCTCACCCGAGAAGGCCGCCCGGAACATCATCTCGTTCAGCCGGAACACCTCGGCGTCGCCCAGGGCCGCCACGCCGCGCCGGCGCAGGTCCTCGCGGACGAGCAGTTCCATGTAGCGGCGCTTGTTCCGAGCATCGACCTGCTTGGTGTAGCCCTCGTCCTGGAGCCCGTTGAGATCGGCGTCCAGGCCCACCGACTTCCAGGCCTCCTCGGTGAAGAACTCCCTGGAGGTCAGGACGCGGTTGATCTCGGCGATGACCGCCTCTTTCAGCGCCGCAACCTTCGCCTCGTGGTCGTCTTCCTTCCGGCCGGGCATGCCGGCCTCGACCTTCCCGCGCGTCTGGTCGCTCATCAGCGACCAGAGCTGTTTGCCCGGCGACGCCGCGGCCGCCTTCCCCTGCTCCGCGACCGTCTTCAGAAAGTCGTCCCACTCCAGGATGTCGAAGGCCGCCAGCCGCCCGCTGTCGTCCGGGCCCGCCGGGTGGTACTCCCCGAACTCGTGACGCGCGATGCTGAACAACCCCCGGTAGTACATGAACGTGGCCGTCTTCTCCAGGAAGAACGACATCGGCTTCCTGAACGTGAACCGGATGATGTGCCGCGCGTTGGGGTCTTCGTTCGGATCGTCGGGATCGGCGACGGCCTCCACCTTGACGCGTTCCTTGACCGCCTTGGCCACCAGGCCGGCATAGGCGGCGCGGAACAGCAGCAGGTTCATCTTCTTCAGCAGGGCTGGTTCCTTCTTCATGTCGATGTCGCCCGTCGGCCGGCCCTCGGGGTCGTCGTCCACACGGCGCAGCAGGTCGCGCCGGATCGTCAGGAACTCCAGCCGCTGCGTCTCCTCCTTGGTAAGCCTGGAGGGGCCCTTGGCCATCAGCGCGTCGAACTCGCTCGTCAGGTCGGCGCCGGTCCACGCCGCCTTGTCGTAGAACGTCTCCACCTGGAACAGCTTGTTGAAGAGGTTGACGATCTTGGCCTGCGTCAGATCGTCCGGCACCGTGCCGGCGGCCACGTCCGCCAACAGCGGCTTCAGACGGACCAGTTTCAGCTCACCGAGCGTCTTGTGAACCTCGCCGAGCTCGCCGGACGACAGGTCGTGCGCTGCCAGCGCCGCCTTCAGCGCCTCGGCCGTCACCTCGTTGAGCGTCACCCCTTCCGACTCCATCCGCCGAAGGTCGCGGACGACGCCGTCGACCTTGGCCGCACCGAGCTTGCCGCTCGCCGCGAGCAGCCTCAGGGCCGACGGCATCTCGTCGGCGACGGCCGTCATCACCTGCCTGCCCGGCGACGGCTCGGGCGCGTCCGCCTGCTTCAGGATCGCCGACGCCAGCCCCTTCCAGTCCAGAATGTCGTCCGGGTACAGCAGGATCGACCCGTCCGTCTCCTGCATCCAGTTGGGCGCGCCGCCCCAGTACGGCGACCCGATCACCGTGTTGCACACCCACGCAACGTCATTGGCGCTCCACGGATAGCCGTCCGACCACTTGTGCCCCTTGCGCAGCCACAACGTGTAGACGCGGTTGTTGTCCTCCGCCGTCCACTTGTAGGCGTAGTGTGGCTGGAGCGTGCCCGTCGGGCCGAACCGCATGAAGGTCGGGTACCCGATCTTGCGATAGATGCTCCAGTCCATGGTTGTGCACCGGGTCCACGTGGCCGTCTCCTTGGTCCGACCGTACCGGCCGACGCCGTCCGGCCCCTCGGCCACCAGCGGATTCAGCGGCAGCCGCTCCTCGACGGGCGGCAGATGGTCCCAGTCGTCCGGCTTGCCGAACGTCAGGTACCGCTCGACCTTCAGCTCCTCCCGCACCGCCCTGTCGCGGATGCTGGGCGCCTCGTGGAACTCGCGGATCACGTAGTCGGACTCGTCGGTCGCTTCGGGATGGGCCTGCTCGTAGGTCAGCCGACCGGGGAACGAAACCTTCGGACGCTGCGGAATGCACACCTCGCCCCGCGCGTAGGCGTCCATGACGTCCTGCACCGTCACGGGCCGGGTCGGCTTCTCGTCGGCCACCAGACCGTACCGTTTCACCCGGGCCGCGAAGTCGTCCAGCGTCGCCGGCTTCCCGCCGAGCGTCATGTCCCCGTCGGTCTCAAGCTCGAACACCCAGTTCCGGTCGGCGCCGGTGTCCTCGTCCCGGTAGGACGTCGCCGCGATGGCCAGCATGCCGCCGGGCTTCACGGCCCTGATCCTGTCGAGCACCGGGTCGATGCTCCGCACCGGGCGGCCGTCGATGTCCAGGATGCCTTCCTCGGTCAGCGACGCCGTCCAGCCGACGGCGTTCCCGGCGGCGGTCTGCCCCTGGGCGTCCAGCCGCAACGCCGTCCCCTGGCGGCTGAGCAGCTCCGCGACCCGCTGCGTGCCGCGCTGAGCGGCCAGCAGCAGGACGAACAAGCCGATGCAGACGACGACCGCGCGTCCCAGTGAACGTAACACGTCGGACACTCCCCGAAGCAAGAAACAGGTCTTCCCGCGAAGCACGTTGCGAGCAAGGTCGCGTATTGTAGCATGTGACCGGCAGGCGTCAACGCTCCTGCCGCCCTGTTCAAACAGTTGTAAAATCCGGAGTTCCGGCGAAAAGCCGCCCCGGGCAACCGATCGCTCGTCTCAACGCAACGGCAAATGCCGCGAGACAGGTTGACGCAGCCGGCGCCGGGGCTATAGTGCACGGACCCGTCGCCCCCGCTCGGACCCCGCAACGGGCGCGGCCAGGCGCACGGCAGGCAAACGCAACATACCAAGGAGAAGGCAGCCATGTTCCGCGAGAAGGAAACCAGGCTCAACCGCGTCATCCTCGAACTCGGCCTGAAAGTCTTCACCACGCTCGACGACGCGTCGATCCATGCGCAGTGCCGCACCGCCATGGATAACTGGCGGCGGCTCATTGAGGACGCCGACCAGACCGACGTCCTTCTGTGGATCGGCGACGGCGACGAGGTGTTCAACTTCACCGGCCGGATGGACGAGCCCTTCCGCTGGAACGACACCATCGGATTCAACAACCTCAAGTACGGCGCCTATCCCGAGAGCCGGCACTACCAGACGTGGTACGCCCGGCCCTACGTCGCGAAGCCGCCCAAGGTGACCTGCGGCGACCTGAAGCGCATCGTCGCGGCCCTGCGCGAGACCGCGCGCGAAATGTTCGGCATCGACATCCGCGTGGGCACCACCATCGACGCGGGGCCCGAGTTCGTCGAGAGCGAGTTCAAGTTCGAGCGACACCCCGAGCTCCTGAAGGGCGGCCCCGACTCCGAGTTCCCCAAGAGCATGGCCTTCCTCTGCTGCTACGCCCGGATGACCGGCGACGACTATCCCTACGCGGGGTTCCCCGACGGCCTGCCCGACGGCACCCATTTCGGCACCTTCCTCGGCCGGCAGTTGCGCCTCTTTACCGAGGCCGTCGGCATCGACTACGTGTGGCTCTCCAACGGCTTCGGCCTGACGCACTACGCCTGGAGCTACGTCGGCGAGTGTTTCAACGGCCTCGAACTCCACCCCGAGCGCGCCCCGGAGAGCGTTCGCAACTTCGTCTCCTTCTGGAAAGAGTTCCGCAAGGAGTATCCCACGGGCCGCATCGACATCCGCGGAACCAACTACCCCATCGGCATCGACGCGGGGACGCACGGCATCGACGTCCGCGAGATCTACCGCCACGGCAAGCTCATCACCCCGGCCCCCAACCCGCCGTGGGGCTCGGCCAACCTGGGCCTCGAAATGGCCTCGCATCTGTCGCGCATGAGCTCGACGCCCACGCGATCGATCCTGTTCCGCTACTACATCAACGACTCGTGGTTCGCCGTCGTCCCGTGGTACGACTACTACAACCGCGAGCCGTTCGACATCTACTGCCCCATGGCGTGCTGCCGCCTGTCGGAAACCGGCCAGGCCGAGACCGCCACCGACATGAGCGTCATGACCGTCAACACCGGCTACGGCGAGATGCCGAAGACGCAGGCCACGGAGATTGAGCCGCACATCCGCCGGGCGTTCAACACCATGCCCGACGAGGCCGGGCCGCTGGTGTGGGTGTACCCCTTCAGCGAGTACCAGGACGAGGTGCACAAGCCGACGGGGCAGATTCAGAAGTCGTTCTTCGGCGACTGGTTCATCGCCCGGGCCATCGCGGGCGGGCTGCCCCTCAGCACCGTCGTCACGACCGACCACTTCGCCAAGCTCGTACACGACAGGCCCGAGACCTTCAGCGGACGCGTGCTGCTCGCACCCACCCCGGCCGCCGACTGGCGGTACGCCGGGCCGGTGATGGACCTCGTCAAGCGCGGCGGGCAGGCTGTTTTTTACGGTTCGCTGCACGACGCCCCGAAGGCCCTGCTCAAGTTCCTCAACGTCCGCCTGGACGAGCCCATCGAGGGCGACCTCGACGTGTCGCTCAGGATGGTCGGCGACACCTTCACTGCCAGATCGAAGAAGCGGCCCCTCAGGCACGTCGGCCGCATCTCCGACGGCGGCGTCTGCGAAACGGTAGCCAACCGCTCGTACAAGTGCACCACCGTCCGGGCCACGGTCGCCAAGGGCGGGAAGCGACGCGTCTACGCCCTCGTCAGAAAGAGCCGCGCGTGGAAGGGCGGGCAGGTCGCGTGGATTCGCGGCACCCTGCCCTTCGACGCCAATCCGAACACGCTCGAGCCGGTCAACTACGGCCCCGACGAGTCGCACGACGCCACGGTCTGGCTGCGCCACCTGCTGGCGGATTTCGGCCTCTCGATCCGCCAGGACCGCCACGACCCGTCAACCAAACCGGCGTACCTGTTCGCGTCGCGGAACCGCGGCAACTACATCCTCAACGGCCACAAGCCCGACGCCACGGTCACGATGCACCTCAGGTTCCCCGACGGGGCGCCCATTCTCACCGAGCGGCAGACCCGCGTCAGGAAATCGACCGCCACCTACTTCCTCGACCGCTCGTTCCACCACGAGTGTTTCGCGTTCGTGCGGCAGGAGAAAGAATCGTTCATCTCGCACAAGGAGGAGCGCACCGTCCCGGGCGAACAGCGTGCCTTCGACCTCCACGGCCTCGTCGACGCCGTCGTCACGCTCTACGTGCCGCGCGCGGCCATTGCCGAAAAGCGCCTCCGCGTCCGCAAGATTATGCCGTACACCATCCAGGACCCGACGGCCGAGGACCGCCTGTGCAGGAAGTTCAAGGTCAAGAGCCTGCGGGAGCTGGAGCGCGATTTGAAGTGGAAGGTGGACCCGGTGACCGGCGCCGCCGTGGTCGAGCGGATCAGCGGCTCCATCCAGGTCCGCTTCTAAGATGGCGTGACCGCTGAACCCGTCGGGTCTGTTGGCCCGACCTGCTCGGGTCGTACATACTATGGATATCTAATAGTTAGGACCTTTCTCGCCCGCTTATCGTCCATCTCTGGAACGGCTTCGGTCGTCCCTCTTAGAGCCTATCCCAATAACCTCTGATCTGCCGATAGAACCAAGGACCATCGGGTTCTTGGAAAGGAGATCAGGGATGAAGAAGAATCAGTATCGGCTGTCCGACGAGTTGTGGGCAAAGATTGAGCCGCTGTTGCCGAAGCACAAGAACACGCACCGCTTCGGAGGCGGGCGTCCTCGCGTTGCGGACCGCGACGCCATGGACGCGATTCTGTTCGTCGTGCGAACCGGCTGCCAGTGGAACGCCCTGGACGCCACGAACATTTGTTCGAGCAGCACGGCCCATCGGCGTTTTCAGGAATGGACCGAGGCCGGAGTCTTCGAGAGGTTGTGGACCAGGGGGCTGAAGGAGTATGACGCGTTGAAAGGGCTCGACTGGTCCTGGCAAGCGATGGACGGCGCGATGACGAAGGCTCCCCTGGGCGGGGGAAAAAACCGGTTCCAACCCCACGGACCGTGGGAAAGGCGGCGTCAAACGAAGCCTGCTGACCGAGGCGTCGGGGGTACCGGTCGGCGTGACGGTTGACGGTGCGAATCGCCACGACATGAGAATGGTCGAAGCCACACTGGACAGCATTCCGGTGAAGCGGCCGAAGCCGACCCGGCGGACGCCGCAGGGGTTGTGCCTCGACAAGGGATATGACTACGACGACGTACGGGAGTTGGCGAAGGAATTCGGTTACACACTCCACCTGCGAACGCGGGGGGAAGAAGCGCAGGCAATCAAACGGGAGGCCGGCTTCAAGGCGCGACGCTGGGTGGTCGAGCGCACCCATAGTTGGATGAACCGCTTCCGGCGGATTCTCATCCGCTGGGAGAAGAAGGCGGCCAACTATCTCGCGTTGCTTCATTTTGTCTGTGGCTTCATCACGTATCGCTGCACAGGGTTATTGGGATAGGCTCTTAGCCCGGATATTTCACGTTTCCGGTGAGAGT
>Ga0272441_10004941_pt1 | contig 23658 bp, 21 predicted proteins | sample SSMProp6N_FD_193582 | JGI IMG/M metagenome (GOLD analysis project Ga0272441, IMG submission 193582) | Marine sediment archaeal communities from Little Sippewissett salt marsh, Falmouth, MA, United States - SSM-Prop-6N | ecosystem: Environmental > Aquatic > Marine > Wetlands > Sediment ...
TCGCGGCATGGGTATGGGCGGCGGCCAGGGTTCCGGCATGGGCCGCGGCATGGGCATGGGCGGCGGCCAGGGCTCCGGTATGGGGCGCGGCCAGGGTTCCGGTATGGGTCGTGGCATGGGCATGGGCGGCGGCCAGGGTTCCGGCATGGGTCGTGGCATGGGCATGGGCGGTGCACAGGGCACAGGTCAAGTTATCGGTCCCGCCGGTGGTCCCGGTGATGTAACGCCGCAGGCCGGACAGACGAAGAAAGTACTTCAGGAACAGCTGAAGATGCTGCAGGAGCAGATGAAAGATATTGAAAAGAGGCTTCAGAAGATTGATGAGAACGAATAGACCAGTCACAGGAAAAGGAGTCGGCGACCATGAAGATAGCCATAGCGAGCGGTAAGGGTGGTACGGGAAAGACGACCATCGCGACGAACCTGGCATGCACACTTGCTGATGCGGGGAAGCGGGTCGAACTGCTCGATTGTGATGTTGAAGAACCGAACTGTCATATCTTCATGAACCCGACCATAGAGGACACAATGCCTGCCTCGGTGCTCAGGCCCGAGGTTATTGAAGAGAAGTGCACCGGTTGCGGTGTCTGCGCGGAGGTCTGTGAATACAGTGCCATCGTCGTCATCAAGGGGAAGGTCCTGATCTTTCCCGAGTTGTGCCACGGGTGCGGGGCCTGTATGCGGTTCTGTCCCGAACAGGCGATTCGGGAAATCAAGCGGGACGTCGGTATCGTCGAGAAAGGATGGAGCGGTAAAATCCGTTTCGTCCAGGGAAAACTCAACATCGGCGAACTCATGTCTCCGGCGGTGATCGACGGTGTCAAGGAAACTGCCGGAACGGCCGATGTGTTTATCTATGATTCCCCTCCCGGTACCTCCTGCCCCGTGATTGCGGCAATCAAGGACGTCGATTTCGTGCTCCTTGTGACGGAACCGACACCCTTCGGCCTGAATGACCTGAAACTCGCCGTTGGTATGGTGCGGGAATTGAAGCTTCCCTTTGCCGTGGCGATTAATCGCTCCGATATCGGCAACGATGAGGTCATGAAGTACTGCGATTCCGAGAGCATTGCCGTGATACTGGATATACCCGATGACCGCACAATCGCCGAGGCCTATTCACGGGGTGAAATGGCCGTTCATGCGATACCCTCCTATCGCCACCTTTTTGAGGAATGCTGGAATTTGATTCAGGAACGGTTTCGTGAAACAGAAGCGCCCGCGTCGGCGGCAGGGGAGGTGGCCCAATGAAAGAAATAGTTGTAATAAGCGGCAAGGGTGGAACGGGAAAGACGAGCATTGTCGCTTCTTTCGCGGCACTGGCCGACAGGAAGGTGCTTGCCGATTGTGACGTTGATGCAGCCGACCTGCACCTTGTCGTCAATCCGTCGATCGGATTCCGGGAAGATTTCAGCGGCGGGAAAAAGGCACACATACGGGAAGATGAATGCATTGCCTGCGACCAGTGCATCGATGCATGTCGCTTCGATGCGATTACCTATGCCCCTTCGGCAGCGGTTCCGCATGTCAATCCCATATCCTGCGAAGGATGCGGGGTCTGTACGAGGCTGTGTCCCGTCGAAGCGATTGATTTCGAACCGGCCGTGAACGGTGAGTGGTATATTTCATCGACCCACTACGGGCCCATGGTACATGCGAGACTCGGAATGGCCGAGGGCAATTCGGGAAAGCTGGTGACGATCGTGCGCCAGGAGGCACGAAAGATTGCGGAGAAGGAAGACTTGAACTTTATTATCGTCGATGGTTCCCCCGGGATCGGATGTCCCGTCATCGCATCGATTACCGGGTCCGACCTGGTGGTGATCGTCACGGAGCCGACGCTTTCGGGCCGGCATGACATGCGGCGCGTCGCGGAACTGACCGCCCATTTCCGTATTCCCGCCATTGTCTGTGTGAATAAGTGGGACCTGAATCCCGATATGACCGCACGCATCGAATCGGAAGCGGTCGAAATAGGAGTCAAGGCGGCGGGAAGGGTGCGATACGACACGGCGATTACCAAGGCACAGATCATGGGGACGAGCGTCGTCGAATATACCGGAGGCGCCGTATCGTCCGATATCGCAGCGCTCTGGAGGAACGTGGTTTATACCCTGCAATAGGGGGAGAAGAAAACAGGGAGAGTCGATAATGCCGACCTATGAATACCGATGCAGAAAGTGCGGGCATGAATTCGAACAATTTCAGAAGATAACGGACCCCCCCCTTTCCGAGTGTCCCGTCTGTAGCGGTTCCGTTGAACGGCTCATTACCACGGGAGGCGGGTTCATCCTGAAAGGCAGGGGCTTTTATGCGACCGACTACGCGCAGGGACGGGGTGCGACCCGGTGCGGCAGGGAGCAACCCTGCTGCGGGAAAGACACGCCTTGCGAGGTGAAGCCCTGTGACGATTGATGGCTTCGTAAAAAGCCCAACTGCTGCGTTGCGCTGCATCCATCGAATATGCTTTTTACGGGTGCAACGAGATTGATTCCGGCTCTTTATGACGCCGGCAATAAGACGTATCCGGCATCCAGTCGGATCCCGGAGCCCCGCTTTCGCGGGAACGATGTCTTGTCATATATTGTTGCCGGAGCAACGAGGACCTTTACATATACCGTTTAAGAGAGTGTGGATCGATGAGTGATACGAAAGAAAAGAGAAGTTATACCTTCGGACCCGTCCCGTCGCGGCGACTGGGGCGATCGCTGGGAATAGATTTTGTGCCCTTCAAGACATGTACCTACGATTGCGTCTACTGCCAGCTCGGCAGAACGACCTGCAAGACAGCGGAAATCGGGGAATATTATCCTTTGGAGGATGTACTGCGCGATGTGAAAACCAAACTGAGCACCATTCCGCGTCCTGATTACATTACCCTTTCGGGGTCCGGAGAACCGACGCTCTACAGCAGGATGGCAGAACTCATTCATGAGATTAAAAATATTGCGGATATTCCCATTGCTGTGTTAACAAACGGGTCGCTCTTTTGGAATGAGGACGTCTGTCGTGCCGTTTCGAATGCCGATCTTCTCCTCCCCTCGCTGGATGCAGGAGATGAAGAGACCTTTCTCCTGGTAAACCGGCCGCACGGGGATATTACTTTCGGAAAGATGGTCGATGGTCTGTGTTCCCTGCGGGACCATTTCACCGGAACGATCTGGCTGGAGGTGTTCCTGATAGGTGGTACGAGCGATACCGATGCGTCCGTGGACAGGATAAAAGGATATGCCGACCGCATTTCGCCGGACCTTGTGCAGCTTAACACGGCCGTTCGTGTGCCTGCCGAGAGCTGGGTCCGTATGGTGCCCCGGTCGCGACTCGAGGAAATCGCTGCGGGTATGGGTGCTCACTGTGAAGTCATTGCCGACTACGAAGCTGTAGAGACTTTCCGTGAATTTGAATCCACCTGCGACGATGTACTTGAAATGCTGAAGCGAAGACCCTGCTCGATTGACGATATTTCCGACGGTCTCTGTCTTCACCGGAATGAATCGGTCAAATATGTGCGACAGCTCCTGGATCAGCACCTGATAAAGATGAAGACGCAGGGAGGAAAAACGCTTTATTATACATAGCATTGAGCGAGTCGAGAACGATAAAAACAGTGATGCCATTGCGCTGAGTCGAAGCACATTCTTGACACATTTTTTGCTGACAGCAGACAGCGATCTTCGGACTGTTTCGTCGCTGCGCGACTTGCAATTACCGAATTAATGATTATATCTGTGGTAGGATTCATCGTAAAATTAGATGACAAGAGAAAGGGGTATAAAAAAGAATGAGTGACAGTGAGACGAGAGACGGCAACCCGGGGAACGGCGGAAACCGGACCGCGCAGTCCGATGAGCAATTGAATGCCTATAAAGAGAGCCAGGTGCTCGACGCCCGCATGAGCCGGATCAAACATAAGATTATGATCCTTTCCGGCAAGGGCGGTGTCGGGAAAAGTACCGTCGCCACGAATGTGGCCGTGGCGTTGGCGATGGAAGGGAAGAAGGTGGGCCTTCTGGACAGCGACTTCCATGGTCCCAGTGTGCCGACACTCTTGAATCTTGATGGTGCGAAGCCCACGAGTGATGGTGAATCGATCATTCCCGTGGAGTTTGCCGGCGGCATGAAGGTGATGTCCATGGGATTTCTCCTTCCGAACCGGGACGATGCCGTCATCTGGCGGGGTCCGATGAAGATGAAGGTCCTCAAACAGCTGCTGACGGAAGTCAACTGGGGTGATCTCGATTACCTGATTATTGATTTTCCTCCCGGGACCGGTGACGAACCGCTTTCCATTGCACAGCTCATCCCCAAATGTGATGGGGCAATCATCGTGACCACACCCCAGGACCTGTCGGTAAACGATGTGCGGAAATGCATCAATTTCTGCAAACAGCTGAATGTGCCCGTCCTGGGGGTTATCGAGAATATGAGCGGTCTTGTCTGTCCGAACTGCAAGATGGTGATCGATATATTCAAATCGGGCGGCGGCGAAAAGATGTCCGCCGAGATGGGTGTTCCCTTTCTTGGAAAAATCCCCATCGAACCGCAGATCGTGGAGGCATCAGACAGCGGGAAACCCTTCGTCTATCACTTTTCCAAAACAGAAGCGGGCAAGGCCTTTTCAAAGGCGATTCAACCGATCCTGACGCTGGGGGGTGCCACTGTCGCGCCGAAGAAAGAGCCCCTTCCGGAGGGACAATCGGCAACCATGCTCAAAATCGCGGTCCCCGTTGTCAGCGGCCAGTTGAGCGCGCACTTCGGCCATTGTGAAGAATTCGCCTTTTTCGATGTCGATACGGAACGCAAGCTTATTCTCGGTATAGACACCGCGCCGCCTCCTCCCCATGAGCCGGGAGTACTTCCCCAATGGCTCGGTGAAAAAGGTGCCGGTGTGATCATCGCCGGAGGAATGGGTACCCGGGCTCAGGGTCTCTTTGAAGATCAGGGCATCAGAGTGATTATCGGGGCACCGAACGGCGATCCCCGGAGCCTGGTGGAATCCTATCTGAACGGAACACTCGAATCCGGAGAGAATATCTGTGATCACTGAGAAAATGGACGAGAATGATAATATTACGCAGATCATGCTTGGAATGGTCGATAAAAAGGCCAGGGAACTCTATTCCGATACACTGGTTGAGTACGGTACGAACCCGACGAATTACGGCGTGATTTTTGCCCCCGATGGCCATGCGAAGATAACCGGCACCTGAGGAGACACCGTTGAAATATTTCTTCGGGTAAGAAATGGCAAAATCGAGGAATCTAAATTTACCACCGATGGATGCGTGTTTACCATTGCGGCTTCGGAAACGGCGACGCGCCTTTCCACCGGACGGGATATCAAGGGATGTCTCCTGATCAATCGGAGTGCCATCCTCAATGTACTGGGAAAAATGCCCGCGGACCACACACACTGTGCGCTCCTGTCTGCATTGACCTTTCAGAAGGCGGTGAAGGATTATAAAGACCGAAAGAGTGGCAAAGTGGCAACGTGACAAAGTGGCAGAGTAGCAAAGTGACAAAGTACCTGAGTGAAAAAGACAGGCACTGAGAAAGACAGGCACAAAGGTACAGAGGCACAAAGGAAAAGCAAAAAACAAGAGACAGAACGCCCTGAAGGGGCGGGTAACTTTAAACTTTTCAACTTTGAACTTGAAACTGTCTTTAATAGGCACAAAGGGAAAGACAGTGCCAGAGTTCCTGAGTAAAAGACTGTTTCGGGTTTCGAGGAACACATTTTTAGGGATTCAGAATTTTGTGTTTTTGCTGACCGCTGACAGCTTTTATGCGAGACCGCCCTTGGCGGTCGTGGCAATCCGTTTTTAGAGGTTTTTCAGTTTGTACTGATGGCTGAGAGCTGATGGTCAGATCAGGATTAAGGATTGATGGATTGAAGGATTGAAGACAGCTCATGGCTCATATGCTGATAAACTTATAAGAGCACAACGGCCAAAAGTATAAGAGCAGTTTTAATCTTACTTCTGGATCCTGAATTCTGTCTTCTTGAATCTTTTTGCTGACTGCTGACTGCTGACTGCTGACAGCTGATAGCTATAAAAAAAGGAGGAAAAGGGATGTCGAAAATTGTTACGTTGAATGAGGTTGAAAAGATTCAGATTCTTACTCTGCAGGACAACTACGTGGAACTTACCGCCGGGGATAATACCGAGATCGTCCAGCGGGCCATGCCCCTGGCCGACGGTGAAATAAAACGTTCTGTCCAGGCCGAACACGGGTTCTCCGCCCTCGTGAAAACCACGACGGGGGAACAGACGAGGACCATGCTCTTTGATTTCGGGTTCTCGGAAGCCGGTGCGGCATACAATGCACGCATGCTCGATGCTCCCCTGGGGGACGTGGAGGTGACCGCGCTTTCCCACGGTCACAGCGATCATTTCGGCGGCTTTGAAGAAGTTATCAAAATGATCGGGAAAGAGGGCCTCGAACTTGTCATGCATCCCGCGGCCTTGAACAGTCCGCGTTATCTGAAATTTAGTGAGGAACTCAAGGTCTATTTCCCCAAACTGGAGAAAGAAGCGATCGAGAAACAGGGGGTCAAGATAGTGGCAACGGCGGACCCCTTTCCGCTCCTTGACGGTGACGTGCTCTTTCTGGGCCATGTCGAACGGACAACGGATTTTGAAAAAGGATTCCCCATTGCCTATTATGAAGAGAATGGTGAGGAGAAGTGGGATCCCATCGATGACGATACGGCCCTGGTCATGAATTTGAAGGGAAAGGGCCTGGTCATCCTCTCGGGGTGTGCCCACTCGGGGATCATCAATACCGCCAATTATGTGAAAAAAGTGACCGGCATCGACAAGGTTCATGTCGTCATGGGCGGGTTCCATCTCTCGGGACCCCTCTTTGAGACAATTATCGGACGAACGACGGAGGAACTCGCAAAGCTGCAACCTGATTACGTGGTTCCCTGCCATTGTACGGGGCGAAAGGCAATAATGCATATAGAAAAGGAAATGCCCGAACAGTTCATCCTGAACATGAGCGGAACGACGCTTACCTTTACCGGTGCGTAGGCACTGAAGAAAAAGTCCGGCGTAAAAAAACCCCTCAGCGTGCTGCGGGGTTTTTTATGGAACGAGATATTCTGAAGAAAAGTATTATTGACGGTGTTCTATCCCGACGATTTCCACACGCCGGTTGAGCGATCGTCCTTCTTCCGTCTTGTTGGGCACCGCAGGTCTCGATTCACCGTACCCCCGCGCGATGATGCGTTTTCCCGGGGTATTCCGGGATGTCAGAATGTTCTTTACTGCCCCTGCCCGTTTAACGGAGAGTTTGTCGTTGTACTGTTCCGTTCCGATTTCATCGGCATGGCCGAGCAGCACCACATATACATTGGGGAGGTCCCGGTCAAGCACTTCCGACAGTTCCCGCAACAGTGCCCTGTATTCTTTCTTTACGATTGACTTGTCAAAATCGAAATATATGATCGGTTCCTCGCCTGTCGAGAGATAATCCCCCAGTTTTACATAGACGATTTTCTCTTCCTTTGCATCGGGGTTCAACCATTTCATGGCACCTTTATGTCCCAGCGCCGCCGCCATTCTCATGTCGCTCTTCGCCTGCTCGTTGTTGATCATGAAGGCATGAAGGAGTCCGCGCTCGTAGTAGGCCTCGGCATTGTCCGGCTGGAGATCGATAACCCTGGTAAAGTCATCCACCGCCATGACACAGTTGCTCGGTTTGATCATTGCATTGATCTTGCCCCGCCTGAAATAGGACTCGGCATGATTCGGGTCTTCCTTGACCGCCGACGTATATGCCCTGACGGCTTCTCCGTAGATGTGCTGATCTTCGAAGGAGACACCCTGTTTAAACCATTCCTGAGCGGTTTCGGCCGACAGAACCGGTTGTGCAGGGAGAAGAAGGACAAGGGCGAATATTGCGATCACGCAGACAGATATTTTTTTCATGATGCACCTCGATGATAATGCCGTGTATAGTGTTTGTGGGTTCACACGAAAGAAGCCTTTTAGTGCCGTAATGGTGGCTAAATTATACCAGATAAACAGGTTGGTCAAGCATAATCTCATGAAATGTGGTGTTTTTTAGGGAATATTGTGATGGATTTCACATTATCCCCGGGGCAGTTCTTCCTTCACCCCGGGGATAATGCGGTACGGTTCAGTCTCTGAAAATCGCCCCGGTACTGGCCGAGGTGACCATCTTCGCGTAACGGCCGAGGTACCCCGTTTTAATCAGGGGCTCCCGGGGCGTGAAGGCCTTTTGACGTGCCGTCATCTCTTCCCCGGTGATCATAAGTTCGATGGATTTGTTCGGGATGTCGATCCGGATCCTGTCGCCTTCTTTGACGAGTCCGATGGGGCCCCCTTCGGCGGCTTCGGGTGATATGTGTCCGATGGCGGCACCCCTGGTGCCCCCGCTGAAACGGCCGTCCGTCAGGAGCGCGACGCTCCTGTCGAGTCCCATCCCCGCGATTGCCGAGGTGGGGGAGAGCATTTCCCGCATGCCCGGACCGCCCCTGGGGCCTTCATAGCGGATGACCACGACATCCCCCGCCGTGATCTTTCCATCGAGAATTGCCGTGATGGCCGTCTCTTCCGAATCAAAGACACGGGCCGTTCCTTCGTTGACCAGCATGTCCGGAGCGACGGCGGACTGCTTGACGACGCCGCCTTCCGGTGCCAGATTTCCACGAAGGATGGCGATGCCGCCCTCCCTGCTGTACGGTGCCTCCACGGAGTGTATGACCTCGCGGTTCTTCACCGCCGCGCCTGCGGTGTTTTCGGCTACCGTCAGGCCCGTGACGGTCATGCATGCGCCGTCGATGACTCCGAGGGAACTGATTTCTTTCATGACGGCCTGAATGCCGCCCGCCCCGTCCAGATCTTCGAGATGGTGGGGGCCTGCGGGACTGAGATGGCAGATGTTGGCCGTTTTCATGCTGATTTCATTGAAGAGGTCGAGATCGAGATCGATCCCCGCTTCATGGGCAACGGCGGGAATATGGAGTACCGTATTGGTGGAGCAGCCCAGGGCCATGTCAACGGCAATCGCGTTTTTAAACGCCTCCAGGGTGGCGATGTCCCGCGGTCTGATATTCCGTTTCACCATTTCCATGACTTTCATCCCCGCCTCTTTGGCAAGACGGTGTCGTGCCGCCTGGATGGCAGGAATGGTGCCGTTCCCCGGCAGACCGAGCCCCAGTGCTTCGGTGACGCAGTTCATGGAATTCGCCGTAAACATCCCCGAGCAGGACCCGCATCCCGGGCAGGCAGCGTCCTCCATCTCCTTCAGGGCATCCTCCGTCAGGCTTCCCGACTTGACCCGTCCCACCCCTTCAAAGACACTGATCAAATCGATGGGTGCGCCGTTCATCCGGCCCGCCATCATGGGACCGCCGCTTACCACCACGGCGGGGATATTCAGGCGAAGGGCCGCCATAAGCATACCCGGCACGATCTTGTCGCAGTTCGGAACCAGGACCAGGCCATCAAAGGGATGGGCCGTGGCCATGATTTCGACGGAGTCGGCGATCAGTTCCCTGCTGGCGAGGGAATATTTCATTCCCGCATGGCCCATGGCAATGCCGTCGCAGACGCCGATCGTGGAAAATTCCATGGGCGTTCCACCCGCCATCCTGATGCCCGCCTTGACATCATCGGCGATACGGTCGAGGTGAATATGGCCCGGTATGATCTTGTTTGCAGAATTTACCACACCGATAATGGGCCGTGACAGTTCTTCATCGGTATATCCCATGGCCTTGAAAAGCGACCGGTGCGGTGCCCGTTCAAGACCTTCCTTCATCAGATCGCTGCGCATAACGGATCCTTTCTAAAAAACAGTTTCAAGTTTCATGTTGCAGGTTTGAAGTTTAGAGAGGCCGCAACTTTAAACTTTTCAACTTCTAACTTGAAACTTTGCAGCTATTATTTTCTTCTCTCCGGCCGGATTGATCGCAGAACCGTTCCTGCCTGCCACATCTCCATGTTTTTCATTTCTTCCAGCTCTTTATTGAGCCGTTCACGGTAGTCCGGTGCGCTGTTGGAATCGAGGACGATCTGGGTCTCCCTGCCCGATTTGACGCTTTCGTACAACTCTTCAAAAACAGGGGCGACGGCATCACGGAACCGTCCCTTCCAGTCCAGGGCGCCGCGCTGTGCCGTGGTGCTGCAGTTTGCATACATCCAGTCCATGCCGTTTTCCGCCACGAGACGGATCAGGCTCTGGGTCAATTCCTCCACCGTTTCATTGAAGGCCTCGCTGGGACTGTGGCCGTTTTTTCTCAGACATGTGTACTGCGCTTCCATCACGCCCGCCAGGGCGCCCATGAGTATGCCCCGTTCTCCCGTCAGGTCGCTGTAGACCTCATTTTCAAAGGTGGTGGGGAAGAGGTAGCCCGAACCGATGGCGATCCCGAGGGCAATCGTCCGTTCCATGGCCTTTCCCGTATAGTCCTGGAACACGGCAATGCTGGAATTGATCCCGCTGCCTGCCAGAAAGTTAGTGCGGACCGTACGTCCGGAACCCTTGGGTGCGGCAAGAATCACGTCAATATTATCGGGAGGTACGACGCCCGTCTGTTCTTTGTAGGTGATGGAGAATCCATGCGAGAAATAGAGCGCATCGCCCTCTTTCAGATGGGGTTTGATCGTCGGCCAGAGTTCTTTCTGCCCCGCGTCGGAAAGAAGATATTGAAGTATGGTGCCCCTTTCGGCGGCTTCCTCCAGGGGAAAGAGGGTTTCACCCGGCACAAAACCGTCTTCCACTGCCTTGTCCCAGGAAGGGCTGTTCTGGCGCTGTCCAACGATGACGGTAATGCCGTTGTCCCGCATGTTGAGGGCCTGTCCCGGTCCCTGGACGCCGTAGCCGAGTACGGCCACGATCTCGTCTTTCAGGACCGCCTGCGCCTTCTCGAGAGGAAATTCTTCCGATGTAATGACGTCTTCCACGACGCCGCCGATATTCATTTTTGCCATTATCGTTACTCCTTTATCAATTTTCCGTTACGATTCTACAGTGCGACTATTCCCGACCGGCTCATATCTTTAATCTGGGCCGTATCAAAGTCGGCGAGTACCGAATCTATGTCATCGGTGCTGCCGGTGAATTCAACGATACAGTCGTCCTCGCCGGTGGCCAGGGTTCTGCCTTTTCGCGTTTCGACGGTTTTCAATATATCGTCTTTACATTCGTCGTTCAGGGCAAGCCGCAGCAGGAGTAATTCACGCTGTGCCGATTTGTCCCCGTTGATATGCGTGACCGAGAGGATGTCGACGAGCTTTTTCAACTGCTTCTCGATCTTGACGACCGTGGTGCGGTCACCGCGCGTGACGATGGTAATCTTCGTGATGTCCGAAGTCTTCATGACATTCGCGCTGATGTTTTCGATGTTGAATCCCCTCCCGCTGAAGATCCCCGCCACCCTGGCAAGCACATCGGGTCTATTGTTCACGACGAGAGAAATTGTCTGATCCTTCATTTCCATGGTAAAAAAACCTCGTTTTAAAGCTGTCAGCTATCAGTTAAAAAGAATTCAGAAGAAAGAAGCCAGAAGTAAGAAAAAACAGCTTATAGCCGTCAGCCATCAGCATTCAGCAAAAACAAACAAAAGCGGATTGCCACGACCGCCGAGGGCGGCCTCGCAATGACCGCGTAACTTGTATTTTCTTGAAACTCGAAACGCTTTTTCTCTGTGCCTCTGTGCCTCTGTGCCTCTGTGCCTCAGTGCCTCAGTGCCTCAGTGCCTTTCTTTTTTCACTTTGTTACTTTGTAACTCTGGAACTTTTTTTCCTCACCTCAACCGCATGTCCGTAATCGACGCGCCCGGATTGACCATGGGATAGACGCATTCTTCGGGGTCCACCCTGAAATCCATGATGACGGGGCCCGGTGTGTCGAGGCCCTCTCGCAGGACCGATTCCACTTCCTCCGGCCGGGTGGCCCTCAGTCCTGTGGCGCCGTATGATTCGGCAAGCTTCACGAAATCGGGGCTCTGGGTGAGTACCGTCTGGGAGTACCGTTTTCCGTAAAAGAGTTCCTGCCACTGGCGAACCATGCCGAGGTGCCCGTTGTTGAGAATGACTATTTTTACGGGCAACCCGTAATTCACCACCGTCGCCAGCTCCTGTATGTTCATCTGAATACTTCCGTCACCGGCGATATCGACCACCGTTTTTTCGGGAAATGCCACCTGTGCCCCTATCGCGGCGGGAAACCCGTATCCCATGGTGCCCAGTCCTCCCGACGTGAGGAAGGTGTTCGGTTTTGCAAAAGAAAAAAACTGAGCCGTCCACATCTGATTCTGGCCCACTTCGGTGCTGATGATGGCGTCCCCCTTTGTCAGTTCGTAGAGCGTCCTGATGACCCGGTCGGGTTTGATGGTGCCGTTCTGACAGCTCTCCAGCGTTCCCTTTTGCTTCCATTCGGCAATCTCGCCGAGCCATGACTGCCGTTCCTGCTCGGGCAGGTAGAAGTGATTATTCAGCAGGAGATCGTTCAACTGCCGAAGGGCGTTTTTGGCGTCGCTTACCACGGAGAGGTCCACTTCAACCACCTTGTCGATCGACGCGGCGTCGATGTCAATGTGAATGATTCGTGCGTGAGGCGCGAAGGAGGATATTTTCCCCGTGACACGATCGGAAAACCGGGCGCCGATTACCACCATGAGGTCGCAGTGACTGATGGCCATGTTCGCCTGGTAAGTGCCGTGCATACCCGGCATGCCGAGCCAGAGCGGGTCCGTGCCGGGAAATCCGCCGATTCCCATGAGCGTTGACGTGACGGGAATGCGTGCGTTATGGACGAACTCCCTCAATTCTTCCGACGCCTTCCCCAGGACAATTCCTCCTCCTGTCATGATGACCGGTTTCCTGCTTTCCTTGATCATGCCGTAGGCCGTCAGGATCTGGTCCGTATCGGGGAGGAATGACGTGTCTCCCTCTCCGTCCCCTGAGGGGTGAAACTCTTCGTATTCCGTTTCCGCCTGCATGACATCCTTGGGGAGGTCAACGAGAACCGGGCCCGGTCGTCCTGAACGGGCGATATGAAAGGCGTCGTGAATGGTTTTCGCAAGGTCGTCAACATGCCTGACCAGAAAATTGTGTTTCGTGCAGGGTCGCGTAATTCCCGTAATATCGGCTTCCTGAAACGCATCGGTCCCGATGTAGGTTGTAGCGACCTGTCCCGTAAAGACCACCATGGGTATGGAGTCCATATAGGCCGTGGCGATTCCCGTGACCGTGTTGGTAGCCCCCGGTCCCGACGTGACCAGGCAGACCCCCACCTTTCCCGATGCGCGGGCATAGCCATCGGCGGCATGGGCAGCACCCTGTTCGTGCCGCACCAGAATATGGCGTAGCTTCTCCTTGTAAATTTCGTCATAAATATCAAGCACCGCTCCGCCCGGATATCCGAATATCGTGTCGACATCCTCCGCGATGAGAGATCTTATGAAAATTTGCGCCCCTTTCAGCTTCACCGAAGCACCTCCTCTGGTTTTTTGATGTGCAAAAAAAAACCGTTACCAGGGCCGGTAACGGTTTTTGATTTTTCATGAATGTGAAAAAGTTAGACCATCACGCAGCCCCCGTATGTATGGAGGTAATTATAATTATGCCGTTAAGTATGACGATATCCCGAATAGCTGCGTAATTTTCTTTCATCATGACTCCCATGTAGTAAGGTTGCATAGCTAACAGATATCGCGGGCACTGTCAAGCCAATATTAATGGCTTCGTAAAAAGTTCACCTGCTGCGCTGCGTCCCTCCCCCGCCTTCGCGGGGGCAGGCTGTGCGGCGTAACGAAAGTACGCCTCATTCCGCAGGATTTGCACGCCTTGCATTTGAAGCTTTTTACGTTGCCGTCGAATGTTGACTTTTAGCGAGTCCATCAATATTTGCCACGGTAAAAAGGGATATGTGAAAGAACTTTCTTCAAAAAATTCGGCCTTTCGGGACTACCTGCTCCGCCGGTGAAGTCGATGTGGAATGATTCCCCCCGTTCGTGTTTCCACGTTACCGCTGCCACGCTATGAAAAGGAGGTCTCCTCCACGCGGGGAAGGGCCACGGCGCCCGTCCGGGCGATCTGGGTGACGCCCAGGGGCTTGAAGAAATTGAGCGCCGTCTGGGCTTCTTCCTTGCTCCCGGCGACCTGGACGATGCAGTAGTCCCGTTTCATGGAAATGATTTTGCATCCGAACACGCTGACGGCCTGGAGGGCCGCCGTCCTGTTTTCGTCGGTAAGGATGATGCCGATCAGTATCATTTCCCGCTGTACCGAGTCAGTTCGTTCCAGTTGATGTACCTCGATGACGTCGACCAGGCGTTCAAGCTGTTTCCGCACCTTTTCGATGAAATCGGTGTCGGCCTTGGTGACCGATGTGATGCGGGAAATTTTCGGTGAAATCGTCTCCGCCACGCAGAGACTCTCGATATTGTACCCCAGCCTTCCGAAGACCCCCGTCACACGGGACAGCACGCCCGGCTTGTTGCGCACCAGCATCGAAATCGTAAGTTCTTTCACTTCCATGGGAAAAACCTCTTTCGTAGCTGTCAGCTGTCAGCTGTCAGCGGTCAGTAAAAAAAAAGAATTCAGAAGTAAGAAGTCAGAAGTAAGAATGAAAACTGTTTCAAGTTCGAAGTTCAAAGTTTCAAGTTACCCGCCCCTCGCGGGGCGTTTTGTTACTTAGGAACTTTTGAACTCTGGAACTTTGTTACTTTGGCACTCTCTTCAATCCTTACTCCTTCAATCCCTCAATCCTTAATCCATTAATCCTGCCTGGCACTAATCCGACCTTCCGTAGATCATCTCCATGTTCGACCGGCCCGGGGGGATTATGGGGAAGACGTAGGTGTCGGGGTCGACCATTACCTCCAGCAGGTAGGGGCCCTTTGACCGGCACATTGTGTTGATGGCGGCGTCGGGATTTTCCGCGCTCGTCCGTGCCGAGGGGATGCCGAAGCCTTTTGCCACCGCCGTGATGTCGACTTTATTCCCCAGCTCGCTGTCGCTGAAACGGGAGTCGTAAAAGAGGTGCTGGATCTGACGGATCATTCCCAGATTGCCGTTATTGAAGACCACGATCTTTACGGGAATATTGTAGGTGCTGATGGTGGCCAGCTCCTGGATGTTCATGAAGAATCCGCCGTCTCCCGCGAAGACCACCACATTCTGGTCGGGTGCGGCAATCTGCGCGCCGATGGCCGCGGGAACACTGAAGCCCATGGTGCCCATCCCGCCGCTGGTAATGAGACCGCGGGGCGTACGCGCACGCCAGCACCGGACCGTCCATATCTGATTCAATCCTACGTCGGTGACGGCAATGGTCTTTTCCGGCAGGGCATTCTGGATCGTCTTGATGATGTCTCCCGCCGGGCCGCACCCGTCGCCGTTTCCTTTGCCTTCAATGGCGTTCCGCTCGCGGGTGATCCTGTCGAGCCACTCCTTCCGTTTCTTTTCGGTCACCAGGGGGAGAAGGGCGTTCAGGGCGTCGCGGAGATCGCTGATGAGAAAGACGTCGGGCTTGATAATTTTTCCGATCGACGTGGCGTCCACGTCAATCTGGGCGATAGAGGCGAGGGGGGCGAACTCCTCGATTTTTGATGTGGTGCGGTCGCTGAAGCGGGTTCCCAGTGCCAGGATGAAATCGGACTGATGGACGATGCGATTTGCCAGATCCCGGCCGTGGGTGCCGATGAACCCGAGATTGTAACCGTTTCCCGAGGCCACGGAGCCCACACCCATCATGGTGCTCACAAAGGGGATATGGCCTTTTTCCACCAGCGATGACAGCTCCGCGCAGGCGCCGGCGAGTTTGATGCCGCCTCCCACAAGGATGACGGGGCGCTCTGATTTGTTCAGGCAGTCGGCGATCTTTGAAATCCGCTGAAGGTCGTCCCGGTCCGGTTCCGGTTTTGCCTTTTTCCAGACCGTTTCGGACGAGCCCTCGTTTTCGTCGAATTCGCACGTTGCCGCCACCACGTCCCGGGGGAGATCGATCAGTACCGGTCCCGGCCTGCCGCTTTGAGCGATTTCCAGTGCTTCCTGTATCGTCGCCCCCAGTTCGTTGACGTCATGAATGAGAAAGCTGTGCTTGGTGATGGGCATGGTGATCCCGATTATGTCCGTCTCCTGAAAGGCGTCACTTCCCAGCAGGTTGGACGTAACCTGGCCCGTGAGGGCGATCAGGGGCGTGGAATCCATGAAAGCCGTGGCGATCCCCGTGACCAGGTTGGTGGCTCCCGGTCCCGATGTGGCAAGGCATACGCCGACTTTGCCGGTGGCCCTGGCATAACCGTCGGCGGCGTGGGCCGCCGCCTGTTCGTGCCGCATCAGGTAATGGTTGATGGGGCTCTTCACCAGGCTGTCGTGAATGGGCAGTGAATTCGCCCCGGGATAGCCGAAGATATATTCTACCCCATGCTTTTCAAGCGTCTTCAGAAGAATATCGGCACCTGTCTTTTTCATCTTTGTCAACCTCTCTCGCGTTGTAGTCAATAAAAAAGCCGCAATCCCTGTCTGGGTGCGGCTTTCCTCGGAAACAAAAAAGCCGCGGGTTTTCGGGGCCCGCGGCTCGTATCTGCTTTATGTGGTCATCAGCAAAGTCGAGCGGCGGTCCCCGTAAGTACTACGACGAGTACAGCAACAATAATTACCGCTACGACCGGAAGCCGATTAAACATCTATATTACCCCTTGATAAAAGTGAGAAGAAAGATAGTGAAAAAGAACGCCTTTGTCAAGCCTGATTTTACCCTTTTCGGTATTTTTCTAATAAACCTTGACAAATGAGGCAGAAAAAGTATTGTTTTCCATATGTTCTGGACGCATTGTCCGGTATGCAAGGGGGAGTTATGAAAACGATGATTACGGCATCCATGCTCTACAATCTAATTCAATGTCCCCACCGCGTTTCCATGGACCTCTTTGAAGATCCCGCCCTGAGAGATCCGGAGAATCCCTTTGTACAGCTTCTGTGGGAGCGGGGGAATGCCTTTGAAAAGGAGGTCATGGAGGGCCTCGATGTTCCCGTTACCGACCTTCATGCCTTTCACGGAGCGGAAAAGGAGTGCCGGACGCTGGAGGCCCTGGCCCGCGGCGATGAACTGATATACAGCGGCCGGGTGCGGAGCGGTGACCTCGTCGGTGAACCCGATATCCTGAGAAGAGAGGGGAAGGGCTACGCGGCGGGAGATATCAAGAGCGGGGCGGGCGAGGAAGGCGGAAACGGGAACGACCAGGGAAGGCCCAAAAAACACTATGCCGTGCAGCTCGCCCTCTATACCGATATTGTCGAAAGACTGGGGCTTTCGACGGGACGCAGGCCCTTTGTCTGGGATGTGCGCGGCCGGGAAGTCGTCTATGATCTGGATGCGCCGCAAGGCGTCAGGAGTCCGGGGAGCCTCTGGGACGAATACCTCTGGGCGCTGGAGAGAGCCCGTGCAGTGGTCCGTCGTACCGAAAGGACGCTTCCCGCCTACGGGTCAGTGTGCAAGCTCTGTCACTGGTACACAGCCTGCCTGCGGCGTTTGAAGGATGCCGACGATCTGACACTCATCCCGGAGCTGGGACGCACCAAGAGAGATGGCATGACCGGTCACTTCAGGACGATACATGAACTGGCCCGGACCGATCCGGAAACCCTCATCAGGGGTAACAAAACGGTTATCCCCGGCGTGGGTCCCGATATGCTGAGAAAGCTCCGGAAGAGGGCGCTGCTCCAGACGGAACGGGGGGCGCGGCCCTACCTGAAGGAACCGGTGCGGCTACCGGTATCCGACCGGGAGATCTTCTTCGACATCGAAACCGATCCCATGCGGGATATCTGCTACCTTCACGGATTCATCGAACGGCGCGGCAGGGACAGCCGGACGGAACGGTACGTGGCCTTTCTCGCCGGCGAACCGACGGACCGGGAGGAAGAAAAGGCCTTTGCCGGTGCCTGGGCCTATATCCAGGAGTGTCAACCCTGCGCAATCTATTATTACTCGTCCTATGAGCGCACCATCTGGCGCAGGCTTCAAAAAAAGTATCCCTCTGTGATGACCGGCGAAGAACTTGACCGTTTGTTCGATCAGGAAACCACCGTCGATCTCTACCATCACGTCGTCCGGCCAAAGACCGAATGGCCGACCCGCGATTTTTCGATCAAGACACTTGCCTCCTACCTCGGGTTTTCATGGCGCGACAGCAACCCGTCGGGCGCCGCGTCGATCGAGTGGTATCACCGGTGGACGGAAAGCGGCGATCCCGACATCAGACAGAGAATCCTCGACTACAATGAAGATGACTGTATCGCCATGCGGGTGCTCCTGGAAGGGATAGAAAAATTGCCCCTCAGGAAACAAGGGTAACCGGGGACTGGGATCGGGGAGCGATGCATGGCCGGGGCGGTGATGCAGGATGGACCTGTCAAGACGCCGGTCCGGCGGCTTTTCACGCTTTGCCGGGCAACGCCGGTTTTTTGCCTTGACCCCTGCAGTTCCTTTTCTATAATACGAAGCACTCCGTGAGTGTGACGTGGCGGAAGGTTCCGTCGGACGGCATTCCTGATATAATGAAACGAGGTCTTACCGATGAAAGAAAAGAAAATCCTGCCGCCGACCTATCTCTTCGTGGCGATCGTGATAATGGTCGCGCTGCATTTCCTGTTTCCCCTGGCGAAAAGTATTTCCTTTCCCTGGAATCTTCTGGGGCTGCTTCCCTTTGCGGCGGGCGTTGCCCTCAATCTTGCCGCCGACAGAGCCTTCAAAAAAAACGATACCACCGTGAAACCCTTCGAGACATCGACATTCCTCATTGCCGACGGGGTCTATCGCCTCTGCAGACACCCCATGTACCTCGGGTTCGTGCTTCTTCTGGCGGGAATCGCTCTCTTCATGGGGTCCCTGTCTCCCTTTGCCGTCGTGATCTTCTTTCCTTTCCTCATGGAGGTCATCTTTATCAGGACGGAGGAACGCATGATGGAGGAGACCTTCGGTGACCGGTGGCGCGAGTACAGGAGCACGGTGAGGCGATGGATTTAGGAACCAGGGGAAGCGGTCTCCCGTGATTGCAAGCTTTGTCGGCATGACAATCCGGCATGCCTCCTGGCAGGCGGCAGGAAAGATGGTTGATTATGGGGAAGGGTGCTTCCGGCGGATGGTACTTTGTCCTTGAATGTATTGAGGAATAGGGTATCATGAATGCTTCATCGGGAGAGGACGTCCCGACGTCAGGAGTACGCGATGGATGCAATCAAAACAGTGGCCATTCTCGGCGCGGGGGCCATGGGAGCCTTCTTTGCCGCCCGGTTTCACGATGCCGGGTTTTCCACGTCAGTGGTGGCACGCGGCGACCGGTATGAACGGTTGAAGCGTGACGGGCTGGTGGTGAACGGAGAATTCTGTGCCGTGCCGGTCATCCACCCCGATGAGGCCGCCGCACCCGTCGATCTCGTGATTGTGGCCCTGAAGCACCACCACCTCCCCGAAGGGGTCGGGGATCTGAACAAGATAGTGGGGGGCGACACCACGATCATGTCAGTGATGAACGGCCTCGACAGTGAGGAATATATCGGTGCCGTCTACGGCATGGAGAAAATGCTCTATGCCATTTCCGTGGGGATTGACGCCCTGCGCAAGGGAAACCAAATCTCCTATACTATTCCGGGCATCCATTATTTCGGCGATGCCGACAATACCACTCTCAGCCGCCGCGTTCGCAGCGTTCAGGCCGCCTTCGCCCGGACGGGCATTCCTCATGACACCCCCGTCGATATGATGCGGATGATGTGGTGGAAGTTCATGATCAACGTGGGGATGAATCAGGCATCGGCGGTGATGCGCGCTCCCTATGGCGTCTTCCAGTCGTTGCCCGACGCCCGGGCGCTGATGGAGTCACTGATGCGCGAGGTGATCGGACTGGCAAAGGCCTCCGGGGTGAACCTGTCTGAACAGGATATTGCTGACTGGTATGCCGTTCTCGATACGCTCTCGCCGGAGGGCAAAACCTCCATGCTCCAGGACATCGAGGCGCGGCGCAAAACGGAGGTGGAGATATTCGCCGGAAAAGTGGTGGAACTGGGGAACAGACAGGGTATCCCCACCCCGGTGAATCAAGTCCTGCTGAATGTTATCCGCGTCCTGGAACGGCAGTAATCCGAGAATCGTCGGAAAATAAGCCCTGCGGTCGACGGAAATGAAAGGTCAGTTTGTTATATGACCAATGGTTTTTAGAAGGAGGCAAAGATGTCATCGATAAAAATCATGAAGAGCGGTTTGTCGGCCCTGTTGGCAAGGGCGTGTATTGTGACGGTGTGTATCCTGTGCGCTTCTCAGGTATATGCCGCTGATAATGAGAGCATAATCACGCTGTGGGACAGCGTCAAAGCTCCGGCACCGGTTGCGCTGAAAGCTGTATCGCTTGACCCGGAAGAAACGGCATTTCTGATTCTGGATATCGAGGAGCTCACCTGCAATTCCGGTCGGAGACCTCGCTGCGTCGCCTCTGTGTCCGGAATCAAAAAATTTCTGGAAAGGGCCAGGAGTGAAAAGGTCGTGGTGGTGTACAGCCTTACGAGTAGGGGCACGCGGGAGACCATTCTCCCCGGTGTGGCGCCCATGGCAGGTGAGCCAATCGTACAATCAAGCGTCGATAAGTTCTACAACACCAAACTGGAAGAGATTTTACGCGAGAAGGGAATAACCACGGTCATTATCTGCGGGACAACGGCTGAAGGTGCCGTACTGCATACCGCCACCGGCGCCGCAATGCGCGGTTTCCGGGTTGTGGTGCCCGTTGACGGAATGTCTGCCGCGGATATTTATGCCGAGCAGTATACGGCATGGCATCTTCTACACGCGCCGGGTTCAAGGCGGGCGACAACGCTGACCAGCTTCGACATGATAGGCTTTTGACGCAGAAGATAGAAAGATACATTGGGTAACGGAATGCGCGCAGCCGCAGGTGTGCCGGTGTGTAATTCATATATAAACATGGCAGCCGGTCATGTTTTGTGGTAACTGCTGCGTGCCGGGAAGAAAGGAAAATATGAAATAATGAGTATGAGCGGCACGGCGCGGGTGCATGTAAAACCCGGATTACGGGTTTCAATAGTATTAAAGAAAGACCAGCGTACGGGAAACCTGACGGATGGCATCGTAAAAGATGTCCTGACAAAAGCTCCCACACATCCGCATGGCATCAAGGTGCGCCTGGAGAGCGGTGAGATCGGGCGGGTGAAAGAAATATTGACGGCCGGCCATCAATCATAAAAAGACATCTATCAGACACAGAGATGCCGGCCATGGCGGTGAAGGGTGTTACGGACACGTTGATCCCCGGGGAATGTCAGTATTTCCGGCATTACATCCGGCATTAGTGTGAAACAGTTCTATCGATGGACAATATATTTGTTACACGGGTAATCATATCATTTCTTGTCGCGGGGATTCTGATTGCTTCAGCGACGTTAATCGCGGAAAAAGCAGGAAGTAAGATAGGCGGCCTCATTGCAAATTTGCCGTCAAATATTCTTGTCAGCTTTGTCTTCCTGGCAATCGTGCAGGACACATCCTTTATCATTGATGTGATCCCGGCAATCCCAATCGGCATGACCATTGATACATTGTTTGTTTTTATGTTTGTTGTGTTTCTGCGGTTTGGGGTCGTCTTGTCAACTATTCTTTCCCTGAGTGCCTGGTTTGCTTTGGCCCTGGTGGCGGTGTCGTTCAGTTCCGGTCACCTGATATGTAATGTGGCATTCTACATTGTCGTTACGTTAAGTGCATTTCTGATTCTGGAAAAGATTGTAAAAGTGCGCTCGGTACCACAAACAGCAAAGACCTACACCAAGACCCAGATTGTGATACGGGCAATTCTCTCCGGCAGTGTTGTCGCGTCGGTTATTGTGATTTCACGATTCTTCAGTCCATACGTTGTCGGTATATTCGCGACCTTTCCCGCCGTGCTGATCTCTACGCTGGTTATTCTGGCAGTCAACCAGAGCCGTGAATTCGCGCAGGCAACGGGGAAGATACTGGTGCTGTCATCTTCGAATATTTTTGTGTATGCGTTATCCGTCTATTTTACCTACGGGGGATTGGGAATTACCCTCGGAACGGTTATTTCTTTTGCATGCGCCTTTTTATGGGTCTGGCTTTTTCATCCTGTCGTGCAGCGATTGGCGTGAAGGAAGGGCGAACCATATTCCCGTATTTACGTGCCTTTTTTGCCCGGTCATCGAGATCCGGCTTCCTGCGAAGCCTTGAATCCCGTCGAAAAATATCTTCTGTGAATACGAAAACGGAAAGGATATAATTATATTGTCAACTTTATATGGTCAATGTTGGAAAGTACGCAGGAGGTGAGTCCGTGTCGTTTATAGTATTACTGACAGGCCTTCTCATCCTTGGAATGAGCGTCTTCACCGCACTGTTCCCGGCAATTTTAAGAAAAGTCCTGCACCTCTTTCTTCGGAAAGGATGGTGGAACCTTGCAATGGCGGTGCGCGTTGTCGTGGGCATCCTCTTTTTACTGGCGGCCCCGGAAGCCCGTGTGCCATGGTTGGTGCAGGTCTTCGGCGTCGCATTCATCCTGGCAGGCATCTCAATTCCGCTGGTGGGATCGGCACGTCTCGAAAAACTGGCTCACTGGTGGCTGGAACGGCCCGATTACATGTGTCGGTTATGGGCGATTGCGGCGGGTGCCGTCGGGGCGGCAATCCTTTGGAGTGCCCTCTGAGAAACGGGTGCCCGTGTCACCGACGCTGAACCGCCTTATGTCCTGAGTTTTCTAAAGTTACAGAACCATCTTTAACGATGAATCCTTCATGCTGCATATTATTTCACATGTCTTCCATCGCAACTGGAGGACGGAATCACTCCTACTCAGAATTTCGATGGCAATCCATCAGATTATCCGAGACTGTCAAAAACATTCTCACAATATCGTAGGATGAAAAAAGAAATATATTAGAAATAGTATATGAAAAAGGAACTTCGAAAAAAACAAATTACTTCTTGACAAATCCGGCGTGAATAGTTATATCATATCGAATATAAAGATAAATTTTAGTTCTTTCAGTCCTTTTAAGAGAGGCTCTTGAAATTTACCAATCCCACATAATGTTGGTAAAAGTGTGACGTAACGTTATCCTCCAGTCTCGAAAGGCGAGCGGCCGGAAGTTCCTCCACGTCGGAGCAACACGACGGGATCTTCCTTACTCCCTTTTCACCGGAACGTTTTTCATCATCTCTCCCCTCAAAATTCCCAAGCACATTTCATGTGCTGATCATAATCCGACACCAGTCAGTCAATTCCAACAGCATTTATCGTACCTCGCGAAGATTTACATTGCTTTGTGTGCAGAGTGTTTCATGTCGGGCGACAAGCCTGCCTCATGGTAACCTGTCAGTGTAAGTAGGAAGGGGGTGATAGGTGTCCTGATTGTAACGATTTTGGTGAATGAAAGTTAAGAATATCATTAGAAAAATTTATATGGAGGTGGAGAGTGATGAAGAAATTCAGTACTGGTTTGATTGTCTTGGCAATGATGTTGGTGCCGGCCCTTGCCTTTGGTGCTACTGTCGAGGGGAGTGTACAGGGACTTACCTGTGTAACGCTGGGCAAAGTATGTCCTATTGGATATGAAGATCCCATGGCTGCAGCGGAATCGACCTTTGTCGTTT
>Ga0272441_10004943_pt1 | contig 23626 bp, 18 predicted proteins | sample SSMProp6N_FD_193582 | JGI IMG/M metagenome (GOLD analysis project Ga0272441, IMG submission 193582) | Marine sediment archaeal communities from Little Sippewissett salt marsh, Falmouth, MA, United States - SSM-Prop-6N | ecosystem: Environmental > Aquatic > Marine > Wetlands > Sediment ...
AAGTGGTAACCCCGCCAGCACGTCCCGCGGGGCGGGGAAGAAAGCTCCATCCAACGGTCATCGCCGAAGAAGCAATCAGGCTGCAACTGCCTCTACAGGAAGTGGAAGACATTAATAACTCTGAATTTGTAGAGCATATCCGGGATTTAAGACCGGAAATAATTCTGGTAATCGCCTTCGGGCAGAAGATCGGGGCGGGACTCTTAAACCTGCCCGGTTGTCGCGTGATAAATCTGCACGGATCGCTGCTGCCAAAATACCGGGGAGCGGCACCGATTAATTGGGCCGTCATCAACGGGGAAAAACAGACGGGACTTACCGTAATCGAAATTAATGAAATATGGGATGGGGGTAATATTCTGGGAAAATTGGCCACAGATATCAAACCTGGTGAGAGAGCCGGTGAACTTTATCAGCGCCTGGCGCTATTGGGTCCTCAATTGATTGAGGAAGTGCTGGTTAAGATTTTACAAGGGACCGACAGAGCACTGGTCCAGGATGACAGCCAGGCATCACGAGCGCCGAAATTAAGAAAAAGTGATGCGGGACTAAAATGGAATCAACCGGCCGAGAAAATCTGTAATTTCATTCACGGGATGTGGCCCTGGCCGGGGGCTTTCTGTCAACTCCAACAGGAAGGCAAAAAGATTGAACGAATAACCCTGGCCCAGGCGCAGGTGATTACCCAGGCAGGTTCGGAGAAATCAGACGGGGCAGACAAACCGGGTATATTGACTGAGGATATGAATATTATCTGTGGCGAGGGCAGGGTCGCTCTTTTGCAGGTAAAGCCAGAGAACGGCAAGTTGATGGATTTTTCCGCCTTCGTCAACGGCAGACGTTTAAAAACCGGCGTTCAATTTCTGGATGGTTAACAAACGGCAAATCCTTTTACCAAACGATACGGCTCGGAATATCGCCGTTAATTGTCTGCTTGCCTGGTCCGGTCAGGGGAAGTGGATTCAGGAAACGCTGGATGAAATATTTCGCAGTCAGAAGCCGGACGAACGGGATCGCCGGCTGGCCCAGGAACTGGCTCTGGGAAGTTGCCGTCATCTTATTACTCTGGATTATTTAATTAGTAGATACAGTAAGCGACAATTTCGGAAAATAGACCCGGTCGTATTGCAGATTCTGCGTGTGGGGTTGTATCAACTGATATACCTGGAACGGACCCCGGACTTTGCCGCTGTCAACGAAGCGGTTCGGCAGGGACAAGCTGCTAAAATTCGGGGGGCCGACACCTTTATAAATGGGATATTACGAACTGTCCAACGGGACATCGAAGCTGTGGGCGTCGAATATGATACCACTCGGCTTCGATCTGCACTTTGGACAGGTGTAAATCTCGGTTGTCGATTCAAAAGAGACATTCTACCTGACCCTCGAAAAAATCCGGCTAAATATTGCAGTCTGGCCTATTCCCATCCTCCCTGGCTGATAAAACGCTGGCTCAAACAATATAATGAAGAGATCGTACTTAATATCTGTCGGGCCGACAACACCCGTCCACTGCTTACTTTAAGGGTAAATCGCCTGCGTTGTGAGGCAGCAGATTTACTGAATCGGTGGACCGAAGCCGGAATTCAGGCCCGACAGATAGACGGGGCTATCCAATTATTACAGCCGGCCAATCCGGTGGACTTGCCCGGTTTTCATCAAGCTTTGTTTTCTGTGCAGGACATCACCGCTCAGTCGGTGGCACCGATGCTGGACCCTGGGCCTGGGCAAAGAATACTTGATCTCTGCGCCGCACCCGGCGGTAAAACCACCCATCTGGCGGAACTGATGGGCGATGATGGCATCTTGGTGGCCTGCGACATCAATAGTGAAAAACTTACACTCGTCGATGAAAACTGCCGCCGCCTGGGGCTCAAAATAGTCCAGAGGTGCCTTATCGACGATAATTGGGGAAAAAAACAAAAGGAAATTCCCGAATACCTGGGGAATATGATAAAACAAAGCGGGCCATTTGACAGTGTTCTCATTGACGCTCCCTGTAGTAATACAGGTGTTTTAGCTCGGCGGGTGGAAGCACGGTATATTCTTACCCCGTCAGCAATCCAGAACCTGGCCCGCAAGCAATTGGCTCTGCTGCAAAAGGGAGCCGGGCTGACCAGAAAAATGGGCAAGGTACTTTACAGTACTTGCAGTATAGACAAGCGGGAAAATGAACTGGTAATCCAGGAATTCCTGAAAGCCAGCCCTGCCTTTCATTTAATCGAACAAAGGCTCACCCTGCCAAGCACGAACAGCTTAAAATCAGAGAACAATATCGAAATGCTGGAATATCGCGATGGGGGATATGCAGCGCTTCTGGAAAAAACCGAAGATTAGGTCCGAATAATTAAACACATTTTTCCCAACTAAATTTTTCAAGCCTGCCTTACCGATAAAATCTCTGTTAAGTGATTTTTCACACCCAGCTAAAAATCATTTTTCGCCGTTATTTGATAAAGGATTATTGTGGCCTCAATTGAATTTTTCATTGTTCTGGTTTCCTTAATCGCCGCCGGGGCGGGGACGCTGATCCTGCTTGCCTGCATGGCCGGTAAAAGGGCTCAACTGGTCAGGTCATTTAATATTCAACAGAAATTTCAGGAACACCAGGCCAAAATAGCGCACAACAGGCAACAATTTAAAAATAAGGAAAATACCCCATCTCCGACTGTTGCTGAAGTTGGTGCCGGCTAGGTTAGTTCCAGATCAATTCATTCTCATTAATTTACCGAGCTTTAACCAAAAATGACATTGCAGATTTTTTTGTCACCATAGTCATAATCCCCGTGTTTACTACCCTTTGGATTCCGATTCATCCCTGAAATTAATAAACTTGTGTACACTTTTGTTGTCCATATGGGCCAAATAGGGCAGTGGTCTGTTTTGATCCTCTGGATAGGAAGGATTCATCTTTGCATTTTCCGCCCTGGCCTGGGCCATTTCCTTTGACAAACCTTCTATCTCATCAATCATCCCCTCCAGAACGTCTTTTAATTCCGGGTCTTTTTGCTTTTTTTTCATTGGCAAAGTTCCTTGTTCCTATTTCATACTGATGCGACTTCTGCTATCAATTCCTGACTGGCTTTCCCTTTATTACGAGGCTTGTGCCTTCTTTCCCGCAACAGCAACGGTTGGCCGGTAGCTTCCGTTACATCACGCCAAAGATCCTTTTCCGGATCGATACGTTTACGCTGGGCAACTGCCATGCTGATGGGAACATGTACGAAATGATTATGGACCAGACTAATAATTATTCCGGTTTTTCCTGCTAACGCCGCGTGCACGGCATGGCCGCCCAGCCGAGCACAGTAGATCGAATCATTGGGATTGGCCGGTGCACTGCGGATCATATAACTGGGATCGATATACTTCAAATTGATATCTATTTGCTGCTTCTTGAAATAGGCTAAAATCTGATTTTTAAGAAAGATACCGATATCGCCGTACTTCTTATTGCCCGAGGCGTCGGTAACCTGGGAGTTTTCCATTAAATTTTGTCCCGCCCCTTCGGCCACCAGGATTACAGCATGTCCCCGCCTATCCAGTCGTCTTTGCAAGTTGGCCAATAAACCATTACCGCCTTCCAAATCAAAGGGCTCTTCCGGAATAAGCACAAAATTTACGTCATTGATCGCCAAGGCGGTATGGGCGGCGATAAAACCCGAGTCACGCCCCATCACCTTGACCAGGGCAATACCGTTTACCGCGTCAGAAGCTTCAACATGGGCCGCAGCCACCGCCTCGACCGCCTGCGAGACAGCTGTTTCAAACCCGAAGGTTTTCTGAACAAAACTCAAATCGTTATCGATAGTCTTGGGAATACCAATTACAGCAATTTTCAATCCCCGCTTCCGCGCTTTATTTGAAATATCCAAGGCGCCCTTCTGCGTACCGTCGCCGCCGATGGTAAACAGAACATTAATATTCATCCGCTCCAGGCAATCAACAACCTCGCCAACACAATTACCATGCCCGCGGGAGGATCCCAGGATGGTACCGCCCTGCCGGTGGATATTCGTTACCTTATCGGGAGTAAGTTCCATTACCGGCAGACCGTATTGAGGCAAAAATCCCCGATATCCGTAGCGAAAACCACAGATGCGTTTGACGCCATATCCATACCACAGACACATAACAATGGCCCGAATCACATCATTCAGACCGGGACATAATCCGCCACAGGTAACAACTCCCGCATTAACTTTGGAAGGATCGAAATAGATTTTTTTCCGGGGGCCGGCTTTTTCCAATATGTTACTTTTTGACAAATCCGTATTCATCTCCAAGTTATTTGTTTCAATCTCATAAAGGACATGCTGCTCTTCATCAACAAAGCACGTATGGAAATTACAGCCTTGTTTTGTTGATGCTATGGGAGAGTCCACTTGAGGCTCACCTAATACCGGAACTGTAAAATCCAACTTTTTACTTTTCATAAAAGGTCACCTTTTTCTCAAATTCAATCATCAAGCCTATCACCTGATTATTCATCACTTTGCGTAACTTTACTTAAATGTATGTACATACATTCCTCACTATCTATTCCTTATTTTCGAAATACCGCGCGTTGCACTTAACCAGAAAAGACCCCTGTGCCCACTTAGCCTTTTAATTACCCCACACATCAACCTGCATACGCATAAGTCTTTATAAAAAAAGGGAATACAACACCGTAAAAACAGGCGGATACACCCCGGATTAACCCCAAAGACCAATGGGTCCGATTACTCGGCCCCAAGATTCATTGAAACCAGCTTTAATTTAACACTGCCAGTTGATAAAATTACTTCTCTAAGGCAATCAAGTCTTCGTAACTTTCACGCCGACGGATCACTCTGAAATCCGATCCTTCCACCAATACTTCCGCAGCGCGCGGACGGGAATTATATTGGCTGCTCATGGCAAAACCGTAGGCCCCGGCAGTAAAGACCGAGAGCAGATCTCCCCTTGCCAGCGGCGGAAGCAGACGATCTTTTGCCAAAAAATCACTTGATTCGCAGATAGGCCCGACCACATCCACTTTTTGGGTACCTGGAATCGAAACTGTCTCGCTGCGTTCTTGTACAGCATAGCCATTAGCCACTTGAACTGGCCAGATAAAATGAAAGGCCTCATATAGCGCCGGGCGAATCAGATCGTTCATTGCTCCGTCTATAATGGCAAAATGTTTTTCTCCGCCTTGCTTGGTATAAAGAACCTTGGTAACCAAAATACCGGCATTGGCTGCTATGGTCCGACCCGGCTCCATGATTAGCTGAAGTCGCTTCCCCCTCAGCAGCGGTACGATCGCCTCAGCATAATCCCCAGCACTGGGAGATTGACCGGTGATATAATCAGCGGCATACCCACCACCGATATTAAGTATGTTGATCTCGAAACCACTCGAACGTAACTCGTCAATAAAATCCAAAGCCTTACGGATTGCTTCTATATAGGGGTTAACTGTGTCCCCTCCAGAACCTAAATGTAAATGGATTCCGTTGAGCTTGAGATATTGGACATGGCCAAATCGCATAAACACATCTTTAGCTCGTTCAAGGTCAACGCCGAATTTAGTTTCTTTTACCCCGGTTGTTGTATGGCGATGTGTTCCTGCATCAACATCCGGATTTATCCTCAGAGCCGCCTGCACATCTTTTTCCATCTCTGTAGCAATTGAACGTAGATTTTCCAGTTCTGCTTCTGATTCAACGTCAAAGCAAGCAATACCTGCGGTGATTGCCTGACGTATCTCAGCATCTGTTTTGCCTACTCCAGCATATACCACCTTATCTGCCGCTCCACCCGCCTGTAAAATACGATATAACTCACCCCCGCTGACCATGTCAAAACCGCTGCCCAATTGGGCCATAAGCCGACATATATGGATATTCCCGCAACTCTTAACGGAATAACAGATCAAAGGTTCAATTTCCGCAAAGGCCTTAACCAGACTTGTGTAGTGATGCTTCAGGGTGGCAGAACTATAAACATATACCGGGGTACCGACCTGCTCGGCAATCTTCCGCACGGGCACCTCTTCACAATATAACTGATTGTCTCGATACTGAAAATGATCCATGACTTTACTTATTTTCTCAAATAACCAACCTCCGGCAGAGGTCCCACCAGCGGCGAGACATAAGCGCGGAAGTTGCTGTTAATATTGTTGCCCTGTTCGTTTATATATTCATCTGGTAGGTTCTTAGTCCGTGCTGCCACCGAAGCCAGGGTCGTCACAAAAGTCTCTATGCGATAACGATCACCTTTACCGAATCGCTGCATACATACACTGCCCGCCGTATTGTCGCCGGAGGCGTAGAAAACCGCCATGCGCCCACAATAGCGGGCCTCGTAGGCATCCACCGGACTAATCAGACCTGGAAAACATCGCTGCGGATAGCCAAAGGTATCCACCCGCACCCGTTTAGTAACCTTGGTCTTGAGTAATTCATTCATCAAAAAGTCTGATAGCACAGCACCACCGGTCGTTAATTGTGGGTTGCCGTGAGAATCATACACAACTTCTTTTTGTAAGCGTGTAGCCCAAGGTTCACCCTTTTCATCCGCGACACCCTCACTAACTACCACCATGCAGCGTCCGATTCTCTCAAACGTTTCTGCCACCTCCCGGGTGAATTTTTCAATGGGCATAGGCCTTTCCGGCACATAAATCAGATGCGGGCCGTCTCCTTCATGACGACGGGCCAACATCGTCGCTGCGGTTAAATAGCCGGCATGTCTGCCCATAACAATATCCACTTTTACACCCGGCAGGGCCCGGTTGTCCAGATCATCACCAATCACCGCATGGGTTACATAGGTGGCCGCGGTTCCATAGCCGGGACAGTGGTCCGTAACCAGCAGATCGTTATCGATGGTCTTGGGAATATGAAATACCTTAAGATCGTAATCAGCGTCCTGGACCATAGTATTGATAATATGGGCCGAGCTGGCTGAATCGTTACCGCCGATATAGAAAAAATAGCGCACATTATGCTTACGAAAAGATTTAATCATACGGGAGCAATATTCTCTGTCCGGCTTTATCCGGGAGGAACCCAGGGCGGCCGAGGGTGTGCGAGCCACCGCTTCCAATTCGTTGCGCGACAGACGTTTCAGGTCGATGAAATTCTCAGCTACTATGCCTTCCACACCGTGGACGGCTCCGAGCAGATCTTTTATACACTCCTGCTCGCAGACCTCCTCGATTACGCCTACCAGTGATTGATTGATTACAGCGGTCGGTCCGCCGGATTGTCCCACTACAGCATTTCCTTTTAATTGTTTACTCATAATCTCTTTCTACCAGGTACGTTCTATAAAACCAGTATCAACTTTTCCTTTTACATACTGCGGATGTGACAGTATCTCCAGACATAATAGTCGTGTGCTCTTTATCGGCTCAATTTCAAATTCCTGCAGAGCCCGTTTCATACAGGCGATGGCCTCGGGACGGGTCTTTTTATGCACGATCAACTTGCCCACCAGCGAGTCATAGCGCGGCGATATAACATATCCCGCATAAACGTGCGTATCCAGACGCACTCCCAGGCCACCCGGGGCGATAAATCTTTCTATGCGACCCGGACAGGGCTGAAAGTCGTTAGCCGGATCCTCTGCATTAATTCGGCATTCGATCGCCACCCCCTGCTGCTTTATATCTTTCTGACGCAGCTTGAGATGTTCACCCGCAGCAATACGTAACTGCCATTTCACCATATCGATACCCGTTACCATTTCCGTTATGGGGTGCTCCACCTGAATCCGGGTATTAACCTCACTAAAATAAAATTTATTTTTATTGTCCAGCAAAAACTCTACCGTGCCCGCATTGACATAGTTGGCTACTTTGACCAGACGCAGTGCCGCTTTACACAACTCCTCCCGCACATTGTTGTTAATAGAAGGACCGGGCGTCTCTTCGATTATCTTTTGATGCCGTCTTTGTAAACTGCAATCGCGCTCCCAGAGATGCACAGCATTGCCTGCCCGATCGGCCAGAATCTGAACTTCCACATGACGCGCCTGTTCCAGATACTTCTCAATATACACATTCGAGTTCTTGAACGCGCTGGCCGCCTCAGTCTGGGCACTGTGAAACGCCACCCGCAAACTCATCTCATTATGGGCAATCCGCATCCCCCTGCCACCGCCCCCGGCCGAAGCCTTTATTATCACGGGATATCCCATCTGGGCCGCCAGGGTTACGGCTTCTTCCTCATTGGGAACAGCTTCTTCTGAACCCGGCACAACAAGCACCTTGGCCTGCTCGGCCAGCTTACGTGCGGTAATTTTGTCCCCGAGCATTTTCAGTGCTTCCGGACTAGGCCCTATGAAGTGGATCTTGCAATCACGGCATACCTCGGCAAAGTGGGCGTTCTCCGCTAAAAACCCATAGCCCGGATGAATCGCTTCCACATTCGATATTTCCGCTGCACTTATAATCCTAGGTATATTTAGGTAGCTCTCAGCAGGGTCCGCCGGACCGATACAGATAGAATCATCCGCCAGCTTTAAATACGCCGAGTTACGGTCCGCATCGGAATAGACCGCCACCGACTGAATTCCGAGCTCCTTGCAGGCCCGAATGATTCGCAGGGCAATTTCACCTCGATTGGCTATTAATATACGGGAAAACATTAAATGCTTGGGATTCTTAAATGAGTAATCTTTATTTATTTTTACAGCAATTCAGACTGTCATTTAGGTTCAACCAGAAAAAGAGGCTGACCATATTCTACCGCCTGACCGTTACTAACCAGCACTTTCTTAATAATACCGGTAATCTCACTTTTAATTTCGTTCATTACCTTCATGGCTTCTATGATACATACCACCGTATCATCCTCTACCTGGTCACCTACCTCCACAAAGGGACCAGCATTAGGACTGGGGGCCGAGTAATAAGTCCCTACAATCGGTGAGACGATTTCCACCTTATGGGGTTCTTCCGACTTATCTTCCACTGTTTGGCCTTCCGCCTTTTGCGCCGCCGAGGGTGCCGACTCCTCGCCTTTAACCGAACCTCCCGCAGCTCCCGAAGCGGAAACAACCGAGGGCATGGCCACAACCTGAGGCACGCTTTGTCCAGCACCGCCCCGTTTCAGCATGATCCGGGTTTGGCCGTCAACAATCTCTAATTCACTGAGATCGTTGACCTTCATCATGTCTATCAGTTCTTTGATCTTTTCCAGTTCCATTACTCACCTTACCTCATCAAGGTAACTGTATTCAAATCCTTACCCAGTCGGCTCAACAACGTCCGTCCCTTGCGGGTTACCAGCACGTCATCTTCAATGCGTATTCCAAACCGACCGGGAATATAAATACCCGGCTCGACAGTAATAACCATCCCCTCTTTGAGCACTCCTTTACTTTTTTTACTCAGCGAGGGGGCCTCGTGAATATTCAATCCCAGGCCATGCCCGGTGCCGTGGTCGTAAACAACCTTTCTCCAGTCCAGCCCTCTGAAAGCACGTAGCTTTGTGGACTTAAGGCTTTTCATCAGCAAATTACGAGCAGCCCTGTCCACCTGAACAAACTCAACGCCCGGCCTAACTGCTTCTATGGCAGCAAGTTGCGCTTCCAATACCCATTGATACGCGTCCATAAAAGCAGGACGGATTCTACCGACCAAAAAACACCGTGTCAAGTCGCTTCTATATCCCCCTACTGTGGCCCCCCAATCAATAAGAATCGATTGATTCGTACCTAAGCGCCCCCGACCTGGCCGGGCATGCGGCTGGGCTCCATGGGCTCCGAAGGCAACGATGCTCTCAAAGGCAGCCGGCCTGCCTCCCCGCCGGGCCATCTCATATTCCAACTCTGCCGCAACCTCCAGCTCTGTCACGCCTGGCTTTATTGATTTTAACGTTTCTTTCATGGCCGTTTCGGCAATCCGCGCAGCCTTTCGTATTTGCTCTATCTCGAAATCATCTTTACACAGGCGAAGCTCACCCACCAATCCCCTACTAAACCTTAGACCTCTACCCACGGCCTTACGGTATGCTTTTAGGGCGGCGGCGGTCACTGTATCCGGATCAATTCCGACCGCTGCTATTTTTTTACGAAAAGTTCTACCTGATAAAAATCCCCAACTCTCCATTACCCCCCCCACTGCCACGCTCATGTCGGCTTTGCGCACTTTCAAAGCCAATCCCGGACATTCCTGTCGAACCTGAATTACATAACGACTATCTGTTACCAATATCTTCCGACTCTGCGCAACTAACAACACACTATCATCACCGGAAAATCCTGTTAGATAACTTACGTCCGCCGGATCGTTGATAATAAATGCATCTAACTTTTCATCGCGCATCCGATCCCGTAATTTTCTAATCCTTCCGGCTACATATGTTTTAATATTTGCAATTTTCATTTTAAATAGTGACCTGTTTCTATATTCATCAACTATTGTCCAAAATAGACATAAACGCTTCCTGCGGAATATTAACCGAACCGATACTTTTCATACGTCTCTTTCCGGCTTTTTGCTTTTCCAGCAGTTTCATTTTTCTAGTCACGTCTCCACCGTAGAGCTTGGCCGTCACGTCCTTGCGATACGCCCTGATAGTCTCCCGGGCAATGATACGACCGCCAATAGTTGCCTGCAAAGGTATTTCGAACTGATGCCTGGGAATGGTCTCCTGTAATCGTTTCAGCAGCTTCCTGCCCCGCTGTTCCGCGCTGCTGCGGTGGACAATCAATGACAAGGCATCCACAGGTACCTTATTGACCAAAAAGTCCAGTTTGACCAGGTCACTTGCCTCGAATCCGAGCAGTTCGTAATCCATGGTGGCATAACCACGGCTGGCGCCCTTGAGCAGATCATAAAAATCATAAACAATCTCTGCCAATGGAGCTTTATATTCCAACATAACTCGCTGTGAGCTTAGATAGTCGGTTTTTAATAATTTACAGCGCCGCTGCTCGCCCAGTTTCATAATAATTCCAATCGATTCGACCGGAGTTATTATTTCCAACTTGACCATCGGCTCGCGCAACTCGGCTAATTCATTGATCGATGGCAACTGACTCGGTGCATCGATGCGTTTGACTTCACCGCCTTTGGTAAGCACTTCGTAGCTTACCGTAGGTGCCGTCTGCACCACTTCAATATCATTTTCTCGTTCCAGACGTTCCTGGATTATTTCCATGTGCAGCAATCCCAGAAATCCGCACCTGAATCCAAAACCCAGCGCTGGTGAGCTCTGCGGTACAAAGGTAAAACTCGTATCGTTTAATTGTAATCTTTCGAAGGCACTGCGCAGATGCGTAAAGTCTGTGGCCAATGCCGGGTAAAAGTCGCAAAATACCATCTGTATCGGTTTCTTATAACCCGGCAGTGCCTTCGCTGCCGGCCGGGCATCGTCGGTTATCGTATCACCTATGGTTATATCGCCAAGCCTGCGGATATTCGCTATTACATATCCTACCTCACCGGTACCCAATTCCTTCACCGGCGTCATCGTTGGCGTAAACTTCCCCAATTCGGTTATCAGATATTTCTTGCCCGAGCCCATCATGCTGATTTTCTGCCCATGTTTCAACGAGCCGGCAAAAACCCGCACATAGCTGATAACACCGCGATAATCGTCAAAGTGACTGTCGAATATCAAGGCCGCCGTAGCCTCATCTGAAAGGTCCTTCGGAGCCGGTAAAAGAGTGACCACCGCGTCCAGCAGTTCCTGCACCCCTAGGCCGGATTTGGCACTGATGTGAAAACATTCGTGTTTTCTCAAACCCAGAACATGCTCGATCTCCTCCGCCGTCACGTCCACCTGGGCCACCGGCAAATCAATCTTGTTAATGACCGGAATTATCTCCAGGTCCTGCTCAAGGGCCAGATATGCATTGGCAACCGTTTGCGCCTCGACCCCTTGGGCCGCATCCACTACCAATAGTGCCCCTTCGCAGGCCGCTAGCGCCCGCGATACTTCATAATTGAAATCCACGTGACCGGGCGTATCTATAAGGTTCAGCATATATTCCCTGCCTTCGTACCGGTATGGCAATGTCACCGCCGAGGCCTTGATGGTAATCCCCCGTTCCCGTTCCAGGTCCATATCGTCCAGCATCTGATCCTGGAAGTCCCGCTCATCGACCGCCCCGCTTATCTGCATTATCCGGTCCGCCAGCGTACTCTTACCATGATCTATATGCGCTACTATCGAAAAATTACGTATATGTTCAGTGCTCATTATAAATATTGCCAGATATTCAGCTTATAAACATTTAAAAAAGTAATTATATATAAATGCCCTACCTAAAACAACCTCTTGCTTTGTAAATAGCAAATGATATAACGTTTACTTAAGGAATAGATTATTGACCATTTAAGGTTGGATCACTTGCCTGACAAACGTACACATCGCGGCAAACATCCAGAGGATGACCGTCTATTTACCGAGACGCAAATATTAGATTTGCGTCGGGCGGTTGGCGACCTGGCCTGGCTGCTAAGTCACGGCTATGCCGAAAAATCATCTCTGAAACTAGTGGGCGACCGTTACGCCTTGAAAGAACGCCAAAGAATGGCCGTTATGCGCTCTGCCTGCTCGGATGAGGAGTTGGCAACCCGTTCCTCCAGACAACTCCCTCCTTCAGCCCTGGTAAATCAGCCGCTTCTTGTGGACGGTTATAATATTATCACTACCGTCGAAACCGCTTTGGGCGGTGGCGTAGTTCTCAAGGCACGTGACGGCAGTCTCCGCGACATTGCCGGCCTCCACGGTACCTATCGCAAAGTTCAGGAAACAATGCCAACCCTGGAATTGATCGGCCGATCTCTGGCCGAGTTGTCTATCAGTTCCTGTCAGTGGTTTCTCGACAGCCCCGTTTCCAACAGTGGCCGTCTCAAGACCATGCTCTTAAAACTAGCCGATGAAAACGAGTGGAATTGGCAAGTCCAGGTCGTTACCAATCCAGATCCCATCCTCATCAAGGCGGAAAATATCATCTCCACCAGCGACAGTATCATCCTCAACAGTTGTCATAAATGGTTTAATCTCTCCGAATATGTTATTTCCAATTACATCCCCGACGTCTTAATTGTTGATTTGTCCTTACCACCCGCTGAAAATGCCATCTGAAGAAAATCACAAACCAGAACCGGAAATACAATTACCTCAAAATGTAATCAAGCTCCGGGAAATGCTAAAACATTGTCGTCTCTGTCCGCGCAATTGTGGTGTGAACCGACTCTCCGGCCAAATCGGCTCTTGTCACATAGGCGCTACCGTGCTGGTTTCTTCAGCCATGCCGCATTTTGGCGAGGAATCCGTATTGGTAGGCCGCGGGGGCAGTGGTACTATTTTCTTTGCCGGTTGCAATCTGCACTGCGTTTTCTGTCAAAACTATGATATCAGTCAGGACGATAACGGCCGACCATCAACACCCGACCAGATTGCTGGGCTAGCCCTGGGATTGGCTCAATCTGGCTGCGAAAATATCAACTTTGTCACTCCCACCCATGTCAGTCAAACTGTTGCCGAGGCAATCGTAATAGCTCGCCATCGCGGTTTAAAAGTTCCCACCGTCTATAATTGCGGTGGTTACGAATCGCTGGAAACCCTAAAGTTATTGGATGGTCTGATAGACATATACATGCCGGATTTCAAATACGCCCAGGCATCGTCCGGCCGCCGCTATTCCGATGTAAGTGATTATCCCAAAATCGCCACCACCGCCTTAGCCGAGATGTATCGGCAGAAAGGTCCTTTACAGACCAACGATTCCGGCATCGCTCAAAAGGGTGTAATGATTCGTCACCTGGTCATGCCCGCCGACATCGCCGATAGTCGCTCTGTAATTGATATAGTTGCCGCCACCGCTCCGGGTTGCGCCATTAACATCATGGCCCAATACCGCCCCGCCTACCAAGCCCAAAAATTCCCCGAACTGATGGAATTACCACCCCGCTCCACCATCCAGGCCCTCCACACCTATGCCACCCAAAAAGGATTGCAACTTCTATGAATTAAGGCCCGTCTAATCCAATTATCTCTCTATGCTATATACTATCTCGCACTAATCCCCCACCTCTAAAACTCCCTGAAAACACACAAAATTCGCCCAAAGTCACCATTAGAATCAACTTTGTTCAAATCACACCAATCTCAGTCCATAACCGGCATCAAACAACCTTTTTATCGGCCTTTCCCGCCCTTCAAAACCCAAAATCATTGACAAAATGCCCAAAATCAGTATACTAAAATTATATGGGGCAGCGCGCATAAGTAGTAACTATAAATAGCAATTATGACAGTCGATGTTTTCCGGATATGAGAGAAAAACCACATCAATTTGAGAACTTCAGCCGTTGGTCTCGCTTCGAGCTTAAGTATCAGATCAATGAATCGCAGGCAGCGGCGATCACTCGTTTCATTGCTCCTTATATGCGCCCGGATCGTTACAGTGAATTGCAGGAAGACGGTGCTTATCCGATCGTCAGTTTATATATGGACTCTCCGAATTTACGGCTTTGTCGTAAAAGCCTGGTAGGTGATAAGAACCGCTTCAAAATTCGCATTCGCAGTTATACCGACAATCTGGACTATTCCCGCTTTTTTGAAATTAAACGTCGCATGAACACTGTCATTATTAAAAGCCGCACCCGCGTTTTAGCCAATAGCGTTGCCCCGCTTATTACCGGTCAGCAGCAACCACCCTCCGGCAAAAGTGCTGAAGATGAGATTCTCAACCAATTCTTATTCTACAAAAACATGATAATCGCTCGACCGATGATAAAAGTACGTTATCTGCGTCAGGCCTTTGAACAAAACACCGACTCTCGTGTACGCTTAACCTTTGATCGCAATCTATGCTATTGTGTAACTACCCGGCCGGAGGTAGAGTTGAACGGACCTGGCTGGATACGAATGCCCCTTAAGAGTGTAATCCTGGAGATTAAATTCACCGGACGTTTTCCCCCCTGGCTCGCCCGCATGGCAAAGTTATTCGCTCTTAAACAGCAATCCTTTTCCAAATATGCTAATTCCATCAGGCATGCCTGTTTATTGAAATATTGTGCTCCTGTTGTTTCGATGAACCATTGTTAAATTTAGAGAAAAGAGAACATGGAACAACTCTGGCAATTTTTGGAAGGTGACACTGCAGGACTTTTCCCGCCCGAAAATGTGCTCTTATCGCTCCTGCTGGCCTTCTTACTTGGGCATTTGATTGCCTGGGTATATTACGGCACCCATAACGGCTTATCATACTCGCGCACGTATGTACAATCTCTGATTTTGATTACCGTTGTGGTTGCTATGGTCATGGCGGTAATTGGCAACAGCATCATTACGGCTTTCGGTCTTATGGGTGCCCTGGCAATTATTCGTTTCCGTAACATTCTCAAGGACACCCGGGATGTAGCCTTTATATTTTGCTCGCTTGTGGTGGGTATGGCCACCGGCGCCGGCCGCTATGCCATTGCCATTATGGGTACGATTATTCTCTGCCTGATCGCACTGTATCTACATTTCACCGGGTTCGGCACACACCAGCCGCATAACTGTTTTTTACGTTTTCGCTACGCCGGCCTCACCGGCAAGGACTTCCCTATACCTGATATCCTTAAACGCTTTTGCACAAATTTCACTCTTATTTCTATCCAGGACACCGGCTTCGGTAACCCGGCCGAATACGCCTATCAGCTCATGGTCCGTCAGGCCGGCAGAAATGAGCAACTCATCTTTGAACTGGAAAAAGTTGTCGGCATTGAAAATATCAGCTTGATCATGCAGGAACAGTTGTTAGAGGTTTAACTTCTTCCATGAAAAAAACCGGCAAAACCAATAAAGACAGTTATATTACCGGCACTTGGCGGCGGCATTTTTTCCCCGTCTTTACCTGGTTCATGGTCTTAGCTTGCGTGATCTTTCTCTTTACCCGTCGTACACAGCGTTTCGAAGTAATCGGCCTGGTCCAGGGCTTCGAAGGCGAAATTGCCTCTGTTACGATCGGCAATCTGAAAACCCTGAATGTCAAGTTATTTGATACCGTCACGGAGGGTGACACTCTGTGCACACTCAATGATGAACGTATAAAAATCCAGCTCGAAACCGCAGCTACTACCATTAACCGCCTCCAGGCCGAAGTGACTGCCGCTCGGGACCGTTTGCAGTCCGAACAGAAGAATCTTCAAAATAACCGGGTGGCCGACAATCGCCGTTTTGCCCTCAACGTTGAGCAGGCCCGACTTCGCCATATGGAGATAAGCGTCGACATAGAAACAGATAATATTACTCTCGAAGACCTGGGACTTGATGTCAAAATTGCCCGCGAGCTTTTGCAACGTCAGGCCATTGCTGAGTACGACCTGCGTAAAAAGGAACTCGCTTATAACATACTGCAAAAAAAGATTACGGAAAACAAAAAACTCCTGGCTCAGGCTACGGAAATCTTGAATAACGCCCTGGAGCGGCAGAAAAAATTCACCGACTCTCTTCCCGCTCATATTGCTCTGGATACGGCCCTAAAACCCCTGCAATTGGCTGTCACCGAACAAAATAATTTAATCAAGGAGTTGGAACTGGACCGGGCTGCCCTGGTCTTAAAGGCCCCCTTCGCGGGTGTGGTAAAAGAAATCCTAAGACGACCCGGTGATACGGTACTACCCGGCGAACCCATAATGATGATTGAAAAGGCCGAAAAACCTCAAAACATCATCGCCTATGCAAAAGACGAGCAGGCTAATCAAGTACAAAAAGGCCAGCAAGTGCTGCTAATCACCAGAACCCGCCCCTCTCTGGTTGAATCCTCGACGATACAATATGTTGGCCCCGACGTAGTTCAGATTCCCCAGCGTCTTTGGTTTAATCCAACCATCCCGGAATACGGCCGTCCCTTCCTTCTCGGCATCCCCTCAAAATGGGACAAGCTCGTTCCCGGCCAGTCCGTGGGAATACGCCGGCCCACCTCCAGCCTGTAAACAGAGGCTGCCTTGAAAGTAAGAACTCCAGGAAATTAAATTTTATGATGTACGGATCGCGCTGTAACAATTTGACTTTTATTCTGCTGTCTTTGGCCCTGCCCTTGCTGATAGCCGGCTGCCGCACGCCTCAACAGTATAAAGAAAAAGCCGACACCGATGTATATAACATCATCGACCGTATTTGGGAGGACAAGCTATTCAGTCGAGCGAATTATAAAATCAGCGATACCAAACCCCTGCCCCAGGACCTCCAGGTGGAAAAATCCGTCCCTGATTCCGGAATCTTGTCTCTGGCCCAGGCCTTGCAGTTGGCCACGGCCCACAACCGCGATTATCAAACCCAAAAGGAAACCCTTTATCTTACCGCCCTGCAGCAAACCTCTGTCAGCCACCAATACGATTTTATCCCCTTTGGCCAAGGCGCCGGCAGCTACCTAAAGGAGGGCCAGGATGAGGGAATCGGGGCTACGGCTGCTCTGGGATTCAATAAATTACTCTACACCGGCGCTTTTATCAGCACCCAGATTGCCGCCAACTGGATGGATATAATAACCGGTAATATGCAAAGCGGTCTCTCATCTATACTTAGTGCTAGTATCACCCAGCCTGTTCTGCGCGGTTACGGACGTCAGGTTGTCATGGAAAATCTTACCCAGGTTCAGCGCGATACCCTGTATCAACTGCGCCTGTTCAATCGTTTCCGCAAAACCTTTGTGGTTTCCGTCGTCAGCCAGTATTATCATATCTTACAACTCTATGATGAGGTCAAAAATGCCCGGGCTAATTTCGATACCCTGAATTGGATGAACCGGCGCGCTCAGGACTTGGCCACGATGGGAATGATCCCCCAGTATGAATTGAACCAGATTTATCAGGACGCTCTCCAGGCCCATGACACCTTGGTGCTGTCTCAGAAAATGTACCAACAAGCCCTGGATGGATTTAAAATCACTCTCAGCCTGCCCACTCAAACCGAAATCCAACTGGATGAAAAAGAACTCGATGCCCTAAGAGCCCTTGGCACCATCGAATACGAATTTCAGGAAACAGAAGCGATTCAGACAACCCTGGCCCAGCGTCTCGATCTGGCCAATAAGGCAGATGCTGTTGATGATGCTAAACGAAAAGTTGCTATTGCAGCTGATGCCTTACGGGCTGAGCTCAATCTTGTTGCCTCCGCTTCCGAGGCCTCTTCCGATGAACGTACTGATATTATCACTTTTAATAAATTGGAAGATAAATATGGCTTAGGAGTACAACTTGATCTGCCTCTCGATCGCCTGGAAGAAAGAAATCTCTATCGAACCTCTTTGATAACTCTGAATCAGCGGCGGCGGGAATATGAACAAGCCTCTGATATGGCCGTCTTTGAAGTCCGCCAGGCCTTTCGTGATCTCTCTGAGTCAGCCCAGCGGTATAAGCTGCAAACCGAAAGCCTTACCCTGGCCCGCAAACGTTTCGACAACACCATCGCCCTTCTTAGTACCGCCCAAACAAATACCCGCGACGTCCTGGACGCCCAGCGCGACCTCTTCCGGGCCCAAAACGCCTCCACTCAGACCCTGGTAGAATATACCATCGCCTTCTTGAGATTTTACCAGGACACCGGAGTCCTCCGCGTCCAACCGGATGGCATGTGGGTTCCCCAACTCGCCGCAAAAAAATAAAATCTTAGCTCTTAAATGTATAAAAAATTAACCCCGGTCTTGCCGGGGCTAACTTTTTGCGGGAAACTTCGAAAAATTCCTCCTCCATAAAAGTACTTTTTCAAGTATCCCTATATATACTTTTTTAAAAAAATATATTTTTTATTTTCGACGGCGACTTAATACTCTCAGCCCACCTAGCCCTAATAACGCGACAGTAATCGGTTCAGGTACAGGATATACATCAGTTGCAGTATCTGCCTGCGCTTCTTGACCATTCTGCACAGCAAGTACCTCATTCAGCGGACCCGAATCAATGACAACTTCCAGGTCCACCCCCACCTTAATGTCCCCAAACGAATTCGTAATTGTTTCCTCCAACTCAATCCTGCCTATCTTTGGTGGAATAACTTCAATTGGCGGAACTGCCACTATGGGAATATTATGATTGGCACTCTTCGGCTTAAGGGCTGAACGTATCTTCGCCATCTCCCCCATCGACATGGCTTTGCCGGGCACATATATCTCCATCGTACCCGACGACCATATTCCTCTTGTGGGCTGTACATCGATATCCGCATACTGATAGGTATAATCAAGCTTCGTCGAACCTTTCGGCAGCAGATCTAACAGGTTATCCGCCCATACCGTCGCGCTGGGCAAAGCCAAAACAGCAATCAATAATAATCTCAATCTCCTCATAACAATAACTCCTCTTCTACTCATCCCTGCAAATAGCATAAAAACACGCTAAAATCACATATTGGCGCAACTTACACCTTGTGCCTGTAATTTCTTGCAAAGTAATAAATGGATTGGGAAATGAAACTAATCCCAAAATGAATACATAGGATTACTCTACACTTCCTTAGAAATGCTCTCGATTCTCCCTAAAGCATATATAATATATCACAATATATACTCAGATGTCAAGATATTTTCGGACCTTGCTAACATTTTTTTAATATTTCTTGTTTTCGTTAACCTTTTAATTTTAGACACTTATGAAACCACCCAGCTCCTTTTCGTTATTTTTACCAATTTTTCACCTGTTATTGATCCGGGTGTCAAAAATCATCTCCGCATTAACGAAAACTTGACACTTTTGATGCTTCATTATATATTTACTATCTCGCTATTGGCTGACATACCGTTGAGAGTCCCGTAAGTTCATAATATTACTGGTTTTAGCGGCTTTGTGCCCACCCCGATCTTATTTGACGGTATTGAAGCTGACCTTGTAGTTTTGGATTAGATTTTTGAGGATTTTCGCATGAGTAACAAGCCACAGGTTTGCATCGTGGGTGGTGGAATGATAACCCAGGTTCAGATACTGCCCTCCATCTATCAACTACAGCGTCTGGGCCTTATCGGTGACATTGGAATATGCGCCCTTAATAGCCCCCCTTTGCAGGTGCTTGCTGATGACCAGCAACTTCAAAAGGCCTTCCCCGGACAGTCTTTTACTGCTCACCCCCCCCTAGATTCAGGTCCTGATGAGGTATTCCCTGACTTGTACAAGCAGGTCCTTTCCCAGATGCCCCCCTTTAATATTGTTGTTATCGCCGTCCCCGACACGCTCCACTATCCCATGCTCAAGACCGCCTTGGAATATAATCAGCACGTCTGCTGTGTAAAACCCCTCGTCCTGAAATATGAGCAGGCTCTCGAAATCGAAAAAATAGCCTACGAAAAAGGTCTGGTCATCGGCATCGAATACCATAAACGTCTCGACGACCGTGCCCTGCTGGCCCGCCGTCAATATCGACAGGGTGACTTCGGCGAATTCCGCCTCGGCCACGCCGAGATGAACGAACCATATTATTATCGTAATTCCAACTTCCAGAACTGGTGCACCTGCGAAAATACCGACATGTTCACTTATGTTGGCTGCCATTATGTCGATCAGGTCCATTTTATCACCGGCCTGATGCCCCGAAGTGTTTCGGTTTACGGCATTGCTGATAAATATCCCAACGGCCGGGAAGGATATCTTTGGACCGATGCCCGCGTTATTTGGGAAAATGACGCCTGTCTGCATGTCACCAACGTCATGGGATATCCTGATGAAGGCCCCGGCGGCAACTTTCAGGGCCTGCGTATGTACTGCGCTGGCAAAGACTGTGCCGGCATGCTCGTCCACAACGACCAGTTCCGCGGTATCGAACACTGCTATGTCCGCAGGGGCAACGAACCGGGCGATACCTATTACGCCCAGCCCAGCCCCGATTATTTCCGCTATGTTGACTTAGGCGGACCCGGCCTGACCCCCGTCGGCTACGGCTATCGTTCCATTGAATATATCGTCAAGAACATCATCCGCTGTCAGGATGCCGCTTCCTCTGCCAATGACAAAGAAGCACTGGCCCAGCGCCAAAAGATGATTAAACAGTTTGATCAGGATGGTATCATGGCCACTCCCGCCAACAGTTCTTTTAACGAACTGGTCATCGAAGCTGGACGTCTCTCTATCCTCAACGGCGGACGCGAGGTGGAAATATCGTATCACCCCAACCCCACTGTGGCTTTGAAAAAGTAGACGGTTGACACGCTTACGTGAAGCAAAAGCTTTTTTATCAATAACAAGATTAATCAGTATGTATTGAAAGGAAAACTACGAGACCATGGCTAAAGAATTCCCCTTGGATCCGGTTGAAGTTACCCCCATAGCCACGAAGCACCGCAAGCTTTCGGGCCTCATCCCCAATGAACAGACTGTTAAAAAGCTCAAAAAACTCCGCGAGGTCGAATCCTTCAGTATGCGCGGCCAACCCCCCATAATCTGGGACCATGCCCAGGGTATTAATGTCTATGATGCCTATGGCAATATGTGGCTGGATTTTTCTTCGGGTGTTTTAGTCACCAACGCCGGCCACGGCCGTCCTGAAATTGCCCGCGCCGTCTCCGACCAGGCCACCAAATCCTTACTTACCTCATACTGTTTCCCCAATGAGCCCAGAATCAATTTAACCCAGAAACTGATTTCCCTCGCCCCCGAACCGCTGAAAAAGGTCTTCCTGCTCAGCACCGGTGCCGAAACCACCGAATGCGCCCTCAAGCTCATGCGTACCCACGGCCGCAAGACTGGCGGTGAAGATAAAAGCGTCATCGTTGCCTTCAAGGAATCATTTCACGGTCGCACCCTCGGCGCCCAGCAGCTCGGCGGGATGGCCGGCGGCTGCGCCTGGATTAAAAATCTCGATCCTGAAATTGTTCACGTACCTTTCCCGGACGGTTTCCGCTGCGAGGACACCAGCTTTGACTTGTTTGAAAAATCCCTGGCCGATCTTAACATCAACCCCGACAACGTCGCCGGTGTCATCAGCGAAACTTATCAGGGTATCGGCCCCAACTTTATGCCTACCCAATATGCTCAGGCCCTGCGCCGCTGGTGTGATGAACACGGCGCCCTGCTTTGTTTCGATGAAGTCCAGGCCGGTTTCGGGCGTTGCGGCCGCATGTGGGGCTTTGAGCTTTATGGAATCGTTCCCGACCTGTTTTGCATGGGTAAAGGCATAAGTTCCTCCCTGCCCATCAGCGGCGTTATTGGTCGAGCCGAAGTCATGGACCTCTACGGCCCCAACGAAATGACCAGCACCCATTCTGCCAATCCCATCTGCTGTTCTGCGGCCCTGGCCAACCTTGATATTATCGTGAAGGAAAAACTTGTCGATAATGCCGCCAAGCTTGATTCTGTCCTGCAAAAAAATCTGCAGGAAATCAAACAGAGTTTCCCCGAAGTGGTTGGATTCGCTCCTTCCCGCGGCTTGGTCGGCGGCCTGCTCATGGTCAAAAAAGGCACCAAAGATCCCAACTACGAATTGGCCTGGGACGTAATCAATCTTTGTTTCCACAAGGGCCTGATGATGTTCGCACCGGTTGGTTTAGGCGGCGGCTGCGTCAAGATTGCCCCCCCCTTATGTATCACCGCCGAGGCCCTCAATGAAGGCTGCTCGGTAATCCGTGAAGCTTTAGGTGAGTTGGTCTAATCCCATTAAAATTAGACATCATCCTTACCGTTATCCGGGTCAGATAACACCCGGACTTTGCGCTCCTACCCCTTTGCGTAAACAACCTCACCCTCAACGATGGTCTTCTCCACCTCCGCCTGGTATCTGCCCTCTTCCTGCCTGATATCCAGCACACACAAATCGGCCTTGGCTCCTTCGACAATCCTCCCATACCCTTGACCTGTCAGACCTGTCAGCTCACACGGATTACTTGCAAAAATCTGCGCCGCCGCCGACACCGCCTCTTCCAGCTCCCTCCCCTCATGCCTTTTGTTCCAGATCCCCTCCATATCTCGGGTTAGCCAGTTCAGCAGATTAGTAAACCCGCGCACCATCGTCAGATTACTGCTGAATAGTGTGTTTTCTTTCCCCAAAACCTGTAGATATTGACCGTCATCGCTCACCTTACCCTCTATCCCCTCCACCCTGAATTCTGTGAGATTCGAACCGGCAATCATACTACAATCCGTAATCCCCACAATCCTGCTTACCCCCTTACGCTTAATAATATCACGGATGTAGGCCGGATTGACGTGATAACCGTCGCAGATAAGCTCGGCATAGAGTTTATCGAATTTCAACACCGCCTCGACCGCCCCCCCGCCGGCAAACGGCTTATACGAACTACCCGTGGGCCCGTTGGTAAAATGAACGCAATATTTCAGCCCCGCCCCTATCGCCTCGGCCACCTGCTCGCACGTCGCCGCCGTATGCCCCATCCCCACCACGATTCCCTTTTTGGTAAGATACTCAATAAGCTCATAACTGCGCCGCCCATCGTCCGGCACCACGTTGGCCAGCTTTATACTGCCCCCGTCTCCAATCTTCTCGAAAAAATCTACTTCCGGTTTATGCACCATATCCGGATTCTGGGCCCCGCTCAACTGCTTATTGATAAAAGGCCCTTCTAAAAATCCCCCCAGCAGCCGCGCCCCCCGCAATTCCTCTCCATATTTGCCCAAATAATCGGCCAACCGCTCATAACAATATTGCAGATTCTCCAGACTCGTAGTCCAGTTCGCCAGGTAAAATCCCGTCACCCCGAATTC
>Ga0272441_10004945_pt1 | contig 23620 bp, 23 predicted proteins | sample SSMProp6N_FD_193582 | JGI IMG/M metagenome (GOLD analysis project Ga0272441, IMG submission 193582) | Marine sediment archaeal communities from Little Sippewissett salt marsh, Falmouth, MA, United States - SSM-Prop-6N | ecosystem: Environmental > Aquatic > Marine > Wetlands > Sediment ...
AGTGGCGATCACAATCGGTTGCGGTATGGTGATGACTGCAAGATCAATATCTTCTGGTACGTCCAAAACACTCTTATAGGCTTTTTTACCCAAAATCTCTTCATCTTTGGGATTGACAGGCAAAATTTTCCCTTCATAACCACCTACAATGATATTGTTCAAAATTTGATAACCAATTTTGGCAGGATTGCTGGAAGCGCCGATTATAGCAACGCTTTTGGGTTTAAAAAATCCTTCAAGATACTTTTCCATTTGAGACACTCTTCTTTCTAGAAGTAGACGTATTAGTATTCATTTATGATAACTAATTCTAGCAAATAACGCGTATTTTGCAAACAGTAGCCTTATTTATATATTAATTATGATTTATTTTTTGGGCCACCACAGCCAGCATCAAAAACCCTGGCTTTCTTCTCAGGCATCCAGTATTTCTTAACCAGGTCTATCATCTTCAGGTCTTCCTTTTGGCTTAAAACGCATTCAATATATTCCTGCTTAGCCTCCTGCCCCCACCCGATTCAAAAACACCTGAATATGCCAAGCTTTGATCAAAGTATCAAATAATTTATTGTATAAACTGGATTCCATCATAGATATTTTTTTGAAAAAGCATATAAATATTTATTCAATTTTTCTAAGGCCTTAAGTCGATAAGTCCTGATAGAGAATATCAAAATAATCCTTTGCAAAAAGTTTCCGAAAGCCTGGTTTGACGGGAAGTAGCAATAAATCCTCCTTTGAATGATAAAGTTGCTCATTTTAACCGGCAACAGAGGAATTAAGTTAAAAAAATTCCTTAATTTTTTTAAAATTTCTAAATTTGCGATGTGTCCCGCTTCTACAACTTCATATCTTCTTTGAAATTTTCCATGCTCTATCTCTTCTATTTCTTGATCGGTCAATAACCCTAGTTTTTGAGCGATCCCGACTATTTCCGTTCCAGGGTAATAATTCAGCCAAAAAGTATCGATTAAGTCAGGCTTTAAGCTGACATAAAATCTGGCTGAATCGATATGATCCTCTACGGTTTCATTAGGAAGACCGAAAATATGATCAAGGGCCACAGCTATTTTTATTTTCTTTAAGCTCTTAACCACCTGTACAATATTTTCATTATCATCATGCCTATGACAAATTTCTTGGCGTAATTTTTCACTAGCGGTCTGAACGCCTATTTGAAGGAACGTGCAATAGCCATTTTTTTCAAGCAATGCTCTGGTCTGTCGATCAATATACCTGGCTATAGACAAACAACGAAAAGGCAGCTTTATTTTTTCCTCATATTCTTCTAAGAACTCAGACAACCACTTTGCATCAAAAAGAAAATGGTCATCAAAGAAAAGTACTTCCTTAATCTTATATCTTTGTCTAGCCATGAACAGCTCCTGAATCACACTTTCTGAACTCCGCCGGCGGACATGTTTTCCTTTACCCTGATTCAATTTTTTTAATAAGCTGTTGCAGCAATACGTGCACGAATTGGGACACCCTCGGCTGGTTAAAACCAGATATCTTTGAGCCAAATAAGGCATTTGTCGATAAAACAACTCCTTGTCAGCAGGAGGCAACTCATCTAAGTTCTCAATGAGTGGCCTGGTTTCGTTTATAACAACCTTTTCATTTGATCGGTAGCATAAATTCCTTATGGACGGCCATTGATCGGGCTTAGATATATTTTCCAGCAACTCAACAAGGGCATATTCTCCCTCCCCTAGAATCACAAAATCAACAAAACCATTTTCCAATACTTTTTCTGGGACTGCCGTCGGGTGAATACCGCCAAACACAATGGGTATCCGAGGAAATTTTTCTTTAATAAACTCCGCTCTTTCGCACGCCCAAAGATAATCATCTGTCACCACAGAAAAGGCGATCAGGTCAGGGTCCATTTCCTGAATTTTTTCAGAGATCAATTTAAGAAAATCAAACCTCCGTCCTAAAAAACTCAACTTAGGCCCACCTTTAAAAGCAAAAAGATCAACAACCAATTCCGTTGCATGAGTGTTCTTTTTCAGTACTGCCGAAAGCTGTTCAATTGCCGGAGACTCGTTCTCGCGATAAACAAATAAAACTTTCATGCTTCTGCTTTCATTTGCGCAACAGATTTGAGTATAAAATCCATCTGAATCTGTGCGACTTCTTTCTTTCCATACTTGTTTTTGATTTCAAGCAAACCATTAGCGATCAGTTCTTTCCTCCGCCCTGGATTTTCCTTAAGCCACTGCACGGCTTGAGCGATCGCCTGATGATCCCTTTCAGGCACCAATATTCCATTGTAGCTGTCTTTGATCGTTTCCTTCAAACCGCCTGATGCCGAAGCAATAACCGGTTTAGCGCTGGCCATGCCTTCAAGAGCCGTAATTCCTAAAGGCTCGCACAATCCATCACGCGTCACGGAAGGCACAACTATTACATCAGCAGCATTATAAAGCTTGCCCAGATCCTTATAGGCCACCTGTCCCAATAATTTAACGAAATCTCCAAGTAATCTTTGTTCTATCGATTCCGAGAGCACTTTTCTTTCAGGCCCCTCTCCGGCATAGACCAAAAAATAATCCCTGTCTTGATGGATCAACTGCTCTAAAGCCAGAAGAGGATAAACAACCCCTTTCCTTTCAACCAATCTTGCCGGACAAAGAATAATGAATTTATCGTTCTCTAGGCCGAAAAAGCGCCTATCTTCCTGTTTTTGATTTTCATCACTGTAAAATAATTCCTCATCGATCAAATTCCTGCTAACCTCAATGGGCGGATGATTGACACAAAATTTCTGAATCTCACTTTTCATATACAAGCTGTTAGCAATAATAAGATCCACTTTTTGATAAGCCTTTTTCTGCTGTTTACTGAAAAACTTATAAGCAAAACTGGCTGGCTTGATTTTTTTCTGATTCAACAGATCCTTTACCAGCGAACTTTGAACATTATGGATGACCAGTAATCGAAAATATTTTCTAAAAAAACAAGCTACATTAGCCGCTGAATCGTCCGTCGCATAAATAAAATCATACTTGTGAATCAAATGACTAAAAAACAAAACAACGAATAACCAAATCTCACTCAAAACATAGATCAAAACCGTTCTGAAATTTCCATTCGTTAAAAAATAATCCGTTTTCCTAACGAAATTATTTTTGGTTTGCCTTAAATCTGTCGTCCCTAAAAAAGAAACCGTCTTGACCTGATGGCCCAATTTTCTCAAACCACTGGAAAAAGCATTCATGTGGGAGGTCATCCCTCCTTCATGCGGACGGCAATTGGTCAATAGACAAATTTTCATTTTATACTCACAACTTGATATCTTTCGGCGTTGTTAGAAATTATGAATTCCTTATTTTTTCTGCTACCTGCTTCAATTCTTCATTTGAAGTCTCTTTCGCATTGGCAAAATTCAAATCCCCTATTCCGTTGATGGGGATCAAATGGACATGGGCATGCGGAACCTCAAGCCCACAAACCATAATACCGATGCGTTTGCATGGCATCACCGCTTGAATCTTTTTGGAAACCTTTTTGGAAAAACTCATCAATCCACATAAAAGATCATCTTCGATGTCAAAAATATAATCGATCTCTTTTTTAGGAATCACAAGCGTGTGTCCCGGATTAATAGGGCGGATATCCAGAAAAGCTAAATACCTTTCATCTTCCATGATCTTATGACATGGGATTTCTCCGTTAATAATCTTTGTAAATAAACTAGACATTTTGTCGACTCCTTTTCTTTTTCGTTTTACTTCTTAATCCAACGAGCATTTCTTTCTTTTTTCTCGATAAAGCTTTGACTTGACATTCCCTGACTAAAGCTTTCGTTCTTCCTTTGCAGGATTCCTGATAAACAAGTTTGACTGGTCGCCACGTGCGTGTATAACGGGAGGCTTTCCCTTCATTATGCATTTTAAGGCGCCTCTGGATATTGTTCGTAACTCCTGTATAAAAAGTACCATTCTTACATTCGAGGATATACAGAAACCATTTCTCGTCCTTTTTATACTTGGAAAAGCGGCGTTTCCGTTGCATGCGTTGTATGCGCTGCATGCCATCGACCATTTTTTTTATCTTAGGATGCATATTCAAAATCGAAAGTGAACAAATATCCGGCCAAAGTTCTTGCTGTCTTTATCAATCCGATGATAAAGTTGTTTGATATGTTTCTGCTCCAAAAAACGCAAAACATGCTTTTTGAGCTGGCCGCTTCCTTTCCCGGGGATAATTTCAATAAGAGGGATTTTCTTGGCAGTCGCCTCTTCTATGACACGATTGAGTTCTGCGTCAATAGTCTTTCCCTTATTAAAAATATCATGCAAATCTAATTTAATTTTTGCCATATTAATAAACCAAGACACCTCTTTTTATATTCTCTTTCATGAAAGTAACTTATAATGGGCTGCCCTTGGAATCCAATGCAATGCTTTCCACCACCCTTACATAAAGCCGTAAACACTTTGCCAATAAATCTCTATCCATAAGCATCTTAAACATCTTTTTATTCTGGCTCATACTCTTAAAATCATACTCTTGCATTTGCTGGACCGTCTCATAATCGTCTATCAACTTATGAAACCTCTCATCAAAAACCAAGTCCTCATATTCCCGGCTTTTAAGAATATCCTCCATTATCATTTTTTCTCGAAAAAGTTTTAAGGTCAATTCTTTTGGAATCCTAATAGGAAATCTATTTTTAAAAATCGAAAATGAAGCAGATCGAATAACATTCCTCCTGGGCCCCTGAATCCCCAATGCATCGCTGGGAACAATCGCTATGAGAAAAACAGAAATCATAATGAGAATCCCGCAGCAGATAAAACTTATAAAGCTTCCTATCCCCCTATTGATTTTTGGCAATGGAACATTTTTATTGGATGCCTCCTGCCACAAATTATACAGGCCGAGCAATAAAAGGTTCATAAGAATGGGGCTCACAAAAAGCATTAGTAAAGTCATCCTGATATTTTGGTCTTTTTGAAAATACAAAAAACTCAAACACACGCAAAATATCATGGATAGAGGAGCCAATGTTGTTTTGAATATGCCTTTGCGCCAACCCGAATAAATCGAGTAAGACAGTAAAACAAAGACAATGAAGTCTGTCAATGCCATCTTTATTCCTTTTCTAAAAAAGCTTAACTGTTAAACTGTTCTTAAACTGCTCTTCCTTTTCTCTATCTTTATCTTTTCCAAATATCTCAGCACGATATAGAAAACCTTGTGCCTCTTGTCTTTTGCCCTTCATATTTAAACCCATGCCTATATAATAAAAAGCATCTCCGTGTTTTTCATCTTTCTTTATAACTCGTGACATGAACCTTATGGACTCATCGTATTGTTTGAGTTCATACATCGCTAAACCTAAATAATACAAAAAGAATTCATCGTCCGGAAGCGAAACGGTTAATGCTTCATTGCAAAATTGAATAACCTCAGAAAATTTTTTTAAATGGTAAGAACTAAAAACCAACATTTTATATGCATTGAGATGGTTGTCTCTTCCCCTCAATTTCAAATCCCTTTCGATAGCCTCAGTATCTTTGTTGAAATAAGGCCAAAAAAGCCTTGAGGAAGTGATCAACTCAAAATTGCGATTGAGATCCGTCAAAACAGCCTTCTTTAAACATTGAAGTGCCTTTTCATATTCCCCTTTTTGAAAATAAATCACGCCTAAATTATAATTAAAAATAAAGAAATCAGGCATGCGTTGAAGGGCTTCTTCATAAAAATCAACAGCCCCTTTTTCATTGCCCAAATAGTAATTAAAAAAAGCAAGCAATCCATAGCCATCTGCTCCATAATCGAGATACTCTATGACCTTCTCGTAATAAAAACGATACTCTTCCAGGATTTCTTTATCCAACGGCAAACCTTTTTCCACCACATCTGTTATCTGCGAGCAGTCTGAACTGGCCATTCGGTTTAATGTTTTCAGCCTAGCCCTATGAAAAATCTGGTCCACATTAAAAAATCTATAAGTCAACAAAATGACAATCACATAGAGAGCAAGGACTCTTGTCATCGAATAATTCAAGGCAGCTATTATTTTCTTAATCATAATTCTTCCAAAAATTCCTTCTTATCCTGTGATTTTGCAAGTCCCAATAAGTAAAAAAAGATCCCGTAATAGAAAACCAAAAGGAAAATATTCAGTGGATAACGCCAGGGTTTTCCATAATGGAATCGAATGATCTGCTCTCCCGCAGCAACGAATATTCCCTTAAAAGCGATATTGGCTCTATAAAGATGCGCTCTCTTCCCATTAATAAACGCCTTCCATTCCCTGTGAAAACTATCGTTATAAACTAAAAACTTGGGATGAGAGAAGTTTGTTTTTAGCTTTAGTGTATTGGAATTATAATTAAGAACCTCTATTCCCTGTCCCGCTTTTTCAATGCGCAAAGGTTTATTTTTTGCTCTTTCTTTGTCCAGTAAAGATAATAGCGCATAGTCCTCATTGACTTGTTTCCCAGAAATATAGGCAACATTGCTATTTTTCAAGACAGCAAATTGTACAGGGGAAAAAATTTGTTTATCTTCTTTAACAAAATTGACCCGATCATAGGCAACCAATCGATACCTTAAATATTCATTAAAGATTTGGCCGTTCATGTTATCCAAGGCTAAGTTGATCCATTTGCTCCCAACATACAAAACAGGAATTTTCGTTCCCACGACTTCAAGCAATTTTTTATCAAGTTTCTGAGGATCAATGTCTCTTTGATAAGAAAATTTCCTATAAGGTTCTTCATATTTAAAAAGCCATTCCTTCTTCTTGGCATTTTTCTGGAGATAATAAAAAACTTCCATTGGTTGAATGCAAACAACTAGAAGAATAAGCGTTAGAAAAACTCCTCCCTTGGGATTGATTGTTCTTGAAAAATAGAGGATAAAAAAAACATAACTCAAAAAAACCGAAAGGAATGACGACAATAGAGCATTTTTTTGTGCATAAAGAAAATATATAAATCCTGCATGAACAATCGTAATAAAACAATATAGAAAAACATTTCCTGCTTTTGTTTTAAACTTCCATTCCAAAACTTTTTTGAACTGCATGGACAAAAATAATATCAAAATCGGCAATATGGCAAACCACAGAAAAAAATGTAAGTTTCTGAAATATTTAAAATAGAAAATATGTTGCCTTAGAAATGTATATAAGTTTGTCTTATAAGGAGATCCCATAACAAACATAAAAAGACCCCAAGAAAACAAAAGCAACATTTTTCTATCAACTTTTGTAAAAAGACCCGTTAAAAATAAAATAAAAACAAACAGGGAAAGATAAACAAAAGAATAGCGAAATTTTCTCAAATCATCAAAAGCCCAAGAAATCGTAATGTCCTCTAAAATCGCCCATGTAACGGCATTTTCGATATCAACTTCCAGTTCACTCGAGAAAGGACTGGGAGTGTGCGAAAAGTTATAATTTCTCCAAGGCATAACAACATCCCTGTTCTTTACGCTCTTGTAAAATATCAAGCCCGGCAACATCGAGACACAAAGAGCAAAAACACAAAATAGCGTAAAGATTTTATTCTTCCTGATAAACTGAAAATACCGCTTAAAAAGTGTTGGGATACAGAAAAAGTAAAAAACAAAGAAAAAAATAACAAAAATAAGAAATATGGTCAGAAAATAAAAGGGGATATAGGTTGTGGCCAAATTCATAAGGCAAAATATCATGCCCAACAAAAAAACCTTTTTGGGTTTTTTGCTAAAGGAGAGCAAAAAGTAAAAAAACCAGATCATTGGTACAACAATCAAATGAAAATACGAATCAAAGAGCCTTGCTCCCAAAGAAGAAAAGGTCAAAAGTAAATAGGCAACAAAAGCCACCCTTTTATCACCCACGACCTCCTTGGCAAGCAAATAAAACCCAACCATTCCTACAAAATAATAAATCGTCAAATAAGCCATGTAAGATTGCAGATGAGGGATTCCAACGGCACGAAAGATAAGGATGAGAAACAAAAACGGATTATAAGCCCCGATCCTTCGCAAGAAAAACTCATTGGAAAAACCTCCCCACCACGTGGGATCCCACATAGGATAAATACCCTTGGCAAGATTATCGATATAATATTTGATATGGTCATAGTAGGAGATCGCATCCGATTCAATCGCTAATTCGCCTGTTAAAAACCTGCGTAAAAAATAGATCCATAAAAAAATAGATAAAACAATGAGAAAAGGAATAGAATTCTGAGAAATTATTTTTTTAGCTTTTTGAATAATCTGCATACAAATTATCCTTAAAAGTCCAAATGATTATTGATAACATTCCATGGCATATGCCACCAAATCCTCGATTCTAAATGGCTGACTCCTAAATTCTAAAGAAAGCCATCCGTCATATTTATTCTCTCTTAAAATTTCGGCAAAAACCTTATGGTCAATCCCTTTGCTTCCCGGAGGAAAAAGATGAGGGTCATTAATATGAATATGTTTCACTTTGTTTTTATGCTTAAGAAACATCTTACCTGCATCTTCCTTGTTTAACGCCATACTGCCTGTATCAAGCAGCATTTGAAAATGGGGAGAATCGACATCCCCCACAAGCCTCGCTCCCTCATCCGCCGTTGCAATGAAATCACATTCATATACGACAGACAAAGGCTCAAAACATAAAATTACATCGTTTTCTTTCAAGACTCCTGCAACCTCTTGGAAAAAAGAAACCGCCCGTGCATAAGCCTCCTCAAATTCCAGTTCTCCCTTCTTCCTGTTTTTAGGAGCTCCTAATGTTAAAATTTTCCCACCCAAATCACGACATAATTCTGCCATTCCTTTTATACGAGCTATACAAGTAAGACGAGATGTCTCTGAAAGGATTTGTAAATCCGGACAATTAAAAAAAAGAGAATGCAGCCCAACAACTTCAAGCCCGGCATCTTGAATTTTCTCTTGAATAGCCTTTCTTTCCTGCGCGGATGAGTTTAGCGGATCCTTAAACAACAAATTGGGCGCCAGTTCGAGGCCATCGATACCACAACGTTTAATCCTTGGCAATGCCTCCTCAAAAGAATATTCTTTTAAAGCGATATTGGAAATACTTACTTTCATTCTCGTCCTAAAATACTCTTAACATTCCTCTTTCTATGTTGAAATTCCTCAAAATGCCTTTCGTAGAATCTATCGGCAACAGATTTTATCAAAATGGCCTGCAATCCCAAAAAGATCAGAATAATCCCGTATGTTCCATAAACATATTCAAACGCAACGGCTCTTATTCCCCAGACATAAAAAGCAACCATAATCAGAACAAGGCCGACACTAATTAAAAACAAACCCAAAACCCCCAAGTAATAAACTCTTTTACGGCTAAACGTGATAGAAAACATCACCGTTATCAAATCTTGGACAGCCCTGTTAAAACGCATCAAGGGGCTGTATTTGGATTTGCCGGATGCTCTTTTGTGATGCGCAGTTGGAATTTCAATGACCCTGAAACCTTCTTTATAAGCAAAGACAGCGGCAAACCGGTATAAATCGCCGTACAATGCCAAAAAACGAATAACATTGACCCGAAAACATTTTAAACCGGAAAAATAATCATCAAATCTTAATCCCGTCACAAGCCGCATCAAAATATTAAAAATTCTCGAGGTAACAATTTTGCCTACCGAATCGTGCCTGTCCATCCTTTTACCTGAAACCACATCATAGCCCTCTTCCATTTTCTGTATCAATTGAGGGATGTCTTCCGGGTCATGTTGTAAATCCGCATCAATGGTAACGACATATTCGCCTTTGATCACATCAAAACCGCGCTCAAGGGCAACAGCCTTGCCACTTCTTTTAAAAAGATGAATTACAACCACTCCGCGATGACTGCGTTGAAGTTCCTCCAATAATGGTCCGCTACCATCGGTTGAGGCATCATTGACAAGAATGATCTCAAACGTCTTTCCTAAATCAATTAAAGCCTTTTGAATCCTCTCAAAAAGAGGCCGAATATTATTTTCTTCATTGTAAATGGGAACGACTACCGAAATGACTGTATCATTCATATTTTTCTCCTAATTATTTAAACAAAAAATTTCTTCAATAAGCCAAGAAATCGATCAACAGAAAACAGCTTGATCACTTTCAATGGCGACCTGAGGTAATAAGCCAAATAAAATCGCAGTTGATACTTAACAAGTTCTTTTTCTTTGAAATTAGCATGTTCTAATGTCATGCCCGCCTGCTTTCCGAAATTACGCCAATCTTTTGTTTTTAACCTGAATCCCCCTTCTTCCCGCAATGCCATATCATAAATATCCGTTGCCGGGAATGCCGTTAGGATCGCAAAATTGACTCTCGACGAATAAGGGGCCATCCTTAAAGCAAAATCCTTTGTCCGAAGAAGAGACTCTCTTGTTTCGCCCGGAAGCCCCAGAATAAAATTCATCTCAACGCTATCGATCCCCACTTTTTTTAATTGTTTCAAAACCTCTTCTGCTTTTTCGGGTGTTGTGTTTTTTCCACAAGATTTCAAAATATCAGGATCCCCTGACTCTATCCCCAGGCTGACATCTTCACAGCCCGTATCTTTCATCGCCTGAATCAACTCTTCGTCCAATACATCGACTCGCGTGCTTGCAACCCATGTTATCTGAATCCCCCTTCGTTTGATGCCATTAAAAATATCCATGGCATGTGATTTGGACAATGGAAAAGTTCCACATTTAAAAGCGTATCGTTTAAATCCATACGTTCGTATATTATGCTCCAATTCGTCCAATATCCTCTCAGGACTTTTATACCGCACCTTTGTTCCTAGAGAACGGAAACAGAAAACACAATGATAGGGACATCCCCTAAGAGGCTCAATGGGCATAAGTTCATAATATCTCTTCAAATCCAACAAATGCCAAGCTGGAAAAGGAAGTGTATCCAAAGATTCATAATCATCCCGCAAAGGATTCTCAATAACTGTTCCTTCGTTATTTCTATAGATAATTCCTGGAATCTCTTCCAAGGCATCCCCTCGCACAATGCGTCGGATAGTCGTTTCGCCTTCTCCCATGACACCAATATCAAAAGAAGGAAACTCCTCTAACGTTTCCTGAGGAAGGGCGGTTACCTGATGTCCTCCCACAAGAGCAATAACATCCTTTTTATGCTTTTTGACTTCTGTAACAATATCGTTGGCATCATAAATTTCTTCCGTATAGGCCGGCAAGCCAAGATAATCCGGGTTATCTTGAAGGATTCTGGATGCCAGTTTTTCGCACGTCATTTTTTCCAGCTGAGGATCGATAATGATGACATCCATATTTTCTTCTAGCAGACTTGCTGCAATACTGGCCATGCCGATCCTTAAATGAGGCTCGGTGTTCTGGACCATATCTTTGCGCTTGGTTATAAAAGCACTATTTAAAAGAACAACTTTTTTCATTTATATCAAATCCTCTTTATTCTCCACCTTTGAAAGAGCCTTTTTAAGATCTTCGGGATGAAATAGATAAGGAAAAGAACCCATCACCCCAGGAAGAACAAGGCAAAATAAAAGATAAAGAAATGAAAAACTAATAGTTACCTCATTGCTGATTCCCACAGCCGAAAAATAGAAAATCAAGACGGCATCACGCACACCGACACCTGCAATCGTTATGGGAAGCACCGAAAACAACATTGCCGTTGACATCCCCACCATAAGATATAAAAAAGAAATATTGATACCCAAAACGGAAGCAATGATCATGAGGGTAACATAAAAAACACCGAAGCTAATAATATTGATAATTGACGGATAAATGATCCTCCATGTCCTTAAAGCCCGTAGGCCCTTGATAATTTCATCAAAATGAAACTGAAGAGAAATTTTGGGAAATAAAGTTTCCAGCCTTTCAAGTATTTTTCGGATAGGGCTAATGATTTTATGCCTAATCTTATACAAGAGAATCACGCCCAGAGACAAAAGAGAAAAAGAAATGACCAGAATAAAAAAATATTTACTAAAAAAATACGCATTCCCCAAAAGGGCAACAATCAGAACGACCAAAAGATCAAATATACGGTCAGCTATAATATTAGAAAACAATTGTCCTGAAGAGATGTCAGGATTGCTGATCTTTTTTAAATAATAAACCCGGCTGACATCCCCGATCCTGGCTGGCGTGATAACCCCGAGAAACGTCCCCATAAAATAAGCAATCAAGACATTCTTGATCTTACACTTAACTCCATAAAGTCTTAAAAGTTGCTTCCAACGAAAGGCCTTGCAAACGGATATCGATAAAGAACACAGGGCGATGACAAGTAACATTTCCATGTGTATATGACGAATCACCGAAATAATAGTCCAGATATCCACCCGACTTAAAATAACAAAAAAACCAATAATCCCAATAAATCGATAGATATGTTTCGTTTTCATGTCAATAAGGTATTTGTCAACCTATATGATATTTAGAGATTCCAAAACAGATGTAACAGCAATAGCACTTTCTAAATTGCTCTCTTTTTTCCCCTTGACCACATCATAAAAATTCTCCAAGGCATATCGGAGGTTATGGCTTTCATCAAAAGAAAAACTTTCCTCTTTCTCTATCAAATCCCGGAGATTATCTGAATCCCCCGTCTTATACAAAGTGTAGGAAAGCGTTTTTTCTGCAAATAAATCATATACGAGTGTTCCTTTTTCTCCGTAAATAATCATCCGCTTATCCCTTTGAGGGCAATGAAGGCTCACATCGATAGTCCCCACAAGATCTTCTTCTTGGGATGAAAAAGAAATAATTCCTGCCGTTACTATGTCCTTCGTATCCATCAAGGCCTGCGCTGAAAATCGGCACTGATGAAGCGGGACAAAAAGATCCAGCATTGACAATGCATGGCTTCCCAAAACAACAAAAACATCATAATCAAGAAACCGTCCCAACTGTTTGAGGAAAATCTGGATGCTTTTGACTGCTCCTAGCTGTCCGCTTAAAACGATCTCTCTTGCTTTTTCTAATGCCTTTGAAAAAGTAAAAACGTACTCCGTCATAATACAAAGACCTTCTTTTTTGGCAATGCTTCGCAAAGAACAGGCCTCTTCCTCAGTTAAAGTGAGCGGCTTCTCTACGAGAATATTCTTTTTATGAAGAAGTGCTTCCTGGGCGAGGGCAAAATGGGTATTAACGGGAGTTGAGATAACAACATGAGCGACTTCTTTATTTTCCCAGATCGTTTCGATATCGGGGACAAATTCTTTTCCATAATCAGCATGAATTTTCTCCAGAGATAGTTTCTTAAGAGAACGAAAGTGGACATAAACCAGATCAAATTGCGGACTTTCCTGTAAATAGCCATACAACTTCTTTCCCCAATAGCCGTATCCAATAAGAGCAATTTTTTCTTTTTTCATATTATTCATCCGGCATCATGTTCATGGTATTATAAGCGCTGTTAATTTCAAGCGCCATTCGATTACAGCGAGCGCCCTTTTCAAAACATTCACTGCACTTAAAATCAGGGTCCTGGGCTTCCATAATATATTCTTCAAATTTCTTTTTTGTTTCCGGAATAGGCCCGATGATGCCATAACTAAAAGAAGGCGAAGCAATGCTTGAACATCGATAGACATTCCCGTCGGAAGCTAGTGTTATCTGGTAATAAGAATAAATACATTGCCTATAATTCATCCTATCCACATCTTGGTTAATAGGAGGAAAATAAAAAATATGTGGCTTCTTGCTTTCCTCCTGCAAAACAAACTTGTCAAGAAGCCTTGCGTACTCTTCATGCTGGGGAACCTCAACATTCTTTTTATAATCCCTTACCTTTTCGAACGGTTTTCCGTATTGGTCATAAGGAATAGAAAAACGCAGTGAATCAACCTCAAGATCTTTGGCGATCGAAACTATGTTCGCAATCTCTTCTTCCGAAGAATTAAAACGATTCAAAAGATAACAAATACGTATCGCCGGTCCTTGAGGAAATTTCTTTTTGAGATCACTCATAATTCTGATGCCCTCAATGATCTCATCAAAGTAATTCTGATCAAGATTCTTGGTTTTCATATGACTTTCGGGAAAACCCGCATCAAGGCTAACGGAGATATAGTCCTTGCTGCACATGATGCTAAAACATTCAGTTAAAAATCCCTTCTCCTCTTCCAACGTTTTGAGTCTTGATCCATTGGTATGAATTCCAACATTAACGTTGTGTTTGCGCGAAACCCGGACAAAATCTATTAAATAAGGATTTAAAAGGGGTTCCGTGTAGGCTCCCCCGTAGATATAATACTCGCATTTACCGCCGCCAATCTGTTCAAGAAGAGCTAAAACCTTTTTTTCATTCATATCCAATGGTTGCTTAAGGAGCCCTCCCTGACAATAATAACAATTGAAGTCACAAGCTCGCTTATGATCCCCCGGTAAATGGATTTCCAGTTGACGAGGATAAACAATCTCTCCTGAAAAAATTTTTTTGAAGTCTCCACCAAGAAAATCTTTAAGTATTTGTAAATAATTATAATTCTGTAAACGTTTGGAAGGATTTTTCACAGTTATCTCGGTTTTCTCCTAAAAACTACTTGGTCAAATCAATCTTCTGGACTGCAACGATTAATCCTATCATCATCCACATTAAGGTATTGAGTTGAATAGAGTACATATTAGTATCAAACAAGCTGTGAACAAAAAAACCGACTAACCCGACAAGAATGCCAACGGTCATCGATAAGTAAAATCGGTTATTTAGCAATTTTAAATTTTTAAACGTATTTTGGTACAAAGAAAAAATAATAAATAAAAATGATCCTAGGCCGATAACTCCAACCTCTGAAGCCATATGCAAAAAACCATTATGAGAATAATACCCATCCTTTATTCCATATTCAGGGGCAAGCCTGGAGAATGTTCCCAAACCTGCTCCCCAGACCGGGTAATCCTTAATGATTTGGGCGGAACTCCCCCAAAGATCTATTCTTCCATTGGCCATGGGCATTATATATACCATAGATATAAACCTAAAAATGATTTCTTTATTCTTCACAAAAACATCTTTTTCTCTTATCGCTTGTATTTCATTCCATTTCTTCTCTTCTGTTTGTGCTTTTATTTTCTTTCCAACGGTAAGTTCTTCCGAGCTCTGAAGTTGAACAGCTTGTTGTGTCATAACTCGATTTCTTTTATTATCGAAACTCCTTTCGTCCTCTTCCCTCAAAAGGTCAGCTTCTTTAACGATTTTTATTATCTCCTGCAGCGTCTGAGTTTTTGGTTTAATAAAACTCTCCTTATTGCGTATCCTTTCGAGTAAAGGCTGAAAAATCAAAAAAAATACCATCGCAATCACCAACGGAGCCCAAAATCTTTTTTTCGCCAAAAATGATAAAAGCAACAGGCTGACCATCAACCCAACCCAAGCCCCCTTGGAAAATGTAAAACCCAAACAGAATAACGATAGAATAAATAATAGGAATCCTATCAGAAGAAAGAACCAAGAATAGATTGTTTTCATTTCTCTGGACTTTTGTTCATAATCTTTTCTTTCTTTTGCAAAAATAGGGCTAAACAATAAAAAAGAAAGCAACAAAAGAACAACAATGATTAAATAAGACCCAAAATCATTGGGGTGTTTAAAGGAAGACCAGATTCGCCCATCGTGTTCCACAGGGTTTCCCCGAAGAAATCCATAGCCTCTTATCAACTGCGTTACTCCATTAATGCCAACCAGAGAAGTTGACAAGAAAAAAACAAACAAAAATCTTTTTAAACGTTTAAAATTATTAATGCACTCAATGAGAATAAAACAAGAAAAACAACTCTGCAGAATCTTAAAGAAAAAGGTTTTGACACTTATGAAAGGATGGGTACTGAAAAAAATCGTAACAAAATTAACTAATATAAATACGCCAATGGATTTGTTTAAGAAGCTATTTACCGGAAGAAAACATTTTATAAAGAAAAGGGGCTTTTTAAAACAAGAAATGTGAATCCTTTCTCCTCTTACTTCCTTCGAATGGTAATAAAAGAAAATGCCTCGTTTGACAAAGTAGGTAATCTGGGCAATGCTATAAAATGCTTCAATAAAAAAAGTTGAAAAAGGCAGGAAATATATCAAGGCATAATAAGAAAATGCCATGACTCTATCACATTTATGGAGCAGTTTCTCTTCTTTCATAAAAAATACTATTTTTTGAAATGCTTCTTTATGTATTGATGAAGAAGGTTTATGGCTTCGTCTTTGCACTGCCCGCAGACAGTTCCAATTTTTGTCATTTCTTGAAGGGCATAATAAGTCCTTGCGCCTTCAAGAACAGCATGCTCGATTTCATGATCAGTAACATTCATGCATTGGCAAATGATTTTTGCTTCTTCTTTACGCACTTTATCCGACATTCCATTTCGCCTGTAATAATCATTGATAGCAGCTCTTAAAGCCTTGTCTCCCAACACAGAACAATGAATTTTGTGCTCAGGAAGACCTCCCAATTGTTTGGTAACATCCTTGGGGGACAAACAATACGCTTCCTCTAAAGTCATGCCTTTAACCATTTCAGAAAGCACAGAAGTACTTGCAATAGCACTCGCGCAGCCGTAAGTTTTCCATTTGCAATCAACAATGGTTCCTTTTTCCTTATCCACCTTGATAACAAACATCATCTGGTCGCCACATTTAATGTTGCCCACCAAACCTTTTCCATCATCCTGGTAAGAATTCTCATTCTCCAAGATATTCTTAGGATTCATAAAATGTTCTTTGACTTTATCCGTATAAACCCAATCCATCTTTTTCCTTACTTCCCTTTTGTTTCGTAAGCCGTTGACATATTCCTGATTCTTTCGATGACATCAGGAAGGACTTTCAGTAAATATTCGATATCTTCTTTTGTAGTTTCCCTGCCCATGCTAACACGAATAGATCCATGTGCCTTTTCTGCAGAAAGCCCTGTGGCCAAAAGGACATGAGAAGGGTCCAGAGAGCCTGAAGCACAAGCAGAACCTGTAGAGACCGCTATTCCCTCCAAATCTAAATACAAAAGAATTGCCTCCCCTTCTGCCCCCTCAAAGGAAACATTCAGAGTATTGGCCAAGCAATCTTCAGGATGTCCGTTAAAAGTGGCATCCGAGATCTTTTCTTGGATTCCCCGCTTGAGCATGTCCTTAAATCCCATCAAACGAACATGTTCTTGTTGCATCTCCATAGAGCGCATCTCAATCGCTTTTCCCATTCCGATGATTCCGATGGTATTTTCTGTCCCTGCACGCCTTCCTTTCTCTTGATGGCCGCCTCTTATCAAAGGACAAAAATAAATGCCTTTCTTTATATAGAGGGCCCCGATTCCTTTGGGCCCATAAATCTTGTGACCCGACATCGTCAAAAAATCAACATCCAAATCTCTGACATCAACAGGGATCTTGCCGACCGCCTGCACAGCATCCGTATGGAATAAAGCCCCGTTTTTATGAACGAGTGCTGCAATTTCTTTAATATCCTGAATTGTCCCAATTTCATTATTGGCCATCATGACAGAGACAACAGCCGTATTGTCGTTTAATGCTTTTTTTAGCTGTTCTAAATTAATTTTTCCGTACCTGTCTACATCAATAAACGTCGTTTTGATCCCTCTGTCTGCCAAACATTTCGAAGTTTCCAAAATACACGGATGTTCAATGCGTGTCGTGATTAACTCTGTACGGCAATTTTTCTCTCTATAGAAACATTCCTTGGCAGAAGAACACATCACTAAAGAAAGCACGGTATTGTTAGCTTCAGAGCCGCTGCCTACAAAAATGATTTCGCTGGGGTCGGCTCCAATGAAAGAGGCGACTTTTTCACGGGCACTTTCCACCAGATGCCCTGCTTCCCTTCCAAACTCATGAAGGCTGGATGGATTTCCAAAGACTTCCAGGGCATTGACGATAACCTTTTTGACTTCCGGATGCAAAGGAGTCGTTGCATTATTATCCAAATAGATCTTTTTTTTCTTCATGAAAGGGTTCCTTTAAGCTTTCATCGGCTCAGGCGCATTTTTATTTTTGCCGGAAGTAATCATATTTTCAATAGCATTTGTTGCCCGCTTGATAATATCCTCCGGCAACTCTATTGCATGGGTCATGGTTTCTAATGAACGGAGGACTTTGGGAAGATTAATTTTTTTCATATTGGGACAGATCGCCAACTTGCTTGCCGGATAAAATTCTTTTTCAGGATTTTCTTTTTTTAACGGATAAATCATCTCGACTTCTGTTCCAACAATAAATTCCTTTGCATCAGACTCCTTGGCAAAACGCAACATGCCTGAAGTAGAGACAACAACATCAGATAATTCTAAAACTCCCGCCGTACATTCAGGATGAGCCATAACTTTTGCCTGAGGATGCAGCTTTTTTTGTTTGAGGATATCTTCAGGCAATATTTTTATATGCGAGGGACAATATCCTTGCCAAATAATGGCCTTTCTTCCTGTCTGCTTGCAGGAATAGGAAGCAAGATATTTATCCGGGACAAAAATGATTTCATCATTCTCATCAAACGCGTTATTGAGCATTTCAATGGCATTGGCGGATGTACAACAAAAATCACTTTCCGCCTTTACTTCAGCAGGGGTATTCACATAAGACATTATTTTTGCATGAGGATGTTTGGCTTTTAGCTCTCTGAGTTGCTTAGCGGTGATCATGTCGGCCATGGGACAACCTGAGGAAGGATCAGGAATAAGAACCGTTTTTTGGGGAGAAAGTATCTTTGCCGTCTCTGCCATAAAATAAACACCGCAAAAAACAATCACATCCGCCGTTGTATGGGCTGCCTTGATGCTTAAACCTAACGAATCTCCTGTAAAATCAGCAATGTCCTGCACTTCCGGAAGCTGATAGTTATGCGCCAGTATTACCGCATTTTTTTCCTTCTTAAGTTCATTAATTCTATCGACAATATTCATCAACTTTTTCCTCCCCCTGCACTGACTTTGACTTTTAGGATTGTATTCTCCTACGATGTTAAGGCAAATTTATTTTAATTTTTCCGAAATTTGAAGAAGGATTCCTTTAGCTATTTCGGGTTTAGGCATCATATATTTTCTCGCTGAAATTTTAACGCCCACTTTTCCGCTGATAGAACTGTCTAAATTGATAATAATGTTGGCTCCGTTTACTTTTGCTTTAATCAATCCGTTGGTTTTGTCTTCTTGGCTCAAGCGACCCACCTTTTGAACAACGGCAATAACCGTTGCATAAACCTTTTCATAAGGCAATTTAAATACTTCCTCTCCGCTATCGTTTCCAATCATAAGACCTGCCACACCCGCTGGCAGAAAACCAACCCCCAAAATGGTTGCAGCCCCATAAATACCGGCTCCTTTTAATGTGGTGGGACCCATCGCTTCCATCATAACGAGGGCAGCCAGTTGTTCAGCACTCGTTAAATTTCTGTAGACCTTATCTTTCACCCCTATATCATAAACCTGAATAGAAGGCGGTTCTCCTTGCGAATAATCCTTAACAATCACTTTCCCCATATTCAACCGAACCTCATCGATTTTCATAGGCATTTGTTTACTTCGTTTCTTTTTAGTTTCTTTTGCCTTGGATTTTTTCTCTTGCTGAGAGACCTTCAACTCGTCAACATTAAGCTTCCCTTCTTTATTCCTCACAACAACCATTTCTTTCAAATCTAAAACTAGCAATTTGATATGCAACTTCTTCTTGAAAATCGAAAAAACATTACATTTGACACTAATTTCTGAAATATCAATAAAGGGTTCCTTAGGAAAGCCTTTGGGATTATGTAATTTAAATCCTTTGATTTGAACAGATTGGCTCAAGATCCCAAAAGAAAATTTATCAATCGTCGCTTTTACCCCAGTTACCTGCTTGGTTCCCAAAATAACCAGTGATTTGACCAATGGATTCTTTACTATAATGAACACAACAAAAATAACAAAAATAACCAAAGAAATTTTCTTAAGTCTTTGCATGACAACTCCTTATATTACTAAAAAAATTTATAATAATATGAAAATGGATATATATATTCAAATTTGGATACTCCTAGTGTACTGAATTATCCCGAATTGTCAATATTGAATATCAGGAATGCATTATTTATAAATTCTTCTTAAAAGTCTTTCAAAAAACAGAATTTTTGTTAAAATTTCAATTATGACAAAAACAAGTACCAAACAAAAAGCCATCCTTATTATAACTTCTCTTTTGTGTACCTTATTATTATTAGAAATATTTTTAAGAATAAGCGGAAACATTTTTTTCTTCCTCCAGGAACAAAGGAATCGAAAAAAAATCAATGAATCTGCCTACACCACCATTTTATGCATAGGAGAATCCATGACGGCCTTTGGTGGAAATCAATCTTATCCCAGGCAACTGCAATCTATTCTTAATGCATCTTCCAACAAAAAATTCAAGGTCATCAACAAGGGTTTTCCGGGAGTCAATTCAGATACAATCGTGTCTGGTCACCTAAAAGACTGGATAGAGCAGTATCAGTCAGATATGGTCGTTGTTATGCTGGGAATCAATGATGACCTCTACTATACATCACCTTTCAAACAAAACACATTTAAGGATAGATTGTTTGATTTTTTAAAAAACATCAGAATATGGAAATTAGCAAGGTCGATCAAACAACATTTGTCTGCCAAATTCAAGGAAAAAGAGCTTTCCCAAAAGGCAACGACCTCCCAAAATTCTAAGGATAACCTGCAGATCATTTTTGAGGAAATGCATCAAGCCCCTGGGAACTATCATGCGCTTTACCATAAAGCTGTCATCTTGGAGGGCATTGGACGTCACGAACAAGCAGAAAAAATATACCGAAAACTTATCCAAATGAATGCAAGCCCCCACCTAACACTTATCATGTACAAAAGGCTGGGAACTTCTCTTAGAAAACAAAAAAAATACAACGCATTTGTCGATATCCTTGATCACATTCCCCATGATGCCTGGGGAAATGCCAACAACTGGATCAAATATTTATGCCATACACAAAAAGGCGTCGGCAAGTTCAAAAACAAACTTGAATTTATCCTCAAAAGAAAGCCTAATGATTTTGTTCTCTATGACCTCCTTGGGGCCTGTTACAAAGAATTTAACGAAAAAGAAATAGCCCAGAATTATTTTAATAAAGCCAAGGAATTAAAAAACAGTCATTTTAATATGATGACGCAGAAAAGTTACCTGAAATTATTAAACATGCTCGAAGAAAAAAACATCAAAGGTATTTTCGTCCAATATCCTAACAGAAGCATCCTCTCTCTCAAACGAATGTTCTCTCCATACCAAAATTTACATCATATTATATTTGTAGAAAACATCAAGGGTTTCGAAAAAACAAATCTGAATGAGAGTTATAACGACTATTTTACGGATAGATTTGCGGGAGATTTCGGGCATTGCACACCCAAGGGGAACAAGATTATTGCTCAAAATATCGCCGATGCGATTCTCGGAGAAAAAATTCTTGAATAGCCCTCTTTCTACAACTGGGTGGCAAGAAATTTTGCGATGCGTTCCTGCAGCCCCGTTTTAATAATTTCTGTCATTTCCATCGATTTTTCAAAATCAGGATTAAATAATTTTGTAAGAAGTTTGTTGACTGTTTGTGGATCTGAAGTGGCTAAATTAAGCTCAAGGTTGTCCTTTAAACTCAATTTATCAAAATTGGCTGTTCCCGTACACAACCACCCGTCGTAAATAGCCGCTTTGATATGCGACATCCCTGGATAAAAATAAACTCGTATGCCATGCTTGAACATCAAATTGGCAACGACCAAATTATTTTTATTCATGATTTCATGATTGCCGTTAACGGGCAGAATAACCCTGACGTCAACACCCCGTTGGCGTGCTTTTAACAATTCTCTAATGATCGTATTATCGGAGAAATAAGCATTATTGATATAAATGTACTTTTTAGCCCTTTTAATGGCTTCAACCTGAGCCTTGAATATCTGGGGGTCATTGGCCCATGTATAGAGCAATCGAACAGGATAACCACTTCCATATTTTTTTGGTCGTCTCGCCGCTATTTTTTTAATAAAATACGACAAGTCTCCCATTCTATCAGCATGGGCCCAAGCAAGATCAAACTCTCTCTGTATTTCTGCAACAACAGGCCCCGTGACTTCCATCATCATATCATGCCAATTATAACGATATTCTCGTCCGATATTCATTCCTCCCGTATAGCAAATCTTATCATCAATGATAATAGTTTTTATATGATCCGCCTTAAACCAGGCATTGGGACGCATGCGAATCTCTATCTTGGATTCTTGAGAAATATAAGTTTCCATCGAATAAGGAGGAACAAATCCCGCCGGTAAATTATCTGGAATGGCCTCTTCCCCCATCACCGAGCCCATTCCGTCCAGAAGCACTCTGACCTTTATTCCTTCGTTTGACCTTTTCTTTAAAATATCGGCGATTTTTACACCGTAATCATCGTTGTCAAATATAAAAATCCTTACATCAATCGACTTTTCCGCTTTAAGAAACGAATCAATCAGTATCGGAAAGAATTCATCTCCTCCGATGAGAAATTTATCTATTTTCCCTTCAGCAGCCTTTTTGCCTAAAATTCTATTAAGTTCCTCTTCCCATTCATCAAGATTCATGGGCTTTCTATCTGTCAAAGGAGGAACGGCGCCACTCCCTATCATTTCAAACTTTTTGGGATCAATAACATCAACCGCGGTTGATTTTGACCAAGCAAACAACCGGAAGGCGGAAGAAAACGGCCTCACCGCCAAACCAAAAACATGACTTTTCAATATGAGATTATCCGCTGACTTGATGCTCTTGGTAATCGGGCTTCCCGTATAGTGTTTTTCGTCGGAAGCCACTATCTTCAGACTTACCGCAAACCTATTTTGCAAATCAACAAAAATAAATGGCTCCGAACGTTCCGTCCAAGGGAATAATGTCAACATCACATAGGGGGTCTGTTTTCTGCCTTCAGGCAAATATTGATCCAACGAATCGGCAATAACATCAGATAACCCTTTGTGACTGACAGACTCCTTTATCTTATAGTTGGCAGGCTTATCCTTTACATCAACAATTTCAATTTGTCCTCTTTCATCATAATATAAAAAAAGTTCCTCTTCCCCAACTCTTAAAACCTGTCCTGTTTTTGTTTCTTTAGGAGTTAAGTCATAAATAATTTTTGAGACAATATTCTGGCTGATGTGATAGTCAAGTCCTGCGACTTCCTTCAAGTCCAAAGGACGATTCTGCCATTTTTCCTTGGTTATAAAATCGGCAGGGACAACCATCTCTTTCGACAAGTCGACATCGGAATCATTCTGCGGCCTCCAGTTGACGTATCCATAAAAAACCCTTTCAGAATCAATATCTTTAAAAAACACGCTATATTTCAAATAAAGTTCACTCTGGCTGCAATACGCTTCATCTAATTCGATAGCCGTAATTTGTTCAATAACAGTCTTAGACATCTTAGCAACGCCAGCAGTCTGCCTTGTTGAAATGCATCCGCTAAAAAGAATACAAAATAGCACAAGAAAAGCATATTTTTTCATAAAAAACTTTCTCCCTCCTTCAACGTTTGCCCAGAGGACATATAATATACTATATTAAATAATCCGATAGATAAACCCTTTTTAAAAAAAAGAATCTCCATTTTATTATTTTCTTTTTTATTATATCTGGTGTATATTATGTATATT
>Ga0272441_10004946_pt1 | contig 23617 bp, 23 predicted proteins | sample SSMProp6N_FD_193582 | JGI IMG/M metagenome (GOLD analysis project Ga0272441, IMG submission 193582) | Marine sediment archaeal communities from Little Sippewissett salt marsh, Falmouth, MA, United States - SSM-Prop-6N | ecosystem: Environmental > Aquatic > Marine > Wetlands > Sediment ...
GAAATCCTTATGCGGGAAATCATCCCCTTTAACTTCAGCAAGGTTGTCAAAATTGGGTATACCGGTCACGACGATCTTGTTCGGTATGACGCCTTTCTGGATGAACAGGTCCCTGTAGCCCTTCGAGGCGACACAGAACACGTCAAATGCATTGGATAGGCCGGTCACCGAGGTGTTCGCCAGCCAGCGCGGAAGCTTGAGTGACCGCACCAGGTGGAACATGACGCCTTCCGGTTCGGTGATGCCTTCCTGAACCAGCATGAGCCGTTTGCCGCGGATATTTTTCTGGATGATTGCGTCGCTGCATGTCACAATCAGGTCATACTTCCTGCGCTTTCCGCGGATGTCAAGCGGCAGGTCTTGCTCTTTGAGGTACTGCATGGTGTCGCGCCGGTGCCTTCCTCCAAGGATAGTGTTTTTCAGGAAACCGGCTTTGGCAAGTATGTTGATGATACCGTCGCTGTAATAGGGCGTGAAAAAGCACCGGTGGTCTATTTCCAGATGCCTGGAAATTTTGTGCATCATGGTTGTCTGGTTCAGGGAACCGCAGATAAATAATATTTTCAAGTGTTGCCACCTGTTCCTAAAAGGGATATGCTGATTGTATGACCGGATTATTAGAAAATAATAAACGGTTGTTTAATGACCTGTAAATATTTTCCTCTCTTTACCCCGAAATGACGGCTCCAATTATAGTACGGGATGACCAGAAACGAAACTTATATTGAGGTGCTTCGTTAATATTGGTGAAGAACCTGGAATCACTGAAACAGAAATGGCGCTTAAAATTTCTGAAATGAAAACTGCTGAACAGAAAACTGCTGAACAGAAAACTGCTGAACAGAAAACTGCTGAACAGATTCGTCGAGATATTATAGAAGAAATCTTCCGGGCAATCAAGTTCCCGGATATTAAGTTTCTCAGGCGGTTGTTAAGTCCGCTTTTCTCTATCCCCGCAAGGCGATTTTCCGAGTTTGTCACCCGGATCGATGCACTGATCGCAGAAAAGGGTTTTTCTTTCGCAGCGCAAAGAGCTGTCGATGAGCTCACCCTGGGCGCGGTCAGCGATGGAAACAGGCATATTCCTGTAAGCGGATCGTTGATCGTTGCCAGCAACCATCCCGGCACCTATGACGCGTTCGCACTTGTTTCGAAAATACCTAGAGATGATGTGCACCTGATCGTCAGCGGCATCCCTTTTTTTCGCAATTTGCCGAATGCGGGCAAGCGAATGTTATATGCTTCGGGAGACATCGGGGAACGCGCGGAAGTGGTGAGGAAATCCATAACGCATCTGAAGTGCGGGGGCGCACTGCTCATCTACCCAAGCGGTAAACTTGATCCGGATGTATCCGTGCGGCCAGACGCCGAAAATGCTTTTGGAAAATGGTCGCGCTCCATTGAAGTGTTTCTGCGTAAGGTCCCTGATGCAAAGGTCGTCCTCGCGTTCGTCAGTGGCGTGGTCGACAGGAAATATGCATTCCATACATTAAGCCGCCTGTTAGGAAATGACCATGAACAGCGGCGGCTGGCAGAATTTATTCAGTTGATTCAGCAAATGATCCGCGGTAAGCAGCTGCCCCTCACACCCCGGATCTCCTTTTCGGAATCCATGAAGGGAAATGTGTTGTTGGCCTTAGAAAACGGCACCATCATGGATGAGATCACAAACAAGGCAGGGGATTTGCATAATTTCCATCTAGAAAAATATTACGGACATCAAAATCTAACTGAGCGGCAGATTTAAGAATCATAAACCAGAATATCGATCCTGACTTTTTTCTTCAACTGCTTTCTCAATCTTAATTGAATTGCCGCTGCTCTCCTCCAGGATATCTCTTTTATAATTTGAATATTACCGAAAGGCAGCTTATGGGCACACCGCTTGTTGAATGCATCCCGAATTTCTCGGAAGGCCGGCGTGAAGGCGTCATTGAGGCAATTGCTGACGCCATCCAATCCTTTAGGGGTGTCCAGGTACTGGACCAGCATTCCGACGAAGACCACAACCGGACCGTTTTCACGCTCCTGGGAAGCCCCGATGCCGTATCCGATGCCGCATTCAGGGGCATCCGGAAAGCGGCTGAGCTTATTGACATGAATGAACACCGGGGTGAGCATCCGCGCATAGGCGCGGCAGACGTGGTGCCTTTTGTGCCCATTCGGGATTTCAGCATGGCGGAATGCATTTCCCTAGCGAAGAACCTGGGAAAAAAGGTGGCCGAGGAACTCGGCATCCCGGTGTTCCTGTATGAGGAAGCGGCTGTGCGGCCGGAACGGGTCAACCTGGAAAACATCCGACGCGGTGAGTACGAGGCGCTAAAAGAAGAGATCAAAACCAACCCCGGCCGCGAACCGGATTACGGGCCGGCCGAACTCGGCAGCGCCGGGGCGGTGGTGATCGGGGCTCGTGAGCCGCTGGTCGCCTTCAATGTTTACCTCTCAACGGACGATGTTGCCACCGCCAAAAAGATTGCCAGGGCTGTGCGCCATTCCTCCGGCGGGCTGCGCTACGTCAAGGCGATGGGTGTGCAGGTGGAGGGCAGGGCGCAGGTATCCATGAACCTGACCAATTACCACAAGACGCCAATCGCCATGGTGGTGGAGACCATCCGCCGGGAGGCAGCCCGGTACGGCACGGCCATCCACCACAGCGAGCTAGTAGGGCTCATACCGCAGGAAGCGCTTATAGATGCAGCTGTCTGGTACGCGCAGCTGGACCAGTTTGAAAGTGACCAGGTTCTTGAATACAGGCTGGAGCAGGCCGATGGGGGAGCCGGAAAATATGATTTCCTGGATGAACTGGCCAGCGGTGAGCCCACACCAGGCGGCGGTTCCGCCGCTGCTTTTACGGCGGCACAAGCAGCCGCGCTGACCGAAATGGTGGCGCGTATCACCCTGGGAAGCAAAAAATACGCGGATATTCATCCGGATATGGAAGATATCGTTGTGAAGGCAGAAAACCTCAGGCAGGACCTGACCGGTGCTGTGGAGCGGGACGCGGAAGCGTTTGAATCTCTCATGGATGCCTACCGCCTGCCCAAATCCAGCGAGCAGGAAAAAAGCGAGCGCAAGGAAGCGATCCGTATCGCTTCCTTTTTTGCGGCTGAAATTCCCCTCCTTACAGCAGAGAAAGCGGTAGATGTCATGCGCCTGGCGCTCGATACTGCCCTCAAGGGGAACCTCAATGCCGTAACAGACGCCTGGACAGCATCCGCGCTTGCCAGGGCTGCCGTAACGGCCGGAGGTGCCAATGTGCGCGTAAACCTCAAGGGAATGGAAGACGATGCTGGCGCAAAGAAAGTCCTTCAGGCATTGGATAGGGCTGAAAAAGAAGCAGCGGAATTATATAAAGAAATCAGGGATGTGATTGGGAACCGCTCCGGGATTTCCATGCTCTGATACAATTCTGCGCGATGAATTTGAAGCGAATTTTCCTGCCCCTCATCCTAACCGCCTGTTTCTTGTCCGCATGCCTGCCCGCACAGGCTGAAGAAGTGGAGGATGCTGATCCGACCCTTGCTGAACCGGAGGAAAATGTTTCACTTTGGCTACCGCCATACCTGCCGGATGCTTTTGTTGATGCTGTGAATCTCCCGGCTGATTTGGAGATGTCGAGTGAATCCGATGATCTTTCCGTTGATGTGGGCGGAGATAATCTGGTATCGGAATGGATATATGTCCTGGCTGCCCCTTTCCCTACGATTCAAGAGGGTATTGGGGCTTCGGAGCTTGAGTTCTTTTGGAAGGGAAATGAGATAACAGAACTCCCCTTTAATGAACTCCTGGTAAGCGGGGACACCAGGGCTGTCTTTGAAAAGATCTGGGGGCCGCCATCGATGGATCGGGTTATAAACATTCCCGAAGCACAGATTCTTGCCAGTGCGTGGGAAGGAGAAGGCGCTTGGGCGTTGATCCCGTTTGAAGACCTGGACCCCAGGTGGAAGGTAATTTCCCTGGGTGGGCAAAACCCCCTGGATGACGATTTCGATGCGGGCCTTTATTCTCTGAATATTCCTTTTTCCTTGGTTGGAGACGCTGCCAACCTGCAGGCATTCAACTCAGCTGCCGCTGGGAATGATTTTGCGGAATTATTTCCATCTTCCAACCGGTACGGGGACCGGCTCACGCATGTATTGCTGACCGGGGTAACGGCGCTGGTGCGCGCCACCGCTTCCACAATGGAGAGGAACGGAATGACATATCCTGCCATTGACATAGGCGGCCTCCTGCGGGACGCGGACATCCTGCATATCAATAATGAGATTGCCTTTTCCCAGAGCTGCCCGAAAGCAGGGCTGAACAAGGGCAATGAAGCCAGCCTGATATTCTGCAGCCGACCGGAATATATCCAGCTCCTGGAATCGATCGGTACGGATGTGATTGAAATGACTGGCGACCATTTCCGCGATCGGAGCAGCGAAGACGTGCTCTACACGATTGATATGTATGACGAACGCGGCTGGCCGCATTACGGCGGCGGCAGAAATCTGGAAGATGCTCTGCAGCCCGCCCTTTTTGAACACAACGGGAACAGGATCGCATTCCTGGGGTGCAATGCAAAAGACCCTTGGTATGCCTTGGCAGATGAAGATACGCCGGGCGCGCTATTTTGCGATATGGGCTTGATGATTGAAGAAATTGGAAATGTTGCGGATAAAGGATATCTTCCCATTTTTACATTTCAGCACCAGGAATATTATTCATATGAGATCAATGAGGTACTGAGCAGGGATTTTCAGGCGGTGGCTGATGCCGGCGCAGTGGTCGTCAGCGGCAGCCAGGCACATATGCCGCACGGGATTGAATTTTACAGAGACGCAATTCTTCACTACGGCCTCGGGAATTTGTTTTTTGACCAATATAATGAAAGCGCTGCCCAGCGGGAGGCGGTGATCGATGAGCATATCTTCCACGACGGCAGGCACATCGGTACGCGCCTGATTACCATCCAGTTTGTCGATTACGCGCGCCCCCGCCTGATGACGGAAACCGAGAGAGAAGCACTGCTCAACAAAATATTCAACGCCAGCGATTGGTGAAATTCAGGAGGAGAAATGGCCTTATTACCAGATTTCAGGATCCACGAATATGCGATAGCATACAAGATGATTGATCCCTTCCAGGACAGCCAGGTAAAAGAGAATGTGATTTCCTATGGTTTGTCTTCCTACGGCTATGATATCCGGGTGGCGGATGAGTTTAAGATATTCACCAACGTGAATTCCGCGGTAGTGGACCCCAAAAAATTTGATCCACTTTCCATGGTTGATTTCAACGGGGAGGTGTGCGTCATTCCACCGAATTCTTTCGCGCTGGCAAAGACGGTTGAATATTTCCGGATTCCGCGCAATATCTTAACCATCTGCGTGGGGAAGAGCACCTATGCCCGCTGCGGCATCATCGTCAATGTGACGCCTTTTGAGCCGGAATGGGAGGGTTTCGTAACCCTGGAAATTTCCAACACTACGCCTCTGCCGGCGCGAATCTACGCCAATGAAGGCATCGCACAGGTACTGTTCTTCGAGAGCGACAGCCCCTGCGAGATCTCCTATGCAGACCGCAAAGGCAAGTACCAGAAGCAAAACGATATCATGCTCCCGAGATTGTAGGGAAACGAAGTTGGAAAGTAAGAGGAACCGGCGCACTCTGGTCAGACGGCTGTATGCGGAGCGGTATCTCCTCATTACGATGGCCAGCTTTACGCTATCCGTCTCGTTCACGCGGCTTTTCCTCGAAATCGCCGGATATCCGCAGCTTGGCGGGGGGGAACTCCACATTGCGCACGTGCTCTGGGGCGGCATGTTCCTGTTTACGGGCAGCCTGCTCCCGCTAATCTTTGCCAATAAACGCGCGCTGGATTTGAGCGCGCTGCTATCGGGCATCGGGGTGGGCCTGTTCATCGATGAGGTCGGTAAATTCCTCACCCGCACCAATGACTATTTCTATCCGGCTGCCGCTCCCATCGTCTACATCTTTTTCCTGCTGACCCTTTTTATCTTCACCATGCTCAGGCGCGGAAAAGAACCAAGAGTCCGCCAACGCCTTTATTACACACTGGAAAAGTTTGAAGAAGTGCTGGAAGGTGATCTTTCCCGTGAAGAGTACGAAGAAATTATCTCGGATCTGCAGGCCATTGAGAATAAGAATCCTGGATCCGATGCTGGCCGGATCGCGGGAAACCTGCTGGCGGTACTTGAGAGCGAGGAGGAGAATCTGATCGCCCACCAGCCGGATTTCCTTGAAAAAACCTGGCAGGGTTGGCTAGATTTTGAAAACAGGAATTTTTCAGCCAGTACCATACGCGGCTGGCTGCTCTTTGTCTGGATAATATCCGGGGTTCTGGCCATCCTGCACAGCATCCTCGCGTATTTATATACCGCCGGCCAACTTTCGTTAACGGGCGTAATCGGGGAGCTGTTGGCAACATCACTGGCGGATTTTAACCAGCTGAGCGTGCCGGCTTATATCCGCTTTTTCGGAGAGGGTATTTTCGGTTTCCTCCTGGCGGTTGCTGCGTTGGCCGCCCTTATCCGAAGGGAGCGCTTGTCCCTCAACCTGGCGCAGCTCGCGCAGCTCGCCAATATCCTTTTTGTGAATATTTTTGTTTTTTACTACGATCAATTTTCCGCAATTGTCTTTACGCTTCTGCAGTTTGGGGTTTTGTTCATCACGTACCGGTACAGGAAGAATTTCCTTAGGGAATCCATTCAAACTGGATAGATAATCAACCTGATTTATAATTGGGAAATATTAGCATATACTAACATTGATGACCTTACTAGACGTAAAAAACGGCACTTGGGTACGTGTGAGGGGATTCAGGGGAGGGCACGGTATGGAGAGGCGGCTCTCACAGCTCGGGCTCTTACCGGGAAACAAGGTGCGCATCATCCGCTCAGCCCCTTTCCGCGGTCCGCTGCTGGTTGAGGTGGACGGCAGGGAAATCGTTTTAGGCAGGGGGGTGGCATCCCATGTATGTGTGGAGAACCTTTAATGCGTATAGCCCTTGTTGGCCAGCCGAACTGCGGCAAGAGCACGCTTTTCAACCAGGTGGCTGGCTACAAAGCCGAGACAGGCAATTTTGCCGGAACAACCGTCAATTACAAAGAGACCAAGCTGCGCATATTAGGGGAAGTAGCTGAGCTTGTAGATCTCCCGGGTACCTACACACTCCTGGGAACAAATCCGGCTGAGCGTGTTGTTCTGGATTATTTCATAGACAAAAAAGTGGATGTTATTGTTAATGTCATCGATGCCACCCACCTGGTGCAGGGGCTCATACTGACACTGGAGCTTACCGAGCTGGGCCTGCCCATCGTGCTGGCGGTAAACATGATGGATGAGGCATCCAGGCAGGGCATCAAGATTGACGGAGAAAATCTTTCTGAACTGCTCGGCATCCCTGTATTCCCGATGATCGCATCCCGCGGGCAGGGCATCCGGGAAACATTCACCGAGTCATGGCGTGCAGCCAAAAACGGAAGAACCGTTGATCCTGCTAAATACAGGCTGGAAATCGAACAGGCGGTAGAACATATCAGAAAACAAATCCCGGAAAGTGATTTCCGCATCAGCCGCCGGGCGGTAGCCATTAAACTGCTGGAGGGCGATCCCGCCCTCAATGCGAAAATTGCAGTAGATTACCCTGAAATCACCTCGGACGTCCAGGAGAAAGCGGATCGCCTCTGCCATCTGCTATCAAGGCAAGCCGTCTGGCTTGTGGCAGCCGAGCGCCAGAATCTGGCGCGGAAAATCGCTGCGCAGATCGCTGAACAGGGCGAATCCTACATATCCCTGCGGGACAGGCTGGATGACTATTTGCTGCATCCGTTCTGGGGCTATGTTTTCCTTTTCCTTATCATCGGCGTTTTCTTCCTGGCTGTCTACGGCATCGGGGGTGCCATCGAAGGCCCCGTACTGGATTTCTTTGAGGGTTTTTCAGAACGTGTTTCATCATTGCTCAACGGCAGCGGGCTGTTATCTCAATTAATTTCAGGCATCATCCAGGGCATCTCCGGGGGACTGGCGATCGTCCTGCCCTACCTGGTGCCCTTCCTGCTCGGGCTTGGCTTCCTGGAAGATATCGGCTACCTCACGCGCATTGCCTTCCTCATGGACGCCCTCATGCACCGCATGGGCCTGCACGGCAAGGCGATTGTGCCCTTCATCCTGGGTTACGGCTGCAGCGTTCCGGCCATCATGTCCACGCGCATCATGGAAGAACGGCGCGACCGGTTTCTCAGCGCGGCGCTGGCGACCATGATCCCCTGCGCGGCACGGCTGTCCGTGATTTTCGGTTTGGCAGCGTTCTACCTCGGTCCGTGGGTCGCGGCGAGCATCTACTTCTACAATCTGCTGGTGATTGCCGTGACGGGCAGGATCATCACCAAATTCATGCCGGAAGACTCCCCCGGCCTGATCCTGGAAATGCCGGTTTACCGCATGCCGACCCTGCGTACGGTCACGGCCAAGGCATGGTTCCGAATCAGGGAATTTGTTTTTGAGGCCTGGCCGATCCTGATCATCGGCAGCGCGGTGCTGGCCTTGCTCAATTTTTACTCGGTCACGCCCTTCCTGGACCAGCTTTTCCGGCCGTTCACCTACCTGTTGGGAATTCCCGCGGAGGTCGGTACGCCGCTGATTTTTGGAATTTTCCGCAAGGAGTTGTCGCTGATCATGCTCGCGCAGGCATTCGGCACCACCCAGTTTGCCGCCGTGATGACGCCGGAGCAGATCATCAGCTACACGGTATTTGTGGTCTTCTACATCCCTTGCCTGGCGACCATGGTGACCATCAAGAACGAGCTTGGTTGGAAGGACATGTGGCTGATCACCGGCCTTTCACTGGTGGTTGCGCTTGCTGCCGCGCTGGTTGTGCGGTTGGGTTTGATGCTGGTCTGAGCGTTTATCCAAACAGGCCGTTCATATAACCGAACAGGATGGAAAGCGCTACCGCGAGGATGGTGGTGATGTAGACCAGGATTTTCGAGTATTTATGCCTCATTGTGACCTTCCCTTACACGAATGCGTAGCGTTCGGTATGGACCTGTATTTCCTCAAATCCCACGTCCAGCAGCGCTTTTTCAACAGCGTTCATCATGGGGTCCGGCCCGCAGAGGAATACTTCCGTTCCCTCCGCAATCCAGCCTTCCAGAAGATGCTTTTTGAGGATCTGCGAGTTGAGAAAGCCTGATTCCCCCTCCCAGTTTTCGGGCGGCCTCTCGATCGTGTACACCATCTGCATATCCAGCTTTTCCCGGAGTTCCGCCACCTCCTCACGGAAGGCGACTGTATCCCAGGTAAGGTTGCAGTAGAAAAGATAGATCGGTCGCATTTCACCCCGGTCTGCCATAGTGCGTATCATGCTGATGATGGGTGTCACGCCAATACCCCCGGGGATGAGCACAATGCGCTCCGCCTCCGGGTAGCGGTCAATGGTGAAAAACCCGAACGGCCCGTCCAGGTAAACCTTCTGCCCGGGTTCAAAGTCCTTAATGGTGGAAGTGAAAGGCCCCAGGTTTTTGATGGACATCTCAATATAATCTGTTTCTTCCGCGCTGGATGCCATCGAAAAGGGGTGCTCTGTATCCGCAAAGGGCGTGTTCCAGGCGGTCAGCCAGGCGAACTGCCCCGGATGGAAACGGAACCCTTCATGCCCGTCCGGCTTCATGCGGATGGTCCAGACATCTCCGCTTTCATCGATTACCTTTGAAACGCGGTATGGTTTGCGGATGAGCCTGAGCGGATAGACGACCCTGGTGTAGAGAAGAACGCCGACAAGCATAACGGAATAGCCGATCCAGAGACCCTGCTTCCATGGCTGGGTGATATACGTGCCGCCGTCAAAGATGTGGTAGAGTGCGAGCGCAATCATCACCGTGGCGATGATCCCGTGCCAGAACTTCCAGAACTGGTAGGGGATTTTCAGCTTCTTGCGGTATTCCGCAAACCAGACCACAAAAATCAGCGCCAGCACGGAAATGACCCCAGCCCGGCTGCGCCAGGGCGCTGTAATCAGGTTGAGCAGGCGCAGGTAGCGTGTATCCAGGATGAAGAGCAGGATGGGATGGGCGAAAACCATCAGGAATGCGGCGATGCCGATCTGCCGGTGGAAATGGTAGATCAGATCCGTTCCGAAGGGCTTGTTGATAAATTTAAACCGCGCCGTTGAGAGAAACTGGGTAGCCATCACTGCCAGCCCGACGAACCCCAGCGCGACGGAAATTTCAAGCAGGACTGCCCGCCCGGGCACCTTGGGCCCCAGGATGAGCATGACTATGGGCGTGAAGACAAGAATAAAAAAAACAAGAATCCAGACTGCCCGCAGGAAATTTTCGCCTTTTTTCAATATCCACCTCTTTTTCTTTTATGGTTTCATATTATTGTATATGATACTCAACTCTTCCTGCGGCTGCTGAGCTCCCGGATGATGCGGTCCGCCTTTTCTTTCTCCCGGAAGCGGACTTCCGCTTTCTTGAAAGCGGCTGTGTGCGCGTAGCGCCTGCTGCCGGACTGGCGGATGCCAAGCTTCCGGTGCAGCAGCTCGTGGAACATGATATATTCCACGGCAGCAGGCGGGATGGCCTTGCTGTCCAGGCGGCGGTTGACAGTGACAGTGTCCGATTCCGGATCGTAGGAACCCATGCGGCGTGTACTTCGTCGCGCGCTCCAGACCAGGCGGGGCTGGTTCATTTCCCCGCTGAAATATTCCCGGTTGACCTTATGGAAAACCTTGACCAGGTCCACCGCTTTCCCTATTGCGGATAAGCGGTTCGGTTTTTCGGCCTGTTGAACCTCCGCCGACAGGGATTTGAACTGCTTCCCCTTCGCGTATCCACGGACCATTTGGGCTAGGCTGCGCTCATGGCTGCCGGAGGCAGCCCGTATGAGCGCCCGCTTTACTTCGTCATCCGACAGGATGAATCCCTCATGGATTTCGATATCCAGGCGGCCGCCATCTTTCTTGCCCTTGAAGAGATAGCTGCTGTTAACAAAGGTCAGCCGGATTTCCGGATTTTTGCGGAATATGCTATTTTGGCCCTGGAGTTCCAAGGCAATTTCCAGAAAGCGCGCATGCGCCGCCAGGTGGATTGCCAGGTTTTTTTTCGAGGAGAGAAATTTCAGCCAGCGGTACGCCCGGAAAGAGGGAGCGGGAAGGTCACCGGGTACGCCTCCGCGTTTTTTTGCCAGGCGTTCCACGCGTTTTCTTTGCGTGGTGATCGCTGTGAAAATCTGGCGGGTCTCAAAATTGGAAAGGCGTTTCTCTCCGGATGCCATCCTCCCCTCAATATCTGCCTGGATCATCCTGTTAATTTCATCTAAGGCGGCTACAATGCCCGGAATGCGTATTGCCATCAATTTTTCCTCAAGCCGCTATTTTAATCCGTAAAATTTTTCTTGAACATTTTATAAAAAATTTCAAAAATTTCCCCTTGCAAAATTGGCAAATTCGTGTAATATATGCGCCAATTGGCGCAAGGGACACAGCCCCGGGGCATTTACGAATATGCAAAATGAAAGCAGAAATTTTTTCAGGCCATGCCTCGGGTAAACAACAAAAATATTGAAAACAGGAGCGAAGATATGCAAGCAGCAGAATGCCCGCAGTGCGGGAACGAGGTTTCCGTAGGCGCCCAGCCGAAAATGGGGAAGCTGGTGGAATGCCCCGAGTGCGGCGCTGAGCTCGAAATCGTCTGGCTGGACCCGCTTGAACTGGACTGGCCCCTCGAAGAAGAGGATTACGACGAGGAAGACGATAGTGATTTCGAGTGGGAAGAATAAGCAATAATTAAAAAAAGAAAACTTATTTAAAACGCCGGGCACATATAATGGCCCGGCTTTGGTTTTAAGTTTTTTTTCTAAACAAAAATGGTCGCGTTGGATTCGTCGGAGGCATGGATGAAGGTCGCCACGCCCACTGTTTCAATCCCGTCGATCAGTTCCTCCTTGCGGATGCCCATCAAATCCATGGACATCTGGCAGGCCTGCACCCGTACGCCGTTGTCCAGCGCGCTCTGGATGAGCTCCGGGAGGGAACTGACGTTTTTCTTTTTCATAATGCCCTTGATCATGGCTGTGCCCATGCCGCCCATATTCATTTTGGAAATGGACAGCTTGTCCGGCCCGCGTGGCATCATGAACACGAACATCCGCTCAATAAGGTTTTTCTTCACTTTCGGCGGATCCGATTTCCGCAGGATATTGAGGCCCCAGAAGGTGAAGAACATAGTTACCTTGTGGCCCATGGAAGCCGCTCCGTTGGCGATAATGAAAGCGGCAATCGCCTTGTCCAGGTCGCCGGAGAAGACCACCATGGTCTTATCCTGGGTGATCGCATCGGAAGGTTTTTCCGCTTTCTTTTCCGCGCCTTTCTGGACCCTGGCAGTGATCACGCCGTCATCCGAATTCAGGGAGAGCAGGCGGTTCCCTGTCCGGTCCGCCCAGGCTTCTACGTCGCTGGTAAAACCGAAATCCGTGGCCTTGACCGTGACGACATCCCCGGTTTCCACTTCTTTGACTTTATTGTAGAGTTTCAATATCGGGCCGGGGCACTGCAGGCCGCAGGCATCCACCATGAACTCACTGGCATTTTCGGGGTTGAAGGGCGGCACCTCGTGGATCTCCTCCCGGCTGCTGATGGTCACATGCTCAAAGGTGTCGAAGTTGGACTGCTCGCAGACAGCGTGGGAATAGGTCTTGTAGCCGCCGTCCAGGTTCACCACATCATATCCTTCCTGCTCGAGCACGCGTGCGGCAAAATACCCACGCTGGCCGACCTGGCAGTAAGCGACAACCTGTTTGCTGTGCGGGATCTCGTCCAGGCGCTGCCTGAGCTCTCCAAGCGGGATATTGACTGAACCGTCAATTTCCCCAAGGGCCAGTTCTCCCGGTTCGCGCACATCCAGGAAGAAATGATCTTTGCGATCCATCCGATCCACCTCGTCCCATTCAATGGTTTCCAGGTTATCCCGCAAAATATTTCCGGCAACGAAACCGATGATGTTGACCGGGTCGCGCGCCGAGCCGTAGGGCGGCGCGTATGCAAGCTCCAGCTCCTCCAGGTCAAAGACGGTCATGCCGCCGTGTATGGCGGTGGCGATCACGTCCACGCGCTTGTCCACACCTTCCACGCCGACAAGCTGCGCCCCGTAAATCTTACCTTCCGGCGAGAAGAGCAGTTTCAACGCCATCGGGGATGCGCCGGGATAGTAACCGGCATGGTTGGAAGCATGGATGATCGCGGCTCTGTAGGGGAAACCGAATTCCTCCAGCTGTTTGCTGTTGAGTCCCGTGCTGCCCACCGTTAAGTCAAATACTTTCACGATGGAAGTGGCCTGTACGCCGTCAAAGCTGGCATCCCGGCCGCTGATGTGGTCGGCCGCGACGCGCGCCTGCTTGGAGGCGGGCCCTGCCAGGGGCAGGTTGGTCTTTTTTCCGCAGACCACATTGGTCACCTCAGCGGCGTCCCCGATCGCGTAAATGTCCGGGTCGCTGGTCTGCATGTGCTCATTCACGCGGATGGCACCCCGAGCACCCAATTCCAGCCCCGCATCCTTCGCTAGGGAGGATTCCGGGCGGACGCCAACCGAAAGGAGGACCATGTCGGTATCCACGGTGCGGCCGCTTTGCAGGGCGGCTGTCAGACGGCCGTTGCCGCTGATGGCTTTGAGGCCGTCACCGAGCGCCAGGCGCACATGCTTGAACTGCAGGTGCTGGTGCACCATGGCCGCCATCTCGTAATCCACAGGTGCCATGACCTGGTCCAGCATCTCAATGATGGTGACTTCGATGCCTCGCTGCTGTAGGTTCTCCGCCAGCTCCAGGCCGATGAATCCGCCGCCGACCACCACGGCTTCCTTCGGGTATTTTTCTGATATGAAATCATTGATGCGGTCCATGTCCGGTATGGAGCGAAGGGTAAACACGCCCTCTTTCTGTGCGCCCTCAATGGGCGGAACAATGGGGGAAGCGCCGGGGGAAAGGACCAGCTTGTCATATTTCTCCGTGTACTCCCGCCCGCTGTTCAGCTCGCGGATGGTCACGGTTTTCTTAGCGCGGTCAATACGCACCGCTTCCTGTTCCACGCGCGCATCGATGTTGAATGTATCCTTCAGCTTTTCCGGCGTAACCACGAGCAGTTTGTCCCGCTCGGGGATGACTTTGCCGATATGGTAGGGAAGGCCGCAGTTGGCGAAGGAAATGTATTTCCCGCGCTCGATGATGACGATCTCCGCTTCTTCGTCCATGCGCCGCAGGCGCGTGGCGGTGCTGGCGCCGCCGGCGACGCCGCCGATAATAAGTGTTTTCATATGATTAACTCCTGTTTGTATTTTCCTGGGATTGTACAGCCGATCCGGTGATGGCGGCTTCATTCTGAATCTGCTCCGCAAGGATGCCCCTCATCAAGTCAAGGGAATGGATGATGCGTTCGTCAGTAAGCGAGTACTGCACGGCCGTCCCCTGCCGGTCTGTCCCCACCAAGTTGCGCTCGCGCAAGACGCGCAGGTGGCGGGAGGCTGTGGACTGGGGGATATCCAGCGCATCAGAGATCTCGTTAACGAACAGTTCCCGCTCCGCCAGCAGGTACAGGATGGCGATGCGAGTGGGATCTCCCAGCGCCGAACAGATTCGGTCGTGCAGCAGTTCGATTTCAAGCAAAAGCGTTTGTACATCCATTGTTTACAATATCCTAATATGCGCAAAAACGAAAATATTATATCAAAAAAACAAATTTCATGGATTCTATTCTGAAGCTAATATTCCTTTAAGCTCTCCGAAAGAAGAAATCCTAATATGTGTGTCTCTTTTATTTTTAATGACGCGTACGCGATCGCTATGAGGATTGTGCAATAAAAGATTGATCTTTCCACTTCTCGCATCGTTAATAACTGAATTCTTGACGGTTTCAGCTGGGATGTTTCCGGTAGTAGATACAAAAAGCCAATCAGCATTTCCGCCATCACCCGAATTTGTAATGTTGGAAAGGGAGGGCAATTTCTTGAACACGCTTATGACAGAAATTTTTTTTGATTCCCCTAACACATGCTTGATAAGAGACCGCATAAAGCGGGAATTGCTGGCAATGGTAACTTCTGTTTTCTCTCTTTGCCCCATAATATATTAATTAAAAACCTTATCCGGAAAAAACGCAGTATCCAAACAGAGGATATGGATATAAAAGCGGTTATAGAAATGATCACAGTTGTTTGGGCGCAGGTTTAATTTTTCTCCAGCAGGATGCTGTAGAGGTCTTCCACTGAGGTTGCTTCTTTCCGGATGGCCGGTTTATGGTTTTTCATGATCTTCAGCTGGTCCCTGTCCGGGGAGTACAGCATGACGGATGTGTGATCGGTCAGATTATTCCCGATAAATGCTTCAACTTTCCTGCTGGCTTTTTGATGGTTAAGTAAGGAAATGATGATCCAATTAACTTTCTTGATCCGGAAGGAATTTTCCGGATCCTCCATCTCTTCCATGTCTTTGAAGATATGGGTGAGCTCGATATATTCTGATTTTGAGAAAACCCGTTTGAAAACGCCCTGCAGGAAACCGGAATCCGATACCAGGACAACTTCACATGTTTTTTTACCGGTGAACAATGCGCACCTGCTCTCCTTACTCTTGTACCCATATTACAGGGCAGGCAGGGGAAATTCAAGCATACGAGAGAAAATTTGGATATATTTTCGGATATAGATTTTTTAAAGGTTGTTCGATGAAAAAAGCAAAGCCTTTTATTTCGCGTTCAGGATATCATACAGGTCATCAATTGAATCTACCGTAATGGTTTGGCCTGCGTGGTTCTGTTCATACACATCCACGCTGTCCCGGTCCGCGTCGAAATCCAACAGCCGGGTGCGGCTGCCTTTTTCATGGTTGAGGTAATTTCTCAGGATCTCAATTTCATCACTGTTCTTGTTAAATGCCAGGATGACCCAGTCGCCTGCGCCGGAAGTGCGTTCTTCCTTCAAATTATCTATATCGAAATATTCCTCAATAATTTCAAGATTTTCGGAACGGTCCATGATCCTGCGGAGCAGTGTGACAAGGAATTTGGAATCGCTTGCCAGGATAATCTTTACCCCTTTCATATCCTCAACCTTTCCCTAAATAATTATCCCCGAATTATTTTGTATACAAATAATTTAAAAAATTAGCTTTTACGCGCTTTGATAAGAGCAAAAAATGACGCCGCTTCCTCCCTGGTGCCAACGTTCAGCTTGCTGAGGATGTTGTGAACGTGGTTCTTGACCGTCCCGATCTCGATGACCAGCTTGTCCGAGATTTCCTTGTTGGTGTGGCCCTCCTCGATCAGTTTGAGCACATCCTTTTCGCGCGAGGTAAGTTCCTCGTTCTGTATCAGCTCTTTGGAATTGAGTTTTTCCAGCACCAGGCTCAGCTCTGCCACACGCGACATTAAGTCATATGCAATTCCTGGGGGAATCTGGGCTTCTTTTTTGTCCATGAAATTGATGGCTTTGACTAGGTCCTCCACCGAACCATCCCGCAGGACGTAGCCCTCGATGCCCGCCTCGATGTATTCCATGATTTGGTTCTCCGGCTCTGAGAGGCCCATCAGGACGATCTTTACCTCGCTGTCCTGGAGGTGGTTGATCAGGTCCATTGCGCCGTATTCCGGCATGCGCGAACTGATAAGGGCCAGGTCAATATTCCCCCTGCGCAGGTAGCTCTTTGCTTCTTCAATGGTTGTCGCGGTGGCAACAATTTCCATGTTGGGCTCGTCTTCGAGCGCGCATGCAACCATGCCCCCTGTCAATTTGCTGTCATTGACAATGAGTATCCGGATCATGATTTTATCCACAACAATTAAAATTATATAATTTTTTTAAAAAAATAAAAGCCCCTGCGGGGCTCTTATTCTGGAATAATTGGGTTAGCTGAGGTCTTTTTTTACATTATCTATAGAATCACTGAGCTCGTCAAAAGCGCTGTTCACGCCCGATTTCAGCTCTTCCCATGCGCTTTCTGTGGATTCACGCACCTTTTTCAGCTTTGCCTGTGCTTTTTCGCGCCGTTTCTTCAGGTCGTCCATGTAGCTGTTGTACTTCATTTTCAGATCGGCCTTTTTGTCCTGTGCCTTCGCCTCCATCAGGTCAATGCGCGCGTTGAGCCCTTTCATCTTAGCTTCCATTTTCACAATATATTCCTCACGGTTGGATGCCATGTCTCTCCTTTCTTTCTGCCTAAATTGACTAAATTTTCTTTATCTTCTTAATATTAATTGGGGGAGATAAAAAGAGAATAGGAAAAACCAAAGAGTTATATTAAAAATATTCCTGTAATCAATTACACTCGCCAAAAAACGTATATCCAAATCTATACCCCCTATCTGTGCCTGTGTACTTCTCCTTTTTATAAGAAATATATAAGATATAGACAATTGAAGAGGATTATGATGAAGAAACCGGAGAGAATGAACATCACGATACTTGATACGAACCAGAAGCCCGTAACCATACCGGAAATCTTGCTGAAATTGCGCCGCACCCGCTTCCTGGAATCGGAACAGCCGGAGATGGTCTGGCTGCGCGAAGGCCAGGAACGCCTGGAATCCGGCAGGCAGCGTCAAAAGCAGACCTGAGAGGTTCGCCTGGCCATTTTTGGAGCAGTCTCTTTTTTCGTTAATTTCCCGGAAGGGAATTTTTTGTTTAATTACATTTATTGGAGGGCAACGGAAATGATGGAGAAAAAACAAAATTTTTTTTGATCTCAGACAAATCCAATGAGAAAATTGCTAAGGTTTCTGAAAAATTTCAAAACGAAAACCGTCAAATCCTTCAAAATATACGGCATAAGCGCCATGATTGATTCCCGCCGTAACCATTACCGGCGGCCCGACAAAACGCACACCGCTCTTTTCCAGGTCAGCGTGCACCTGGAAAATGTCCTCCACCTGGAAGCACAGGTGCATGCTGCCGGGATTGTTGTGGGCAGCGTTGGCCGGCTGTCCCGCGGGATCCTTATACGCAATTAATTCCACGATCGCATCCGAGCCCGGGATGGCTAGGATGCGGGTTGAGCTTTTCCCATATATTTCATCTTTTTCGGCTTGAATCCTTGCTGGTGGGTAAAGATCTTCCTCATTGGATGAAGTATTCATGATCAGGCCCAATTTGCCGCACAGCAAATCAAGGGCATCCCCCATATCGCTTACCGTCAGGCTGAGGTGATGGATGCGGTTGACCCTCCCGCCGCCTTTCTTTCCGGGATTTTCCAGAACCTCCATCTGGATTCCATCAGGGCCGTAAAAAACCGCTTTATGCAAGTTTTCTTTTCCTTCTAATGGCGAATTATCACTGGAATGCAGGAATTTCACTCGCATCGCAGATGCAGCATAGGTAAACGCATCCAGGTCATCTGTTTCAAACGCAATGTACGGAGTGCCAGGTACACCTTCTCCCCCGATTAACTTTTCCCCTTTCGGATGGGTGTATTCTATGACCTCCAGGGGAAAGGATCTCTCCGGAAAACGCACGAATCCGATTTTCAGCGCGGCATTTTCCAGGCCGGTAACCTTCGAAAGATACGGCTGGTCGCTCACCTGGCTGCGGGAATCCGCTAATCCAAAAACATCCCGAAAAAAGGACAGCGTGTTTTCCAGGCTGCTGACCGTGATCCCGGGATGTATCAGGCCCTTTATCATGAGTATTTTCTACATGGCTGTGTGTCCGCCGTCCACGTTCAATACGATGCCCGTCACCATGGAAGCGGCTTCCGATGCCAGGAACACCGCCGGGCCGGCCATTTCCCGGACTTCACCGAAGCGTCCCATCGGGATATACGACAGGAAATAATCCACGATCTCCGGTTTTTCAAGCAGACCCGCAATCAGCGGGGTCTTGAACTGCACGGGTGCAATGGCGTTGACGCGGATGTTGTACTTCGCCCATTCCACAGCTAAAAGGCGCGTAAGCGCGATCACGCCGCCTTTGCTGGCGCAGTAATTGGCGTTGCCCGTCTTGACGCCTACCTGACCCCCTATGGAAGCCATGTTGATGATGCTTCCTTTTGCTTTTCGGTCAATCAGGTGTTTCCCGACTGCCTGGTCAAACAGCCATACGCCGCGCAGGTTGATGTCGATCACCCGGTCCCACTGCTCCATGGTCATATCCTCCGCCATAGCCCGATCGCCGATGCCGGCGACAGCAGCCAGGATGTCCACCTTGCCGAGTTCCCGGATGGTTTTTTCCACCGCGGAATGCGCCTGGTCTTCTTTGGAAACGTCACACTGGATGCTGACGGCCTTGCGGCCTTCTTTGCGGATGGCTTCGGCGACGGCCTCTGCCGTATCGGGATTGATATCCACCACAGATACATCCGCGCCGAACTGCGCGAAACCTTCTGCGATGGCGCCGCCCAGCCCCTGCCCGCCACCGGTCACAAGGGCGGATTTGCCTTCCAGGCTGAAAATATCCTTCACGTTATCAATGATCATGTTACCCTCTCTATCCTGCAAAATCCGGTTCGGGCAAGCCTTTGACGTCCGTTTTCACGGCGAAGAGGTCGCCCGCCATCGGTTCCTGCTTCTTCTGCTCCTCGCTGAGCCCGTCCGAGATGGTAGTGATGTAGAGCGTGTCCAGGTCCTTGCCGCCAAACATGCAGGAGGAGGGCTTGGAAACGGGCATATCAATTTCCGCGGAAACGCTGCCGTCCGGCGCGTAGCGCATGACCTTCCAGCCGCCGTACACAGCTAGCCAAACGTGCCCCTCACTGTCCACGGTTAGGCCGTCCGGGATGCCGAAGCTGGCTTCCAGCTGGACGAACGGGCGGCGGTTGCTGATCTCGCCCCTTTCAAAATCAAAATCGTAGGCGTTGATGACATACCGGATAGAGTCCACGAAATACATGGTTTTGTTGTCAGGGCTCCAGCCGACGCCGTTGGAGATGGTGACCCCCTTTTCCATCTGGTGCACGCTAAGGTCGGGGTCCAGGCGGTAGAGGGAGCTGGTTGCGCCTTCAAAGGTCATTGTACCGGCCCAGAAGCGGCCCTTGCGGTCCACTTTGCCATCGTTGAAGCGCGCTTCCTCTTTGCCTTGCTCGGGATGGGAGATGAATTCCATTTCCCGGCTTTTTGTGTCCCAGAAATAGAAGCCGTCCTGCGCGCCCACGATCATGCCGCCCTTCTCGCGGAAAGCCAGCACGCACACCTTCACGGGAACATCAAACGCATCATATTTCCCGGATTCAGGGGAGTAGCGCTGGATTTTCTTCCCGTCGATATCCACCCAGTAAATGGCCTGCTCCTTTACATTCCAAAGCGGCCCTTCACCGATAATGTTCTGGCACGGGTAAACCTGTTCGGGTTTCATGATTCCTCCTTTATTTTTTCAGATATTTTTTATCCGGCGTAACCAGGATCTTGATCTGGTTGCGGTCCTTCATGACTTTTTCAAATCCCTCGCCGACGGCGTCTTCAATGTAGACGCGGCTGGTGATCATCGGCTCCGGGTCCACGCGCCCGTCCGCCAGGTACTGCACCGCCCATTTGAATTCACGGTTCGCCTGGTGGGCGACCGTGCCGATGATTTCCTTTTCATTGTACATAATATCCAGAGCGCTGAGGGGTACATCTTCATCTAACACGGTGGTCAGCACCATCCGGCCATGCCGCCTGGCAAGGTCCAGTGCCAGGCGAATCGCTGAAATATTGCCGCCGCAGTCAAATACCACGTCCGATCCCTGGCCTTTGGTGATGTCCATGAACTCCTCGCGCCAGCCCTCTTCTTTGGAGTTGAGCACATGGTTGGCGCCCATTTTGGCCGCGACCTCCGCCCGGTACCCGCCGTGAGCGACAGCGATAACCTTGCTGGCGCCGGCCACACGTGCCATCGCAACGCCAAACAGGCCGATGGCGCCTGCCCCCACCACCGTAACGACCTCTCCGGGCTGCACCCGCCCCTTACGCGCGGCCCGCACCATTACAGCCAGCGGTTCGGCCAGCGAAGCGATATCGAGCGGAAGGGAATCCGGGATTTTTATGCAGTTGTAGGCTTCATTAACCATTAATTCCGCCATGCCCCCATCATCGTGCTGCCCGATGGAAACCTGGTACAGGCAGGAGGCGTATTCACCCTCCCTGCAGAAGCGGCATTCCCCGCAGTAGCGGACGCACTCCATCGCGACCCGGTCGCCCGGTTTGACGTTCTTCACGTCCGGCGCAGTTTCAACCACCACACCGGAATATTCATGTCCGATCACAAGCGGGGCCATTCGTCCGGATAGGGGGTGGGGCTCATGGATGGGGATGATTGCGCCCTCATGCAGGTCCTCGATATCCGTGCCGCAGATGCCGGCCCATGCCGGCGCGACCAGCACTTCGCCCGGCTTCAGCGGGCGGGGTTCCGGCCAGTCCGGCTCGTAGCGGATTTCCTCAATGCCGTGGTAGACAATCGCTTTCATTTTTTCTCCTTTGGATTAGATTTCCATAACTTTCCTCACAGCTGAGAGAATATCTTTTTCGGCCGGAATGACCTCATTCTCCAGTTCAGTGTTGTAGGGGATGGGCACGTCCTCCGCCGCCACGCGAAGTGCCGGTGCGTCCAGGTCATAAAAACAGCGGTCCATGATCTTGGAGGAAATTTCATTGCTGAAGCCGCCCGTGTCGTGCCCCTCGTTGACAATAACTGCACGGTGCGTTTTGGAGATGGAAGCCGCAATGGTATCCATATCGAGCGGCTTGAGTGTGCGTACATCAATCCATTCCACGTCTATGCCTTCAGCTGCCAGTTTTTCAGCGGCTGCGGCCGTGAAGGCATTCATGCGGCTGGTGGCGATTACTGTAACATCCGTGCCCTCACGGCGCACTTCCGCCTTACCGATAGGCACCAGGTAATCATCCTCCGGCACGTGCCCGGATGCACAGTAAAGCAATTTGTTTTCGATTACCACAACAGGGTTGTCGTTGCGGATGGCAGATTTCAGCAGCCCCTTGGCATCGTATGGCGTAAAGGGCATCACGACAATGAGGCCCGGGATCAGCGTCAGCCAGGTTTCAAGGCTCTGGGAATGCTGGGCGGCGTTGCCGCGCCCGGCGCCGAAAGCCGTTCGGATGGTCAGCGGTACGCGCGCATGGCCGCCGAACATATATTTCACCTTGGCGGCCTGGTTGACCACAGAATCCAGCGCCATACCGATGAAATCAATATACATGATTTCAACTACGGGGCGCATACCGGTGAGCGCGGCGCCAACGCCGGCTCCGACAATGATGGATTCGCTGATGGGCGTATCCTTCACGCGGCCGGGGCCGAATTCTTCAAACAGGCCCTTGGAGGCGGCAAAAGCGCCGCCGTGCGCGCCCACATCTTCCCCCATCAGGAACACGCGCTCATCGCGTGCCATTTCTTCTGCGATGGCTTCCGCCACCGCTTCACGGTAGGTTAATGTACGCTCGCTCATGACTGCCACTCCGTGTATACATCTTCGAAGATGGATTCAACCGGGGGAGGCGTGCAGTTTTCCGCAAAATCCACCGCTTCGTCTACTTCCTTCTGGATTTCCGAACGGATTTCCGCAATGCCGCCTTCGTCCAGGATTTCGCGTTCCTGCAGCAGGTTTTCCACCCGGTCAATCGGGTCTTTCCTGCGCCACTCGTCCACCTCTTCTTTTGTCCGGTAAACCATCGCATCGCCGTAATAGTGCCCCTCTATGCGGTAGGTGTCGGCCTGCATGACATACGGGCCTTCTCCGCTCCTCACATGGGCAATAGCTTCATTTCCGGCAAAGTGCACAACTTCCAGGTCATTTCCGTCCACCTGGACAAAGGGCAGATCATAGCCTGCCGCACGTTTTTCCATGCTGCCGGCCATCGATTGGCTTGTCTCAGTGGAGACAGCATAGCGGTTGTTTTCAAACAGGAAGAGTACGGGCAGGTCCCACAATGACGCGAGGTTCATGGATTCGTGCGTGTTGCCCTCATTGGCTGCACCGTCGCCGAATGAAACCACCGTGATCTGGTCCGTACCGCGCATTTTCGCGGAAAGGCCGGAACCCACCGCAATGGGCAGGCCGCCGCTGACGATGCCGTTCGCACCCAGGTTCCCCAGTTCAATGCTTGCAATGTGCATGCTGCCGCCCTTGCCCTTGCAGTAACCGGCAGACTTGCCGAGGATCTCGGCCAGCATGGGTTTCAGGTCGCCCCCCTTGGCGAGCATATGCCCGTGGCCGCGGTGCGTGCTTGAGATGAAATCATCCGGGCGGAGCTGCGTGATGATGCCGGCGGCTACCGCCTCCTGTCCGATATATAGGTGGGTTGTTCCGCCGATCTTGCCTTCAGTGAAGAGCTTCTTAATTGCCTCCTCATGGAAGCGCATTTTCAGCATCAGGCGGTAGCGGTCAACGAGCAGTTCAGGACTTAATTGGTCAGCCATTTCGCTTATTCGCCTTCTGTTCTGGCCTGTACTTTCGCCAGGTCTTCAATGATGTTGATGACAGCGGAATGGTCCAGGTCGCCCCGGTCCGAAGCAAGCATGGCGCTGAAGAGCTCATGCGCCAGGGCTGATGCGGGTAAAGGCACGCGCAGGTTCTTGGCCGTTTCCATGATGATGTTCAGGTCCTTGTAGTGGAATTTGCTTTTGAAGCCAGGTTCAAATTC
>Ga0272441_10004947_pt1 | contig 23616 bp, 31 predicted proteins | sample SSMProp6N_FD_193582 | JGI IMG/M metagenome (GOLD analysis project Ga0272441, IMG submission 193582) | Marine sediment archaeal communities from Little Sippewissett salt marsh, Falmouth, MA, United States - SSM-Prop-6N | ecosystem: Environmental > Aquatic > Marine > Wetlands > Sediment ...
CGTTATTGATGCAATGGTTTTTAACCGTCGAGGCCAGGAAAAGGACGATCGAACACTGCAAATAGAACAGAAAGAAATCAAAGACCTCAAAAAAGATCAGGAAGATGAAATCAGAATCATCTCAATGGCTGCTCGCCAGAGAATTGAGAATTTAATAGCGGGCAAAAAGCTTGCGGCTCCTCTTTTGAGTCATCTGGGTGACAGTGTCATTGCAAAGTCCGGTAAGGCAATCACCGCTGATATGCTTTCGGACCTCAGCATCGATGATTTCAAGGATGTCCGGATTAAAGACGGTGCCAAGGTGGAACAGGAAGTCGAGCATGTAATCGACCGTCTTGATTACCAGAAACGGCTTATCAACGAGCTTTTTGACTCAAAGATTGAAAAATTGAGTCAGGGCGACGACCTCCCTCCTGGCGTCAACAAGATGGTAAAGGTCTATGTTGCCATCAAGCGTCAACTGTCTGTCGGAGACAAGATGGCTGGCAGACATGGTAACAAAGGGGTAATTTCACGCATTCTGCCCGAAGAGGACATGCCGTTCTTTGCTGACGGCAGGCCGGTCGATATAGTACTTAATCCGCTTGGAGTGCCCTCACGTATGAATGTAGGTCAGATCCTGGAAACGCATCTGGGGTGGGCGGTCAATGGAATCGGGGAGTTTTTCAATAAAATGATGGCCGAGGAGCTATCGGCTGACAAATTGAGATCGATGCTCGAATCGGTCTATACATCAAAAAAAGTCAGCACTCTTCTGAAAAAAGCCTCACATGAAGAGTTGCTCGATATTGCCTGCAAGATCAAAGATGAAGGCCTACGAATCTCGGTTCCGGTTTTCGATTCTGCCACGGAAGATAATATCAATCAGTTCATGGATCTTGCGGAAAGGAAAGATAAAGGGCGGGTGACCCTTTATGATGGCAGAAGCGGCGAACCGTTTGACAGCAAGGTAACCGTAGGCGTGATGTACATGCTGAAGCTCCATCACCTTGTTGATGACAAAATCCATGCGCGCTCGATCGGACCGTATTCATTAGTAACCCAGCAGCCGCTGGGAGGAAAAGCCCAGTTCGGCGGTCAGCGTTTAGGAGAGATGGAGGTCTGGGCTGTGGAGGCCTATGGTGCTGCCTATTGCCTGCAGGAGTTCCTAACGGTTAAGTCCGACGATGTTGCGGGCAGGACTAGGATGTACGAATCAATCGTAAAAGGGCAGCATGAACTGGAGCCTGGTATTCCGGAAGCATTTAATGTGCTTATACGGGAGATAAAGAGCCTCGGTCTGGATTTTGGACTGATCGAAGGACGAGGTTGAGAAACAAGGAGGAAAGATTTGGAAGACCTATACAGCTATTTTGAAAAGCCAAAGGATCCTTCCAACTATATGGCTGTCAGAATAGGGCTGGCATCTCCGGAAAAGATTCGAGCCTGGTCATATGGCGAGGTGAAGAAGCCCGAGACCATTAATTACCGGACATTCAAGCCGGAACGGGATGGTCTTTTCTGTGCCAGGATTTTTGGACCGATCAAAAGCTATGAGTGTATCTGTGGCAAGTATAAACGGATGAAACACCGTGGTGTCGTCTGTGAAAAATGTGGAGTTGAAGTCATCGACTCCCGTGTGAGGCGCGAACGTTTGGGCCATATCGAATTGGCTACCCCGGTTGCCCACATTTGGTTTTTAAAGAGCTTGCCCAGCAAGATCGGTGCCTTACTTGATCTCTCGATAAAAGAGCTGGAACGCGTGCTTTATTTTGAAAGTTATATCGTAACCGATCCCAAAGATGCTCCACTGCGTACCGGAGAACTTCTGACGGAAGAGAAATTCAGAGCAAGTGTTGACAAGTTCGGAATCGGGAGTTTTACCGGTAAGATGGGTGCAGAGGCAATTGATGATCTGATCAGTAATCTCAATATTCTCGAACTTTCAACAACTCTCAAGGCTGAGATCCAGAAGACAAAGAGTGAGACCAAGAAGAAAAAGCTTTCCAGGCGACTGAGGATGGTCAATGTTTTTAAAGGCATTGAACCTAATGAATTGATTGCCTTTATTGAAGACCGCTTTCATCTTGAAAAAGATGAACAGTTCAGAAGGGCCTTGGGTGAACTTTTAACCGAATGCCGCAAGATAACCAAGCTGTGGGAAGAATCCTCGACCTACACCGAAAAGAAGCAGATTCTTCCCAAGATTAACGAGGTGGTCGAACGCCTGATTGACTCAAAGCGTCTCACCCACGATGAGATCGACTATCTGAAACCGTGGCAGGATCCTACTTGGATGATCCTCAAATTTATCCCGGTACTGCCACCTGATCTGAGACCTCTGGTACCTCTGGATGGCGGCAGGTTTGCGACTTCTGACCTGAATGATCTTTACCGCAGGGTTATCAACCGCAACAATCGACTCAAACGACTTATGGAACTCAACGCACCGGATATTATTCTCAGAAATGAAAAGAGAATGCTGCAGGAAGCCGTAGATGTACTGTTTGACAACGGCCGCCGCGGCAGGGTGATTACCGGAGCCAACCGCAGACCGTTAAAATCCCTGTCCGATATGCTCAAGGGCAAACAGGGACGCTTTCGTCAGAATCTGCTTGGCAAACGCGTGGATTATTCCGGCCGCTCGGTAATTACGGCCGGACCGGATCTCAGGTTGCACCAGTGTGGTTTGCCCAAGAAAATGGGGATCGAACTTTTCAAACCCTTCATCTACCATAAGCTGGAAACCAAAGGTTATGTCAGTACGATCAAGAGCGCCAAACGGCTGGTCGAGCAGGAAACCCCGGAAGTGTGGGAGTGCCTGGCAGAAGTGGTCCAGGAATACCCGGTTATGTTGAATCGTGCTCCCACCTTGCATAGGCTCGGTATTCAGGCTTTCGAGCCTGTGCTGATCGAAGGCAAGGCCATTCAGTTACACCCGTTGGTCTGTCCGGCCTTTAATGCCGATTTCGACGGCGACCAGATGGCCGTACACGTACCTCTAAGTGTTGAAGCACAGGTGGAGACAAGAGTTCTGATGATGTCCACCAATAATATTCTGTCCCCGGCCAATGGTAAGCCCATTATTGTTCCTACGCAGGATATTGTGCTGGGAGTCTATTACCTCACGCGCGATAAGCCGCTTGCCAAGGGTGAAGGCATGCTTTTCTTCGGACCCGAAGAGGTCCGGGCCGCTCATGATGCAGATAAGGTATCTATTCATGCCAGGATTAAGGTTCGCATGCATGACAAACTCGCAGACACCACGGTCGGGCGTATAATTTTCTCTGAGATTGTACCGGAAGAGATACCGTTCGAAATGATCAACAAACCGATGACCAAAAAGGCTTTGGCCGATCTTGTGGATGTTTGCTTCAGGGTTGCCGGTGACAAGAAGACCGTGCTTCTGGCAGACAGAATCAAGGATCTGGGATATCATTATGCAACAACTGCGGGAATTTCCATTGGCATTCAGGATATGATTGTGCCTGAGACAAAACCTGTGATTATCGAAAATGCCAAAGAGGCAGTGGAGCAGATCATAAACCAGTACAACGAGGGTCTCATTACTGAAGGTGAGCGCTACAATAAAATCGTCGACATCTGGACCAAGGTGACCGACCAAATCGCCGGTGACATGATGGATACCATCAAGACCGATACAATTACTCATGCCGACGGAGAAACCGAGGAAATACCTTCGTTTAACCCTATCTTCATGATGGCGGATTCCGGGGCCAGGGGTTCTGCCCAGCAGATCCGCCAGTTGGCCGGCATTCGTGGTTTGATGGCCAAGCCGTCGGGTGAGATTATCGAGACACCGATCGAATCCAATTTCCGTGAAGGGCTGGATGTCCTCGAATATTTTATTTCGACCCACGGAGCCAGAAAAGGACTGGCGGATACTGCATTGAAGACTGCCAATTCCGGATATCTCACCCGCCGTCTGGTCGATGTGGCCCATGACCTGGTGGTAACCGAAGAAGATTGCGGCACCATGGATGCCATCGAAATGACTGCGCTGATTGAAGGTGGAGAAATTATCCAGACCTTGGGAGAGAGAATTCTGGGAAGAGTCGTGTTGGAGGATATCAGAGATCCATACAGTGGCGATCTGATCGTTCCCGGTGATTCTATGGTCAACGAGGAACATGTCGACAAGATTGATGATGCCGGTATTGACAAGATACTTGCCAGATCAGTGCTGACCTGCAAGTGTAAACACGGAGTATGTGCCAAATGTTATGGCAAGGATCTCTCCCGTGGCAGAATGGTGAACATCGGTGAGGCTGTGGGCATTATCGGGGCTCAGTCCATCGGAGAACCCGGCACGCAGCTGACCATGAGAACCTTCCACGTAGGAGGTGTTGCCTCTGTTGTCGAACAGTCAAGCATCAAATTCAGTCATGCGGGCATTGCCAGATATAAGGATCTCAAGGTGGTACGGGGCAGAGACAACGAGCTTGTAGCCATGAACCGTAATGGCATGGTCACTCTTGAGGATGAGAAAGGGCGCGAAAGGGAGAGTTACCCAATTATGTACGGAGCCAGGGTCAATGTGGAGGATGGATCCAAGGTGGAAGTAGGAACACTGCTGGCCGATTGGGATCCGTATTCCCTGCCGATCCTGACCGACGTAGCCGGATCAGTGAAATACGCCGATATGGTGGAAGAAAACACTGTCAACGAACAGATTGACGAGACGACCGGTTTGAGCAGAACCGTGGTAATCGAACCCAAGGATCCGGAACTGAGGCCCCGTATTATAATTCATGATGAAAGCGGAAAGGTGGCCCGCATTCCGGGTTCCAAGAATCAGGCTCGCTACGGCCTGCCGGTGGGCGCCAATATCTATGTCAAGGAAGGTGATGATATTTTCCCGGGTGATGTGCTGGCCAAGGTGCCTAGGGAAACCACCAAGACCAAGGATATAACCGGAGGACTGCCTCGGGTAGTTGAACTTTTTGAAGCCCGTAAACCTAGGGAAAGCGCAATTGTGACCGAGATTGACGGAGAGGTTTCCTTCGGCAAGGACACCAAGGGCAAGCGCAAGGTCTTGATCACCCCGGAGGTTGGTCAGCCCAAAGAGTACATGATTGCCAAGACCAAACATATTTCCGTGCATGATGGTGATTATGTGAGGGCCGGCGAACCCTTAATGGATGGAGCCGTGGACCCGCATGATATTTTGAGCATTCGTGGGGAAAAAGAACTGGCCCGCTATCTGGTCAACGAGGTCCAGCAGGTCTACCGGTTGCAGGGTGTCAGAATCAATGACAAGCATATCGAGATCATTGTGCGTCAGATGCTCAAACGCATCAGAATCAAGGATGCAGGTGATACCAATAATATAGAAGGCGAATTGGTGGACAAATTTGCATTTCTGGAGGAAAATGAGCGTGTTGTAGCCGCCGGTGGCGGGCCTGCAATAGGAGAGGCGGTGCTCTTGGGTATTACCAAGGCCAGTCTGAATACGGAGAGTTTTATTTCAGCAGCCTCATTCCAGGAAACCACCAGGGTTTTAACCGAAGCGGGGGTCGAAGGAAAAGTTGATCATCTCAAGGGTCTCAAGGAGAATGTCATTATGGGCAGAATCATTCCTGCAGGTACAGGGTTCCCACTTTACAAAGCCGTTGAAGTCGAGGTTCAAGAGGATGAAGATTTAGACGATGAAATCCTAGGAGAAAACCCTTGACAGGAGATGTTTCCACTGTTAGAAAACGGCGTTTATTGCATATGGAAGTAACTAATAATATACCAAAAGAAGGGTTGTTGAAATGCCAACGCTGAACCAGTTAGTACGGAAGGGCAGACAGAGAGTAATCAAGAAGAAAAAGACCAGAGCGCTGGAGGGTTGTCCTCAAAAACGAGGCGTATGCGTACGTGTGTATACAACAACCCCCAAGAAGCCGAATTCCGCTTTGCGCAAGGTTGCCAGGGTGCGACTCACTAACGGGCATGAGGTAACGTCTTATATACCGGGAGAGGGGCATAATCTTCAGGAGCACTCCGTGGTTCTCATTCGTGGTGGACGAGTCAAAGATTTGCCCGGGGTAAGATATCATATCATCCGTGGCGTGATGGATACCGAAGGTGTTCAGGATCGTCGTCAGGGTAGATCGAAATATGGTTCGAAACGGCCAAAATAGAGGGTAAAACATGCCGAGAAGGAAGAGAAAAAGTCTGAAGCGTGATGTTGCGCCTGATCCCAAGTATGGGGACAAGATGGTCAGCAAGTTCATCAATTGCATTATGTGGGACGGCAAGAAGTCTATAGCTGAACAGATATTCTACGGTGCTCTGGATATTATCGGTACAAAACTTAAAGAAGAACCAATGGATGTTTTTTTTAAGGCCTTTGGTAATATCCGACCTGCAATTGAAGTCAGGTCCAGAAGGATCGGTGGTGCCACGTATCAGGTTCCAACCGAGGTCAGACCTGACAGGCAGGATATGCTGGCCAGGCGTTGGGTTATTAATGCTGCCCGTAACAGAAGTGAAAAGACCATGCAGGAGAAGTTGGCCCTGGAACTGCTGGACGCATACAATAATCGTGGAACTGCAGTGAAAAAGAAGGAAGATACGCACAAAATGGCGGAAGCAAATAAGGCTTTTGCCCATTACCGCTGGTAAAGGTTATTATATTGAATAGAAAAACACCGATCAGTAAGCTCAGGAATATTGGCATCATGGCTCACATTGATGCCGGCAAGACAACTACTACTGAGCGTATCTTGTATTACACCGGCATGAATTACAAGATCGGTGAAGTTCATGACGGCCAGGCCACCATGGACTGGATGGCACAGGAAAAAGAACGCGGAATAACCATCACCTCGGCGGCGACAACCTGTTTGTGGAAAGATCACATAATCAATATTATTGATACCCCGGGACACGTCGATTTTACCATTGAAGTCGAACGCAGTTTGAGGGTGCTTGATGGCGCTGTCGGTGTCTTTTGTGCAGTGGGCGGAGTGCAGCCTCAGTCAGAAACAGTCTGGCGACAGGCCCAGCGTTACCGGGTTCCGAGGATTGCATTTGTCAACAAGATGGACAGGATGGGAGCAGATTTTTTCCAGGTGATGACAGATTTGGAAGAAAAACTTTCGGCCAATCCCGTGGCACTACAGTTGCCTTTGGGCAAGGAAGAAGGTTTTCTGGGTGTTATTGATCTGGTCGAGATGAAAGCTGTAGTCTATGATGAATCTTCCAAGGGAGCCCGGTTTGAATATACGGATATTCCCGACGAGTATCGGGCCCTGGCGGCCGATTACCATGAACGGCTTATAGAAAGCCTTTCGGATGTGGATGATAAAATTCTGGAAGCATTCCTGAACGGATCACAAGTTGATCAATCTGCCATTCTCGCCGCCATCAGAAAAGGAACCTTGAATTTATCCATAACGCCGGTTCTGTGTGGCTCTGCTTTCAAGAATAAGGGTGTTCAAACTCTTCTGGATGCTATCGTGAACTATCTTCCCTCGCCTCTGGAAGTAGGATCCATAAGCGGCAAAACCCCGGACGGCCAGGAAGCCAGTCGAGCTTCGTCTGATGATGAATCTTTTGCAGCTCTTGCGTTCAAGGTAATGAACGATTCGTATGTCGGCCAGCTTACGTTTATCCGGGTTTACTCGGGCAGCGTGAGCGTCGGGGATACGGTCTACAATACAACCACCGGGAAAAAGGAACGTATAGGACGGCTGGTCAGGATGCATGCCGATAAACGTGAGGAAATCAAGCAACTCTATGCCGGTGAAATAGCGGCGGTGCTCGGTTTGAAACAAACTATCACCGGGCACACTCTATGCGATCTGAGAGATCCGATTACCTTTGAAGCCATGGATTTTCCTGAACCGGTGATATCGATTGCGATTGAGCCCAAAAGCAAGACTGATCAGGAGAAGCTCGGGATAGCGCTTTCCAGGCTTGGCATGGAAGATCCATCCTTCAGAGTGCATACCGATACGGATACCGGCGACACCATCATTTCTGGAATGGGTGAATTGCATCTGGAAATTGTGGTTGACCGCCTGAAGAGAGAATTTTCGGTCGATGCAAATATTGGTAAACCACAGGTTGCCTACCATGAAACCATAACCAGGTCTGTCGAAGAGGAACTGAAGTACGCCAAGCAGACAGGGGGACACGGGCAGTTCGCGCATGTACTCATCAAAGTTGAGCCGCTTGAGCCAGGTTCAGGCCTGGAATTTGTGAACAGCATAACAGGTGGGGTCATTCCCAGGGAGTATATCCCGGCAGTGAAGAAAGGCGTAGAAGAGGCCATGCAGATGGGTCCCTGCGCCGGATATCCGGTTATGGATATTAAAGTTGAACTCTATGACGGGTCATACCATGAGGTCGATTCTTCTGAGTTGGCATTCAAAATCGCCGGGTCCATGGCATTGAAAAGTGCCATCAAAAAGGCAGGCCCGATCATACTGGAGCCGATCATGGATGTTGAAGTCGTAAGCCCGGCAGACTATATCGGGGACGTGATCAGTGATTTATCGGCCCGCAGGGGTAAAGTGTTGGGAATGGACACCCGTTCAGCCCTGCGAGTAATTGCAACCCAGGTTCCTTTGGCCGAGATGTTCGGCTATGCCACCACTTTGCGATCCGCCTCACAGGGCAGGGCAACCTACACGATGCAAGTGGCGCATTACGAACCGGTTCCCAATAAAGTATCCGAGAACATTAAGATTTCCCGAGGAGGGGCAATAAATGGCTAAGGAAAAATTTGAGAGGACGAAGCCGCATGTAAATGTGGGGACGATAGGACACATAGATCATGGGAAGACGACGTTAACAGCGGCGATCACGAAGCATTTGGCCACGAAGGGTTTAGCGGATTTTGTGCCGTTTGACGAGATAGACAAGGCTCCGGAGGAGAAGGAGCGGGGGATCACGATCAATACGGCGCATGTGGAGTATCAGACGGACAATCGTCATTATGCGCACATAGATTGTCCTGGGCATGCGGACTATATCAAGAACATGATTACGGGGGCCGCGCAGATGGACGGTGCGATACTGGTGGTAGCGGCGAGTGATGGACCGATGCCACAGACGCGAGAGCACATACTGTTGGCGGGACAGGTGAACGTACCTGCGATGGTAATATTTATGAACAAGGTTGATCAGGTGGATGATCCTGAGTTGTTGGAGCTGGTTGAGCTGGAGTTGCGGGAGCTGTTGAGCGCGTATGATTTTCCTGGGGATGAGATTCCGATCATCAAGGGGTCGGCATTGAAGGCGCTTGAGAGTGATGATGCGAACAGCGAGGATGTAAAGTGCATATTCGAGTTAATGGATGCGGTGGACAGTTACATACCTGAGCCGACGCGTGATATAGACAGGCCGTTTTTGATGCCGATTGAGGACATATTCAGTATCAGTGGGCGCGGGACTGTTGTAACGGGGCGAGTAGAGCGAGGGGTGATCAAGACGGGCGAAGAGGTAGAGATAGTCGGGATACGGCCGACGACCAAGACGGTATGCACCGGAGTAGAGATGTTCCGCAAGACGTTGGATGAGGGTCGAGCGGGCGACAACATAGGTGTATTATTGCGCGGGACGAAGCGGGACGATGTAGAGCGCGGACAGGTAGTAGCGCATCCGGGGACGATCACGCCGCACACGCATTTCATGGCTGAAGTATACGTATTGAAGAAGGAAGAGGGGGGGCGTCACACGCCGTTTTTCTCGGGGTATCGTCCACAATTTTATTTTCGGACGACGGATGTAACGGGAGACATCAAGTTGCCCGATGGGGTAGAGATGGTGATGCCTGGAGATAACATTACGATGGAAGTGAATCTGATACAGCCGATCGCCATGGACGAGGGTCTGCGCTTTGCTATCCGTGAAGGCGGCAGAACCGTGGCCTCAGGCGTGACCGTCAAGGTTATAGAGTAGGAGCCGGAGTTAGTAGTATGGAGACGCAAAGAATACGAATTCGATTAAAGGGATACGATCATAAACTCATTGACCAGTCAGTGCAGGAGATTGTAGATGCAGCGCGAAGGACAGGTGCTCGGGTGGCAGGTCCGATCCCTTTGCCCACCAAGATAGAGAAATTCTGTGTTTTGCGGTCTCCGCATGTAGACAAAAAGTCAAGGGACCAGTTCGAGATTCGCACTTACAAGAGGCTCTTGGACATTTTGGACCCTACACAACAGACAGTGGATTCACTCATGAAACTTGATCTTTCAGCAGGAGTGGATGTGGAAATCAAGCTCTAAGTAGAAGAGGTGAGAGATGATCAGGGGAATTCTGGGCAGGAAACTGGGCATGAGCCAGCTATTCAAAGAAGACGGTGAAGTGATACCGGTAACTCTTATTCAAGCTGGACCCTGCTTTGTTATCCAGAAGAAAATAAAAGAAAAAGACGGCTATGATAGCATTCAGCTTGGATTCGGATCAAAGAAGCCTGAGCGTGTTAACAAACCTCTTAAGGGTCATTTTGATAAATCCGGCAAAGGCTGCTTTTCTTTTTTACGGGAAGTGCCCTGTGATGATGTAAGTGCAATAAATGCCGGAGACGAGATCAAGGCTGTGGACGTATTCGAAACTGGTGAAACAGTACGGGTAACCGGCACATCTAAGGGCAAGGGTTTTGCCGGTGTTGTCAGAAGACACGGTTTTGGAGGGTTGCCTGCCTCTCATGGATCGCTTATACATCGGGCGACAGGATCTATCGGATGCTCTGCAGATCCGAGCAAGGTCATAAAAGGGAAAAAGATGCCGGGCCATATGGGAGATAAACAGATTACCATCAAGGGTCTGGAGATTGTGGATATACGCGAAGAAGACAATGTTATTGCCCTGAAAGGGGCGGTCCCCGGATCAAAGGGACAGATCGTCATGCTGAGAAAGCAAGGGAATTAGTTATGCCTAGTGTTGATGTGTTCAACATGGCGGGAGAGAAGGTGAAGCAGATTGAACTCTCTGATGCCGTGTTTCAATGTGAATTGAAACCGCATCTGATCCACGATGTGGTCGTATGGCAGATGGCCAGGAGACGCAAGGGTAATGCCAAAGTGAAAACACGCTCTGAAGTTTCCGGCGGGGGGCGAAAACCGTATCGTCAGAAGGGAACCGGCAGGGCCAGAGCTGGTACCAACCGTTCGCCCTTATGGAAAGGTGGCGGCGTTATCTTCGGACCGAATGGCAGAAAATTCAACAAAAGTGTTCCGAAAAAGGTGCGCTCTCAGGCATTGAAGTCTGCCTTGAGCATGAAGTTCGGAGAAAATGAGTTCAAGATTGTTGATAAAATTGATCTGGATGAAGTCAAGACCAAGCGATTTGTCGAAGCGCTTAATAATCTTGAGATGCCCAATACTCTGCTGGTCATGGGAAATATCGACAGTAACATTATTCTGGCCTCCAGAAATCACCCATCAAGCAAGCTGCTCGATGTACGCGGATTAAATGTATATGACATTCTGAAATATCGGGGTTTGATTATGGATCTTGAGGCGGTTGAGTATGTCGAAGAGAGGCTGGGCAAATGAAGAACATCACTCGGATCATAAAATATCCTGTGGTTACTGAAAAAGGAACAATGCTTAAGCAGGATAATAATCAGGCCGTTTTTGCCGTGAATAAAGATGCGAACAAGATCGAAATTAAAGAAGCTGTGGAAAAATTGTTCAATGTGCATGTGGAAAATGTTCGTACCATGGGAGTCAAAGGCAAGATAAAGCGCTATGGGCGTCATGAATATCAACGCTCGAATTGGAAGAAGGCTGTTGTGACCCTCAAAGAGGGGGAAAGTATCGAGTTTTATGAAGGGGTATAAGTCATGAGCATACGCGGATTCAATCCAACTTCGCCAGGCATACGTTCGATGACGGTTTCAACGTTTGATGAGATAACGACCGACAAGCCTGAAAAATCCCTGACAATCCCGATTCGGAAAAAAGGGGGCCGTAATAATACTGGACGTATTACTGTCCGTCATCAGGGCGGTGGACATAAACGGCTGTACAGAATAATCGATTTCAAGCGGAATAAAATCGGTATTCCCGGCAAGCTGATGACTATTGAATATGACCCCAACCGATCGGCGCGTATCAGTCTGATCCAGTATGCCGACGGCGAGAAGCGTTATATTCTCTGGCCTGATGGTCTGGCTGTGGGCACTACGGTGATCGCGTCAGACGAAGCCGAAATCAGGCCTGGCAATGCTATGAGATTGAAACTGATCCCCTTGGGCACCTTTGTTCACAATGTCGAGCTCAAGATAGGCAAAGGCGGGCAGCTAATCCGTTCGGCAGGAGCTTATGCCCAGGTTCTTGCCAAAGAAGGCAACTATGTTGATCTGAAGATGCCTTCCGGTGAGGTTCGCAAGGTATTGGCCGAGTGCAGGGCAACCATCGGACAGGTTGGCAATGTGAGCCACTCGAACATTACCGTGGGCAAGGCCGGCCGGAAACGCTGGATGGGAATACGACCTACTGTCAGGGGAGTTGCCATGAATCCTGTTGACCACCCGCATGGCGGTGGGGAAGGCCGGGTCAAGGGAAACCATCCGGTGACTCCTTGGGGCGTTAGCACGAAAGGTCATAAAACCAGGAAGGTACACAAGGGTTCGGATAAGTATATTGTCAAGAGGAGGAAGTAAAGCGTGTCTCGTTCGTTGAAAAAAGGGCCATTCGTAGATGACCACCTTCTGAAGAAGGTTTTTGAATCCCGTGATACGGGCAGCCGGAAGGTGATTAAAACCTGGTCGCGCAGGTCGGTTATCCTTCCTGAATTTGTCGGACTCACCTTTGCGGTACATAATGGGAAAAAGTTTGTTCCTGTCTATATCACCGAAGATATGATTGGTCACAAGCTGGGTGAATTTGCTGCTACCCGCACATTTTATGGGCATGCCGCAGACAGGAAGTCACAGAGAAAGGGACGGTAGCGATGGAATCAAAGGCAAAATTACGCTTCGCTAGGGTTTCCCCGCAAAAGACACGGCTTATTGCCGATCAGGTACGAGGTAGGCCCATTGCGGATGCGCTCAGAATATTGAATCTTCTGGGTACCAAGAGGGCTTTGTGTATAACCAAGGTGTTGAATTCCGCAGTGGCGAATGCCATGACAACCGGCTTGATGGATGTTGATAATCTGTATGTGAGTTCAATTCAGATTGATGAGGGGCCCAGCCAGAAACGCTGGAGGCCAAGGGCCCAAGGCAGAGCAACCCGAATTCTGAAAAGAACGAGCCACATATCGGTTGTGCTTGAGGAACTCTAAGAAAGGGGTAATGCGTGGGACAAAAAGTACACCCATATGGATTTCGGCTGGGAATAACCAAGGATTGGAAGTCTAAATGGTTTGCCCAGAAAAAATTTGATGAGTTCTTGCTCGAAGACACGAAGATACGAAAATTTATCTTCACCAATCTAAAACATGCAGGGATCTCGAATGTCATTATCGAACGGGCTGCTAACAAGGTGAAGATCGTTATATTTACCGGGAGACCGGGCCTTGTAATTGGCCGCAAAGGGCAGGGCACCGAACAGCTGCGTAAGGATCTCTCCCGGTTTATCAAGAATGATATCATGCTGGAAATCAAGGAAGTAAGAAGACCTGAAACAGATGCCCAGATCGTAGCTGAAGGTATTGCCAACCAGCTGGTTCGCAGGGTGGCATATAGAAGGGCCATGAAGCGGGCCGTTGGGCAGGCGTTGAGGATGGGCGCTCAGGGCATCAAGGTTGCGTGTGCCGGGCGGCTGGCAGGAGCTGAAATAGCACGCCGTGAATGGTACCGGGAAGGCAGAGTTCCATTGCATACGCTGCGTTCCGATATTGACTACGGTTTCGCCGAGGCTCAGACTATTTATGGTGTAATTGGGGTCAAGGTCTGGGTTTTCCATGGAGAAATTGTCAAGAAACGTGAAGAGGCGATTGCGTAAGGGAGAGTTCTGCTATGTTGATGCCTAATAAGATAAAGCACAGAAAACAGCACCGCGGACGCATGACTGGCAGCCCGCAGAGAGGGTCCACGGTTTCGTTCGGCAAATATGGACTGCAGGCCCTGGAGCCGCATTGGATTACCGCCCGCCAGATCGAGGCGGCTAGAATTGCAATTACAAGGTCGGTGAAACGTGGGGGCAAGATATGGATCAGGATTTTCCCTGACAAACCAATAACCAAGAAGCCCGCCGAAACCCGAATGGGAAAAGGTAAGGGGGCGCCCGAAGAGTGGGTTGCGGTGGTAAAACCCGGCAGAATAATGTTTGAAATGGATGGAGTGACCTATGAACAGGCCAAGGAGGCCTTTCGCCTGGCATCCCATAAACTGCCGCTGAAGACTCGCTTAAAACTGCGGGAGGGACTTGATGAAAGCTAATGAATTGCGTGAAAAATCTGCCGAAGACCTGGCCCAACTTAAAGAGAAGCTGGCAAAAGATGTTATGGAGAATCGGTTTAAAAATTCCATTGGGCAACTCAAGGACAAGGCAGTGAACAGAAAGCTTCGTCGTGACATAGCCCGCATTAACACCATCATCAGAGAGAGGCAGTGATGGCAGACAAATCGAAAAAAGTCGAGTTGACCGGGGTCGTTTCCAGTGACAGGATGGATAAAACAATTGTGGTAACTGTAGAGCGCTTGGAAAAGCATCCCGTTTTTAAAAAATATATCCGCAGGCGAAGATCGTTTAAGGCGCATGATGAAGCCAATGCCTGCAAAATAGGAGATAGAGTCCTGATACGTGAATGCAGACCTTTAAGTAAAGAAAAGAGCTTTAGGGTTGTAAGGATTCTGGAGAGACAAGAATAGGTAGGGGCGGAGGCGAGCGATGATTCAACAACAGACAAGGCTCAAAGTTGCAGACAATTCTGGTGCCAAGGTTGTGATGTGTATCAAGGTTCTGGGCGGCACCAGACGCAGATACGCATCCTTGGGAGATATCATTGTGGTTACGGTCAAAGATGCCATACCCAACTCCAAGGTGAAGAAAGGCGAAGTGTGTCTGGCGGTAGTTGTGCGCACCAAGCGAACCTTTAAACGTAATGATGGATCCTGTATCAGATTTGATGATAATTCTGCTGTGATTTTGAATATGCAGAAGGAGCCGGTTGGAACGCGCATATTCGGGCCGGTAGCCAGGGAGTTGAGGGCCAAAAAGTTTATGAAGATCGTTTCCTTGGCCCCGGAAGTTTTATAGGGTGGAGATATTATGATATTACAAACTCCCAAGTTTAAAAAGGGCGATACCGTGGTTATTCTGGCCGGGAAAAATAAAGGCAGACAGGGACAGATTTTGCGTATGCTTCCGGTTAAAAACCGTCTGGTGGTGGAACGGGTGAATATGATCAAACGACACCAGAAGCCAACTCAGGTCGGACAGGGCGGTATTATTGAGAAAGAAGCATCTATTCATATTTCCAATGTGGCAATCGTTTGCCCCAAGTGCAGCACCGGTGTCAAGATCGGCTACAAGTTTCATGATGATGGCAAGAAGGTACGGGTGTGCAAAAGCTGCGGCGAAGAGTTGGATACTTAAAAGGTAGGCAGGAGAACATGGCGAGATTGAAAGAATTTTACCAAAAAGATGTCGTGCCGGGCTTGATGAAAGAGTTCAGCTATAAGAACATCCACCAGACTCCCAAACTTGTAAAGATCGTGGTGAATATGGGGCTTGGTGATGCAGTCCAGGACATCAAAATAATTGACAAGGCCCGTGAAGAAGTCCGGTTGATAACCGGTCAGAACCCATTGGTGACCAGGGCACGCAAATCCATTGCTGCATTCAAACTCAGAGAAGGCATGCCGATAGGCTGTGCGGTAACACTCAGGGGAAACAGGATGTATGAATTTATAGACAGGCTTATCAATGCTGTTCTGCCCCGGGTTAGAGATTTCAGAGGTGTTAATCCAAAAGGATTTGACGGACGCGGGAATTATACCCTGGGTATTCAAGAGCAGTCGGTATTTCCCGAGATAGACTACGATCTTATCGATAAAGTTCGAGGGTTGAACATAACGGTAGTAACGACAGCCAAGACAGATGAAGAGGGCCGACGTTTGTTGGCTGCCTTCGGAATGCCATTCAGGAGCTAGGTGGAGTAGTTATGGCAAAAAAATCAATGATAGCAAAAGCCGGAAGGATTCAGAAATATAAAGTCAGGCAGTACAACCGGTGTTCAATATGTGGAAGGCCACGAGGATATTATCGTAAGTTTGGAGTCTGCAGAATATGTTTGAGAACATATGCGATGCGGGGAGAAATTCCTGGAGTGAAAAAATCCAGTTGGTAAAGGGGAAAGAGGATGGTAACTGATCCTATCGCAGATATGATCACGCGGATACGTAACGGTGCTATGGCATCGAAGGAATATGTGGATATACCTGCATCAAAGATGAAACTGTCCATTGCCGATATTTTTTTGCGTGAAGGATATATTAAGGGATATAAAGTTCTTGAAGATAGTAAGCAGGGTATTTTGCGCATTACCCTGAAATACTTTAATTCACGCCATGTAATCAGCGGGGTTGAGCGAGTTTCTAAGCCTGGCCGCAGGATTTACAAGAAGGTGTCAGAGATTCCAGAAGTTAGAAACGGGCTCGGCGTTATTATTTTAAGTACATCCAAGGGTCTTATGACAGATCACAAGGCCAGGAAAGAAAATATCGGCGGTGAACTGCTGATAAAGGTCTGGTGAGGAGCGAAAGAGATGTCTAGGGTTGGAAAGATGCCCATTGATATTCCACAAGGGGTACATATTACAATCGATAAGGATAAGATCACGGTCAAAGGGCCAAAAGGTGAGCTGAGTCAGAAATTAGTAGGCAACCTTGAGGTCAAACAGGAAGAGAATACACTCGCATTTCTTACCAAGGATGAAAGTCGACAGACCGGTGCTTATCATGGCCTTATGCGTTCACTTGTCAATAATATGGTCGTCGGTGTTTCCCAAGGGTTTGCCAAGCGACTGAAGATTACGGGAGTGGGGTATAGGGGAGAAGCCAAGGCTAACACAGTGATCCTGAATGTTGGATATTCACACCCGGTGGAATTTCCTCTGCCCGAAGGGATTGCCGCATCTGTTTCCAAAGATGGCCTGATAGAAATAGCAGGCATTGACAAACAGGTCGTCGGGGATGTTGCGGCCCGCATACGGAAAGTACGACCACCTGATGCATACAAAGGCAAAGGTATTCGCTATGAAAACGAAGAGGTCAAACTGAAACCTGGCAAGAGTGCGGCTAAGGCCTAAGTAAGGAGAAGATTTGTGTCAAAGATCACAGCTAGGCAAGCAAGACTAAAGAGAAAGGCTCGAATACGCAGACAGATCGAGGGCTCACCTGAAAAGCCCCGTCTCAGTGTGTACCGTGGCAATAGAAATATTTACTGTCAGATTATTGATGACTTAAACGGCATAACGTTGGCCAGTGCCTCGAGCCGAAACCCTGAAATCAGCAATAAAATAAAAGGATTCAGCGTTGATACGGCAAAAGAGGTGGGGAGCATGCTGGCTCTAAACGCAAAGGCCAAAGGGATTGAGGAAGTCGTTTTTGATCGCAGTGGATACAAGTATCATGGCAAGATCAAAGCCCTGGCCGATGCAGCAAGGGCCGGCGGTCTGAAGTTTTAAACGAGGAGAGGTGCATTGGCTGAGAGAGAACGGTTCGATGACGGTGAACAGTTAATAGATAAAGTTGTCTTTATTAATCGTGTTGCCAAAGTGGTCAAGGGCGGCAAGCGTTTCCGCTTTTCTGCCCTGGTTGTTGTTGGTGACGGCAAAGGCAAGGTCGGTCATGGATTGGGAAAGGCCAAGGAAGTTGTGGTCAGTATCCGCAAGGGGGTCGATATAGCTAAGAAATCCATGGTTGATGTGCCTGTCGTAAACGGGACGATCCCTCATATGATAATCGGCAGATTCGGGGGAGGCAGAGTTGTTTTAAAGCCTGCAGCTCCCGGGACAGGGATTATCGCCGGCAATGCGGTTCGGGCTGTAATGGAGGCTGCGGGTGTACATGATATTGTGGCAAAAACCATAGGTTCCCGCAATCACAACAATGTTATTCGGGCTACATTTAACGCGTTTGAAAATATTGAAACAAAGGAATTTGTAGAAGCCAAACGTGGTATAACTCTTGATCCAGTTAGCACAAAGTAAGAAGTGAGGTTGATTTTGGCTGGGCAAATAAAAATTACATTGATACGGTCAGTAATCGGAAGCACAAAGGCTCAGAAGGAAATTGTGCGTTCCCTGGGTCTCAAGCGAAGGGGTAGATCACGTACATTACCTGATAATCCCTCTACTCGCGGTTCAATCACGAAGATATCCCATCTTGTTGAATGGGAGGAGGTGGAAAATGCTTGATCTTTCCAACCTGCCTTCAACTCCCGGTGCGAAGCGCAAAGCACGACGTGTTGGCAGGGGTAATGGCTCCGGTTGTGGCACTACCAGTGGCAGAGGAACCAAGGGTCAGAATTCACGATCCGGCGGTGGAGTGCCTGCATGGTTTGAGGGCGGGCAGATGCCGATCTACCGCAGACTTCCCAAACGAGGCTTTAAAAACAGATTCCGCAAAGAATATTGCGTGATCAACATAGGCGATTTAAAGGATTTCGAATCAGGAAGTATTGTTGATCAGGAGGCATTGATTGCCAAGGGTAAGATAAAAGCAAAGGATGTCCTGGTGAAGATTCTCGGAGATGGTGCGATTGATGTTGCGCTTACCGTGAAACTGAATAAGGCATCAAAAACAGCCCGTGAAAAGCTTGAGAAAGCTGGAGGGGCATTCGAGGAAGTATAGGGGAATAAATAGTGAGTTCGCCGCTGGGAAATATTGGTAAGATACCTGAACTACAAAAGCGTATTTTGTTTACGCTGTTCATGCTTTTTGTTTACAGGATAGGTATCCATATCCCCACCCCGGGAATCGATTCCACCATTATGGCCGAGTGGTTTGATCAGCAGCGCGGAACCCTGCTGGGGATGTTCGATATGTTCGCCGGCGGAGGACTGCGAAGCCTGTCCATTTTTGCTTTGGGCATTATGCCATATATCAGTGCCTCGATTATTGTACAGCTGTTGGGCATGGTGCTGCCTTCATTCGAGCAACTGCAAAAAGAAGGCCAGGCCGGTCGCCACAAGCTTACGCAGTATACCCGTTATCTGACAGTTGTCTTGTGCATAATCCAGAGCTATTTCATGGCATTCGGCGTGGAACAGATGGCAGGCCCCGGCGGAGAGCCGGTAGTATTACATGCCGGATTGGGATTCCGGCTTACCGCTATGATAACCATGACCACCGGCACCTGTTTTCTGATGTGGCTGGGTGAACAGATCACTGAAAGGGGTATCGGCAATGGTATTTCATTGATTATATTTGCCGGTATCATTGCCAGGATGCCGATCGCTGTAGTTAATACAATGCGGCTTACCCGCACAGGCGAGATGTCTATTTTCTTGATGATTCTACTGGTGATATTCATGCTGGCCGTGCTTGCCGGTATTGTCTATATGGAGACCTCGCAGCGCAGGGTACCCATCCAGTATCCGAAGCAGGTCCGTGGGCGTAAAATATACGGTGGCCAGAGCACGCATTTACCGCTCAAACTCAATACTTCGGGTGTTATACCTCCCATATTCGCTTCTTCCATTATCGTATTTCCGGCGACTATCGCCCAGTTTTTCCCGGATGTGATATTTATGAAGGCTGCCGCCAACGCTTTGAATCCCGGCAACCTGTTGTATAACGCCATTTATGTGACTGCAATCGTCTTTTTTACATACTTTTATACCGCGGTAGTTTTCAATCCGGTTGACGTGGCTGATAACCTGAAAAAACATGGTGGATATGTGCCTGGGATCAGGCCGGGAAAATCCACCTCGGAATACCTGGACAAAGTTTTATCACGTTTGACATTTGTCGGGGCAATCTATTTAAGTGTTGTTTGTGTATTACCGCAGCTTCTTATATCCAGGGCCAATGTGCCATTTTATTTCGGTGGAACATCCTTACTTATTGTAATCGGTGTGTCTTTGGATACCATGAGCCAGATAGAGTCTCACTTGATTTCGCGCCAGTATGAGGGATTGATGAAGAAAGGGCGTATTCAGGGGAGACGTTAATAATTTTTCAACAAAGGGGAAATGTTTATGAATATAATTTTAATCGGGCCACCTGGAGCAGGAAAAGGAACGCAAGCGAAAAGAATGACAGAACGACTGGGCGTGCTCCAAATTTCGACCGGAGATATGTTCAGGGCAGCCGTGAAGGAAGGCACTCCGATGGGTCTTAAAGCAAAGACCTGTATGGATAAGGGAGAACTGGTGCCTGACGATGTGGTTATCGGGGTGGTCGACGAAAGACTGCAAAAGCCGGACTGCAAGCCGGGCTTCATCCTCGACGGATTCCCGCGAACCCTCGACCAAGCCAAAGCCTTGGATGAGCTGCTGGATAAAATGAATTCCAAACTCGATCATGTCGTCGTGATCGAAGTGCCGGACGATAATCTTGTCGGCAGGCTGACCGGACGTCGCACCTGCCGGGGATGCGGCTATATGCACCATATTACGTTTGATCCTCCGAAGAAGGAAGGCGTTTGCGACAAGTGCGGCAGTGAACTTTACCAGCGCGACGACGATCAGGAAGAGACCATCCGGGAAAGATTGACCACATATCACAGCCAGACATCTCCACTGATCGATTATTATTCGCAAAAGGGTATCGTGCGCAAGATCGACGGAACCAAGAACATGCAGGAAGTGCAGGATGCTGTTAAGGCAGCAATCGGCGCTTGATACGGATATGGCGAAGGATGTCATTGAAACAGAAGGAGTAGTAATAGAACCATTACCAAATGCTATGTTTCGGGTGGAGTTGAAGAACGGTCACCAGATCCTTGCGCATATATCGGGCAAGATGAGGATGCATTACATCCGTATTCTGCCCGGAGACAAGGTTCAGGTTGAAATATCACCGTATGACCTTAACAAGGGCAGAATCGTTTATAGATCGAAATGAGGAAAGCGGAATCATGAAGGTACAGGCATCAGTAAAGAAGCGTTGCAGGAACTGCAAAATTATCAAACGTAACGGTGTGATTCGGGTAATCTGTATAAATCCCCGACATAAACAGAGACAGGGCTAAGGAGGAAGTACTTTGGCAAGAATTGCAGGGATAGACTTACCCAGGAACAAGCGTATTGATATAGCTTTGACCTATATCTACGGAATAGGCAAAACTCGCGCATCTGAAATGTTGGTTGCACTTGATATAGATCCTGCCACGAAAAGTGATAATCTCAGCGAGAAAGATGTTACCGGAATAAGGAACTATATTGATCAGAATTTGACCGTGGAAGGCGATCTCAGGCGTGAGATAAATATGAATATCAGACGTTTGATGGATATTGCATCATACCGTGGGTTGAGGCACCGCAAAGGTTTGCCCGTTCGCGGTCAGCATACTCATAATAATTCCCGTACCAGAAAGGGACCCCGGCGGGTAGTTGTCGGGAGACGGAAATAAACCAGAGGAGTTACAGGTATGGCAAGACCGAAACAGCGAGGTGGGAAGAAAAAGGTAAAGAAAATTATTCCTGAGGGAATAGTTCATATCCAGGCCACCTTCAACAATACCGTTATCACTTTTACTGATTTACAAGGCAATACCGTTGCATGGTCGACTGCAGGTTCTCAGGGGTTCAAGGGGTCACGCAAGTCCACACCTTTTGCGGCGCAGATGGCAGCGCAGGAAGCCTGTAAAAAAGCACAAGATTGCGGTATGAAAAGTGCATTCGCATATCTTAAGGGGCCCGGAAGCGGACGGGAGTCCGCATTGCGGGCAATCAATGCGAGCGGTATGAAGATAACCGGAATAAAGGACGTAACACCGATACCTCATAATGGCTGTAGGCCGCCCAAGAGGCGTCGGGTATAACATAAAGGAGGGATAACCTTGGCGAGACATACTGGGGCTGTTTGCAAAATTTGCCGCCGAGAAGGAACGAAACTGTTTCTCAAAGGACAGAGATGCTTCACAGATAAGTGTTCGATAGAGCGGAGAAATTATCCCCCTGGAGAGCATGGCCAGCGCAGAATTCGGACAAGTGAGTACAGAATTCATTTGCGGGAAAAGCAGAAGGTCAGGCATATATATGGAGTATCAGAAGCGCAGTTTAAACGCTATTATGAGATAGCCAAGAGCAAAAGAGGGATGACCGGTGAGCAATTACTCTCTCTGTTGGAGCGCAGGCTGGACAATATCGTTTACAGGATGGGTTTTGCCAGATCACGGGCCGAATCCAGGCAGTTGATTTCTCATGGTCATTTCATGGTCAACGGACGCAAAACCAATATCCCTTCATTTCTGGTTAAGGCCGAAGATGTAATCGAAGTCAAAGACAAGAGCAAGAGCCTCGATGCAATCAAGGATGCGCTCGAGACTATGCAGCAGAGAGGCGGATTCGAATGGCTGGACGTGGATGCCCAAGGCATGAAGGGTACCGTAAAGGTGCTGCCTGAGAGGAAAGACATGCCCATGGCAGTAGAAGAAACATTAATCGTAGAGTATTATTCGAAATAACGATAAGGCAAGGGTAGGGATGATAGAGAAAAATTGGAAAGATGTTATTAAACCAAGCAAGTTAGAAATTGTCGAGTCAACCCATACGGATACCTATGCGCGTTTCAATGCACAGCCTTTGGAAAGGGGTTTCGGGGTCACTATTGGAAATTCTCTCAGGAGAATTTTGCTTTCATCCATAAACGGGTCTGCATGTATCGGGGTGAAGTTTGATGAATCTCTGGGCGTATTGCATGAGTTTTCAAGCATTCCCGGTATTTATGAAGATGTGACCGACATCATTCTCAATCTGAAAATGGTTGTTCTCAAGATGCATACCGATTCTCCCCAGATAGCAACGCTGGAGAAAAAGGGACCATGCAAAGTAACCGCGGGTGATATTGAAACCGGCGGGCACATTGATGTGATTAATCCCGAGCAACATATTGCCACCATTGAATCTGATACAACCCTGAAGATGGAAATGCGGGTAGAATGGGGCCGAGGCTATGTTACCGCGGAGATCAACAAAGAAAAAATCGATACGGAAGGGTGGATATCCATAGATGCCATCTTTTCGCCGGTACGCAGAGTTTCCTTCAATGTAACACCAACCATAGTCGGCCGTAGAACAGACTACGACAGGCTCTCTCTGGAAGTGTGGACCAATGGGGTTGTCAAACCGGATGATGCCCTGGCATATGCAGCCAAGATTCAGAAGGAGTACATGAGCTGTTTTATCAACTTTCAGGAAGAAGAACTCGACAGGGAAGTGGAGGCCGAGAAAGAGGATAATGAGCTTAACGAAAATCTGTTCCGGACAGTGGACGAACTCGAGCTGTCGGTCAGATCCGCCAACTGTCTGAAGAATGCAAATATGACCTATATTTACGAGCTGGTGCAGAAGAGTGAGGCCGAACTGTTAAAGACCAAGAACTTCGGACGCAAATCTCTGGAAGAGATCAAAGAAAAACTTGAGAAAATGGGTCTTCAGATCGGGATGAAGATTGATGATCTGCCGCCCCCTGAAGAGATTGAGGCACGCAGAAAGAAGATGGAAGAAGAGGAAAGCAAGTAATACAGGAGAGCGAAAATGTATCATCAGATA